>Ga0224504_10000850_pt1 | contig 13851 bp, 9 predicted proteins | sample SF_Oct11_sed_USG_3_FD_170160 | JGI IMG/M metagenome (GOLD analysis project Ga0224504, IMG submission 170160) | Sediment microbial communities from San Francisco Bay, California, United States - SF_Oct11_sed_USGS_24 | ecosystem: Environmental > Aquatic > Marine > Sediment | place: USA: California... | reverse complement strand
CGCTAAGAAATGGATGAAACAAGCCCATGGCATTGGAACCGCCACCGACACAGGCAACCAATGCATCCGGCAGACTATCACAGATTTTCAACATCTGGCGGCGTGCTTCACGACCAACGATGGCATTAAAATCGCGCACCATTTCGGGATACGGATGTGGACCTGCGACTGTGCCGATGATGTAAAACGTGTCATCAATATTGGTGACCCAGTCACGCATGGCCTCATTGAGGGCATCCTTGAGCGTTGCGGAACCGGATGAAACACCACAGACCTCGGCACCCAGCAAACGCATTCTGAAAACATTAATAGCCTGACGCTGTATATCCACATCACCCATGTAAACCCGGCAAGACTGGTTTAACCTCGCCGCAACCGTGGCCGATGCAACACCGTGCTGCCCTGCCCCGGTTTCAGCAATAACGCGCTTCTTACCCATGTAGTGGGCCAGCAAGCCCTGTCCCATGGTGTTGTTGATCTTGTGGGCGCCGGTATGATTCAGGTCTTCCCGTTTCAGGTATATTTTTGCACCACCTGCTGCTTCTGAATAGCGCTTTGCATAATAAACAGGTGACGGACGACCGACATAATCAGCCAGATCCTCATCCATTCTTTGCACAAACTCATCATCCGTCCGCCAACGACCGTAAGCTTCGCGTAACTCATCCAACGCATGTATGAGTGTCTCGGATACAAACCGTCCACCAAACTCACCAAAATAGCCTCGCCCATCCGGCCACACCTGTTGCTCTTCACTCATTTTCTCTTACCATTTGTTAATTCATTCTCGGCGAACCTTACCGCCTCCACGAAGGCATTAATCCTGCTCGCTGCCTTGATTCCAGGCCGCGATTCCACGCCACTTGAAACGTCCACAGCAAACGGTCTCACTGTATGAATAGCCTCGCCGACATTGTCCGGACTCAATCCTCCGGCAAGCCAGACAGGTTTTGCTACCGGCCTTGATAATGACCAGTCAAACAACTTTCCACTACCGCCGCGTTTTCCCTTCGAGTGACTGTCGAGTAATAGTCCTGCTGCACCCGGAAAATCACGTTCAGCCTGCATCAGTGATTCAGTATTTTCCATCGCTACCGCCTTTAGCCACGGTTTATTGAAGACACTGCACTCCTGCTCGGTTTCGTTACCGTGAAACTGCAATATATCGAGCGGCACTTCAGAGATTACCTGCTCCACTTCAGACCTGTTCTGATCAAGGAATAAGCCTACACTTAAAACCCCCTGGGGAACATAGCCATTCAAGCGTTTGGCGGTATCTATTGATATGCGGCGCGGGCTTGCTGTAAACACAAAGCCGACAGCATCAGCACCTGCCTCTACCGCCGCTACCACATCTTCAGCCCTTGTCAGACCACAAATTTTGATGATTACCCTGCTCATGAAAATGGAAATGGTTCCTCGCGCTCGGGTAATTGATATTTTTTATCATACCGAACATTTGTAAAACAAAGCCCATGAGGCTCTGCTGTTACACCGGCAAGTTTACGGTCACGCCCGTGAAAAACGTCACTGAACCACTGGCACGATTTCTCCCCTTTGCCCACAGGAATCAGGCTACCTACGATATTTCGTACCATATGGTAAAGAAAAGCATCGGCGGTGATATCAATTTCTACAATATCTTTCTGCCGGCTAATACAGATATCGGTTATTTCACGAACCGCATGCTGAGCAGAGCAGCCCGAGGAGCGAAAGGCACTGAAATCATGCCTGCCCAACAGTACCTGAGCCGCCTCATGCATCCGCTCTGCATCTAGAGCTGTCCTGCACCAACCATAATAAGAAACGCCAATCGCCGGCCGCACCCAGCGGTTAAAAATTCTGTACTGATAGCTTCGGGAAAACGCACCAAAGCGTGCGTGAAAGGTGTCGTCCACCACACGTATCCACTGGACACTAACCGATTTGGGAAGGTTGGAATTGATCCCCAGAATCCATTGTCGTTCCGAGCGTTCAGATGGACTGTCAAAATGAACCACCTGACCCAATGCGTGCACACCGGTATCGGTGCGACCGGCACAGATAACCGTCACCGGGTGGTTAGCGACCACTTCGATTGCTTTTTCAATACATTGCTGAACTGACGGCGCATGACTCTGTCGTTGCCAACCGAAAAAACCGGCACCATCGTATTCGATTCCGAGTGCATAACGCATGAATTAAACCTGCTTTGGACAGAGACTGCGTATCGCCAGGCTCATGTACTCCGTGAATTGGCGTTATTGTCGGGCATAACTCAGAGTTCTTCCAGCATCTGCCGTGCCTCTTCCTGCTGCGCCTCGTTACCGCTCTTAAGAACCTCGTCAAGCATAGCCTTGGAGGCTTCCTTATCACCGAGAGATAAATAGGCACGTGCCAGGTCAAGCTTAATTTCAGGGTCATCTTCTTCCTGAACGCGATCTTCCTCATCACTATCCGTAACCGGTTCGACTTCCGGTTCGTCAGCCATTTCGGGTACCGGAAGAATGACAGTCGGACCTTCTTCATCTTCCAACTTTGGTTCAGGTTCAGGTTCTGGCTCTGGCTCTGGCTCTGGCTCTGGCTCTGGTTCTGGTTCTGGTTCTGGCTCTGGTTCTGGCTCTGGTTCTGGCTGTGGTTCTGGTTCTGGTTCTGCTATAGGCTGAACAACCGTTTCACCTTCAGTTTCTTCACTGTCCAGTGTACTCAGAATTTCCTTGGCATCATCGGCTATACCTTGTACCTCGATTGACCTTTGTGCACCAGCCAGACCAGTGCTTCTGCGTCGCAGACCCCACACGACCAGTGCAATCAAAACGACCGCAATTCCTGCAATCAGCGGGAATTTGCCGCCATACCATGCTTCTTCTTCACCACCCGGGGTAATTGCCAGTGGTGCTTCAGGTTTATCCGCAGCACGGTCTTCGGCAAGGCTGGACTCCATACTGGCGAGACCCGAATCTTCCACGGTAAGCGTCTGCTCATCACGAACCCTGGCCTCAGCTTCAAGTTCCTCTATCCGTTCATTGAGATATGTATTTTCCTGTCTGGCGTTGACCAGTTCTTCCTCTGTGCGGGATAACTCTTCTTGCAGGGACTCAACCGCTACTTCCCCGGAAGGCGTCTGTTCGGTACCCATTGGGTCAGCGACTTCCTCTTCTGCCGGCGGTACCAGTTCCAGATGCCCCTGATCCTCAATAATCTCCGGCTCGGGAGCTTCCTCGGTAACACTGGCCTGGTAATCCCCGCTGTCTGCGACAGTCGGTGTACTGAAATCAGGCGCCACCGAGCGGATTCCGGTTCGAATCTCCTCTTCCTGCCGCAGAACCTCTAGCATCGCCTCTCGTGATGTCAGCTCAGCCAGTTCGTTATATGCCGGCAAGCGGAGGATGGCTCCACGCTTAAGTGAATTGATGTTGCCCTTGATAAAGGCTTCCGGGTTCTTGCGCTGCAAGGCAAGCATGGCCTGGTTAATGGAGTAGCCACTACCCTTGCTAAAGTCGCGGGCAATACCCCACAACGTTTCGCCGCGGGCCACTGGCCCGTAGACTTCGTCTTCAGAGTACTGTTCAGTTGCCTGTTCTTGAGTAGAATCCTGCTCATACTCCTGCTCTTGCTCCTGTTCCTGAACGGGTTCCTGTTCTTCCAGTTCAGCGGATGCTGGCTCGGATTCGCTTGATTCCGTTGCCTCCTCTGCTTCTATGTCCGATGCGGGCTGTTCTTCGGCAACCGCCGGCGTAATAACTTCTGTTGTGGGTTCAACTGTTTTCTGAATAGCTGTCACAGGCGGGGCACTGGTTTCAACCGGTGGCGCTTTGACCGGCGCTGGTTTAACTACGACTGGCGGGGCCAGTGAATCGATAGTGGGCGGATCCAGAAATAATGTATATTCACGCAGCATTCTGCCACTGGCCCAGACAACTTCCACCAGCACCTGAACCACGGGTTCATTGACCCTCAGTTCACTGCTAATTCTGATATAGGGCCGCTCAGCATCTGCAACCACTTCAAACTCAAGTGGCACAGTGATCGCATTGCGACTCATGCCAAGTAACTGGAAGTCTTCTGCAGATGCAAGACCTGCGGTAATACTTTGCAGTTCCTCGCTTGACTGACTGATGAGTTCAACCCGGACATTCAGTGGCTGGTCCAAATATGACTCTACAACCGCCCCGCCAAGTCCTAATGCCAGCAATGCCGGACTAAAAAAGCTTAGAACGACAAGTACGGCCCAATGGATTCTTTTGTTCATGATTTCCCCGTCACTCCCTGACTGCCAGCTTCATGTTACCTGACACCGACACACAAGAGTGTACTTTTGCTGGCATCATGTTTCCACCGCCATTTTGCCCGAGATTATCATTTTTAGTATTTGAACCGCGTTTAATGCGGCTCCTTTTCGGACATTGTCGCTCACAACCCACATGTTTATTCCACGAGGATGGGTATAATCACGCCGCAACCTGCTGACAAATGTCTCGTCTTTCCCAGCGCCATGCGTTACTGCAGTCGCCTGTGCTTTCGCATCAGTATCATCGATCAAAACCAGTCCCGGAGCCTTGTGCATGGCTTCACGCACGGCATCCATATCGATATCCCTGGCAGTTTCCAGGTGTACCGCCTCAGAGTGACCATAAAACACAGGTACCCGTACCGCCGTCGCATTGACGGCAATGGAATCATCCCGCAAGATTTTCCGCGTTTCCCAATGCAGTTTCATTTCCTCACGGGTGTAATCATTGTCCTGCATGGTATCAATTACCGGAATACAGTTGAACGCAATCGGTTGGGCAAATACAGAGGGCTTTACCTCCTTGAAGCTCAACCGGGCAACCGTCTGGCGTGCCAGTTCTTCCAGGCCTTCACTACCTGCACCCGATACAGACTGGTAAGTCGCAACGTTAATGCGGTCGATTCCGGCAAGTGCATGAACTGGTGCAATGGCGATCAACATCTGGATGGTTGAACAGTTGGGGTTGGCGATGATGCTACCCGGGGAAAGGTTTTCAAGCAGATCACCGTTGACTTCAGGTACAACCAATGGAATATCGTCATCAAGCCGGAAGGCTGAAGTATTGTCGATCACCGTGCAGCCTGATTTTGCGGCCCGGGGTGCGTACACCTGACTAATACCCGCGCCGGCCGAAAACAGTCCGAAATCAGTGCCATTGAAATCATAATCATCCAACACTTCCACCGGTAGCGTTCGATGACCGAACTCCACACTTTTACCCAGCGACTTCTCGCTGGCAAGAGCATGTACATCAGCATCAATGAAACCATATTCGTTAAGGATGGACAGCATGGCCTCACCCACGGCACCGGTTGCTCCGACAACAGCTATTTTTAATTTTTTGGTCATTTGTAGTTATACCCTTTATGTTATCCGTTCTGTGCCCGCTGCCTGAGCACGTGATCCATTAAGACCAGCGCCAGCATGGCCTCTACGATAGGTGTTGCCCTGATGCCCACACAGGGGTCATGACGGCCCTTGGTGATCACTTCCACGGCGTTACCATGAATATCCACACTCCGGCAAGGGATTCGCAGGCTGGACGTCGGCTTGAAGGCTGCGCTGACCAGTATATCCTGACCACTGGATATTCCACCCAGGATACCCCCGGCGTGATTACTCAAAAAACCCTCGGGCGTAATCTCATCACGATGCTCTGTCCCCATGTGCTCTACACAATCAAACCCTGCGCCGATTTCCACGGCCTTTGCCGCATTGATGCTCATCATGGCCGTAGCCAGATCAGCATCCAGTTTTCCGTAAACCGGTTCACCCAGACCAGCCGGTACATTCCGGGCCACGGCTGAAACTCTCGCACCGACAGAATCACCGGATTTTCGCAAACTGTCCATGTAATCTTCAAGTTGCCCTATCACACTGGCATCCGGGCAGAAAAATGGATTGGTTTCTATACAATCCATATCCATGACATTATCGGTACGAATAGGTCCAAGCTGGGCCAGCCAGCCCTGTATCTCAATACCCAATTGCTCATACAGGTATTTTCTGGCAATGGCACCCGCTGCAACACGCATGGTGGTTTCGCGTGCAGAAGAACGACCACCACCTCGATAATCGCGAAATCCGTATTTTTTCCAATAGGTTATATCCGCATGCCCCGGCCGAAATTTCTCCGCGATATCAGTATAATCGCGCGACCGGGCATCGGTATTTTCAATTACCAGAGCGATCGAAGTACCGGTCGTACGTCCCTCGAACACACCCGATAGTATCTGTACCTCGTCTTTTTCCTTACGCTGCGAAGTATGTCTACTCTTACCCGTAGCGCGGCGTGCCAACTCCCGTTGAATGTAGGCGGCATCGATTTCCAGCCCCGGTGGGCAGCCGTCAATGATGCATCCTATGGCGGGTCCATGACTCTCACCAAAAGTTGTCATCCTGAACAGGCGTCCAAACGTGTTATCCGACATATTTCCTTCGCTCCAGAACTTCCCGCACATCAGATTGAGATGCGATCAGTTGATCATACTCCAGCAGGAATATACCGTCTCCACCATCCTGGAAATCCAGCCAGAGAAATGGTACGCGGGGCAATATTTCCTGCAATGTCTCTGCGCTCTCACCGACTTCCACGATAAGAACACCCTTTTGTTTCAAATAAACCGGTGCAGCATCTAATATTTTCAGCACAATATCCAGTCCATCTTCACCACTGACCAGTCCCGCGGAAGGCTCGGCGCGGTATTCCTCGGGTAATTGCTCAAATACTGCGATGGAAACATACGGCGGATTACTGACAATCAGGTCATAGCCGCCTTCGTCAAGTTCTGCAAAAAGATCCGAACGAATCAGCTGAACACGGTCGCTGACCGCATGACGTTCAATATTTTGTGAAGCGATTTCCAGGGCATCAACAGAGATATCAACGGCATCGATAGTGCACTCTGGCATGTAAACGGCCATCGCAGTGGCTATACAGCCACCACCCGTGCACATATCTAAAAGCCTGCCGCCTTCAAACAAATCCACCCACGGAGAGAATTGCTCGTGTATCAACTCCGCCAGTGGAGAGCGTGGAATGAGCACCTGACGACTGACGGTAAAATCCAGACCACAAAAACGCGCTTCACCCGTCAGGTAGGCCAGTGGACAACGTTCATTGATTCTTCGTTCAAGCAAAGTCTCAAGCTCTTCTTCCTGGGCGGCGGTAAGCACCGTATTCCAATGTGTGAAACTGCCGTCCAGTGGGGCCCCAAGAATGTAAAGGAGCATCCAGGCGGCCTCGTCATGGGCATTATCGGTGCCATGTCCGAAGAAAAGCCCCGCACGTTTCATTTCAACGGCGCAAAACTCAAGCCAGCTTTCGGCAGTTTGCATATAAGTCCTGTTGATTCTAATTGTTCATAGCCCAATATATATGTGCTAACGCGGTAGTATCATTACAATTGTCTCTCAAAGCACCATTCCTGACGATACGATACACTGCACCAGACAGCCTGACAGGGATTATAGTTGACTGGCATGAGCTCCGTAAAACTCTCTACACCCAAAGGTTTGCAGAATGAAATCAGTTGTTGAACGCGTACTTGCAGGCTTTCAGTACATCCTGCCCCAGCATTTTCTGTCACGCATCGTTTACGCCTTGATGCGAAGCGAGATAACGTGGGTCAAAAACCTGTTGATCCACCTGATCAGCCATATTGCCGGTATCAATTACAGTGAAGCTCTTTCACCTGACCCCGCAGACTATGCCAGCTTTAACGCCTGGTTCACTCGCGAACTCAAACCCGGCGCGAGGATCTTTGACCCGGACCCGCAAGCATTTCTTTCACCCTGCGATGGAAGGATAAGTGAAACCGGCCCATTACAGGAAAACCGAATCCTACAGGCCAAGGGCAAGGACTATTCACTCAAGGACCTGTTGGCAAACGACCCGGTTTGTGAGCGATTGACCGGTGGGTATTTCTCCACCATTTACCTGTCTCCCAGAGACTATCACCGGATTCACATGCCTATAGGCGGCTGTCTTCAACGTATGATTCATGTACCCGGAAGATTATTCTCTGTCGCACCTTACACGGTTCGGCAGGTTCCGCGCCTATTCGCGCGTAATGAACGGGTCATTTCCATTTTTGAGACCGATTCAGGACCACTGGTTATGGTGCTGGTGGGCGCGATGCTGGTTTCAAGTACAGAAACTGTATGGGCCGGTGAAGTGACACCCACAAAGAACAAGGAAGTATCCGTTACAGACTACCCAGATCGCGATATCACCCTTGCAAAAGGTGAAGAGATGGGGCGTTTCAATATGGGTTCCACGGTGATCTTGTTAATGCCACCTGGTACTTTGAATCCCGTGGATGACCTGGGCGCAGGTGATGCGATTAAGCTTGGGCAGAGACTAGGGGTTATTTAGAAGTCCTGTGCCAACTGATCGTGGGCGTACGGGTAACTCAAGCGGGGACCCGCAGCGCCGCGATCAGATAGCAAAAATTTTCTAGAATCAACTAAAGTACAAAAACACCCAAATTGCCCCGTACCTCGTCCCGGTTACCTGCTCAAAAAGTAGACTTGCCAGCACTTGTTGCGTTTCACCATTTACCAACCACACTGACGCCCCTGGTTCTGCTCATCCAGCCATTCTTGCAATGGCGCAAAATAGTCAAGCATGGCGGTTGCATCCATTTCCCGCTGTCCGGTCAGGGCTTCCAGCTCATCCGGCCAGGGTTTGCTTCGGCCCATTTCCAGCATGGCATTCAGACGCTGACCCGCCTGCTTGTTGCCGTAAATGGAACAACGATGGATGGGGCCTTCATCACCGGCAATTTCACACAGTGAACGGTGAAATTGAAACTGTAAAATTCTCGCCAGGAAATATCTCGTGTACGGGGTGTTTCCGGGCACGTGGTACTTGGCACCTGCATCAAAAGCATCTGCAGGCCGTTCATTAGGTGCCTTAACGCCCTGGTATTTTTCACGTAACTGCCACCATAAATCGTTATACCCATCAGGATCGGTCTCACCAGCGAATACCTGCCAGCGCCATTGATCCACCATCAGACCGAACGGCAGGAAAGCAATACCTTCCAATGCGCGTTTCATCAGTAACGCGAGGTCGCCAGAGGCATCAGGTACGTTTTCCAGCAAGCCGATTTTTTGCAGGTATTCGGGTGTGATGGAGAGTGCGATGGTATCTCCTACAGCTTCATGGAAACCGTCATTTGCACCAGACCTGTAAAAGAAATTTTCCTTATTGTAAGCCCGTTGGTAGTAGTTATGTCCAAGCTCATGATGAATGGTTTTAAAGTCCTCGGCGTTAACCTTGATACACATTTTGATGCGCAAATCATCCTTCTCATCCACATCCCAGGCCGAGGCATGGCAAACCACCTCCCGGTCTTCGGGTTTGACGAACAGGGAACGCTCCCAAAAGGTTGCCGGTAATTCCTCAAAACCCAAGGAGCTAAAAAATGCTTCACCCGCCTCGACCATGGTTATGGCATCAAAACCCCTTTCCCTCAGGATGGAAGTCAGGTCATAGGAGGATGTTTCCTCAAGCGGTGCAAGCAGCGGATAAATATTGCTCCAGTCCTGCGCCCACATATTGCCGAGCAGGTGTGCAGGAATTGGACCATCCTGTGGAACCAGGTCCGTGCCGTACAGTTCCCCAAGCCTGGCCCGTGCATGGCAATGCAGCGCTTCGTAGAGTGGCTTTACTTCACCCCACAGACGATCGAGCTCTGCAGGGAAATCTTCCGGGGGCATGTCATACGCGGAACGCCACATCGTACCGAGATCTGCAAAACCCAGCTCGGCTGCACCTTCATTGGCCAGCTCAACCTGGCGCGCATACAGGTCTTTCATCGGGGGAGAAACCCTCCTCCAGCCATTCCATGCTTCCAGCAAGGTATTGGGATCGCGGGACTCTGCCATAATGTCGCTCAGATGTCCGAGGTCGAGACACCTGCCATCTTCATAGCAATACTCACCCTTACCGTACATTCCTCCCAGTTTCGCTCCAATCTCTGACTGCTCAGCTGTTTTGGCAACGTCACGGGGAGCCGGAATGGTAATCCCGCTTCGTAAAATGTTCAGCTTGCGCCGGGTATCGCTGTCAAGTTCCGGTATCTCGTAATACCTTGCGGCTTCGATTGCCAGTTCTACCTGTTTTGCAGTAAATTTCTTGTTGGCCAGCGCTGCCAGCATTTCGGTGTCCTGGGTAATAAAGTTACTGTACACCCAGGCCATGCGCTCGTTTTCCACAAGTAAACCGGCCAGCTGCTCTTCAGCATCCACAACGAAATCAATGGCATCATTTGCCGTCAGTTTGCCGGGATTGCTTGAGTCTGAGACAGTCGAATCATTCGCTTGCTTACAGGAAACAAGCATCAAGAGAAGCAACAGCGCCGAGGCACGAAGGATGGTTTTGAACATTTTAATATCCTCTTTCATATACAGTCTTGTAACTGAAACCGGTATTGTTTTCCTTGCCACCTCTGCTTGCAGACAGATCAATGCCCTTTCGAAAAACCTGTTTTCTAAGAGACTATCTTGTAACAGGGGCTGTAAGTAGTACCGGGCAATTTCATACGCCGTTGCTCAATAAAAGATGCCAGCAAGCGATCCAGCGCCAGCATGATTTCCTTTTCGCCGTTAATTTCGAACAGGCCTTCTCGACGCACCGACATGATGGTCTCAGGTTTAACATTTCCGGCGACGATGCCGGAGAATGCACGCCTCAGATTCGCAGCCAACAAATGTTTAGGTTGATCGCGATACAAGTGCAAGGCCGCCATATTTTGGTGACTGGGATCGAATGGTTGCTGAAACTCCTCCTGAATTTGCAGCAGCCAGTTAAAGTAATACGCGTCTTTGTGTTTCTTACGATAATTTCTGACCTGTATCAGACCCGTCGTCATAGTCTGGGCGACTTTTTCGGGATCGTTAATGATAATCTGGTATTTGGCCTGTGCCTCTTCACCAAGGGTCAGGCCGATGAATGCGTCTATCTGTTCAAAATACGCGGCAGATTCAGCCGGTCCTGTGAGCACAAATGGAAATGGCATACCTTCATTGGCGGGGTTGAGTAGCACACCCAACAGAAAAAGTATTTCCTCAGCGGTTCCTACACCACCTGGAAAAACCACAAAACCATGTCCAAGGCGCACAAATGCCTCAAGGCGCTTTTCAATATCCGGCATGATAACCAACTGGTTAACAATTGGATTGGGTGATTCTGCGGCAATAATGCCTGGCTCGGAAATTCCGATATAACTACCACCTGACACACGTTGCTTGGCATGGGCAATAGCTGCCCCTTTCATCGGTCCTTTCATTGCCCCCGGACCACAACCGGTACAAATGTTCAATTTACGCAAACCGGTCTCATAACCCACTTTCTTGGTGTAGTCATATTCCAGACGCTTAATTGAATGCCCGCCCCAGAAGACAACCATATCCGGTTCCCGTGCCGGGTTCATCGTTTTTGCATTTCTTAAAATTTCAAAAACAGCGTTTGTTATACCTTCCTGGCTTTTCAGATCGGTTGAAGAGCGACCACTGATTTCTGTATCGAAGTAGACCAGGTCACGAATCACTGCGGACAACAACTCGCGTACGCCCTGGACCATGATGCCGTCAACAAAAGCTGAACCTGGAGCATTACTCAACTCAAGCCGGATACCCCGGTTGACCTGCTGAATTTCTATCTCAAAGTCCCTATGTAGCTTTAACAGCTCTTCGGCATCGTCACTCTCATTGCCGCTATTAAGTACAGCCAGTGCACACCGACGCAACAGGTCGCCCAACTCTCCACGACTGGCATCATGTAAACGCTCTACCTCCATGCGACTTAGCATGGTCAATATTCCAGCAGGATAAATCCGGGCACTAATAGGTTCAGCAGACAAAGCAAACTCCGTTTTCTTACAAGTTTTTCATCACTCCGGCCTGATGCCGGAACAAACACAAAACCGCATACTTATACGCGGGAATAAAAATAAAAAAGAGAGGCCAGCATTAAGCTGGCCTCCCGGTCACTCCCCCAAGTGTAAGTCAGATCAACATCAGTTGAACTCGTAGCGAAGACCGATCTGCATACGCCATACCGAATCATCTACATCATAAAATACAGGGTTGTAGTTCGTTCCACTGGAATTTCCACCACCTGGATTAAAGTTAGAGTAAATGAACTGGGATCCATCATCGCTAAGCGCTGCATCCAGAACCGGTAAACCTTCCTGTACATCACCTTTAGAGTAGTACTTCTGCAGATTACTGCTATCTGAGAACAGGTTCAGGAGGTTTTCAATATCAAAGAAGAACACCAACCGATGGTTATATCTCGGCAAGGGAATTTCCTGTGAAATGCGTAAATCCAGATCTGTATTCCAGGGCTCATCGAAACCATTCTTTGGAGAAATCTCTCCGGCATATTTGCTCAGGCCTTTCCGGTCCATCCAGTCAAAGAAATCCTGGGTCGTTCCCTGCGCATCCAGCACGCTGAAATCTACGAGAGGATCACCCTCACCCGTTGGAACATAGAACAGGATACGTTCTTCGTTATCAGAATCACCAAATACCCCAGTTGAGGTGTTGTTGTCATAGGTATAACTGAACGGATTGCCGGAATAGGTGCGGAAGAAAATACCGATAGATGTGGCATTGTCATCCCAGAAGAAATGCTTGAATGTCGCACCCAGAACGATATTGTGCTTATTGGCCCAGACCGCCGGTCCAATCTTGACATCGTTGATAACGGCAACTGCGACTTCCTCAAAGCTAGAGGTGTCTGTGGAACTGTTTACCGGGTTACCAACCTTGGCATTGGTGTAGGCATAACCAAGACGTAAGTCAAATGAGCTCTTTTGACCGATATCCCAGTGCTTGCTGCCCTGTAAGGATACGGATGTGGTTGATCCATTACGTCCATTGGTCATCAGGATGTCCTGATCGTCTCTACCTGAATTGCAATCGGCAGTAACGTTGGAAAAGCCTTTTCCGGGTCCGATGAATACAGCATCACAACCAGGCAGCAATGGGTCTACAGCAAAGAATTGCGGACGACCATCCGGCAACCAGACCAGGTTACCATCCTCGTCAACCCGTTGGGTGAGTGTCAGATCTAACCAGTTAGCTGCATTCTTGGCTTTGCTGTAAATAATATCAAAGTTGACATCCCATCCATCAAAGAAGCTGGTCGTTGATTCTGTGAAAAGACTGAAACCGATGTTAAAGCGATTCTGTTGAGGTAAATCGAAATCAGGGTCAACCGCAGTAGCGCGACCCAAATTCAAATTTGCCTCGGCAATCTGTTGATTGATAATACATGGTGGAACTCCCTGGAATGAACCGGAGCTCAAGACATCAAGATCCGCTTCAGTACAAGGCGCACGGCTGGATCTGCCATTACCGATAGCTCCACCAAAGTTCTGGAATGAATTCGCAAAATGTACGGTTGGGTCACCACCTGAGAAAATACCAAAACCAGCACGTAACTGCATCTCACCCATCTTGTTCCATGGAAGATCATAGGTCAGGCCAATCCTGGGTTGCAGGATATCCAGACCATCAAATGAGGTGGTGTTTTCGAATCCGTACCTTTGCATCCAAATTGGGTTTTCTACCGGAGAATCGTTGGAGGTATACCAGTCATAACGCAGGCCGGCGGTAAGAACCATCCGGTCTGAAATTGTCCATACGTCCTGTAGGTATATGGTGTTAACGTTGCGTTTGAAACTCGCCGCAGCGTCATTGATATCACCAGTGTAAGAACCAGCACCATTGATACTGCTCGCATGACCCGCTTCAAGATCGTCTATTGAATCAAAAACAAATGTACCGGTTGCATTTACAGCAAACAGGTTAAAGACATCAAGCCGATCCAGTTCGTAACCACC
>Ga0224504_10000849_pt1 | contig 13872 bp, 8 predicted proteins | sample SF_Oct11_sed_USG_3_FD_170160 | JGI IMG/M metagenome (GOLD analysis project Ga0224504, IMG submission 170160) | Sediment microbial communities from San Francisco Bay, California, United States - SF_Oct11_sed_USGS_24 | ecosystem: Environmental > Aquatic > Marine > Sediment | place: USA: California... | reverse complement strand
TCTGTTAAACGTCCAGGACGCTGGCGTCTACGCTGCGGCGCTGAAAGATATGAATGACGCGCTCGGAAATCCCGGCGTGCTGCGACTCGTCGCCATGCGTTCAGGTAGCCGTGCCGTGACGCATGCCGTCCTGATTGGCGGCGATGATTTTGCCGCCGTAAACAATTACATGGACAAGCTGTATGCCAGCGATGCGTTCCGCACGTTCGTATCAAAAGTCAGCGACATTCGCTCCGTCGTGCACATTGAGTCGTATCGCAAGGTCGGCGCCTGGGGCTACTGAGAACGAATGACCAGCGTAGGCCCGGCCAGGTTTTGATGGTTGGCCGGGCCTATCGGGCGAAATTTGCACGCGATCCCTATTGATCGGCTCGGTTTCGGGCGTTGACGGCAGCGCGTTCGTAGCGGGCAATAAGGGTCGGCGTTTCGCCTGCCGCACGAGCAAATTCTGCGGCTTTTTCAAAAGGCTCGATCGCCTCCCTGAATTTTCCTTCGTGGTAATAGACGAAACCCAAAGCAAAGAAGCTGGTAAAGGATTCAGGGTTCCGGACCAGGAGACTGTTCACGATAGCTTTCGCTGCCTCGCCATGACCTTCGCTGGCCATGTTAATGGCCATGAACTCGAGTTCCATTCTGGGCGGCAGGAACCTGAACCCGAGTTTCGCCTGATTTTCCTCGAACCAGTGGTCCAGGGCGTCCGAACCCTTATTGAGGGCGATGCCGCGGACCTCCTCGTCCATGCCCCAGACCGGATACAGTTTTTCGACCGCCGAAATTAGCGCCGGAGCAACGGCGGTGAAATGGTTGGTCTCGTCAATTATTTCGAAATGAGTCTCGAGCCCGTCTATGGGATCGGCGTCCAGCTTTTCGGCAAAGGCGATGCCGTCCGGCACCGTCGCCCCGCCATCGGCTTGGGCAACCGCCATATAGAGGAACAGGCTCTTGGCGATCGTGGTTCCCAGGAAGTCATCCGCGAGATCGAACAGGGCCCGGCCAGACACCCAGGTGCTGGATCCGACAGCAATGTACGCATCGAAAAATCCCGGGTCGGTCATCAGTGAGTAAAGGGTGTACGACCCACCGAACGAATGGCCGATCAAGACCCGCCTGCCATTGCCGTTGAACTCGTTTTCGACCAGCGGCACCCATGTTTCCTTGAGGAATTCGGAAAAATTTGCGGCGCCGCCTGAATTCGGGAAGTTCTTGTCCCCGGCGAAAAGATAATCGCGGTTCCTGTCGACGTTCCTTATGCCTGTGACCACTACTTTCGGAATCCGGTTCCAGCGCGATAAGTAATCGAAGTAGGCGGAAACCAGCGGGAATGACCACTCCCCGTCAAGTACGTAAATCGTTGTATAGCCTTCGTTGCCAGCGTCGAAACCCTACAAACGAGACAAATCGACGAAAAAATGAGGTCAGGAACATGGCAGGTATCCCGGGACTTCTTCTCGCCGTTGTACGCCTCTGATGGCCTCATGGGCCTGTTGACGCGGCGATTATTGCATTCGTCAGCTGCGCTTCCGGTCCAGCCAGAACGCGATTGCCGCAAACAGGAAGTAGGCCGAGAGCGCCGATACCGACATCACCACTTTGCTATCTGTTTGCAGCGGCCCGAATACATTGCCGACGTTCATCAACAGCATGAACACGACGAACACGCCCATGCCATATTTTCCAGTCTTCGTCGACGCGGTTGTCGATTTCAGGTACAGCCACGTTGCGCCCAGTAGCAGCGCTGCCTCGAACATGTAGGTTACGACGGCATTGTTCCAAAGCCCCAAGCCCAGCTTCATGGAGGCATCACTCCAAATCGGCAAATCCGGCGTATGCACGAGAAGGTCGATCACCCAGTGCGAGAACACGGCAATTGCCATGACCAGGGCGATACGACGATCCTTCGTTATCACCCAGCGAAAAAGTGCGTAAGCCGCCGCGGCCCAGAGCAGGCTCGCGAGAAGGCTGTGCGTGTAAGGCATGTACTCGAGCTGAAAATGCGTCGATTCGGTGTAGTTCTCGATGATGTTGATGCGCTCGATACCCAGCAGCACAAAGGGAAAGAACAGGATATCGACAAGCTGAACGGCGAGGAACAACATTCCAAGCGAGGCGCGCTTCTCGAACTTCTTGAGTGCCAGGCTGGCGGCGTAATGTCCTACAAACATGGGCGTCCGCTCCCTGGCTAGGGTCGCAATGACTGAATAAAGACAATAAGGATCGCGATCGGACAAACATAACGCACATAGTTCGGCCAAATCTTCCAAAACAGACCGTGCTCCGCGTTTTCATTGCCTTTCCTGATCTCTTCCAGCAGTTTGTTCCTGTGCAATACCCAGCCAGCAAAAATGCAAATCATTAGCCCGACCAAAGGTTCACCGTATTGAGTCGCAGCGACGGCGACCAGGTTAAATACTTTCTCGGCGCTGGCTATGATGACCACGCTCAGCATGAATATCGCAAGGCCAATCAAGACAGTTGCCCGCTTGCGCGGGGCGTTGTGATTCTCGACTGCGTAGGCGACCGGCACTTCAAGTATTGAAATAGTCGATGTCAGCGCGGCGACCGACATGAATACAAAGAATGCAAACGAGACAACCGTGCCGACTTCCCCCATCGTGTCGAACAACGCCGGCAAAACGGTAAAAATCAGCCGCGCGGACTCGATCAGCTTGCCCTCTGCGTCGTAAATCTGCACCCCGTTGTGTTGCGCCACGTACATCGCCGGAATAATCAACAGACCGGCGATGAATGCGATGCCGAGATCCAGCAAGGTCACCGAGCGGCCCAGGGACACCAGATTGTCGCGGTCACTGACGTAGGAACCATAGATCAGCATCGTGCCGACACCGAGGGAGAGGGAGAAGAACGCCTGCCCCATTGCGCCGATGATGAGTTTCGGATTCGTCAGGAGCCCGAAATCCGGAACCAGGTAGGCCTTGACGCCGTCATTGGCGCCGTCGAGCGTCAGTACGTACGCGATCAGCAATACCAGAACAACCAGCAGCGAGGGCATCAATCGCGAACACCATTTTTCGATGCCGTCTTTCACGCCGCCACAGATAATCGCAATTGTCAGCGCCATGAAGATGCCTGTGAACGTGAGACTTCGCGCGATACTGTGGGTCGCGAACCACTCCGAGGCGCCGGCGAGGCCGGCGAACTCGGTGGCAGATGCCAGCGTATGAGACAGCATCCAACCGGCAAGGATGGCGTAGAAGCCGAGAATCATGCACGCGGTGATCAGGCCGGCGAAGCCAGTCAGCGCACCAACCCGGGCCGTAGCGCTGCTGCCCGCAATCGATCGCAGTGCCTCGACGGAATTCGCCTTCGCATGGCGTCCGATGATGAGTTCCGCCATCAGTGCCGGATACGCCAGGCAGAACATCAGCACCAGGTAGACCAGTAGAAACGCTGCGCCGCCATTACCGGCGACCTGCGTAGGAAAGCCCCAGATATTGCCCAGGCCCACCGCGGAACCCGCAGCCGCCATGAGGAAACCCAATTTCGAACTGAACTCGCCGCGCGGTGCACTCATTGCTAATCACCTAAACGTTTGTGCCCGAAGGAGGCAACATCGGGGGCAATTGTCAGGTGCTATCACGAGGCAATCGCGCTTGTGTGCATTGTTTGTCCAGCGTCGCTGGTATTAGTACGCCATGCGCTCCATCGCCGCCATACAATTTCCTGTCCCTTGCGACTATGTATCGGTTAAAGAGCATTGAGCGCATAATAGCGTCCCCAGTCGGCAATATCGAAGACACGGTCATTGCAAAAACTTTTTAGCGCCAAAGCGGTCAATATTTACGCGGAACAGCGGCGACATAGGTACCCTGAGGGCGCGGACAGAATAACTCATATGAGAAAACCGGGCCGATACTCCGGTCGAACGGGCCACCAATGCAATTGCACAGACTAATTCTAGTATTGCTCGTCACCATAGCATCACCGGCGTTCGGGCAAGGTGATCAAAGGTACGACATCGCGATATCCGTGGAGACCACCGTGGTTGGCCTGGGTGAGCTCGAGTCGTCGGTGAAGGCCGTGGGTACGCTGACCGCCGAGGCATCGGCAACACTTCGGGCGGAGGTTCCCGGCCAGATCATGGCGGTGCATTTCCGCGAGGGCCAGCCGCTTGAAAAGGGTGCCAAGCTGTACTCGCTCGAAGCAACGGTGCTTGAAGCTGAAGTCAACGAAGCGCGCGCAAATGCCAATCGAAGCGAGGCGGCGCTGAAGCGCGCCCAGGACCTGCACACAAAAGAACTGATTTCGGGGACCGACTACGATACGGCACGCGCAAACTACGACGTCGATGTCGCGCGGCTGAGATCGTCACAGGCGAAGTTATCCAAAACGGTCATTCGAGCACCGTTCGACGGTTTTGTTGGCCTGCGGAGGATCAATATTGGCGACTACGCGACAATCGGTCAGGAACTCGTGGACGTCGTGCAACTGGACCCTCTGCGTGTCGATTTCAGCATCCCGGAGACGCTGCTGCCGATAGTGCAGCCGGGGCTGCCGGTCAGTGTGACTTTCGATGCCTACCCGGGCGAAAAATTTGGCGGCAGTATCATAGCAGTCGCACCGAAATCCGACGTGCGGGGACATAGCCTCGAAGTACGCGCAAGTCTGCCGAACGACGAACTCAAACTACGGCCCGGGTTGTTTGTGCGCGTTACCGTCTCGCTTGGCGTAAAGCAAGATACGATTGTCATTCCGGAACAGGCGATCTGGCCTATCGGGCAGGACAAAACGGTGTATGTCGTCGTCGACGGCAAGGCGCAACAACGCATCGTCGAACTCGGAGCGCGGCAGCCGGGAGCCGTCGAGATCATCGCCGGCCTCGAAGCCGGTGAGATCGTCGTCACTGCCGGGCAAATGAAGTTGTACGAAGGCGCGGCGGTCCGGTTGTCCGGCGATACGCCGACGGTCGCCAACTAGCGCCGACCGGGAACCAAGTGCAGCTCCCGGCCCTATCCATACGCCGCCCGGTTCTGGCAACCGTCATGAGTCTGCTGATCGTACTGATCGGGCTGATCAGTTACGAACGCCTGGCGGTTCGCCTGATCCCGAATGTCGATGAACCAATCGTCACCGTGGCGACCTCGTACCCCGGTGCCAATGCGCAGGTTATCGAGTCGCAGATCACCAAACCGATCGAAGATGCCTTATCCGGAATCGAAGGTATCGACTATATCAGCTCGATTAGCCGTGCAGAGCTCAGTCAGGTGACCGTGCGATTCAATCTGGATCGAGACCCGGATGCCGCAGCAAGCGATGTGCGTGATCGTGTTGCTCAGTCTCGACAGGCTCTGCCGGAGGAAGCCGACGAACCCATCGTACAGAAACAGGAAGCTGATGCGCGGCCGATCATCTATCTCGCGTTCTCATCAGACAGGCACGATCTCATTGAAATTGCTGATGTAGCCATTCGCCTGGTCAAGGATCGCGTACAGACAATCCCGGGCGTCGCCGAGGCTCAGGTCTATGGCAATCGCTACGCCATGCGCGTCTGGTTGCTGCCGGACCGACTTGCCGGTTACGAGCTGACGCCGCTCGACATCGAAGCTGCGCTGCGCGCACAAAACATCGAAGTGCCGGCGGGACGTGTCGAGAGTTACGATCGCGAATTCACGGTGCTTGCTGAAACCGATCTTCGCGAGCCGCAGCAGTTTGCCGACATCGTTGTAAAGGAGACCGACAAGTTCCTGGTGCGACTCGGCGACGTGGCACGTGTTGAACTCGGCGCCGATAATTCTCGCTTCCGGGCACGGTTCAACCGGCGCAATGCGGTACCGCTCGGAGTCATAAAGCAGGCGGTGGCGAATCCGCTCGACATTTCACTTGCCCTACGAGAACTCGTGCCGCAGATAACGCGATCGCTGCCGGAGGGTATGCGGGTCGAAGTCGCCTATGACAGTACTATTTTCATCGAGAGTTCTATCCGCGAGGTTTACGTTACCATCGCCGAAGCCGCCGTGCTCGTCATCCTGGTGATCTTCCTGTTTCTGCGCGACTGGCGCGCGGTATTGATTCCCCTCGTGACCATACCGGTATCTCTCGTCGGCGCGTTCGCCCTGATGTATGTCTTCGGTTTCACGATCAACACGCTGTCCCTGCTTGCCATGGTGCTGGCCATCGGACTTGTTGTCGACGACGCAATTGTCATGCTCGAGAATATCTATCGGCACATCGAAGATGGAATGCAGCCGATGAAGGCAGCGCTGACCGGCAGCCGCGAGATCGCGTTTGCCATCGTTGCGATGACGATCACGCTATCGGCCGTTTACCTGCCGTTTGCGTTTTCGACCGGCCGCAGTGGCAAACTTTTCGTCGAGTTTGCGCTGACGTTGGCCGGCGCGGTACTCGTTTCCGGTTTTGTTGCACTGACGCTGTCGCCGATGATGTGCTCGAAACTGCTGCGCGGAGATGAGACGCACGGCCGTTTTTTTCAAAGTGTCGAGCGCCTGTTGCGGAGGCTGGACAAGGGCTATCACGCGATGCTCGACAAGTTGCTTGGTCGCCCCTCGATTGCCGTTGGCGCGGGCGCCCTGGTGATTGCGGCGATGGTTACGCTGTTTTCGACTCTGCCGGAAGAACTGGCGCCGGCCGAGGACAAAGGGCTCGTTCTCGGTGTCGGCTCGGCTCCGGAAGGGGCAACCATCGACTATACCGATCGCTACGCGCTGCAGATGGTCAATATTCTTGCCAAATTACCTGAGCAGGTGCGATTTTTCGGAATTAGCGGTTTCAACGGTGTTACCAACGCTATTACCTTTGTCGGCCTCAAAGACTGGCGCGATCGCGATCGCAGCGCGCAGCAAATTGCAGACATGCTCTTTCCGGAGTTCAGCAATATTGCCGGGATCATGGCGTTTCCGGTAACGCCGCCGCCACTTGGCGTGCGTGATTTCGGACAGCCGGTCCGCTTCGTGGTCCAGAGTACGGCGTCCTGGGAAGAACTCGGCGCCGTCGTAGACCGCCTCATTGCGAAAATCGGAGAGAATCCGAATCTCACGAATCCGGACTCGGATCTCAAACTCAACAAGCCACAGCTCAAAATCGACGTAAATCGCGAGAAAGTCGCCGCCGTGGGTGCAAGTGTCGATCGCGTCGGGCGCACGCTCGAAACTATGCTGGGCGGCCGTAATGTCACACGCTTCAAGATGGGTTCAGAGCAGTACGATGTCATCGTGCAGGTTGCAGATGACGCGCGACGCACGCCTGACGATCTGAGCAACATCTTCGTTCGTGGTGCCGGCGACTCGATGGTTCAGTTGCAGAACCTGGCGACAGTCACCGAGACGGTCGCTGCGAAGGAACTCAATCACTTCAACAAACTACGTGCCGCGACGATTTCGGCTGGCCTTGGACCCGGGTATTCGATGGGCGAGGCGATCGATTGGCTGGATACCGCGCTGGCCGAAGTCGCACCGGACGCGTTGTACGACCTCCAGGGACAGTCGCGCGAGTTTCGTGTATCAGCCTCGAGCGCGTTCGTACTCATGGCACTCGCCTTGTTATTCATCTACCTCGTTCTTTCGGCGCAGTTCGAGAGCTTCATCGATCCACTGATCATACTGGTGTCAGTGCCGCTCGCCATGTTCGGTGCGTTTCTCTGCCTGGCCGCCATCAATACTGGCAACGGTGCGGGCTGGTGGGAAATGGACACCTCCTGGAACATATACACGCAGATCGGAGTCGTCACCCTGGTCGGACTGATTTCCAAACACGGCATCCTGATCGTCGAATTCGCCAATCAACTGCGTGCAGGTGGTCTTGCGAAGCGCGATGCGGTGCTGCAGTCGGCAAGCCTGAGACTGCGCCCCATCCTGATGACGACCGGGGCGATGGTATTCGGCGCCGTGCCACTGGCCTTTGCGAGCGGCGCCGGGGCCGAAGCGAGACATCAGATCGGTTGGGTCATCGTCGGCGGCATGAGTTTCGGCACCGTGTTTACGCTGTTTGTCGTACCGGTCGTGTACCTGTTACTTGCGGGCCGGCGGCCGAGTGACGAGGCGAAGCCGCCCGCTCGGCCACCGATCTGAACCGCGGGCTACGGGTGAATCATCTCGCCGGTATCGCCGTCCAGTTTCACGATGAATACGTCGTACCCGCCCTGATTAGTGGTTGAGCCAATCGCACCACCATCGCTGTTAATCAGAATAAACACGGATCCATTGGCGTCGACCACGGGCTGTGAGCCTTCGTTAATTGCGTCTGTCGTACCATCATCCTGGACCCCCGACAGCACACTTTCCCAAACGAAATTACCGGCGCTATCGAACTTGGTGAGACCGACGTCGACGTTCGCCCCGGCGCTTAGGACCGTTTCAGCACTACCCTGCACGATTGAACTGCCGTCAGCCGCAAGCACCCCTTTAAACCCGAACCGATTTTCGTCTGCCACATTCCTCGCTGTGGCCCAGATTTCGTTGCCCGCCGTGTCCAGTTCGGCCACAACCAGTTCGCGGGTACCGTCGGGTAACTCATGGTTGCCGAGCACGCGCAAGTTTCCGGCCGTTGTCAGGTGAACATCACGCAAGATTGCCGGGGCCGTATTTATCGGGAATGCACTGGTTACCAGCGGATCCAGCCGGGAGAGAATCGTTCCATCGACGCCGTCGAAGCTCGCAAGCATGGTCGACCAGGTAAAGACGCCAGCAACCGTTTTGCTAACTTCCAGGTTCATGTAGATCGTTTCAGTTGCGTCCACCGCGAGACCGCGCGGGAATACGAAATAGGAATCGTATGGCGGGTTGTTCAACAATGGATCCACCGCGTCAGCGTCAGCGGCACCGAGCAGTTTTGTCCAGGCGATCGTACCATCTGGCGTGATCCTGAGAAGCCGCCCGTAAGACTCCACCATGTCAAAGGCATTAACGTATACGTTTCCATTCGGCGAGATCGCCAAGCGGTAAAATTGTCTTATCGTGTTTGCCGTGGGAATTGACACGTCCCAGAGCAAATCGCCGTTGGCATCAAATTTGACGACGAGATTGTCAACTATCGCGTACTGATCGAGTATCGCATCGTATTGGCGCTCAATAACGGTCAGATACAGACTGCCGTCGCTTTGCCGCTCAAGCTGATACGGGAACTCGTCATTCGCGGTCCCATATTGCTTTTGCCAGAGAACGGTGCCTGCCTTATCGACCTTGGCCAGCACGACGTCCCGCTCCCCGTTGGATACAGAGCCCGGCACGGCTCCCGACGTCGAATATGCGACGTACAGATTCATTTGCTCATCAATCTGCAGACCATAGAGCATGTCCTCTTCATCTGCCGTGCCGAGGTTGACGGTTCCCAGCCACTCATTGACTGACAACGTAACGGTCGCCGGCGGTGAGTCCGCAAACCCATCGTTCGCCTGGTACGTAAAGCTATCCGTACCTTCGAAGTCCGCTGTCGCGTTATAGGTAAAGCTACCGGTTGCGGCATCGATAACCACGGTGCCGTTTGCAGGCTGAGTTGCAATGGCGAAAGATACGGGATCGCCGTCCTCGTCTGTTCCGACCAGGGTACCGGCAGCCGGCAGGCTGGTGGCGGCTCGCATCGACTGGTCCTGAGCAGCCGGCTTGCGATTCACTACAACGGTTACGGTCGCTTCTGCGGAATTATCGTTGCCGTCGTTGACCCGGTATCGAAACTGATCGGTACCGAAGGCTGCGTTGCCTGGCGTATATCGAAATGTGCCTGCAGCAGCGTCCATAACCTGGACAGTGCCTATCGTCGGTAGCACGGTGACCGAGTAGGTGAGTGCATCGCCGTCGGCATCCTGGCCGCTCAATGTGGCATCGAGCGGCTCGCCTACGTTGGTCTTTACAGACACGTCAGACGCGACCGGAACACTATTGACCGGAGGCGGAGGTGGGGAAGTAACCGGCGGCGGCGGTGGGACAGGCGGCGCTGCAGGAGACGAACTCGAGCCTCCGCCACCGCAGGCGGCAAGCGCGAGTGAAAAAATTGTTAACAAAACAGAAGCAAGTGGTCGCATCGCAGTCTCCCCTATAAGACCGATCGGCAAAGCAGGAGCCGACTACTCTCCCGCCCGGACATTTGGTGTTGATTTTGAAACACCAGCGGCGTTTGCGGTGTCCACGGTACCGGCATCGGGAATTTTTTTAATTCGACTGGCTCTCATTTTTGTCAATTGGTTAAATACCAAAATCGCACTCCGTACCCGCCGCTTATCCGGGGAATTTCGGACATTGGTCAGCCCATGACGATAGTCTTGTCGTTGATGTCCTGACCACCTTCGGAAGTTGCCGCGGCGGATGAAGACAGTTGATGTATGATCGGTTCGACGGAAAGTGCTGCGGCGCTCGTCGCCAGACAACTAGCTCCCGGACCGTACCGTCGCAATCCATCATTAATGAGCGTTCGATTCGCCGAACCGCCGCGGGGCCGGGCCCGCCGGGTGGCGATTCGCCGCGTGGGGGAGCAGTCACCGATGACCGATGAATTTCGCGAACGCGCGTTGTACTACCACCGACACCCCGTTCCGGGGAAGCTGCAGATCCAGCCGACCAAGCGCATGGTCAACCAGCTCGACCTCGCACTGGCGTATTCGCCGGGGGTGGCCATCGCCTGTGAAGAAATTGTCGAAAACCCATCGGCGGCGGCAGCCTACACCACCCGCGCCAACCTGGTCGGGGTGGTGACCAACGGCACGGCCGTATTGGGACTGGGGCCGATCGGCCCGCTGGCCTCCAAGCCTGTAATGGAAGGCAAGGCGGTGCTGTTCAAAAAGTTCGCGGGCGTCGACGTGTTTGACATCGAAATCAACGAAACCGATCCGGACAGGTTCGTCGACATTGTCGCCTCCCTCGAACCCACGTTCGGCGGCATCAACCTCGAGGACATCAGGGCCCCCGAGTGTTTCGACATCGAGCGCAAGCTGCGCGACCGTATGTCGATACCGGTGATGCACGATGACCAGCACGGCACGGCCATCTGCGTCGCCGCTGCCGTGTGCAACGGGCTGCGTCTGATCGGCAAGCGCATCGAGGATGTGCAACTGGTCGGTAGCGGCGCCGGCGCCGCCGCCCTGGCTTGCGTCGACCTGCTGGTTGCCATGGGCTTGCGCCCGGAGCACGTGACCCTCTGTGACATCCACGGCGTCGTTTATCGCGGTCGTGACAACATGGACCCATTTAAGGAGCGCTATGCGGTCGATGGCGACGCCCGCGTCCTCGACGACGTGATCGACGGCGCCGATGTGTTCCTGGGGCTGTCGGCGCCGGGCGTTCTCAAGCCCGAGCAGGTCAAGCGCATGGCCGATCGTCCGCTGATCATGGCGCTTGCCAACCCCGAGCCGGAGATCCGGCCGGAACTGGTACGCGAGGTGCGACCTGACGCGATCATAGGTACAGGCCGCTCCGACTATCCCAACCAGATCAATAACGTGCTGGTATTCCCGTACATCTTTCGTGGCGCCCTGGACGTGGGCGCGACCGCCATCAACGAGGCCATGAAGATTGCCTGCGTCGAGGCCCTGGCGGACCTGGTCATGGAAGAGGCCGACGAGGAGGTAGCCGCCGCCTACGGGGGCGGACAGCTGCGCTTCGGTCCCGAATACCTGATTCCCAAGCCCTTCGACCCGCGGCTGATCGCGGAAGTACCCTTGCGTGTGGCGAAGGCGGCGATGGATTCTGGCGTTGCGACGCGACCCATCGAGGATTTTGACGCCTACCGGCACAGTCTGGAGAACTACGTTTTCCGGTCAGGACTTGTAATGAAGCCGGTGTTCGAACGGGCCGCCGGGGACCCGCGCCGACTGGTCTACGCCGAGGGCGAATCGATGCGGGTGTTGCGCGCAGTCCAGGTGCTCCTCGACGACGGCATCATTGCGCGCCCGCTCTTGCTCGGGCGCCCGGCTTTGATCGAAACGACGATCCGCGACATGGGTTTGCACATTGTCTGTGGCAAGGACTTCGACGTGCTCGATCCGTCCAACAACCCGAATTACGAACGGGACTGGAGCGACTATCACCGCATCATGCAACGCAAGAGCGTTTCCCCGGCCGATGCGCGCGCGGTCATTCTGACCCGAACCACTGCCCTGGCCACCCTGCTGCTTCACCGTGGCGACGTCGACGGCATGATCTGCGGGGTCAACGGCGGCTTCCACAAGCACCTGAATTACGTTCGGAACGTCATTGGCCGGGCACCGGGGCTGACGGATTTTTCCGCCGTCAACCTGTTGATCACTCCGAAGGGCAGCAAATTCATCACGGACACGTATGTGATCGATAACCCGTCAGCCGAACACATCGCCCAAACCACGCGCATGGCAGCCGACGTGGTTCGCCGATTCGGGCTGACGCCGAAGGCGGCACTGTTGTCGCATTCCAATTTCGGCGCCAGCGGTGCGCCCTCGGCGCAGAAGATGCGCGATGCGCTGCAGATCCTGTTCGAGCGCGAGCCGGACCTCGAGGTCGAGGGAGAGATGCACTCTGACGCCGCCATCTCCGAAGAGATACGCGAGCGCATCTTCCCCAACTCGCGGCTTACGGGCAGCGCTAATCTGCTGATCATGCCGGACCTGGACGCAGCCAACATCGCTTTCAACCTGTTAAAGGCGCTGGGCGACGCCGTGAACGTCGGTCCGATCCTGGCCGGTGTGGCCAAGCCGGCTCACGTGCTGACGCAATCGATTACCGTGCGCGGCATCGTCAACATGAGCGCAATCGCTGTGGTGGATGCGCAGGAGTACGCGGTCGCCCGGGACGCCGCGGCGGGCTAGGAGCGGCACCCCGTCGAACTGGCAGGTCCCTGCTTGTCATATCGCACTCGGCAAGATAGACAAAAGGCCCCTTCATGGGGCCTTTTGTCTATCTTGCCGTGGAGCGAGTCCTTCGCGGAGGTTGCTCTGTGATATTTCTGCGGCAATACGGCAACGTGAACGGAGACCAACGATCGGCGACCGGCAACGTCATTAAAATCACGTCAGACCGCACCGCTCACCGGGCAGAAAACAACCCGCTGTGTTCGCAAATAAAGCAGCCTGATATCCGCAATTTCCCATATACCCACGGGCTCCAATTCAGGTGTACGGTCAGATTACTCCCAGAGGGTTTTGAATCGTGGCCCATACAACACTGAGAACAAGTTACTCCGCTCTGACCGACAGGCTGAACCGTTATCCACAGGGCGCTCCTCCTTCCGATCTCCTGTTCAAGATTTTGTCGATGCTGTTCAGTGAGGAAGAAGCTGGCCTGGTTTCACTGATGCCGATCAAACCATTTACCGCAGAAAAAGCCAGCCGTATCTGGAAGAAGAACCTCACCGAAACGCAGAACATACTGGATGAGTTGGCCGACAGGGCCATTCTGGTTGATTTCGAGCAGAACGGTGAAACAGTTTATGCACTGCCGCCACCGATGGCCGGTTTCTTTGAGTTCTCGCTGATGCGTGTCCGCGATGATATTGATCAAAAGGTATTAAGCGAGCTATTTCATCAGTATATGAATGTAGAGGAAGATTTCATCAGGGAGCTATTTACTCGTGGTGAAACGCAGTTGGGGCGAACCTTCGTACGTGAACCTGCTTTGTCCGATGAGAATGCACTGCATGTGCTGGATTATGAACGGGCCAGCGAAGTGATCGAAACAGCAAGCCACATTGGTGTGGGGCGCTGTTACTGCCGCCACAAGATGGAACATATGGGCAAGGCCTGTTCTGCACCACAGGATATTTGCATGACCTTCAACAACACCGCGTCCTCGCTTACGAGACATGGTGCTGCACGTGCGATCGACAAAAAGGAATGTCACGATTTATTGCAAGAAGCCTATGACAACAACCTGGTGCAGTTCGGCGAGAATGTACGCGAGAGTGTCAATTTTGTCTGTAATTGCTGTGGCTGCTGTTGTG
>Ga0224504_10000848_pt1 | contig 13873 bp, 15 predicted proteins | sample SF_Oct11_sed_USG_3_FD_170160 | JGI IMG/M metagenome (GOLD analysis project Ga0224504, IMG submission 170160) | Sediment microbial communities from San Francisco Bay, California, United States - SF_Oct11_sed_USGS_24 | ecosystem: Environmental > Aquatic > Marine > Sediment | place: USA... | reverse complement strand
AACCTGACAGTACCACGTCTCGCTGAAAAGATCCGGGCACCCCTCGGGATCTTCTGGACAGGTATTGACGACACGCTGAATTCACTTTTATTTGTCATGATGGGTTTCATTGTGATTTTTGTTCACGACCTGCCGATTGCACCCCTGGGCTTAAGCATTGCCGTGGCGATACTGGTGTGCCTTGTGGTACGCGCCGTCAGTGTCTATATACCACTTGCCTTGCTGACATCGAGCAATGTGTTGAAAGCAGACGCATTCGCCATGACTAAGCTCTTCACCTGGGCCGGGTTACGTGGGGGACTGGCACTTGCGCTGGCCTTATCCCTCCCAGAAAGCCCGGAAAAAGCATTGATTGTCAATATGACATTTGGGGTCGTCGCCTTCTCGATCCTGGTACAGGGTTCAACCATTGGCAAGCTATTCAGCCCGGCGTACCTCAAGAATATTTTGAAAAGCTAAACAGCTTAGATTTTTCGTTTTGTTAAGCTGTTTTTAATGGCTTTTTGGGTTTCTGCAAGGTACCAAACACCCGGTCCCAAAATGCCGATGACACACCATAGCCCTTGGTGGAGTCACGATAGTGGTGATCAATGTGTGATTTCCACACTCTCTTGAGCCATTGGATGTTCGGCGGTTTGAAGTAATGGATACTGTAATGGGTCATATCATAGGCCAGGTAACCCACGGTGAAACCTGCCGAATATGCCCAGGTCCATGTTCCGTACAATAGCCATGTCAGTGATAACAACAAAACTGCAACCGCCAGGCTCAGTGTAATCGGCATAACCAGGCGTTTTTTATCATTAGGGTATTGGTGGTGTACACCATGAAACAGAAAACTGATGCGTTTCTGGACCTCGCCTTTAGGCTTGAAATGAAATACATAGCGGTGAAAAAAATACTCAAACAGAGTCCAGAATGCGAGCCCGGCTATAAATAGAACGATAAAGGTGCCAACCGGTATGCCAATAGCAAAACTTTTCCAGACAAAGAAAATGATAATCGGTAGATAGACCGCGAGCACCGTCACAGGTGAGATCTTGCTCAAGCGTTCCAAAAGGGGATTCTTAAATAATCTTATGTCACCTTTTTGGGGAGCCATATGCTCCGGAATTCGATCTGTTTTGCTTGGTTTCATTCTTTACTCATCTCTTTGGTATCAGCCGATTATATCCGGTCACAGGTTTATTTTTTCAATGGCTTATATTATCACCGATTTCCAGTCCAGCATTCCACGTACATCAAACGTCGCTTATCACGACACAGGTCATGTTGTGCGTATATTTTTCTCCTAAACGACTTATTTTGCTGGACTATTACGACGAAAAGGTGAAATATGCGCGACATGTCAGAATCTCAAATTACAGACCGGACCGAAGCTCCCATACCAGCACCTTCAAACGACGATAAAGCAACAGCCAAACTCGTACCCGGAGAGCTGCCATATCCCAAAGAGACACAGCCACCGAAAATTCTGTGGCAGCATGTGATCGTATTGACGGCAGTACACTTGTTCAGTTTATTGGCCTTTATTCCCTGGTTTTTCACGTGGTCAGGCTTGACCGTCGCCATTCTTGGGCATTTCGTTTTTGGAATGTTGGGTATCACCATCGGTTACCACCGCTTGCTGACGCATCGCGGTTTTACCTGTCCTAAATGGCTTGAATATACATTCGCAACAATGGGAATGTTTAACCTGCAGGATAGCCCTGCGCGTTGGGTTGCCATCCACCGCATACATCACCGGCACAGCGATCAACAAGGCGATACACATTCCCCTCTTGTCAGCTTTTTCTGGGGTCACGTCGGTTGGGTAGTCTACCGTCACAAGGATACCAACCGCACCATACGATACGCCAAGTGGGTACCCGACCTGTTACGTGATCCGTATTACCGCCGTCTGGAACGAAACAGTGGCTGGTTCATGGTCTACTTTATCCACGCCATTGTAATTATCGCTATTGGTGCCGTGGTTGGATATTTCGAAGGCGGTGCCAGTGAAGCGCTGCGTTACGCTGCCAGCTGGGCCGTGTGGGGCATCGCCTTACGAACAGTGTTTGTCCTGCATGGCACCTGGTCAGTGAACTCGCTGACACACCTGTACGGTTATCGTAATTACGAAACCAGGGATCAGAGCACCAACAACTGGTTGGTGGCCCTTATCGCGCATGGCGAAGGCTGGCACAACAATCACCACGCCGACCCGCGCTCAGCCTCACATGGCCACCGTTGGTTTGAATTCGATATGTCATATTGGGTCATCCGGATACTTGAAGGGTTTGGACTGGCCAAAAATGTGGTGCGCCCCAGTCGTGGCAAGGCAAACGGTCGTGGCTAAGCAAACCGCCGTAGTTACGCAGACCCCGGCACAGCCCGTCCACCCGCTCGGGTCGAATGCCCGCGTCCTGCTTGTCAGTGTCTTCGGTCCGTATGCCCAGGATGACGCTTACGGTAGCCGTGAAATCAACCCGATGGAGTTGTATCACAACCAGGTGACACGTGTGCAAGCCGCCTTTTCGATGCGGACCTTCCAACGCTCCTGGGGTCTTATGCTGATCCAGGCCAATTTGAAAGCCTCCTGTACCCTGCTGGACTTCCCCACGCTGACACGTTTTATCGAAGAGCTCAAAACACAGCAATACGATGTCATCGGCATCAGTTCGATCATGACCAACCTGCAAAAGGTCCGCAAGATGGTCCGTGTGATCAACAAACATCAGCCAAATGCAAAGGTTGTAATCGGCGGGCACATCGCAAACATAGCAACACTGGAAAAATGGACAGGTGCGGATTTCATCGCACGTGGTGATGGTATCCAATGGATGCGCAGGTATCTCGGCGAAGACGAGAGCCAGCCGATCCGGCACCCTCAGATCCTCGGCAACATCGGCACCCGCATCATGGGCGTGAACCTCCATAACCACGCCGGTGATCATTGCGCTACCCTGATCCCATCGGTCGGATGCCCGATAGGCTGTAATTTTTGTTCAACCTCAGCCATGTTTGGTGGCAAGGGTAAATCCGTCCAGTTCTACCAGACCGGTCAACAACTGTTCGATCTTATGTGTACCCTGGAGACCAACCTGAAGGTCAAATCCTTCTTCGTGATGGACGAGAATTTCCTATTGGACAAGAAACGGGCACTCAGTTTGCTGGCGTTGATGGAGACGCATAACAAGGCATGGTCTCTATACGTCTTCAGCTCCGCCAATATCTTGAGGAAATACACGACTGAACAGTTGGTATCACTGGGGGTTTCATGGGTCTGGGTGGGGCTGGAAGGTAAGGGTTCAAAATACCCGAAGCTCGCAGGTGCTGATCCCTATCAAATGATCAGGGACCTGCAGTCTCACGGCATACGGGTACTCGGTTCAAGCATCATTGGCCTCGAGGAGCATACTCCCGAGAATATCGATCAGGTCATTGATGATGCCATCGCCCACGGCAGTGACTTCCACCAGTTTATGCTTTACACCCCGATCCCCGGCACCCCACTTTATGCCGAACACGAGGCGAATTCGACCTTGCGTAGCTTTACTGAAGTACCGGTTGCCGATACCCACGGGCAGTTAACTTTTAACTACCAGCATCCACACATTAAGAATGGAGAAGAAGGCAAATATCTGTTGCGAGCCTTTGAACGTGACTTTGAAGTCAACGGCCCAAGCGTTGTGCGAATCGCGCGCACGACATTACTAGGATGGCAACGCTACAAAAACCATCCGGACCAGCGTATTCGGAAGCGTTTTGCACACGAGGCAGCCAATCTACCGAGGCTCTACGCGGGTGTGCTCTGGGCGTCGCGCAAACGTTACACGAATGAATCCCACCGCAAGCAATTGATCGACGGGATCCTGAACGAATTCCATGCTGAGTTTGGCTGGAAATCGCGTTTGGCCGCACCCATTGTCGGTCGTTATCTCTACCATATGTTACGCCGGGAAGAGCAGCGACTGGAAAATGGCTGGACCTACGAACCACCCACTTTTTACGAGACCAACCGGGCCAATGAATCCAGCGGTGCCAAATATGTTGACGGCTTAAAGTGCACTTAAGATAATATGCAAATCCAGTAACTCCCATCAGGATAGACATGCAGCCATTTTTTGAAGATGTTCAGTCACATTACGATCTTTCCGACGATTTTTTCGCACTTTTTCTGGATCCCACCCGCACCTATAGCTGTGCGTATTTTAATGATCCGAACGCCCCCCTTGCAGAAGCTCAAAGAGCCAAGATAGATCTTTCCCTGGGTAAGTGCGAACTGGAACCGGGTATGAAATTACTTGATATCGGATGTGGTTGGGGTGCCACAGCTCTTCGCGCTGCCGAACATTACCAGGCCGATGTTATTGGTCTGACGCTCAGCGAAAATCAGTGTAAACACGCGACACAACTCGCCAGGCAATCTACTCATTCCGCAGACATCGAGTTTCGACTGCAAGGGTGGGAAGAGTTTGACGAACCCGTCGACCGGATTATCAGTATCGGTGCCTTTGAACATTTCAGGTATAGCCGGCACGATGCATTTTTTAAGAAGTGCAGGGAAATCTTACCCGGCAACGGCATCATGATGCTACATAGCATCGTGACACCCTCCCTCGCGGATCTACGCGAATCAGGTATTGAATTCAACCACGAAGACGTAAAGTTTGCCCGGTTTATCCGTGATGAAATTTTTCCGGGTGGACAGCTCTGTCCCCCAGAAAGAATCAAATCATTGGCGTCGCAATACGGTTTCGATGTCTATCACGTTCAGCCATTGCGATTACACTATGCCCGCACGCTTGATCACTGGTCAGAAAGCCTGGCCAAATCAAGGGAACAGGCAATCGCCATCACCTCGCAAACCGTTTATGACCGTTACCAGAAATATCTCACTGGCTGTGCGGATCAGTTCCGAAAAGGAACCATCGACGTGATGCAGTTTTGTATGCGCTGTGACTAAGCCAGGTCTTTTGAGTACATGTGATAGCGCTTGGTGATTTCGCCACCAAACTTTTCGATCATGTTCCTGGTGGGTTTGTTTTGCTCCAGTATCCAGGATAATTCAACCGTTTGACCACCCCTGGAAAGACCGGGCCCAAGAACAGAATCAACCACCATGAAAGCCATTGCCGGCCCAAAAATGGTGTTCTGGTATTTTTTCCGCACACCCATCAACGCGATCCTGCATCTTGTGGGGAAACGCACCTTAAGACGCCACAGAAGCTTGGCCCATCCGAACGGCAGAAGTCGCCCATTGAGGTCGGCAATGGCCATATTGATATCGGGTAACATCGCTATGAATGCAGCCGGCTCTCCATCAAGTTCGGCAATCTGCAGAAAATTATGAGGTACGACAGTTAGCAACTCCTTGCCAACGGCAGCGAATTCCTCGCGGGTGAACGGCACAAAATTCCAGTTGTCCTGCCAGGCGTCGTTAAAGACATCCCGCATGACCTCAAAATCGGCTTCCATTGTTTTTCGGTTGAGTTGTCTGACCTTAATCCGACCGGCGGTTCTGTCGATAAGTTCTTGCTTGGTCGATGGTGTGGTATAGGTATGGATGTTAAGTTCGTAGGCCAGTAGTTCCTGTGAAGGCTGATAGCCGCGTCTTTCGATGGAGGCGCCGTAATAACGAGGGGAATGACTGGTCATGACGCAGGGTGGTGTATCGAAACCCTCGGTCAGAATGCCGATCTCCTGGTTGATACCGAGGTTGAACGGCCCAACGATGTGCTGCATTCCTTTTTCGCGCAACCAGTTTTCAGCGGTTTCAAACAGTGCTGAAAATACCGCATCGTTATCAGGTGCTTCTATCAAACCGAAAAATCCGGTTTTGTTGTTATAACGTTGCTGATGCAAATCATCGATTTGCGCAGAAATACGACCAACAGGCTGGCCGTCCTGGTACGCGATCCAGGCCTTCCATTTTGCATGCTTGAAATAGGGATGTTTGCTCGAGAACGCTTCTTTTCGCTCCATCAGCAAGGGCGGTACCCAGTTAGGATCGTCCTTGTAAATCGTCCAGGGAACACGGATAAACGCTTTCAGCGCTTTTTTCCCGGTCACTTCCCTGATTTCAATTTTATTGCCGGGGTGGCTATTCATCATGTCATACCGTCATATGCGATTTTTGTTGCTGGCTTCACCAGTGAAGAGTGTAATTAAAAAACCCTTAACTTACATACATTAATTCAATCGATACAGGAGACTTTGCCGATAATGTTTATTTTGATCTGATAAGCCTGGTTTGCGCCACCGATGTGCTTTCACGTCGTATCCGGGCCCAGCGAAATGGAGAAATCCATTGGGCGAAGAATCCCTTCGGGAAAGCTTCCAACCCCGCGATGCCTACCTGCTCTGGAGGCTCACGGTCATTTGGCAGGTAGCGCGTACCAAAGACCGTGTCCCAGAATATGTAAGCATTACCGTAGTTTTTGTCGGCTTCGTGGCGATCACACGAGTGGTGCCAACGGTGCAGGTTACCAATGCTGTATATCCAGCTGAGTGGCCCGAGCCGGATCGCGATGTTTGCGTGTTGGTATGCATCGGCCATCACCGCAGCAACAGTCGCCAGTGCCAGCACATCCTTGGGCACACCGAGCAACGCCAGTGGCAGCACCCATACGAAACAGAAGCGGTAGACAATTTCCCCCGGGTGGGCGCGGGTGGCGTTGAGCCAGTAAACCCGTTGGGCGCTGTGGTGGGTCGCATGCAGACGCCACAGCCAATGATAATGATGCATGCTGCGATGCGCCCAGTAGTCAAAGAATTCACGTACAACGGTAGCCAGTAAAACCTGGGCCAGGATTGGCCAGTGTGTGGGCCAGAGTGAACCACCCATCTGTGCTGATAACCAGCCACCAATTATGATCGTGAGAACGCCAAGGAGCGGTGCCATCAGTCCGCCAACAACAATCTCTGTCAGAAAATACAACGAGTCCGTGCGCAGGTCACCATGGGAACGATTCCATTCCCGCCGGTAGGGAAGGATGCGTTCCATCACCGCCACCAGCACGAGATTGGCCAGGGTGATCGGGAATATGGCCATCTCGGCGTCGATACCGGCATTCATTGCCCACAGCAACGCACCGACTCCACCAGCCACACTGAAAGGTACAAGCGATACGGCCAGCACTGCCCGTACGTTGGCTAGAATCGTGGTGATGTTCATGTTTTCGGAGATTGTGGTAGGACCAAGCGTGTATCTTACATGAAGAGAAATGCAGTCAGAAGCACAGTGGCGGGTTTCCAGTCAGAAATTCGGGCCCCGGAATCAGGGCCCGAATTGATTCACCGCTTCCAGAAGTTCTTACATATTGTCGAGAATGGCTTTTTTCCTGGACTTGTATTCTTCAGGTGAAATGTAGCCACCTGCAGCCAGTTTATCCAGCTGAGCAATTTTTTGTTCAGCTGTTTGTGGTCCTGCATCAGCTTGCTGTTGCGCAGCTTCGGCCTGTTGTTGGGCATAGTAGGCCTGTTGCGATGCAGCATCAGCCTGTTGCTGTTGAGCATCGTTACTATCACGTATGCTCCGCCCTATTCTCGCTACGGCAATACCACCGAGAAAGGCACCGGCGCCATCGGCCTGGGCCGGAACAGTTACGGAGAATGCGATGGCACCAAGAGCCACCAGCATCATGATTTTAAAGTTCAATTTGATATTTAACATAGTCGTATTCCTCTACAGTGCCTTGCAGGCGCCGAACATTGTAAAACTGACTTCCTCACCCACGGCGGAAACACTCATCCTGCCGGACTTCTTGCTTATCGCCATGGTCCAGCCATGATCGTTCTCAACACCCTGGATAATGAGTTGATTATCGGTTAATTCGAAGTTTTTGAATGGTGAATCTGCGGTCTTATCACCATCGTAATCCGCATGGATGCTTTTCTTCTTGAAATTCACCGTCAGAAACTCAGGCATATCAAAGGTTCGTGCCTCTCCTTTTGCGCATGTTACACCGTCAACGCAGGCCGTGAGGTCGAAGGCAGCACAAAGCAGGTTTGTTGAGCCATCAAACTTGGATGCGGCATTAGCGGCAGCTGATACACATAGCATCAAGCAAAGCAGTGCGACAGTATTGAGTCTCTTTTGCGTGGTTTTCATGGTCTATTAGTTCCTTATCATTTCCATCGATACGGGGTTTATAAAATGCCAAAAACATATAGCTAAGCCGTATATAGTATAGCCTTGCTTTTCAGATTGAAAGTACGCAATTCTGGTTCGAAATATTCAGGCTAGAGAACTCTTTAAAAAAGGCTGGCATGCGCCGCCTACTATCTTTTTTCATTACTGGATTCTCCAACTGGAAGAGGGGTAGGATTACATTTAGCAAATTCGTAAGCTCTTCTTGTTCACTACAAAGGACTTTGAGACATGAAAATAGTCATTCCTCTCTTGCTAATTCTGGGTTCTGCACTTTACTCCAACCCCTCACTCTCCCAACAGGCTGCCTATTCCGGTGATGAACTGATCGTTGGTTACTATGGGCGCCCCAACGCGAAGTCGCTGGGTGTGCTGGGCCAGTACTCGATTGAAGAGCTAACACCGTTAATCCAGGAAAAAGCCGATGAGTACGACAAGATCAATGGTGATCAAAAAGTAATACCCGCCTACCATCTGATCTATGGCCTGGCAACCGGTGACCCGGGGCGAAAAAAGGATTACCTGCTGCCATTGTCAGAAGCAAAGCTGATGAAATATATCAACGCTGCCAAGGTCAATGGCTTTCTCGTCATTATCGATACCCAGCTGGGTGCTGAAACACCGGTTGAGGCGATAACACCGGTACTCAAATACCTTAAATACAACAGCGTACACCTGGCCGTTGACCCGGAGTTTGAAGTGAAGGGTCTGGATGTTCCTCCCGGCAGGAAGATCGGTCATATTAGCGGCGAGGATGTGAACAAGGTGCAATCTGCGATGATCGACTATATGGATAAAAATGGAATCAGCGGAAAAAAGATACTCATGGTGCACTCGTTTACCGAAGGTATGGTTACAGATAAAGATACGATAAAGCTGAATGATCAGATCGATTTAATCATGAACCTGGATGGCCATGGCTCGCCGGCCCTGAAGATAAAAGTCTACAACAGCCTGTATACGGCCAGGTCTGCTTCAAGAGCCTCGGGCGGGTTTAAGCTTTTCTTCCTGGAAGACAAACCATCCATGATGACCCCGGCACAGTCTTTGGGTCAGGAATCAGTCAACGGTCATAAGCTTGCGGAGATACCCAGGTATATTAACTATCAGTAAATCCAAGCTTTGCAGTTGCACCCTGCCGTTAAACTAAGGCGTTAAGCTCACACTCCTTAACGTCTTGACGTTATAGCGCTTTAGCGTTATTGTCGCTTTTGGAGGAAACATTTATGAGCGACTCATCTAAACGGTCTACTGTCTATTTTGAGACTGAAATCCATCAAGCATTGCGCTTGAAAGCAGCGTTTACACACCGATCAGTATCAGATCTGGTAAATGAGGCAGTGCGGCGCGCCTTGCAGGAAGACCAGGAAGACCTGGAAGCCTTTGACAACAGGATTAGTGAACCAACAATTACCTATGAAGAACTGCTGAATGATCTAAAGGCTCATGGGAAGATTTGAGGTCATTTTCAAGCAGTCAGTTGCAAAGGACCTGCGACAGATTCCAAAGAATGATGTCACAAGAATTCTAAATCGAATTAAGGCGCTGAGCATTGAACCCCGTCCCCCAGGTGTTGAAAAACTTTCCGGCCAGGACAAATACCGGGTCCGACAGGGTGCCTACCGGATTCTTTATGAGGTCCGAAATAATGAGTTGATCGTCGTGGTTGTAAAAATTGGTCACCGGCGAGATGTATACAAAACCGGCTAGTCGGTTAGTTCCTGACAATTGATATCAGTGATCCGGGTATTCAGGTCAAATCAACAAGCTGAATTTCCTGAAAACCAATTCGCCGTCATGCTTTTTAAAGCACTTTAAGTTTATTAAAATGCTTTATAAGGCAATTTATCTTGTTGTCTCCTTAAATCATTGGTATGCTTTTTAAAGCACATTAATCAATTTAACATGCTATATAAAGCACATGGCTAGAAAAAACATATTAACGAGTTCACCACCCTATGCTGTAGAGCAGGCTCTAAAACGCCTTGGCACGAATCTGCGTACAGCGAGGTTGCGACGGAACCTGACGATTGAGAATGTCGCCGAGAAAATCGGTACTGGTCTTCGCGCTGTTATGGATGCAGAAAAGGGCAAAGGATCAACAAGCTCCGCCGTTTACATTGCTCTGCTTTGGGCATATGACCTGCTGGATCAGATGGACGAAGTCGCTGACCCTGCATTTGATGAAGAGGGCCTATCGCTTTCATTGTCGAAAGATCGAGCCCGTGCCCGGGCAAAAGAAGGACTCGATAATGATTTCTAGTGCCAGTGAATGCTTCGTTTATATCACCCTGCCGGGTGAGCCGGAGTTTGTCACTGCCGGAAAATTCGAGTTAACGACAAACCGGCAGGGTATTCCCAACGGCAAATTTGTCTATGGACAGAGTTATCTGAAGCGTGATGATGCTGTCCCGATTGATCCTATCGCACTCAAGCTGAGCAACAAGACCTATGAGACGAACTTACTTAAAGGTGTCTTCGGCGCGCTACGTGATGCCAGTCCTGATTACTGGGGCCGTCGGGTCATAGAAAAACATGTCAGAAAAACAGAACTTGGTGAGATCGACTTTCTGTTGCACTCGCCGGACGACCGCGCAGGCGCACTGGGTTTTGGGCTGAACAGAGACCCCCCTGCCCCCCGCCGCAAGTTCAATCAAACGATAGAACTGGGGCGGCTCCAGGCGCTTGCTGAAATAATCATTGCCGATGAAGAACTTCCCGAAGGCGCAGAAGCCGAACAGGTGCAGAATTTAGTGGATGGCGGCACATCAATGGGGGGTGCCCGTCCAAAGGCCGTAGTCGAGGGCGGCAATGCTCTTTGGGTTGCGAAATTTCATCACCCGGAAGACAAATGGAATGATGCACGCGTTGAACACGCCATGCTCATGCTTGGCCACGAGTGTGGGCTGCAAACCGCAGAAAGCAAGGTGGTCACAATTGGCGAACACGACGTGATACTTGTGAAACGATTTGACAGGGAACACACAAATTCTGGCTACCGCAGAGGCCGGATGCTCAGTGCATTAACGTTACTTCGTGCAGATGAGAATTACCAAAACAGAGATAACTGGTCTTATGTTTTGTTTGTCGAAGAATTACGGCGTGTCTCTTCACAACCACGCACTGATGCACATGAGCTTTTCCGGCGCATGTGTTTTAACGCGTTGATCTCTAACGTTGACGATCACCCGCGCAACCATGCCGTCGTCGCAATGAACACGGACTGGAAGCTTTCACCGGCTTATGATCTGACACCATCCACGCCGGTCAGTATTGAGAGGCGAGACCTGGCACTTGAATGTGGTGATATGGGCCGTTATGCCCATGCTGAAAATCTGCTGTCGCAAAACGCGCGATTTCTCCTTGAACCAGGTGCTGCTAAAAACGAGATGGAAAGAATAGAAGAGATCGTTAGAAGCAAATGGTATGACATCGCTCGTAGAGAGGGCGTGACAGAAAAAGACTGCGAAAAAATAGCCAGCGCTTTTGCCTATCCGGGTTTTCGACTGGATATTCCCGATCAATAGTTATTGATTGCTGTCCCACTTAATTTAGATCTCCATCCTCAAGTTAAGGCCACTCACCGGATTGCTGATTGAAAGGTCCTTGGGACTTTGAATCATTACCAGTGTGGGCGCCAAGGTCGCACAGTACCTTACTTCAGGACTCGCTAGTCACATCCATGTGTCGCTTGTATGGTAAGTGCAGTCTTTTTTCGGGATGATTAAAGACGCCGGGATGGGAGGGACTATGTGGCGCTTCTGACCTGTCGGTACAGACTGTCCGAGAGTTCGTCCCCATCCCATCACCATAAACGCCGATTAGGAATCTAGCTGCACAACCAGCCAAATGTTCTCAAGCTTGCGTCGGTGATTTCCCGACCTGTAATTCTGCTCTGTTCAATGTGAATTCCAACGTACCGGGATTAGAAAGCGGCACCTACTCCGAGGTGCGCCTGACTACTTTGGTGGGCATGAATTGTGTAGAGCCGCCACCACCGGATGCACCGCCACCGGCCAATGAAACAGGTATCACCTCCGGGTTGTGGACGGGACTGGAGACTTGTTTCTTTGTAAATGCGGAAGGCACAAAGATCGTCGAAACTGACGAGTGTGATGTTGGGAATGCTTTTTCAGCGGATATTCCCGGTGTTCAAATTGACATTGACGGCAAGGCAAAACCAGATCTTTGCGACGCCTCAGTCACTTGTGATGGTGCATGGCCCATTACAACCAAAGAGGAAAATGGAGTAACTCTCACACAGGTGATCTGTACTAACGACACTGGCGGAATCGGCGAAATCCAATTTCAAACCGGCAACAGGGCCTTTGTTCGTGCGTATCAAGGCCTGGACTCCTCGAATGGGCTTATGTGTTACGGCCCTAATACCGACGTCGCACCAGTGTCAGCGACAGCACAGTAGGTTGAGTCCGCTTTAAGGGCGTGAACTTGGGGTCAGAGTAAAGTGCCAGAGTCACGACTCTGGCACTTTACTCTGACCCCATCCGTCCATTGAAGTACCGGGCATTCAGTTTTCAGTAACCGAATGCCCGGCTAGTCGTCTAAATAAACGAACTCACACGATCGATAGTCCAGAATGCCGCGATCCCGCCAATTGCATAAGGCGTAGCACGCACGAGTGTCAGGGCAGTATGACCGTGCAAACGAGAAAGACCCACAAGCAGCATTGATACCGTCACAACGAACAAAACCTGACCGGTTTCAACACCGACATTAAACATCAATAATGCAAGTGGCACCGCGTGCTGAGGAACACCTATCTCGTAAAGAGCACCAGCAAAGCCCAGGCCATGTACCAGGCCAAATGTAAATGCAATCATCCACGGATAACGTTCAGAAAGGGTCAACTGGCCCTGGTTTTTTCGGACGACTTCAACCGCCAGCAACATGATACTCAATGAAATGACACCCTCGGTGGGCACCTGTGGAATATGTATCAGGTCCAGTGTCGCCAATGCCAGCGTCAGGCTGTGAGCCAGGGTGAAGGCCGTGACGGTTTTAAGCAACGGCCATATACCGCTCACGATCAGCAGCAGGGTCAACAGGAACAGCAGGTGATCGAAACCTTCAAGGATATGAATGGTTCCCATGCGCCAGTAAGAAACAGCCAGTTCACCGTTAGTAATTTGTTCTGGAATGGTGAAGGAACTGTTATTGGAGCGTAGTATGGCGGAGTGTTCGATACCATCGAGCAGGCTTATACGTACCACCACATCGGTTGGTACTGCAGCGAGCCCCTCAACAGCCAGTACAGCACCATGCAGCGCCTGCCCATCGGTAGAATACGATTTGGTCTCAATCATGGCACCTGGTACACGGCGGCTTGAGCCGGGCCCAAAGGGCTTGAAGAACTCCGGCATAACCGGGGTGATCGCCAGCACCTGCTCACCGAGTGTTGGTACCTTCCAGGTCACTTCTACCCAACCGCCCTCCTGTTCGGTGACTTCCAGTAAAGCAGGTCGGAATTCATCGGCGGATAGCTCAAATGACAAAGCAAAAAGTATTAGTACCAGCAAAGCTGATAGTTTAAATCGCAATTTATGAGCTGCAGTCATTATGACGCAGCGGCCTTAACGGGGCTTTCATTGGTTGCGGTTGAATCAGGAACTTTCAGAATCCGGCCTGCTGGAATCTCGTCAATTACGATTTCATAGCGGGTTTTCAGGTTTTCGAGAAAATCGGCGTTGAATTTTTCACGCTGTTCCAATTGCCAGTTTT
>Ga0224504_10000847_pt1 | contig 13879 bp, 14 predicted proteins | sample SF_Oct11_sed_USG_3_FD_170160 | JGI IMG/M metagenome (GOLD analysis project Ga0224504, IMG submission 170160) | Sediment microbial communities from San Francisco Bay, California, United States - SF_Oct11_sed_USGS_24 | ecosystem: Environmental > Aquatic > Marine > Sediment | place: USA... | reverse complement strand
GTTGGTTTATATAAAAAATAAAGCAACTTTTTATTACGTTAGGGGCGGTGCTATTAATGTGAAAAAAATTATCTTATTGAAGGATTAAATACAAAACCAATGCTAAATAACACTCTCACCTTGTTAATGTCATTTATCCACGATGCGTTTAAATTTATAGGACCTAATAAAGAATGATACGAAATTGTTGCACCAGCAGACATTACTAAACTAGTTTCTATATGGTTTTGCCATTCGCTATCTGGTGTAAAAGCATCTTTAATATAATCTTTAAAGGTACCAAATCCAACAGATCCAATAAAAAAGTTAGGAGTGAAATATACTTTATTAACGGGGGTAAATTGTACAGCTAAATTAACTTTTAAAAATTGACTTGCATTTAGTTCGCCTTCATAAAGCCCAGGGAATAAGAAGCTGTTTTTATTTGGAATTAATAAATTACCACCTATAAAATATTTAGAAGCATAGCCGTATTTTGTAAAAGACTCTTCATCTCCTTTAAGTTGATCTTCAAAAATAAAACTACTTGTACCACCAACAATTCCAGTGATTTTCTTTTTAATTTGAAATCTACTTTCAAAATTAAAAATTGTTTTAGTGTAGTCGTTGGTTTTACCTTTTACATCAGGTTTTACTTTATTATAATAAGTCAAGTCTAAATCGTTTAGCAAGGATCTTCCAATGGTTGCTTGAATATAAGTTCCGGTTGTAGCATAATAGACATCATTCAAACTATTTTTTATGTATTGCCCATAAATTTCAATATTGTTAAATTTATAGTGATTCAAATCAATATAGCTGTCATTAAATTCAGGGTTTATTTTTGGTCTTATATAGGTGTTTTTATAATTTAAACCTAGTCCAACATAACTACCTAATGAATTTATATTTTTATTTACTTCATTGTCAACTAGAAGCATTCGGGAGCGCATATCATTAGCGTAATTTCCATCTATAAAAACCTTTTGTTTTAATTCTTCACCATACACTTCTGATCTCCACCACCATGATTTATCTTCCCCAAAAATTTTCTGATAAGCAACTCTAAATCGAGGCTGTTCGGCAATATCTAAGGATGCAATAAGGCGAGAAGATTCCCCTAAAATATTGCGACCAGTATAATTTATAATAATGCCTACACCTCTATAGGTATCATAATGTAATGCTCCTTTTAATTGGTTTCTTGAATGTTCATATCCATTTATTTGAAGTCTTGTTTTATCATCTTTTTCAACAAAATTTGAAGTTGTAATTTGACTGAATAAATTAGTTCCCATAGCCTTATTAATACCTTCAACAATATCTTGAAAGGTATATGGTGTATTTGTTTTAATATTGGCTCTGTCTATTACAAGTTCTAAATTGTCCTTACTAATACCTGTATAACTAATGGTATCTATTATAAATTCTTTTTTAATAACAGGTAATTGATGAATTCTTTTATCAAACCCTTTTAATTGTTCAGCCAAAGAAATTAAAGCGTCTAAATTTTTATCAGTGGCAATTTTTCCTTCTTCTAAAATCTCATTTCCTTTAGTAAAGTCACCTGTTGATAATGTTAAATACGGGACGTGATCTAATAAAATATCACAGTTTTTTTTATTCTGTGGATTTTTTAAGTTGCTGCTTAGCATACCTGTTTGAAAAAGAATGGTTGTTATGTTGTCCAGTTTTTCAATAGGAGCCATGCCTCCGCCAACATCACTACCAATAATAATATCTGCGCCCATTGTTTTGGCTATATCGGTAGGGAAATTGTTTAGTACGCCTCCATCAACTAGTAAGGTGCCGTTATATTTAACAGGTCTAAAAACACTGGGAATAGACATACTTGCACGCATTGCCAAAGCCAAAGAGCCTTCGCTCATAATTACCTCTTTGCCATTAACAAGGTCAGTGGCAATGGCTCTGAAAGGAATGGAAAGCTTATCAAAATCTCTTATATTGTGAACCGGATAGGTTAGGGTTGATAAAAATTCTCTAAGGCTTTGGTCATTTAATAAGGATGAATTGACCTTTGGTTTGCCTTTTTTTAAATCTAAATCAATCAAATATCTTTTAAATTCACTTTTTTCTTCAACACTTACTTTTGATAACGAAATTTTACCACCAAGAAGTTCATCCCAATCGGCGTCTTTAGCAATGTTTGCAATGCTATCTCCAGAATACCCCATAGCATATAAGCCACCAACAATACTTCCCATACTGGTTCCTAAAACCATATCAGGTACAATGCCTAAAGAGTCTAGTTTTTGTAATAAAGGAATGTGAGCAATTCCTTTGGCGCCACCGCCACTTAATACCAGAGCTACTGTAGGTTTCTTTTCTTGACCAATACTTATAAGCGGAACGAATAGGAAAATAAAAATGATATAAATAGGAAGTAGCTTCATTAGGGTAGGTGTTAAGGGTTTTAAAGTTTATTAAAAGGGAATTTTGGATGTAATTAAAATAAGCACCTTATAATTCTCTTAAAGCTGTTTTAAAAACACGAATATACTTAATTAGAATGAATTAAGATTTGAATTAAGTTGTTTTAACTTTTTAAAATGATTTTAGTAAACTGAACTGTTTATTAAAAATAGTGGCTAAGAAGATATTGTGGGGATTTTAACCTTTGTAGTGGTTGGGAAAATAAGTTAGTAAAAACTTAACTAATAGGTTTAAAGTTGTTTGTGTTTTATGAAAGTGCGCATAATAGGATTCGAACCTACACGAACTATTGTTCACCAGCCCCTCAAGCTGACGCGTCTACCAATTCCGCCACATGCGCATAAAAATAAAAAAAAAGTTAAGCAAATATAGCTTAACTTTTTTTGTGACCTGGCTGGGGCTCGAACCCAGGACCACCTCCTTAAAAGGGAGGTGCTCTACCAACTGAGCTACCAGGTCATTGTTCCTTTCCCAAATGCGAGTGCAAATATACTATCTAATATTTATATAACAAGTTTTTTTATGTAGTTTTTTGTGCGATATTTGTTTTTTTTTAAGAAATAAAAAATCTAGGTCAATGAAAATTGTTTTATTAGGGTATATGGCAAGCGGTAAATCGCGTGTAGGTAGGGTGTTAGCAAAAAGATTAAACCTTCGGTTTGTAGATTTAGATTCTTATATAGAACAAAAAGAAAATAATTCAATTTCTGAAATATTTAAACAAAAGGGCGAATTGTATTTTAGAATTAAAGAAAGTGAATATTTAAAAGAGTTATTAGATGTAAAAGAGCCTTATGTTATTTCTTTGGGAGGTGGTACTCCTTGTTATGGGAATAATATGAAATTAATAGAAAAGCATTCAAAATCATTTTATTTAAAAGCTTCAATCGCCACCATTTTTAGCCGTCTTCAACATGAGACCAATCAAAGGCCTCTGGTTTCAACAATTGGTACAGCTAATTTACAAGCGTATATAGCAAAACATTTGTTTGAGCGAAACCCTTTTTATGAAAAGGCTACGTATACAGTATTGGTAAACGATAAATTAATTGAAGAAATTGTTGAAGAAATTAATTTAAAATTGCATAAGAATTGTTAGCTTCAAATACTACAGATACATGTTCATGCATAGAGGTTGATAACGAGATTCCTTTAAAATCTGCCTTTACAGGGTATTTTTTATGATTTCTATTGATTAAGACAGCCGTTTTAAACCGTTTTAATGGTACTTCTAAAAAGAATTTAATTCCATAAATTAAGGTTGCTCCAGAATTTAATACATCGTCAACTAAAACAATTGATTTGTTTTTGTAATTTGTTGAATCTAGATCTGTTGAAATTTCAGCTCGTGGATTTTTTTTATCAATTTTAACTTCACAAAGGGTTACTTTTATTTCTGAAATTTCCAATAAAATTTTCGCTAATTCTTGTGCAAAAATATACCCATTCCCACTAATTCCAGCAATAATAATTTCTTTTTCTTTACTATTGCTTTCGTAAATTTGGTAAGCAATTCTTCTTGTTTTATTTGTAATTTGATCGTATGTTAAAATGATTGAGCTTTCCATTTATTTCTTTTTTTCAAAGATAAAAAACAATTCGTTATCATTTCTAGGTTTTATAGAATTATAACATTTTTCAAAAGTTTTAATAGTAAAATTGTTGTGAAATAATTTTAAATATTCAGATTCGCTCCCGCCAAATGGTGGTCCTTCTTTTGTTAATTCAAAATCAAAAAACAATCCAACTAGTTTTCCAGTACTATTTAATAATTGGTGCATTTTATTTGAATAGTCATTTCTTAAATTAGGGTTTAAGGCGCAAAAAAAAGTTTGCTCTATTATTAAGTCATATGTATTATGGTGGTTAAAAAAATCGGCGTGAATTAAATTTTCTGTCGGAAAATTTGGAATTCTTTGGTGTAAATTTTTTAAAGGTTGAGCAGCTATATCAATCACATAAACATTGTTAAAACCATTGAGGTGTAAATATTCAACTTCATAACCATTTCCAGCACCAGGAACCAATATTTTTAAATTCTTGTTTTTTATTTGGTCAATATATGTTTTGATTGGTGTAGAGGGCGTGCCAATGTCCCAACCTGTTTTATTTTCGTGATACTTAGATTCCCAGTAATTTTTGTCAAATTTCATCTTTTTCGGTATAATTTTCTATTTCACGTCTGTCCTTTTTTGTTGGTCTTCCAGTACCTTTTTTTCGGTAATAATCTTTTGAGTATTTTAACAACTCTAATTTTTCAAATGCTTCTTGAGGGGTGATATCTTTTCTATATAAATCAACAAGCTTAGCACCAACACGGTTGGCAGGAATATCTAACACTTCAATTTCATAGTTTATTTGATTTTTTCTAACACTAATTTTATCGTCATTAAATACCATTTTAGATGGCTTTACACCAACGTTATTAACTTTAACATGTCCTTTCTTACAAGCTTCTGTGGCTATGTTTCGCGTTTTATAATAACGAATACACCATAAGTATTTATCAATTCTCATATAATAAAGTTAAATTTATCTTTTAACAAAGGTAGTAAAATAGTATCTTTGCGCTCTTTAAAAATATACTCAATGAAAATTAAAAATATTTTATTTGTTTTATGCTTAGGATTGGCAATTGTTACTTGTGACAGAGATGACATGGAAAATTATGACGCTGTAGGCCAAGCCGAATTAGATGATAAAGATTTGGTTGAATATTTGCAAACACATTATTTAAATGAAGAAGATGGTGGGATTTGGACTATTGATGCAGATCAAACACCTTTAATGGATCAAGTTGACGTTCAAACTATTGAAGAAAATGATGCGGAGTATAAATTATATTATTTAATAGAAAATGAGGGGTCTGATGATAATATTGCCCCAACAAGATCAGATTCGGTACTAACTACTTACACTGGAATGTTGTTAGATAGCACTGTTTTTGATAGTGCAAAATCTGTTCTTTGGATGTCGTTAACTGAAGTTATTGTTGGTTGGAGTTATGGTTTTACACATTATAAAGGAGGAAATAAAATAATAAATGTTGATGAATCTTTTTATTATGAAGATTTTGGTAAAGGAATTTTATTTATTCCTTCTGGTTTGGCTTATGGACCAATAGGAAATAGGGGAATCCCTCCAAATTCTCCATTGGTTTTTCAAATTACATGTCAAGATGTAAACCAAGCAGATCATGATAATGACGGTATTTTATCAAGTTTAGAAACCTACGATGGTGATACAAATGTAAAAAACGATGATACAGACGGTGATGGGATACCAGATTATTTAGATGCTGATGACGATGGAGATGGTGTGTTGACTAAAGATGAAGATGCCAATGGTAATGGAAATCCTTTAGATGATGATACAGACGGTGATGGAATACCTGATTATTTGGATGCAGATACAAAATAAAGTTAAAAACTTATAAAAAAAAAGCTTCTCAATTGAGAAGCTTTTTTTTTATAAGTTTTTGTGGTTTCTCCAGTCAGATCTACTTTTTTTATTGCGGCGATCATCATTGATCGTAAATAGGTTAATTTGAATATTTAACATAAATTGACTTGGGTTGTATTCTAATAAATCACCTAAATTAACACCATAGATATTATTTTTCATATCAAGTCTTTGCTCTTCAATTGTTGTTAATCCGTATTGGTAGCGGAAGTCAATCCCAATTCTACCAAAATCTAATAGAATTCCTGCACCAATACTTGTTGAGCTACTGTCGTACATAAAGCCATCAGAATAAGAGGTTGGCTGCCAACCTTCTAGATCCATATTAGAAATAAAACTAAAAACAGGACCTACAAATATAGAAATAGGACCATATATATTATAGCCAAGTAAAATAGGTACATCTACTTGTTTTGCTTCCCATTTGGCTGATTGTTTAGGAAAAGGGTAGCTGTTTTTTAACGTAGTAAATGCTACTTCGGGTCTAATAAAGAAATATTTGTAATTAACTTGAACAAAAATACCATATTGAAAACCAATTTCATTTTCAGCTTCAAAATTATCATTTGAATAACCAGAACCTATTGCTTTAAAATCTCCAATATTGTTATTATTAATACCTCCTTTAATACCTATACTGGCAGTTTGCGCATAGCTAAAAAATGAGATAAATAAAAACAGACCTATAAGAAGTGGGGGTTTATTCATAGCTTAAAGAGTTGATTTTCATACTTTTTTGAATAAATATATAAATTTTAAATTAAAAAAAACAAAATTAGGTATGAATAACAATACCTATGAATAGGAAAATGTAATGGATAAAAAAAAATCAAACAATTGTTAAAGTCATATTTATTTTAAAAAGTTCATTGTTTTTTAAATAGTTTAATTTGATTTGAGTTGTTTTTATTTAATGAAGTAGCAACCAAATAGCAACTATAAGGAAAGGCAAAGTCTTTGTAATTTTTACCTTGTAGCCAATGCGGTTCGTCTTGCTTTTTTAAAATAACAGGCATACGTTGTTTGGTATTGTGAATTTCACTCATCAATTCATTGGCTTGCGTAGTAATTATTGAATAGGAATGTATTTTGGTGTTATTAAAATCAGTCCACTCCCTATAAATACCAGCAAAAGCAAACAATTCTTGATTGGGAAGTGTGATTAAATACTTTTCTTTTTTTGAACCATTTTTATTTCTCCACTGCCATTCATAAAAGCCATCGGCTAAAATTAAACAGCGATTTTGAACGATATCTTTAAAGGATTTTTTTTCATTCAAAGTTTCAATACGTGCGTTTAAAGTATAATTTCTAATAGATTTATCTTGTGACCAATTTGGAATTAGCCCCCAATTAAATAGCTGAACTTTATTTGGATATTTATTTGTAATAACGGGTGTTTTAGGGTAATTAAAGGCGCTACAAAATTCCATAGGTTCATAATCATTCAACGCGGTTATTTCAGCATTAAAGCGTTTCGCAATCTCTTCCTTTTTTTTCGTTATTTTGGTTTGGTAACACATTTATAAAACCAGTTGTTTTATAATTATAAGGTATCTAATTTTTTTTTAATGAGCGCATCCATTGTAATATTGGCATAGTCAGACAATGTAATTAAAAAACCAATTGGAGGTTTCGCTCTGTTTTCTTCATAGGAGCTTATACGTGAACGAGATACTTTTAAATCATCGGCAAATTGTTCCTGAGACAACCTTTTTAGCGTTCGTATGTACCGTATATTTTTTGATAAATAATTCACAATGCTTATTATATGAGCAACTATTGATTGTTTAATAAGCTAAATTAGCAAAAATATTTTAGTTTAATAATTATTGTTGATAAATGTATTTAAATACACATACCTATTACAGTTTACGTTATGGTACTATTTCACCTAAGTCCCTTTTAAATCAGGCTGTTCAGTTGGGTGTTTCAGTATTGGTGTTGACAGATATTAATAGTACTTCGGCAAATTTAGAATTTGTACAACTGGCAAAAAAAACTGGGGTAAAACCTATTTTAGGCGTTGATTTTAGAAATGGATCGCAGCAACAATTTATAATAATTGCTAAAAACAATAATGGTTTGCAATTGATAAATGCTTATCTGTCTGAAATGCTGCATGAAATTAAAATTACGATTCCAAACAAGGCTAAATTTCTGCCAGATACGTATGTGATTTATCCATTTCAGCATCATGTTTATGAATTAAATGAAAATGAATATGTAGGAATTAAACCTTCCGATTTAAATCATTTAAAATTTTCTGAATGGCGATTTCAGCAGCATAAATTAGTGATTTTACAACCTGTTTCATTTCAAGATAAGAAAGGGTTCAATACGCACAGATTGTTAAGGGCTATTGATAACAATACACTACTTAGTAAGCTTCCAGTTTCAGAACAAGGAACAGCAACAGATTTAATGATACGTGAAGATGTTTTAAAGGCAATGTACAATGAATATCCAACAATAATTACAACAACTCAAAAAATATTGGATAGTTGTGCCATAGACTTTGATTTTTCAAAAGATACGCCTAAAAATCAAACTTCTTACACCAATAATGAAGTGTTAGATTTTAAATTGTTGCGAAAACTAGCTTATGCAGGGTTAAATTACAGATACCAAAAAATTGGAAAACGTGTTTTTGAACGGTTAGAAAAGGAGCTGGAAATTATCAAACAAAAACAATTTGTATCTTATTTTTTAATCAATTGGAAAATTTTAAAATATGCCAGAAGCAAGCAATATTATTATGTTGGTAGAGGTAGTGGAGCCAATAGTATTGTAGCTTATTTACTGAGGATTACAGATGTTGATCCTATAGAACTAGACTTGTATTTTGAGCGTTTTATTAATTTATACCGTACCAACCCACCAGATTTTGATTTGGATTTTTCGTGGCGTGATCGAGATGATATTATGCATTATATTTTTAAAACATTTAAAAACACCTCGTTAATTGCCGTTTACAATACCTTTAAATACAAAGCTTCTGTGAGAGAATTAGGTAAGGTTTTTGGTTTGCCAAAAGAAGAAATAGACAAACTTACCACCCAAAAATTTAATTCAAACCAGTTAGATGATTTATCTAAACTGGTATTGATTTACAGTAAATACATCAAAGGATTTCCCAATTATTTGGGCATTCATCCTGGAGGGGTACTTATTTCAGAAAAACCAATACATTATTATACAGCAACCTATTTACCGCCAAAAGGATTTTCAACAGCGATGTTTGATATGGTTGTTGCCGAAGACATTGGCTTGTACAAATTTGATATTTTAAGTCAGCGTGGTTTAGGAAAAATACGGGAAGCCGTTGATATTGTAAAATACAACCACCCAACGCACCCAAACATTGATATTCACGATATAAAACGCTTTAAAGAAGATAAAAAAATTAAAGATATTTTAAGAAATGCCAAGGCCATTGGCTGTTTTTATGTGGAATCACCAGCAATGCGAATGCTGCTTAAAAAATTGCAGGTAGACAATTATTTAGGCTTGGTTGCGGCGAGTTCTGTAATACGGCCAGGGGTCTCAAAATCGGGTATGATGCGTGAATATATTAAGCGCTACAGAAACCCAGAAAAACGCAAAGATGCCCATCCTATTTTATTAAAAATTATGCCCGAAACTTTTGGTGTTATGGTATATCAGGAAGATGTGATTAAAGTGGCGCATTATTTTGGAGGTTTAAGTTTGGGAGAGGCAGATATGTTACGGCGTGGTATGAGCGGAAAATTTAGATCTAAAGATGAATTTTTAAAAGTTCAACATCAATTTTTTGAAAACTGTAAAACCAAAGGCCATCCTTTAGAGTTAACCACTGAAATATGGCGACAAATAGAGAGTTTTGCAGGTTATGCTTTTGCAAAGGGGCATTCTGCTTCGTATGCCGTGGAAAGTTATCAAAGTTTGTTTTTAAAAGCCTATTATCCGTTAGAATATATGGTGGCTACACTCAATAATTTTGGTGGGTTTTACAGGCAAGAGTATTATGTACATGAAGCCAGAATGAACGGAGGGGTAATTCATCCACCAAGTATAAACAAGTCGTTTTATCAAAATTATATTGAAGAAAAAAATATTTATTTAGGCTTTATAATGCTGCATTCTTTTGAAATAAAGAACGCTAAAAAAATAGTAGATGAAAGAGCAAAAAACGGTTTGTTTTTAGATTTAGATGATTTTATTGAACGGGTTCCAATTTCGTTAGAGCAAATTGCCGTTTTAATTAAAGTAAATGCATTTAAATTCACCAAAAGAAACAAACGTGAATTGTTGTGGGAAGCGCATATGAAAGTAAATAAAGTATGTTTAGAAGAACACGTTGTAACCCTTTTTAAATCTGAAAAGGTTACGTATAAAACACCCGAATTAACAAGTTCAACATTAGAAGACGCTTTTGATGAATTGCAATATTTAGGTTTTACATTAGAGAGTCCATTTAAATTACTAACAGCACCATTAAAACAACAACTATTTGCCCATGATTTGATAAACTATGTGGAGAAGGTTGTAACCGTTTATGGCTATTATGTTACCGCAAAACAAACCATAACTTTAAAAGGGGAGATGATGTATTTTGGAACTTTTATAGATTCTAAAGGTAACCATATTGATACGGTACATTTTCCGCCTTCGGTAAAAAAATATCCAATAAAAGGAAGAGGTGTTTACCGGTTAACAGGCAAAGTAACGGAAGAATTTGATTGTGTAAATATAGAAATTACACAACTGGAAAAATTAGCCATTGTTCAAGATGTGAGATATGCTGAACCACCAAAAATAACTGTAGGATGAATAATTTAGAACGCTCCATTGTTCATATGGATTTAGATACTTTTTTTGTGTCATGTGAACGTTTAATAGATAGTAAATTAAACAACAAACCAGTGTTAATTGGTGGAACCTCTGATAGAGGTGTTGTTGCAAGTTGTAGTTATGAAGCACGTAAATATGGGGTGCATTCGGCAATGCCTATGCGAATGGCCAAACAATTGTGTCCGGAAGCAATTGTTTTAAGAGGTAATTCAGGTATTTATACCAAGTATTCTAAACTAGTTACTGATGTGATAAATGAAAGTGTTCCTTTATATGAAAAATCATCTATTGATGAGTTTTATATAGATTTAACGGGGATGGACCAGTTTTTTGGTTGTAACCAGTTGGCTTCTGAATTACGGTCAAAAATAATGAGAGAAACGGGTTTGCCCATTTCTTTTGGTTTGTCGGCTAATAAAACCGTTTCAAAAATAGCCACTGGTGAAGCCAAACCTAACAACGAAATAAAAGTTAATGTAGGAACAGAAAAACCATTTTTGGCACCTTTGTCGGTTCGTAAAATTCCAATGGTAGGCGAGAAGACCTACAATTCGTTGTGTGATTTAGGTATTAGAAAAATACAAACGGTTCAAGATATGCCCATTAATATGATGACCCGTGTTTTTGGAAAGCATGGCACTTCTATTTGGAAAAAAGCCAACGGAATAGACAATACTCCAGTAATAAAATACCACGAGCGTAAATCTATTTCAACAGAACGTACTTTTGATAAGGATACAACCGATATTGTGAAGCTTAAAAGTATTATTGTTGCAATGGCTGAGAATCTAATTTTTCAATTGCGTAGAGGCGATAAACTTACAGCTTGTATCACCTTTAAAATTCGTTATTCCGATTTTCAAACCTATACCAAACAAAAAAAAATATCGTATAGTTCATCAGATCATGCTATTTTACCTGTTGTAATGGAATTGTATGAAAGCTTATACCAAAGACGATTGTTAGTGCGATTGATTGGTGTAAAATTTAGCCATTTGGTTAGTGGCGGACATCAAATAAACTTGTTTGAAGACAACGATAAAATTTTAAACCTATACCAGGCAATGGATAAAATGCGTGAACGTTATGGAGACAGAGCTGTAATACGTGCTTCTGGTATGGGGGGCAAAAGTATTAGTAGGTGGAATCCATTTAATGGTGAACCACCGCCTTTATTGGCTAATAGAAGAAGTTAAAAAAAAACAAACATAAAAATGTTCTTTTTGTAAAACAATAAAAGCCTGTTTAAACAAAAAACAGGCTTTTATTGAAATAATTTAAATTATTTTGTGCCTTTATATAACGTAGGTAAAATAAACGTCATTTGAAATTGAACTTGACTATGAGCTCCCGCAGGATGCTCAACATAACCATACCAACTTACTTTCCAATTTACAGGTAGTTTATTTACCATGGATAATTTACCAATACCTAATCCTAAAGGAACAGTCCATCGTTTACTTTTTTCTGCTTCCCAATTTGCCGTAATAATTGGAGCAGTATTGATATACCATTTAGATTTGAAACTCTTTGTAATAAAAACTTGTGTGTAAAACAAATTAAAATCAGGTGCAGCAGAATTTCCTGCTACCCCCCAAAAGTTTTCAAATATACCACCAAATGACCATCCATTATTTTGGTATAGCGCAAAAATTGCAGGTGCTATAGCAAATTTTTCTGTTCCCATATTGGCAGTAACCGTTGGAAAGTTAAATGTTGGTCCAACAGCCCAAATAAATTTACCTGCCTTTGCGGGAGTCCAAAAGAATGCTTGTACAATATTCCCTATTCCTTTCATTTTCCCACCGCTCCAGTCTGGAGTATTAGGGTTTGGCATGGTTGTAGTAGGGATAATTGTTCTAGAAATTATATTACCACCTTTTCCTAAGCTAAAAGGCAATACAGGTTGTACGTTTAATGTTGCATGGTTGGTACCACTATACTGATCCCAGTTGAATTGGAAAGGAATACTTACAATACTTGCTACCGGATTTTGGATTTGCTTTTCTAGATCCGACGTCGACGTTTCTTTTTCTTGTGCAAATGTCAACGATACCGAAAACGTGAGAAGAAATAGTAATACAATTTTTTTAATTCTGTTGGATTGATTTTTCATGATTAAAATTATTTCAAGTTAATATGGTACAAACATAGTTTACATATCACATAAATTTATACCCTAAAAGTGGAAAAAAAGTGGAAAAAGTGGAAAAAGTGGAAAAGAGTGCTTAGTTTCATTTATAATAAATGGTTTATTTCACTTAGAAAACGTATAACTTATAAACCCTTTTAAATGTGTTTGTTACGTTGTTTGTTTTAGCGCTTAATGACCTGTCCTGAATAAAGGCTACATAATTTAACACAATTATGTATAAAAAAGACAGTGTAACCATACGTTATAGTGAGCCTTTCAAATTAAAAATTTTAGCCAAACTTAGTACTGGAAAGTACAATAAGTATCAACTTGGTGAACTATATGGAATTGCTCCTACTACCATTAATGAATGGATTAAAAAGTATGAACGTAAAGACCTTATGAACACTAGGGTTATGGTAGAAATTAAAAGTGAAATCACACGTATTAAAGCCCTTCAAAAAGAGATATAGCAACTTAAAAAAACTAAATATAAAGCCTTAATATAGTCTAAAGAGAAAGCTAAGAGATTTACTTCTTTAACTATTATTGCCAATTGTTTTGGTTTAAGTAATGCCTATTATAAGTATAAAGATAGAGCTGATAAACATTTAGAGTTTGAGCAACAAATTATAAATATAGTCATAAAAAAACGCAAATCCCTTCTTAGAGAAGGTGTACGGAAACTAAAAAAAATATTGAACAATGAATTCTCTAAAGCTAACCTCAAAGCAGGCAGAGATACATTATTCAATGTTCTTAGAGCATATAATATGTTGACACTTAGAAAAAAATATAGTTGTAGAACCACCAATTCCTATCATCGTTTTTATAAGTATAATAATCTTAAAAAAGACATGGAAGTTACAAAACCGAATCAAGTTTGGGTGGCAGATATCACATATATCAGAATCTTAAAAGGATTTTGTTATCTAGCACTCATAACAGATATGTATTCCAAAAAAATTGTTGGATACGAGCTTAGTGACAGTCCAGAACTAAAAGGTTGCGTGAGAA
>Ga0224504_10000846_pt1 | contig 13902 bp, 9 predicted proteins | sample SF_Oct11_sed_USG_3_FD_170160 | JGI IMG/M metagenome (GOLD analysis project Ga0224504, IMG submission 170160) | Sediment microbial communities from San Francisco Bay, California, United States - SF_Oct11_sed_USGS_24 | ecosystem: Environmental > Aquatic > Marine > Sediment | place: USA: California... | reverse complement strand
GTATTAACTCCTAAATATATATCTTCACGGTTCTCAATATTCCTTTTCATAAACCTGTTATAAAAAAGATTTATCGAAAGCTATTGGAAGTAAATCTAGTACCGCATCTGTTTTTATTACTTTTCCTATTTCGCCCATAAAATAGACAGCTATATTGTCTGCTTGTTTTAATTCATATTCAGACAATGCTTGCCTACAAGCGCCGCAAGGCGCTACTGGATTTTTTGTGATTTGAGAAGATGAGCTAGCCGATATAGCTAATTCTATTATTTTTTGGTTAGGAAAATCAGAAGAAGCTTTCCAAACAGCCACTCTTTCGGCACATATTCCAGATGGATAGGCCGCATTTTCTTGATTATTTCCAGTAACAATTTTACCGTTTTCCAACAACAAAGCTGCTCCAACTTTAAATTTTGAATACGGCGCATATGCCATTTGTCTTACCTCAATTGCTTTGTTCATTAATAATTTTGCCGAATTGGGCAACTCATCAATAGCATCAAAAACAGTAATCTGAGTTTTAATTTCAATTATTTCCATTCATAATAATTTTAGTAAATTTCATATAATTCTCCAAAGTCAAAAGATAATGAAAATCTAAGTGTATTTTCTAAAGGATTATTAATATCTGTAGTATTAAATAAGTACGACATATCTAAACGTGTACTTTTAAACTTAAACCCTGCTCCAAGCGTAACAAATTGTCGTGCACCTTTCATTTCACTCTCGTGAAAATACCCAGCTCTTAACGCAAATGAATTGTCGTACATATACTCTGCGCCAAGGGCCCAGGTAATTTCCTGCATTTCTTCTTTAAAACCATTTGGCGCATCAGAAAAGGATTTAAACATCCCTACAAAAAATCCTTCGTCAGGTTGTATATAGGGAGGCTGCCCATTATCATTTACAGATACATTAGGAGTTGGCACCAATAATTTATTAAACTCAGTGTTTATGGTTATTTTATTATAATTATCAAGTATAAAATCAAAACCACCACCTATTTTAAGATTGGTAGGCATGTAATTTTCTTGTCCTTCATTAGAATACGACACTTTAGGACCGATGTTTGAAATGTTAAACCCACCGTGCCAAATGCCATTAAAATCGCCATAATTTTCTTCGTCCGATTGAAAATAACCCGAAATATCGACCGTAAATGTGTTTACAGGATTAATGGTTGAATTTGCCGATTCAATCCCTAAATCTGAACGAACATAGCGCAAAGTAATACCCATAGCGTACTGTTCGCTTAATTTTAATGAATACGCCCCGTCTAATGAAAATTCGTTTAAGTTTTCAGTTCCAATTGGAAAACCATTTCCATCGGTTAAATCTATTTCTCCTAAATTAAAATAATTTAAACTAGCAGACCATGAAGACCTTTCATCAATTCTATTTGCAAAAGTAAAACCTCCTAAAAAAACATCATTGGTAAGCTCCCTAAGCCATGGCGTATAAAAAACACCCAATGTAAATTGAGACGGCATAAATGCATATTTTGATGCGTTATAATGTTGTGAAAATGCATCGGCAGAAGTTGCAACTCCCATATCACCCATTGCACCACTACGAGCATCTGGTGCTATTAGCAAAAATGGTGCTGCTGTGGTTATTGGGTTACGTTGTTCTTCTTGTGCATTAAGGTTTGATACTATTAACAAACCTAAAAAAGTAAAAAAGGATATTCGTTTCATTAATTATTATTCTTTAATTCAATAAAATTAAAATATATTATTGAAGTATTACTAATTTTTCTATTTTTTCTGCTTTAATTTTTGAATCTACGGTTGCTACTTTTAATTTATACACATACACTCCTTTTCCTATTTTTGAGCCAAAATCATCTAACCCGTTCCAGGTTATTGACCTAGATAAATTACCTTCAGATTGAACCACTTCATTAATTGTTTTCACCAACTTACCCGAAATTGTAAACACCTGTACTTGTACATTCAATAGTTGACTTGGTTTGTTATGGTTAAACCAAAATTCAGTATGACTAATAAACGGGTTTGGGTAATTTAACACATTCGATAAAACCAAATCACTATCATCAACTACAAAAAAGGTAAACGATGATTCTGATAAATTATTGTAGGTATCCCAAACTTTTAACGTAATTGTATGCAAGCCCGGCGTTAGATTTCTAAATGGATAAGATACTTGTCCTTTTTTATAAGTGTTAAGGTCGGTTTCATAATAATCATTTAAAATAATTGGGTTATTTTGATCACCGTCTAAAATAGCTACAATATCATGGTCTACCGCAGTAATTGAAGTGTTTATACCACTTTCATCTTCTAAAACAGCAATAAAAACTGGCGATTCATTGGTATTTCCTCCATCCACAAAATTTAGATCGTTCATATACAATTGTATAGAAGGTCCAGTTATATCTTCTGGAGCATTGGTATTAATCCCCCCTACAACAACGTTAAAATTATAACCTGCTTTGTCAATACTATTATTTGAAGCATATAAACTAATCTTTCCTTTTCCAAAAGCAACTTTAATATCTTTTGGGCTTACAAATTCAAACGAAAACTTTCCGTTTTCAACCTTTGATCTTCCTGAGAAAATTTTACTTTCTAACACATCAAAGTCCATAATAAAATTAAAATTATCATTGTCCAGTGTTTTTTTACCAATAGACTTATCAAACACCGTTACTTCAAATTCTCCATTAAAATCAGACAGTACTATTCCTTCTTTATTAGTTATTTCACCTTCAAATTTCACAAACGATAATGCCTTAATAGTATCTAATGATTGTTTAATATCAACACCATTCATTTTTGTTAATTTAATATTTGGATCTGGAACTTGCAACGGCATTGCTGGGTCCCCAAAAGAAAAAACAAAAAATCGTTGATTTGTTGAAAATTGATTTTTTACACTTACCAAAGACTCAGCAATAGTATAATTTTCATCATTAAAATTCAACAGCGGTTTTACCAATCTTTCATTTAAAACCTGGCCTACGCTAATATAAATTTCACGAGTTGTAGAAATCAGTGAAGCCACACCTCCTTTTTTATTCCATATAAGATATTCGCCTGCAGATTTTCTCAATGGATTGTCGAATCTACTAAACTCACAAGTTACAGTAATAAATAGCGGTAATTTAATTTTATTATTATAATCCTGAATTTCTGGAACTTGTAAAATGCGCTCTGAGGCCCAGCCATCTTCACCTCCATGCCCAAAATAATCTACTAATAATGTTCCCTTTTCAACCTGATTGGTGATATCAATATTAACGGTAGGATACCTATTACCACCCGATGAACTTTCCTGAACATAGGCGTCTGCATATATTTTTTTTAAATTAAAAATAGGTTTATTTGCTTCAATTGTATCAGCCAATTTTTCCATACTCACTTCAATTACCTCTTCTCCTCGGGCATCAATATCATCGGCCACCAATGTTATTTGGTTTCGCCAATTCCCAAAAGATGTGGGACTGTAATAACTCAATATTTTATTTACAACAGCATCTGCCTCTAAAGGGTCGGTCACTGGAATCCTTCCTGTAATAACATCCTGACGTTCATACGAGTTCATAGCTCCTTCATTTTCATCCATCATACCATAGTAATCATCAGTAACATAAGAAGACGCTAAATTAAAACTTTCATAAGCCTCAAACACAGGAACAATGTTATTATTCCCTCCAATTCGATCTTTATAATCGTATGAAGCATCACCAAAAAGACATATATATTTTAGTTGGTTTGTAGTTGAATTGGTATATAAATGTCGGGCAAAATCTCTAATTGCAGTTAAATCTGGCGCACCAGAAGAAAATTCATTATAAATTTGATCTAACTGGATTACTTGCACTTTTAAATTTGAATTACGCAAGTGATAATCAGCTAATTTCTGGGCATTGTCAACTAAATAATCAGGAGTAACAATTATATAATCTAAATTAATTAAGCTGTGTAAATTTTGATTTTCAACTTTTGAAGTTATTATCATTTTGGGAATATAATAATCACTATTATTCAAAACTACATATTCATGCTTTTCCCCTCCGTTTACTTTAAATTTAAAAGATGATGAATTAGATTCATTTTCAACACGCACAGGAACAAAGGCGTTTGTAACATCCCAAAGTTCATTAATATTTGATTTATTTTCAACAACAAACTCAAAAATATTATTGGTTTTCATCACATCAAAATTTCTAAAAGTAAATTGTTTACCATTGGCTTTTAACTTTTTCTTACCCAATACTTCAATATAATCCAAAAATGCATTTGCCGAAGGATTTCCATTGTTTCGATAAGTTATTTCAACTGGAACGGCATTTCCCGTCATTTTCAAAGTTCCGCTACCTGTGTTTGCCGATGCACGGGTTAATCCAAAACTTGCCGACAAATAAACATTAAATAAACTTTGACCTTTTACCTTCACTTCCAATTGCGAAGACACAGAAGATTCTGCAACACCTCTTACTCTAACTATTACATCCTCTGCAGAATCAATATCATTAAAAGGTATTGAATAAGAACGTACATTCTCAAACGAAAAATTATCCCCAAACCATTGTTGTCCAACTGCAAATAAATTAACTTGATCTTTTTCAAAAAAAGTATAATCGTCAAAATTGGTAACCTGTGTATTTGAAGCCTCTTTAATAGAAGGCTTGTTAGTAATTCTCAATCCTGGCGATGAACTTACCGTAATAAAATAATAAGCTTCATCTGTAAAAATATTTTGCTGGTGCTTTAAATCAGATAAATTATTACTGTCATTGAACCACTTATGGGGGCCAACTCCGTAAAATAAAATAAAGTCGTCATTATCAAAACTATCATCCTCTTCACCCTCCACAAAAATAGCATTCTGTTGCAAATCATTATATCTAAACTCGCTATTTTTAAATGGTAACATGGCTCCCCCATTACCAAAAATTTGGATGTTTTTAGGGTTAATATTATTCACATCCATTCCTAAGCTTTTCAAAAAAGATTTATCCATTTTAAAAACACCGGTAGTATCTATCGAAAATTTGAACCAATTACCAGTTGCTAATACTGAGTTCTCAACTGCGCCTATTTTAATTTGTTTATTTTTAACACTCCTAATTTCATATTCTAAATCAAACGAAACAACTTTTTTATACACTTCTCCATCTTTTACAATGGGCACAAAATCTAAGATTGCTTTGGTTCGGTCTTTTTGATTTGAAAAATGAAAGTTTACAATTAGTTTTGAAGTAATTTTCTCTGCATTGACAATACTTTCAGACACGTTTGAAATTTTCTCGAAAATTGTATTTTTAATAGTAAATTGTTGTAAAACACTTCCTTTTTCCACCTCCCATATTTCAGAAAAAAAAGGATTTAAATTACTGTCTAAAAAATTATTTTCAACTAAAATTGAATTGACGCTATAACCGCTACCAATCTCAACATTAGATGATTCAACCCATTTTAACTGAATTTTCTTTAGCTGATTTTGCTGAGCTACTAGCATGTTCCCTATAACTAAAAATATAAAGACTACAATTCTATTTGCTTTCATATTTAAATAATAACGTTAAAGTTGTCATGTTATTTTTTATATATTGCAACAATACATATAATAAAGAACAAATACAATCGTTAAAACAAAACATAGTTATTTATTTTTATTAAATTTATTTGTTGTAAAAAAATTTATTTAATGTAAATTGCACCACATGAAAAACCCTATTAAGTTAAAAACAAACATGAAAAATTTATTTAGTGTTTCTAGAATACTTTTATTAACATTTATAACCATATCTGTTGTTAGTTGTCATAACAGAAACCCTCGAAACAACAAGTCATTAACAGGATGGAGTTCTAAGGATAAAGCAAATGCTGGTTTTTCTGAAGACAAAGATTATAAAGGCCAAGAGGCTCCTCCAGGAATGGTTTTAATTGAAGGTGGTGCTTTCACGATGGGTGAAGTCCAAGATGATGTGATGTTTGACTGGAACACCACACCTGTAAAACAACAAGTCCGTTCATTCTACATGGATGAATCAGAAGTTACAAACTCTGAATACATTTTTTATTTAGAATGGATGGAAAAAGTATTTCCGCCAAGCGAACCAAATTATAAAAACATTTATCAATCTGCTGTTCCAGACACACTTGTTTGGAGAGATGTATTAGGTTTTAATGAACTTTTAACTGAAAATTATTTAAGACATCCTGCATTTCAAGATTACCCTGTTGTAGGAGTAAGCTGGCTTCAGGCAAATCAATATTGCAAATGGAGAAGCGATAGAGTTAATGAAAAAATATTAATGGATAATGGCGTTCTGAATGAAATATACTCTATGGACTCTCTTAAAATTCAAGGAAGAAATAGCTTTACTACTGAAACTTATTTAACAAACCCTACATTGTTATTTGAAGGTGACTCCTCTATATACAACTACGGCAGATCTAAAGACTTAAAACAAATAAAAATTTCAGATGGTATTTTAACTCCAAAATTTAGATTACCAACAGAAGTTGAGTGGGAGTATGCTGCCAAATCTATTGTTGAAAACAGAGAGTATAACAACATACGAGGAAGAAAAAAATATGCTTGGGATAGTAAATACACACGTAATGGTAACAAGAAATACCAAGGAGATCAATTGGCTAACTTTAAACTTAGTAAAGGTGATTATAGTGGGGTTCCAGGCTGGAGTAATGATGGTGCCGACATTACAATTCAAGTAAAATCGTACAACCCTAATGCTTTTGGTTTATATGACATGTCAGGAAATGTGGCTGAATGGGTTGCCGATGTTTACCGACCTATAATTGACAATGATGCCAATGATTTTAACTACTTTAGGGGAAATATTTTTCAAAAAAAACTTATTGACGCTGAAGGAAAAGTAGTAATTGTTGACGATGTATCTGTAGAGTTTGACACGTTAGATAACGGTCAATTAATTCCTAAAGCCATCCCTGGTAGTATCAAATATATTGAAATTACCAAAAGAGATGCTTATATGAGAAACAATTATGAAAAATCATATAATGTAGATGCAAAAGATGGTGATTTGGCATCAACAAAATCATATGACGAAGACGACGAGGAAGAATTAGAAAAGAAGCCTCGTATGTATAACTCACCTATAAAACCTCGAGAAATTGGTGAAAGCGGCCTTATAAAACAACAATACGACGAAGAAAACAGAAATACATTAATTAGTAATGAAACTCGTGTATTCAAAGGTGGATCTTGGAAAGATAGAGCCTATTATATGGACCCAGCGCAAAGACGTTATTTACCACAATATATGGCTACAAACTTTATTGGTTTTCGTTGTGCCACAGACAGATTAGGGGCTATGACATATAAACGTAGAAAGCCTACAACTACTAAAGTTAGATATTAATAAAAACAAATAAATTATTTGAAAGCCTCACTGTAAATTCAGTGAGGTTTTTTTTATCTTTAATCACTAAAATTAGTCTATTATAAAAAATTGACCCTCCCATGAATATTGACAAATTGTACGCTTTATTTTTAAAACAGCAAATTATTGATACAGATACTCGTAAAATTAGAAAAGGGAGTTTATTTTTTGCTTTAAAAGGAGAAAATTTTAACGGAAATACTTTTGCCCTTGAAGCTATTAAACAAGGCGCTTCTTATGCTATAATTGACGAAGATAAGTACCAAACATTACCAAATATTATTTTGGTTGAAAGCGTTTTAACAACCCTTCAACAATTGGCCAATTATCACAGAAAACAACTTAACACAACTATTATAGCATTAACAGGAAGTAATGGAAAAACCACAACCAAAGAACTTATTAACTGTGTACTCTCGTCAAAATATAGAACAACTGCCACTATTGGTAATTTAAACAATCACATTGGTGTTCCATTAACTTTATTATCTTTTACAAACCAAACTGAAATTGGCATTGTTGAAATGGGGGCAAATCACTTGAATGAAATTGAAAACCTTTGTAAAATAACAGAACCTAATTATGGATTTATCACCAATTTTGGAAAAGCACATATAGAAGGTTTTGGAAGCGTTGAAGGTGTTGTAAAAGCAAAATCAGAATTGTACAACTTTTTAAGAGAAACAAACGGAACAGCCTTTATTAATAGAGATGACATAAAACAAGTAGAACAGTCTGAAGGAATTAACACCATTCATTTTAACAATAAAAAAATTGAATTTTTAACAGCAAAACCTTTTGTTAAAATTAGGTTTAAAAACACTGATATAAGTACTCAATTAATAGGAAAATATAATTACAGTAATGTTGCTGCTGCCATAGCTATTGGGAACTTTTTTAATGTAGACAAACTAGATATTAAACAGGCTATAGAGAATTACACTCCCACCAACAACCGTTCACAAATTATTCAAAAAGGAACAAATAAAATAATTTTAGACGCTTACAATGCAAACCCAAGTAGCATGTATGCTGCTCTTGAAAATTTTGATCAACTAGAAGACTTTAACAAAATTGTAATTCTAGGTGACATGTTTGAGCTAGGTGAAAGCACCGTTATTGAACATCAAAAAATTGCTGAATTAACCACATCGCTCAACTTTAAAGAAGTTTATTTAATAGGAAAAGCATTTTCTACAACAAGTGTAAAAAATGCTTCTATTTTTGAGTCTTTTGAAATGTTTAAAAAAACAATTGATTTTAGCACATTTAAAAATAGCTCAATGTTAATTAAAGGTTCACGAGGAATGGCTTTAGAACGAATTTTAGACTTGCTCTAATTTTATCCTTTCTTTATGGTATTCAATTAATCCGTCAATTGGTCTTCTTACTATATTTCCTAATTCCATCATATAAAACCTTGCAACATCTTTAATAATGTCTCTGGAAAAATATGCTATTGAACCAACAAAATGTATTGGAACATTTTCTGATTCTTTAAAAGGTAAAATTTTATTTTTAAAGAATTCTTTCATCCCTTTATGCAGTACTTTATTAAAGTATGCATTGCGTTCATTCCTTAATAAAAATTCAGCAAAATGAGCCAAATAAGTATTCGGATTGTCTTCTTTATAAATATTTCTTTTTATAGTATCAGCATCAACATTAAATTGTTCTTCAAAAAGTTCAGCTATTTTTTTAGGCATTTTATCATAGTAATAATCTCTTAACAACTTTTTACCAAAGTAGTTTCCACTGGCTTCATCCATAAGAATATAGCCCAGTGATGGAATTCTTACATCAACTTTTTCACCATCAAAATAACAACTATTTGAACCGGTTCCTAGAATACAAACAATTCCTGGTTTAGTTGTTACTGCATATGCTGCGGCATAAGTATCTTCTTTAACCTCAACAACAGCATTTGTAAAAAATGATTCAAATATTGATTTTAGTGTTAATGTAGGTTTTTCAGTACCACAACCAGCGCCATAAAAATAAACGTTTGAAATTTTATCTTTATAATCAATCAAGTCAAGGTTTTCCTGAAGACGCTTCCTCATCAACTCCTCACTAAAAACAGCTGGATTTAAACCTCCTGTTCTTGTCTTAAGAACTTGAGCACCTGAATTATCAAGCAAAATCCAATCGGCTTTTGTTGAGCCACCATCAGCTATTAGAATCATTTTTTATACTTATTTTTAATTATTTAACGTCGTTGATGTAAGTCGCTAAATCAACTAATTTAGTTGAATAACCAAACTCATTATCGTACCAAGATACAATTTTCACGAAGTTATCATTTAATCCCATAGAAGCATTTGCATCAAATACACTTGTTCTTGGTTCAGAAATGAAATCTTGAGAAACAACACCTTCTTCAGTATAACCTAATACACCAGCCAATTCATTTTCAGAAGCATCTTTAATAGCTGCTTTTACTTCATCAAAAGAAGCGCCTTTTTCTAAACGACAAGTTAAATCTACTACAGATACATCAACAGTTGGTACTCTAAATGCCATACCTGTTAATTTTCCGTTTAATTCTGGAATAACTTTTCCTACTGCTTTTGCAGCTCCTGTAGATGCAGGTACAATGTTATTTAATGAAGCACGACCTAATCTGAAATCTTTTCTAGATGGACCATCAACAGTAAATTGAGTTGCCGTTGCAGCATGCACTGTAGTCATTAATCCTTCAACAATACCAAATTTATCATTCAATACTTTAGCAATAGGTGCTAAACAGTTTGTAGTACAAGAAGCATTTGATACAATAGTATCAGCAGCTGTAATATTTTTGTGGTTTACACCCATAACAAACATTGGTGCATCAGCAGATGGTGCAGAGATAGCTACTTTTTTAGCTCCAGCTGTAATGTGCTTTTGTGCACCTTCTAAATTTGTAAAGATTCCTGTACAATCTAATACAACATCAGCTCCAACAGCATCCCATTTCAAATCTTCTGGATTACGTTCAGCTGTGATTCTAATTTCTTTACCGTTTACAACTAAGTTACCATTGTTTACTCCAATAGTTCCGTCGAATTGACCGTGAACTGAATCATACTTTAATAAGTAAGCTAAGTGATCTACATCTAATAAATCATTAATTCCTACAACTTCAACATTTGGTCTAGCTACTGCTACTCTAAAAGCAATTCTACCAATTCTACCAAATCCGTTAATTCCAATTTTAATTGTTCCCATTTTTATTCTTATTATTATTAATCAATTTATACTGAAGTAATTTCAGCAACTCTAAGTAATTCTTTATCTATTTCGTTATTTAACTTTATCGCTTTATTTAAGCCAGTAGTTACAATTTCGTTATTTATAACACCTACCATAACACCTGAAACCCTATCTAACAAACATTCAACAGCTGCAACACCTAACCTACTTGCTAAAACACGATCAAAACAACTTGGAGACCCCCCTCTTTGCATATGACCTAGCACAGAGACCCTGATATCGTATGCCGGATATTTTTCTTTGATATAATCACCTAGTTCAAAAACGCTTTTTCCAATTTTATCCCCCTCAGTAACAACAACTATACTCGATGTTTTTCCTTTATCTCTTCCTTTTGACAAAGACTCTTCTAGTTTATCTAATCCAATTTCCTTTTCAGGAATTAAAATTTCTTCTGCTCCAGATCCTATACCCGTGTTCAAAGCAATAAACCCTGCATCACGCCCCATTACTTCAACAAAAAACAATCGGTTATGTGAGCCCGCTGTATCACGTATTTTATCAATTACTTCAACAACCGTATTTAATGCTGTATCATAACCAATGGTAAAATCTGTTCCATAAATATCATTGTCAATAGTTCCTGGAATTCCAACTACAGGGAAATTAAACTCTTGAATAAATTTCAAACCACCAGTAAAAGTTCCATCACCACCTATAACAACCAAAGCACCTACACCTGCAGCTTTTAAGTTTTCATAAGCCTTTTCTCTACCAGCTTCTGTTTTGAACTCCATCGAACGGGCAGACTTTAAAATAGTACCTCCTTTATTAATTATATTACTCACATGACGTCCTGAAAGTGTTTCAAAATCGCCTTCTATCAATCCTTCATATCCACGGTAAACACCAACACATTCTATTCTATAATATGTACAAGCTCTAACAACGGATCTTATTGCAGCATTCATCCCCGGAGCATCTCCTCCAGAGGTTAACAATGCTATCTTTTTAATTGGTTCATTCATTCTTAAAAATATTGTTCAAAATTACTTTTTAATGCTTCTTTTTCCTACTATTCAATACTTTATTCACTAAAACGATTTCGAGAAGTTTCACCTCATAAAAACCCCTTTTTCAGGTCTTTAAAAGAAAGATTTTTAAAGATTTCACGCAAAATTACGGAATTAATATGGGATACAGAAATGCCGTATTTTTGGAGGCCATTTTTTAATTAAACTTTAACTTTAAATCAAAAAAAACACCTCTATAATGAGGTGTTTATCAAAAACTTAATTTGTTGCTTACTCCTGGACTTTAAAAATAAATGAATTTAAAGTATCTAACTGCATAGTTATAATTCCCACGCCATTTTTTACAACTAACACTGCATTTTCTTCTCCATATAATTGATCTTTCAAATTGTATGAACCATCCTCAAAATTCCATGCTTTAATAATTTCTGAAGGAATTTGAAGATCCAAATCGTAATTCACTAAATCATCAAAATTTGAAATAATAATTAATTTTTCATTCTCTGACCAACGAACAAATGAAAATACTTTTCGAGAATAATTATCAACATTTTCTCTATTATAGCTGTGAATTTCTGCATATTCTCCCATCAAGGCTTCACTATTGATAGTAAAGTTCAATAAACGCTTATAAAAATCTCTCAGTTCTTTTTCACTTTCAGTAGATTGACCCCCATCAAATTTTTTATCATTTAACCAACGTTGATGGTTTGGCACACCAATATAATCAAAAATTGATGTTCGTGTTGGAGATCCAAAACCTGCATTTTCGGCTCCCGGCTCCCCTACTTCTTGTCCAAAATAAATCATTGTAGGCGAAGTACTTAATGTTGCCGAAACAACCATTGCTGGTTTTCCTTTTTCTGCTGAACCTGCAAAATCTGTACTTGCAATACGTTGCTCATCATGATTTTCTAAAAAGTGCAGCATATGGTGTTCAATATCTGCTTTATCAACTTGAATAGCAGGTATATAATCGGTCCAACCATGGCCTTGCATCACATGTTTTATGGTGTCATACAAAGCCACTTTATCATATAAGTAATCCATTTTACCTTTGTGAATATAATCGCGATATAAACTAGGATTGTACACCTCAGCCAACAAGAAAGCATCTGGATTCACCATTTTTATTGAGGAGTTCATATAGCTCCAAAATTCAACTGGCACCATTTCAGCCATATCATACCTAAAACCATCTACTCCTTTTGCCGTCCAATACAATGCAATATCTCTAAACTTCACCCAAGAATTTGGTACTTTTTTATCTTTCCAAAATTCATAATGTGCTTTATAATCCTCATTATCAAAACCTTGTGGTAATTCATCAAAATCTTTGTGACCATCTGGACTTACACCATAATTAATTTTTACTGTTTCGTACCAATCATTTACATTTGGCTGAGACAAACGGGAACCATTTCCGGTCCATTTGGCAGGTTTTTCATTAAATTTACCATCTGACAACACATGATTTTCACCTCCTAATGGTAAATACCCGTGATCCCAAACAGGTACTTGAAAGGCTTCTCCAGGATTGTAATAAAAATTGTTATTCATATTGTATTGAACCGTTTTATCATCTGTGGCACCAAAATCTTCAACCCCCTTTGGATTTGTCTTTCCTTCATAATTTCTAGCTACGTGATTTGGCACAATATCAATAATTACTTTCAAACCTGCCGTATGTGTTCTCTCAATCAATGCTTCAAACTCTTCTAATCTATTTGCCGGATCAACAGCTAAATCAGGGTTTACATTGTAATAATCCTTTACTGCATATGGAGATCCTGCACGACCTTTTACTACATCTGGATCATCATTTGATATTCCAAACTCTGTATAATCTCTAATTACATCGTGATGCGGCACACCTGTGTACCAAATATAAGTTACTCCTAACTCTTTTATTTCCGCTAGTGCTTTATCTGTAAAATCGTTGAACTTACCTACGCCATTTTCTTCTATAGTTCCCCATGGTTTATTTGTTGTATTTGTATTTCCAAACAAACGTGTAAAGACCTGATATACTACTTCTTTATGTTTTTTATTCTTCATGCTTCCTTTTTCTTCCATTTTTTCCTGATTACAACTCGCAAAAATAATCAACGATACGAATATACTGTAATAAATATTTTTCATTAATCTTACTTTTTAATTACACTAATTGCGAAACCACCTCCTGGCGATAATTTCATTTTTAAATTGGATTTATTGGTTACTTCGATAGTTCTAATATTTAAAGCCAACGGGTTTTCATCCCAATGTGCAGCT
>Ga0224504_10000845_pt1 | contig 13909 bp, 16 predicted proteins | sample SF_Oct11_sed_USG_3_FD_170160 | JGI IMG/M metagenome (GOLD analysis project Ga0224504, IMG submission 170160) | Sediment microbial communities from San Francisco Bay, California, United States - SF_Oct11_sed_USGS_24 | ecosystem: Environmental > Aquatic > Marine > Sediment | place: USA... | reverse complement strand
CTGCAGTCAGTGTGCTGGGCCCCATCGGCCAGCCGTTTCGCATATCGCAGGAACGTCCCAACACGCTGTTGATCGGCGGCGGCGTCGGTATCCCACCCATGATTTTCATTGCGGACTGGCTGCGCCAGGACGCTCGCAAGTGGCAACCGTTCGCCATTCTGGGTTCTGAAATTCCCTTCCCTTTCGACCTGCAGCAGTCGTCTATCGCTATCAACGGCATTGATGATGATGTATCGAGCACGATGCCATTGCTCGAGAGCTGGGGTACGCCCGCGCGACTGACCAGCTTGCAGGGTTACGAAGGGTGCCATAAAGGCTACGTAACCGATCTCGCCGACCGCTGGCTATCGACACTCGGCGCCGATGAACTCGCGAAAATCGAAGTGTTCGCCTGCGGCCCGACGCCCATGCTCAAGGCGGTTGCCGAGCTCGCGACGCGTTACAGTCTTCCCTGCCAGGTTTCCCTTGAGGAGTTCATGGCCTGCGCCGTCGGCGGCTGCGCCGGGTGTGCGGTTGAAATCAATACGCCCGAGGGCGCCGCGATGAAGCGCGTTTGTGTGGACGGACCCGTATTTGATGCGGCGACTGTCGCCTGGTAGTCGCGCTGCGGTCAGCGCTATCCGCCGAAGTTGATCTTCGCTTCGAGGTTCGAACGCGAGTCGGCGTGTGACATGGCCTCTTCCAGCGTGATCGTGCCGTCTTTGTAAAGCTGCAGCAACGCGTCATCGAAATTCTGCATACCCGCCTCGCCCGAATCCTTATGGGCTTCCTTCACGGCCGAAATATCGCCCTTCAGAATTAGATCCTTGATGTGTGGCGTATTGAGCATGAGCTCCACGGCCGCGACGCGCTTGCCGTTGCGGGCCCGCACGAGGCGTTGCGAGAGAATGGCTCGCAGGTAATGCGCCATATCCATGAAGACCTGGGAATGCTGTTCCTGCGGAAACAAGTTGATGATCCGGTCAAGCGTTTCCGCTGAATTATTCGAGTGAACGGTGGCGAGCACAAGGTGACCTGTACCGGCCATATCAAGTGCGGCTCGCATTGATTCAGTGTCACGAATCTCGCCGATCTGTACAACATCAGGCGCCGCACGCACGGCACTCTTTAGCGCCCTTGCATACGACATGGTGTCCAGTCCGACTTCGCGCTGATTGATGATGGACTGCTTATTTGGGTGCAGAAATTCAATCGGATCCTCGATCGTGAGGATGTGCGACGAGGTCTTCTCATTGCGATGGTTGATCATCGCCGCCAACGTCGTTGACTTTCCGGCGCCGGTGGCGCCCACCATGAGAATCAGGCCACGACGCAGCATGACGAGTTCCTTCAGCTGCTGCGGCATGCCAAGCTCATCGAGACTCGGCAATTCGCTGGTGATGTATCGCAATACCATCGCGACATTGCCGCGCTGGTGGAAAACGTTGACACGAAACCGGCCAAGGCCTTCTTCCGACAGGGCGAAATCAATTTCCAGCTCGCGCGTGAAGTGCTCCATCTGCTCCGCGTCCATAAGCTCCAGCGCCGCCTGTTTGACCATCTTCGGCGTCATTTCGAGCTTGTTAACTGGCATGATCTTGCCTTCGATCTTGATCTTGGCAGGCGCAAACGGCGTAAAGAAAAGGTCCGAGGCCTTCTTCTCTACCATCAACTTGAACAGCGGTTTTACATTCATTAGCGAGTGCTTCCTTGCGCTCAGAAAGTCCGAGCAGTGTCCTCTTCCATGATGCGCAGGCTCTCGGACTGCTGATCGGCAATCGATGAGTCACGCTTACTCTCAAGCTTGATGCGCAAACGAAGCTCGTTTTTCGAATCCGCATTGCGCATTGCTTCCTCGTAAGAGATGGCAGCGGACTCATACAGTGCGAATAAGGCCTGATCGAAGGTCTGCATGCCAAGGCGGGTCGACTTGGCCATGATCTCCTTGATCTGTCCAACTTCGCCTTTAAATATCAGGTCTGCAATCAACGGCGTGTTGAGCAGGATCTCCATTGCGGCGATACGGCCGATGCCGCCCTCGCGCGGAATAAGGCGCTGCGAGACGAACGCTTTGGTATTCAAGGACAGATCCATCAGCAGTTGCTGGCGACGTTCCTCAGGGAAAAAGTTGACGATTCGATCCAGAGCCTGGTTCGCACTGTTAGCGTGCAGCGTGGCAAGACAAAGGTGACCTGTCTCGGCAAACTGGATGCCGTACTCCATGGTCTCCTTGTCACGAATCTCACCGATCAGGATGACGTCCGGCGCCTGTCGCAAGGTGTTCCGGAGCGCTGCATGCCACGAGTCGGTATCGACGCCAACCTCGCGTTGCGTAATCACGCAGCCCTTATGCGGGTGCACGTACTCGACCGGATCCTCGATCGATACGATGTGACCGCGCGAGTTCTCGTTGCGGTGCCCGATCATGGCGGCCAGTGTCGTTGACTTACCGGAACCTGTACCGCCAACAATGATGCAAAGGCCACGCTTGTTCATGACCACATCTTTGAGGATCGGTGGCAGGTCGAGCTCTTCGAGCGTTGGAATTTCGGTAGTAATCGTACGCAGCACGGCGCCGACCATACCCTGCTGAATGAACGCGCTTACCCGAAAACGGCCGATGCCCTGTGGGGCGATAGCGAAGTTACATTCCTTGGTCGCATCGAATTCCCTGATTTGCTTGTCGTTCATGATCGAACGCACCATCATCGCGGCCTGGTCAGGTGAGAGCGGCGTATCGGTTGCTTTGTGAATAGTGCCATCGACCTTGATGGCCGGCGGAAAACCACAGGTCAGGAAAAGGTCCGAGCCTTCGCGTTCGACCATCTTGCGCAACAGATTCTGTGTTAGTCGTACCGCTTGTTCGCGTTCCATATTTTCAGTCTCCCGTCAGGCCGCTAACGCCACCCGTTAGAAATTATCCTTGTTGACGGCCTTGAAGCGCGCCTCTTCTTTGTTGATCAGCCCCTTGCTCATGAGCTCAGCAAGGTTCTGGTCGAGAGTCTGCATGCCCGAGCCCTGACCGGTCTGAATCGCCGAGTACATCTGGGCGATCTTGCCTTCACGAATCAGGTTTCGAATAGCAGGAGTGCCGACCATAATCTCGTGCGCCGCAACACGTCCACCACCGATCTTCTTGAGCAGAGTTTGCGAAATAACGGCGCGCAGGGACTCTGACAACATCGCGCGGACCATTTCCTTCTCGGCGGCCGGGAAGACGTCAACAATACGGTCAATCGTCTTGGAAGCGGAACTCGTGTGCAGTGTGCCGAACACAAGATGGCCGGTTTCAGCGGCTGTCAGCGCCAGCCGAATCGTCTCGAGATCGCGCAACTCACCCACGAGGACGATATCGGGATCCTCACGCAGCGCCGAACGTAATGCCTCGTTGAAGCCAAGCGTGTCACGATGTACTTCGCGCTGGTTAATCAGCGACTTCTTCGACTCGTGCACGAATTCAATAGGATCTTCAATTGTCAGGATGTGATCCGGTTTATTCTCGTTGATGTAGTCGACCATCGCGGCGAGCGTTGTTGACTTACCCGAGCCAGTCGGTCCGGTGACGAGCACGATACCCCTGGGGTGCATCGCCAGGTCCTTGAAAATAGCCGGGGCGCCCAGATCATCAAGCGTCAGGATTTCGGAAGGAATGGTACGAAAGACCGCTGCAGACCCGCGATTCTGGTTGAACGCGTTAACACGAAAACGCGCCAGCTTCGGGATCTCGAACGAGAAATCCGTCTCGAGGAACTCTTCGTAGTCCTTGCGCTGCTTGTCATTCATGATGTCGTACACCATGCTATTGACGTCCTTATGGGTCAGCGCCGGCATATTGATACGCTTGATGTCACCATCGACGCGAATCATTGGCGGCACCCCACCGGACAGGTGCAGGTCAGAAGCGTTGTTCTTCACCGCGAACGACAATAGCTGGGCAACGTCGACGGCCATATTTTTCCCTCATTTTGAACGCCCGGACTTACCATAACCCGGGCAGAATTGAGCCCAGTATAGCGAAGCGAACGGACTAAAGCGTGATTAGAGTCACGGAAAACTTAAAGCTGATCAGCGATTTGCTGCACTCTGCTGCGATTGAGGCCGGCCGCGACCCGGCTGGCGTCCAATTGCTCGCAGTGAGCAAAAAACAGCCCGTGGAAAAGATCCGCGAAGCACACGCCTGCGGGCAGCGTGAGTTTGGCGAGAACTTCGTCCAGGAAGGGGTCGACAAGATTAAATCCCTGGCTGACCTGGACCTGACCTGGCATTTCATCGGGCACTTGCAGAGCAATAAAACACGCGTGGTTGCCGAATACTTTGACTGGGTCCACACAATCGACAAACTCAAGACGGCACGACGCCTCTCCGAGCAGCGACCCGAGGGCCTGAAGCCCCTGAATGTCTGCCTGCAGGTGAATGTCGACGAAGAAGACTCCAAGTCGGGTGTCTTGCCGGACGCGGTTGCGAACCTGGCCGCAGCCTGCGCCGAACTGCCCAACCTGAATTTCCGTGGTCTGATGTGCCTGCCCGCCATCCGTGACACGTTCGAGGATCAGCGCAAACCCTTCGCGACCCTGCGACACCTTGCGCAACAAATCAGGGATGCGGGCACAGATACAGATACACTGTCGATGGGTATGACGGCAGACTATCGGGCGGCCGTTTTTGAAGGCGCGACCATTGTGCGCATAGGCACCGCATTGTTCGGCGCGCGAGACTAGGCAAGGTCAGGAACAGATGGACTACGGAAAAGTGGCATACGTGGGTGGCGGCAACATGACGCGAGCGCTTGCGGGCGGAATGCTCGCGGCGGGCTACGAGCCAAGCCACATTTTCATATCGGAGCCGCTGGCCGAACATCGCGCCAGGCTGACAGAAGATCTGCCTGGTGCCGTGATCTGCGAGGCCAACGACGATGTGGTGCGTGATGCAGAATGCATTGTCCTGGCGGTCAAACCACAAATTCTTTGCGATGTCTGCAAGCCGCTGGCGCCAGTCGTGCAGAAGACCCGGCCGCTGATCATTTCGATCGCGGCAGGCGTGCGAGGTGCGGACATTGAATCCTGGCTCGGCGGTGATCTTCCGGTCGTCCGGGTAATGCCAAACCAGCCCGCACTGCTACGACTCGGCATATCCGGGTTATGTGCCAACGAGCACACCAGCGAACACCAGCTGCGAGCGGCGACGAACATTATCTCGACGACGGGGCCTGTCATCAAAGTCGCCAGCGAGGAGGACATCGACACGGTGACGGCTGTTTCGGGGACGGGCCCCGCTTACTTCTACCTGCTGGTCGATATGCTGGTAAAAGCTGCGGTTGATCTCGGCCTTGACTACGACGACGCCCTTGCGCTGGTGCTGGAGACAGCGCGCGGCGCCGGCGAAATGGCGGAGCAATCCGGTGAATCCATGGATGCGCTCATCGCGCGCGTTCGTTCACCCGGAGGAACCACAGCGGCGGCATTCGATCACCTCGACAGCAGCGACTTCCGTGATATCTTCAGTGCCGCCGTCGGCGCCGCGCGCGATCGTGCGGTAAATCTTGCCAACCAGGCACACGAAGCAGGAAAGGACGACTAGATCCGTGAGAGCACTTCATTACATCATCGACGCACTGACCAGCATGTACTTGCTACTACTGCTGCTGCGGCTCGTTTTTCCGTTTGTCCGGGTGAATTTTCGCAACATGCTCGCCCAGGGAATCATGCGCCTGACATCACCACCCGTGGTTCCATTGAGGCGCCTTCTTCCGCCCATCGGCCGGGTCGACACGGCAACGTTGCTGGTCGCGCTGCTCATTCAGTGCATCGCTGTGGTATTCATTTTGTTCATTTACGGTGTCGAGCTTATTCCACTGGCAGTTGTGGTGACGACGCTTGTCAAACTTGTCGTACTGTTTATCCACTTGTTTGCGTTCGCAATAATTATTCGTGTCGTTCTCAGCTGGGTAGCGCCTCACCAGTACAATCCTGCTACCGAAGTCGTCGAGTCGCTGTCCAACCCCGTGCTCAGACCCTTCCGCCGCCTGATTCCAACGATCGGCGGGCTGGATATTTCTCCCGTTTTTGCGATCGTGGGATTGATGGCGCTGGGAATCCTCATCGGCGACCTGAGCCCTTACAGTCCTCTGATTTGACGGCGACTCGTTACCCATACCGAATTGCCGTTCGCGTGCACCCGCGCGCGAAACAAAGCGAAGTTTACGAAGACGAGTCCGGACTGGTGCACGTCCGCACAACCGCCCCGCCCGCTGACGGCAAGGCCAACAAGGCCGTCGTGAAACTGCTCGCCAACTATCTGAAAGTCGCCCCCTCCAGAATCAGCCTGTTACGCGGCCAGACGCACCGTGACAAGCAGTTCCTCGTCAAAGATGCCGGGAATGGTTTATAGTGAAAAAAAAGAGGGGGTGGTTTGATGACATTGGCAAGAACTCTGATCTCTTTTTCGTTGCTGGCGCTTCTGGGCGCATGCGGCGGACCTGACGACTCTGCAGCTGTTCCTGAGGCCCAGCCAGCCGGTGCATCATCTGCTGATATTGGCGATTTTATTGTGCATTTCAGTGCGCAGTCGACAGATCAGTTACCGCCTGAAGTTGCGCGCGCATACAACATTGTGCGCAGCAAGAACCGTGCAATGCTCAATGTATCGATCATCCGCAAATCTGATAACGCCCCGGTTGCCGGCAAGATCTCTGTCAAGACGGTCAACCTGACAGGACAACTCAAGAGCATCACGATGCGCAAGATTGAAGAGCCGGGTGATGTCGTTGCGATCTACTACATCGGCGAGACGCCGGTCGCCAATCGAGAGACGCTGGTCTTTGATATCACGGTGACTCCCGATGGAGCAGGCAGTCCGTCCGACGTCAGGTTCAAACGTCAGTTCTATACCGATTCTTAACGACACCATAAATTCCAGATTGTTTTCAAACGGGCCTTTAAGGCCCGTTTTCTAATACCGACCGGTACAGCAAAAATAGCTTAAAAAAAAGCCTTTTTGCGCTTACGCAGCACTTGAAAAAGTGTTATCGTCGCTCCGCTTTCATAGCGGGCATGCGCCCGTTTCGTCTTTATCTCAGGAGTTAGTTTTTCATGGCAGCGAACACCAAAAAGCCACCTACCAAGTCTGAAATTTACGCAAAGATTGTTGACGACACCGGTCTGACGCGCAAAGATATTGCAGCCGTTTTCGAATCGCTTAACGGTCAGATCAAGAAAAACCTTGGCGGTCGTGGCGCGCCGGGTATGTTTTCCATTCCTGGTCTTCTGAAAATGCGTGTCGTGAAAAAGCCGGCACGTAAAGCTCGCAAGGGTGTTAACCCGTTTACGGGCGAAGAGATGATGTTCAAGGCAAAACCTGCAACTAAAGTTGTCAAGGTTTCGGCCCTTAAAGGTCTCAAAGACATGGTTTAATCGGGACAACCGATAAACAATGAAAGGCCGGGCATTGTCCGGCCTTTTTTATGGTGCAATGAACCCCATCGCTGCGTCTCTAAGTTCGGTCAGACGCCCGTGAAAAAAGTGTTCGCCCTGCGGCACGATAAGAAGCTCAGGCCCGGGCTCCAGACCATCGAACCACTCCACAGTTTCGTCGACATCGACGAGTTCATCCTCATCGCCCTGCACAATGAGCCACGGACAGTCAGGCTGTGATTCCATTCCAGTCGCAAAACGACTGATGGCAGGCGCCACGCTTATGAGTCCGTCCACATGAGTCGCAGCTGCCGCTCTAACGGCTATTGCTGCACCGAACGAGAAGCCAGCCAGCCATAGTGGGTAGGACGCATGCCGCGCACGCATCCATGCGATCGTCGCGAGCGCATCATCAAGCTCGCCATTCCCTTCATCATATTCACCGTCACTTTGTTCCGTGCCGCGAAAATTGAACCGTAGCGCTTCGTACCCTGAGCGCACAAATGCTCTCACCAGCGTATGTACGACCTTGTTATGCATGGTGCCACCGTGTTGCGGATGCGGGTGGCAGACGACCGCGCATCCTTCCAGCGCACCCTCGCCCGGACGCTCGATAACGGCCTCAAGACGACCGGCCGGGCCGTCTATAAACAGTCTCTCGATCACAGGGTGTTGGTTCATTGCTAATTCCGGGGTGGATAGATTCGTGAATTGTGCTGTAAAATTATGATCTTATGTAATGCAGGGTGGTCTGCTGCGCGACATCAGGCTACTTGAAGCACCGTATTGTGCACACAATTACCACCCGTTGCCTGTCGTTATGAGGGTGCCAGCACAGGAACCAGCCAATGCCTGAACTAACTGTCATTCTCGTCGCCATCATGGCCATTGCGACAGTCATTGGTACGATTATTGGCTGGGTGTTTCGCGGGAAACGGGCGGAACAGGAAAAAGCAGCCGTCACTGCAGAGTGGCAGGACCAGATCGATGCACAACGCCGCGAGAGCGACCGGCTTCTCGAACAGAACAAAGGACTGATGGAACAGGTCAGTCAATTCCAGGCATCGCACACAGACGCCAAGAATCGCGCAAAGGAACTCTCCATAGCGGTGCAGGAGGCTTTCGCACGCCGTGACGAACTGCAGCGCGAGATCAAGGATATTCGCAGCGATCTCGAGGTGGTCGTTAGCGAGCGAGACCAACTGCAGTCGGATATGGCGGCGCGCGACTCGGAGGACAATATCGTCCAGCAGAGGGACGCACGCATCGAGAAGTTGACGCAGGAACTCGATAACTGGCAAGACCGCCTGCCACCGCTCATCGAGCGGTTTCGCACGCGTAATGCGGAAGCCGAGCAGCTCGAGTCGGAGCTCACTCTGGCCCGCGAGCGTATCCATGAGCTGGAAAGCGCACGGACAGATTCCGTCGAGGGCCAGACACGCATAGAGCCGGTAACGCATCCTGAAGAACTGACGGATGGCCTCGATGCATCCAATGATCCGGTGGACGGTTACGCAGACGCACCGGCTGCGGACAACGTTGACCTCGAACCTGAGACCGCATCGGAGGACGATGCAGAGCACGAAGCACAACTCGAAAACGATTTCGATTTCGATTTCGAGGAAAATAAGCCGGTGACGGGAACGCACGACCTTCGTGACGACCTTCAACAGATCAAGGGCGTCGGTCCGGCGATCGAGAAGACACTTAACGAGTTGGGCATCTTCAGCTTCCAGCAGATTGCCGAGATGAGCGAATACGATATCGATCGCGTCGCCAGGCGGCTGAAGGGATTCAACTCGCGCATTTACCGCGAAGACTGGATCGGGCAAGCCAGGGATTTGCGCGACCAGGCGATACGCGCCTGACTCTTGACACAACGCCTACGCAACATCGCCGCGGTCCTGATCCTGCTCGCCGGGATTGCATGGACGTTGCCCACCGGGCCCGGCCGGACGGATACCGAACCTCAACTGGCAACCTACTCCGCAGCTGACCCCGCCGAGTTTCAGGTCACGGTATATCGAGGCTCGCTGGTCATTGCCGGGAACACGCGATCGAAACAGCATGAACAGCGCATCGTTGACGCTGTGTCTGAACACTTTCCCGCACATTTGACGGAACTCGGGTTTCGTCCGCTGGGCGTGGCACCGGCATGGTGGGACGACGCAACGGTTGAGCTCATCGCAACGCTTGCAGTCATGGAATCACCGCGTGCCGACCTGACTGAAAACAGTCTGCGTATCAGGGCCCTGGTACCCGACGAGTCCCGTGCAAAGCAGCGACTGCAGGCGTTGCGTCAAGCGATGCCGTTGGCAACGGATGTCGAGGTCCAACTTGCGGCCATCGACATGAGCGCAACAGCAGCAAGCTTCTGCGAGCGGCAATTCGCTAATTTCAGGGCCGGACAGGTTGCCTTCGAAGAATCAGGCACTGATATGCGTGCGTCCGCTTATCCTGTACTCGACAGCGTGGTGGTGCTGGCAGACGCCTGCCGTGAAGCGACCGTCACCATTACCGGGCACACCGACTCAAGCGGCAGCGAAAACTGGAACCGACAGCTGAGCCTGGCACGCGCCGGGGCCGTCGCCGCCTATCTGGACGCACGGGGAATCGCGAAAGAACGGCTGGTCATCACTGGCGCCGGTTCGTCACTGCCGGTCGCAGACAACGCAACGCGGTATGGCCGCAGTATCAACCGCCGCATTGAGATTCAGTTTACGGGGGCGTCAGATTGACGAGTTCGATCTCGAACAACAGAGTGGCATTCGGCGGTACCGGCGGTTTGCCTCGTGTTCCATAACCGAGCTCCGGAGCAATCTTCAGCTCACGCTTTTCACCGAGCAGCATGCAGTTCACGCCGAGGTCCCAGCCTTTGATCACCTGGCCCGCGTCCAGTTGGAACTGGAACGGCCGCACCCCACCGGATGCCCAGATCTCCTGACCACGACCACCTTCGGCCGCCTCGTCATACAGCCACAGCGTGGTGTGCACATCCGCATAGTCCTGACTCTGCGCGGCACGGCCGTGTCCCTTTTTGGTGATCGTCGCCGTCAGACCGTCCTGGACCTCGATAATGCCCCGGTCATCGGCCTTGGGGCAGTTGGTGGCGATCACGGCGGAGGCTTCTTCCTGCGCGGCAGGACCCTCATTAACTTCGCCCTGCTCAGTCCGGCTGCAAGCGGCGAGCAGGATTACCACTGGCAAACCCAGCAGCAGCTTGAATTTATTCATTCAGGTTGGTCCTCAAAACCCAGAGAAGCGGAATTGATGCAGTATCGCAAACCGCTGGGCTGGGGGCCATCCTCAAACACGTGCCCGAGGTGTGCGTCACAGGCAGCACAGACAACCTCCACACGTACCATGCCCAGGGTCTCATCCGTGCGCGTCCGCACGGCATCGCCCGCCTGGGGCAGCCAAAAACTCGGCCATCCGGAGCCGGAGTCGTACTTGTGGTCGGAGCTGAACAGCGGCGCGTCGCAGCAAACGCAGTGATACGTGCCATCGTCCTTGTGATTGACGTACTTGCCCGTAAACGGCCTCTCAGTCGCCGAGCACTGCGTAACCCTGTACTGCTCCTCGCTGAGTTTGTCCCGCAGGTCTTTGTCATCCTGTTCAGTCATTTTTTGCTCCTGACTCGATATCGAGCAGCAGTTTGTTCATTCGGTGCACATACGCAGCCGGGTTGTCGAGCTGCGATCCCTCGGCCAGTAAGGCGTGGTCGAGCACAATATTCGACAGTCCCTCAAAGCGCTGCTCGTCCGCCTCGGCCGCAAGGCGGCTGACGAGCGGATGCTCAACATTAATCTCGAGAATTGGCTTAGTTTCCGGAATCTCCTGACCACTGGCTTCGAGCATTCGCCGCAGCTGTGGGTTCAGGTCGTCATCGGCAGCCACCACACAGGCGGGCGAATCAACGAGGCGCCGGCTAACGTGGACAGTCTCCACGCGGTCGCTTAGTACACCCTTGATTCGCTCCAGCAGAGGCTGGTGCTCTTCGTTCATCGACTCCAGCGAGGTCTTCTCTTCGTCGTCGGGCAGGTCCAGCGCGGCACGACTGACGTCAACAAGCGCCTTACCCTCGTACTCTGCAATACCGTCGACAAGCCAGGGATCGATACGGTCCGTCAGCAACAGGACTTCCAGTCCACGTTTCAGCAGTTGCTCTAGATGTGGGCTGGCAACAGCCGTCGCATGGTTATCGGCAAGGATATAGTAGATCTTGTCCTGATCCTCCTGCGCACGCGCCACGTAATCATCAAGCGACTGATCCTGCGCATCTGTGCCCGACTGGGTCGTCGCAAAACGCAGCAGTTTGGCCAGCTTGTCCTTGTTCGCAAGGTCCTCGACCAAACCCTCTTTCAGCACCTGGCCGAATTCTCGCCAGAACTTCGCATACTCGTCACCCTTGGTCAGTTTGCCCAGCATGTCGAGGACACGTTTGGTCAGCGCGCTACGCATGGCGGCAAGGTCCGGATTCTGCTGCAGCAGTTCCCGGGAGACATTTAGTGGCAGGTCAGCCGAATCGACCACACCTTTGACGAACCGCAGGTAAAGTGGCAGAAATTGCTCCGCGTCATCCATGATGAAGACACGCTGCACATAGAGCTTCAAGCCGCGCGGCGCTTCACGATTCCACATGTCGAACGGTGCTGCAGCGGGTATGTAAAGCAGGCTCGTGTATTCGCGCTTGCCCTCGACGCGGTTGTGGCTCCATGCCAGCGGATCCGCGAAGTCGTGCGACAGATATTTGTAAAACTCCTTGTACTCCTCGTCCTCGACGTCAGTTCGCGAGCGCGTCCAGAGTGCGGTCGCCGAATTGACAACCTTGGTCTCGTCCTCACCTACCGTGTGCAGAGACACGGGGAAGCCAATGTGGTCGGAATACTTGCGAATCAGTGACTCGATGCGGAATGGCTCCACAAATTCGGCACCGTCGTCTTTCAGATGCAAGGTTACCCGTGTGCCGCGCTCCTCACGATCGATCTCTTCAATCGTGAACTCGCCCTCACCATTCGACTCCCAGCGCACGGCCTTATCATCGCCGGCACGGCGCGTGTCGACCGTCACTTTGTCGGCCACAATGAACGCCGAGTAGAAACCCACGCCGAACTGGCCGATAAGCGTTGCATCGTGCTGCTGGTCGCCCGTCATCTGCTCGAGGAACTCGGCCGTACCGGAGCGTGCGATGGTACCAAGATTGTCGACCAACTCGTCGCGCGACATACCAATACCGTTGTCGACAACCGACAGCTGGCGTTTTTCCTTGTCGATCTCGATCTGAATTGTGAGTTCGTCTTCGCCCAGAAGATCAGGCTGAGCAAGCGCCTCAAAACGCAGTTTGTCAGCCGCGTCCGAAGCGTTGGAGATTAGCTCACGAAGGAAGATCTCCTTGTTGCTGTAGAGGGAGTGAATCATCAGCTTCAGCAGCTGACGCACCTCGGTTTGGAAACCGAGAGTCTCTTTCCGGGTACTGTCTTGCTTTTCGGCCACGCCGCTTATCTCCTAACCAAAGGCAGACACGATAGGGGCTTGGCTGTCGATTTCAAGTCCGGAGCGGGACCAGGGGGACATTTACTGGCGACTGGCAACCCATCTGGGCGACGGAACAGTCACCGAGCGGTACAGCAAGGTCACAAACAGCATGGTTGATGTAGCAAGGGCAATAGGCGGATGTGCGAGCGCAAGCGAGATGCCAGCGACCGCCACAGCAACGACCATGACACTTGAAATCAGCTTGAGCAGCGCCCGGCGGAACTTCTCCCAGACCAGTCCGACGACACTGTAGAGATCGTCCAGATCATCAAGGTATTGGAGAAAATATTCCATGTCACTGCCTAGCGGACAATCGTCAGGAGCGGACCGGCACATTCAGCATCGCCCGTCTCGATATCTGCTTCACTTAGGGCAGCATTATTCGATTCTTTGGCGTGCGCGATCGCTCGATGGAACAACTCCCAACGCTGGCGCGACGCTTCATTCTTCAATGAGTCAACAGGAGATTCGGAATTCTGGTGCTTGTTAGCCATACTCATATCGTGTTGTTTGCCGTTCAGTAAGTGCGACTATAGGACCGCTGTTTGCGCCGGGCTGTGAGGCCGGTCACAGCTTACCCTACAGGGTCTGAAAAAGGTCAGAAACCAGACGCAGTTCCGGCATTTATGTGGACTCGGTTCACATTCATATGCATACGAAAACGCCGGCATGAAGCCGGCGTTTTCGTATGCATAAAGTCTCGGTGTCAGTCCTTATCATCCATGGACTCTTTCGCCCAATTACGCCGCACCTGGTCGCTCCAGTCGCGGTAACCTTTCCACGAATACAGAGCAGGATCTATGCTGGAGCGTCGCCCCTTCGGGGCCGGCGCTTTCGAAATCCAGCGACGGTATTGCTGCCAACCGTCCGCGTCATTCGCCGCAGGCTCGTTCGCATCGAGTGTCGCATCTTTTGCTTTGGACTCCGCATCGGCATCCATACCGAAACGATCGTCCCACCTCATGTATTTGTATCTGGCATCGTCT
>Ga0224504_10000844_pt1 | contig 13911 bp, 10 predicted proteins | sample SF_Oct11_sed_USG_3_FD_170160 | JGI IMG/M metagenome (GOLD analysis project Ga0224504, IMG submission 170160) | Sediment microbial communities from San Francisco Bay, California, United States - SF_Oct11_sed_USGS_24 | ecosystem: Environmental > Aquatic > Marine > Sediment | place: USA... | reverse complement strand
CGCTGCAGTACGACCGCCTCGTCGTATCGCCCGGTATCGACCTGCGATGGGACGCGATCGAGGGCTATGACGAAGCTGCGAGCGCGGCGATGCCGCACGCCTGGAAAGCCGGCGAACAGACGACCATTCTGCGCAGGCAGCTGGAAGCGATGCCGGACGGTGGCGTCGTAGTCATTGCGCCGCCAGGCAATCCGTTCCGGTGCCCGCCCGGCCCGTACGAGCGGGCGAGCCTGATCGCGCATTACCTGAAGAAACACAAGCCGCGATCGAAGATCCTGATATTCGACGCCAAGCCGAAGTTCTCGAAGCAGCCGTTGTTCGAACAGGGCTGGCAGGCGCTATACCCCGGCATGATCGAGTGGATCAGCGAGTCCGAGGGTGGCGCGATCGATGGCGTGGACATCAAGGCAATGACTGTAAACCCGACCTTCGGCGACCCGCAGAAGGGCGACGTCATCAACGTAATTCCTCCGCAGAAGGCAGGAATGATCGCCGGCGTTGCGGGACTTACCGACGACAATGGCTGGTGTCCGGTCGACCAGCGTACCTTCGAATCGAAGGCGCAAAAGGACATTCACGTAATCGGCGATGCTGCAATCGCGACGCCGATGCCGAAATCCGGCTTCGCTGCCAGCAGCCAGGGCAAGGTCTGTGCGGCCGCCATCGTGGCGAGCCTCAGTGGCCAGGAAATGCCCGATCCTTCCTACGTGAACACCTGTTACAGCCTCGTGGGACCGGACTACGGGATCTCCGTCGCCGCGGTTTACCGGCTCGGCGATGATGGGATCGCAGCGGTTGCAGGCGCCGGCGGCGTAAGCCCGAAAGACGCCGATGCCGAGTTCCGGGCTGCCGAATCGCGCTATGCGGTGGGCTGGTATCAGAGCATCACGTCGGACATCTGGGGCTAGTTCCGTAGCCCCAGCGCGCGGATGCCGCAGGTAACCATCAGTGCGCCTGTTGCGGCGAGAACCCTGATCGTCTCCTCGTCAGTCTTATCTTTGACGTGCGGCGGATCGGCGTTTGCGGGAACCGCTACCCTTTGATGCGGCTGGACGGCCTGCATTCCGCCGGCTTTTTTTCGGCCCGGACGAACGCTGTGCCCGCCCCATCGTAATGGGCTCTGCCCTGATGCGTGGGTCCGGCTCATAGCCCGGGACCGTCTTCTTGCTGATCTTCATCTGCAGCAGCTTCTCGATGTCGGCCAGCAGTTTATGCTCGTCAACACAGACAAGTGAAAGCGCGTGCCCCTCACGTCCGGCACGGGCCGTACGTCCGATGCGATGCACATAGTCTTCCGGCACATGCGGTAGTTCATAATTGACGACGTGCGGCAAACGCTCGATATCGAGGCCCCGAGCTGCGACGTCGGTCGCCACCAGGACTCTGACCTTACCGGTCTTGAATTCCTGCAAGGCCCGCACACGAGCTGGCTGTGACTTGTTGCCGTGTATTGCGGCAGACTTCAGCCCATCCGATTCAAGCTGGGCCGCGAGCCTGTTGGCACCGTGCTTGGTTCTTGTGAATACCAGGACCTGGCGCCAGTCCTGCGCGCCAATGGTATGCGAAAGAAGTTCCCGCTTGCGTTGCCGGTCAACCTGGAACACGACCTGGTCAATGCCTTCGGCCGGTTTGCCGTTTACGGCGACACTGATCTCCGTCGGCGAATTCAGGAGGTCTGCCGCCAGGCGGCGAATGTCATTCGAGAACGTGGCGGAAAACAACAGGTTCTGGCGCTCTTTCGGCAACGCTTTGATGATCTTGCGAATGTCGCGAATGAAGCCCATGTCGAGCATCCGGTCCGCTTCATCGAGGACCAGGCACTCGATGGCGCTGAGGTCGATGGTTGCCTGCTGCAGGTGATCGAGCAGTCGCCCGGGCGTCGCAACGACCACGTCCACACCTTTGCGCAATTTTGCTATCTGGGTGTTGATACTGACACCGCCATAGATGACGGTGGCGCGAAACGGCAGGAACTTTCCGTAACAACGTACGCTTTCAGCAACCTGGGCTGCCAGTTCGCGCGTTGGGGTTAGCACCAGGGCACGGATACGACGCCGATTGACAGTGCCATGCTGGAGGCGATGCAGCATCGGCAACGTGAAGCCCGCGGTCTTGCCGGTACCGGTTTGGGCACCCGCCAGGACGTCGCGGCCTTCGAGAATGGGGGGTATTGCCTGCTGCTGAATCGGGGTCGCCTCTTGGTACCCCTGTTGTTCGACTGCACGCAGCAGTTCGGCCGAAAGGCCAAATTGGTTGAATAACACTGGAATGTTTGCTCCGAAACCGCCTGACACGATGACGGCGCGATGCCGCAAAAGTCTCGATCCAGGCTGGGATTCTTGAGTGGCTACGATGATCGCAGGATTGCGATGCGTAGTGAGTGGCGCCGATCGATGTGCGCCAAGATGCGGCGCACTATAACAGACTTTCTACGAAAAGGAAGGAATCCCTTGGTGTGCCTATTGGCGCTTGGCTTTCTTTCCTTGTGCCGACATAGTCAGGTGAACTCGCCCGCTTCTTCCGTATCGCCGTTCGTTTAAACGCACGACAATTTCTTCCACGGCCCGCGTAACGGCTTTGATATTGCCACGCTGGTAGCCACGAATCGTGTTGCTGCCTTGCTCGATGATGTAGCAATGCCAGCCCGTGCCGGCCATATCCGGGGGCGGATCAATTGGCTCTATCGATACGATTTCATAGTCTTTATCGATCAAGGGGACAATACTCCACGACAGATCGTTCTCTGGTGTCCGACCACCGACGATGGTACGGCCGGCATACTGAGGAATGTGTCATACATGGCGTTTCGAGCTCATAAATCCTCCCAATGAATCCAGATCCGAAAATGGAGGATATGGGCGCGATTGGCCCTCTAGCTCGATAAGCGGGTACAGATAATAGTACCATACGCTTGATATCAGGCCATTTGTACGACTTTGGCCGCTCTATATGACATATCTGGCCGGGCGATGCTGAAATCGTCAATTTATTCCTTGTATCCACCGCGAGTTGCTCTATACTCCGCCGTGCTTGTAAGTGCGCCATTGACTATGCAGTCCATTTCGAAGTTCCTTCAGAAGTTTCTTCCGTAGTACCTCGTCCTGTTTTTCATTAGTAATTGCCCCACTTCCAGCTACATCGGCCCTTGGAAGAGGGCTTTCAGTACTTTGATTAAATAGGAAAGAGCTATGTCTACTACTACCGGAACCGTGAAATGGTTCAACGATGCCAAGGGATTCGGCTTCATCGAGCAGGAATCAGGGCCCGACGTGTTTGCACACTTCAGTGCGATCCAGGGCGACGGCTTCAAGTCACTCGTTGAAGGCCAGAAGGTCGAATTCACCGTCACGCAGGGCCAGAAGGGTCCGCAGGCAGAGAATATCGTACTCGTCTAAAAGCTTCGGCTTGTACAGAAAAGGGCCCCGTTTGCGGGGCCCTTTTTTTTTGGCGCGCCCGGAGAGATTGTTTCCGCCTCCGGCGGTCACTCGGTTCCGAGGTAGATTGGTGAAATCGATCGGCCGCTTACGGCCCGCGCCATGAAACATCCGCGCTTCGCGTTGTGTATATGGAGAAAATCAACCAATTCGATCGAAAACATGCGTTCAATAATTGGCTCGAGGTCAAGTCCGTCGACAACATCCGCATCCACCATCATTTCGTTAGCATCAAATGCTCGGACCGAAAGCAGCCGATTCCGCAGCATCTCGGGAATATGGTTTTTGCCGAAAATCGCCCCCTTTGCGCCTTCCATTACGAATATCGCGTGACTGGAACGGTACGGCGATAATGCAGGCAAATGCTTATAGTTCATGAGCAGGACGGTTTCGCCAATATTGACGTCTTTGAGAGACACGCGACAGGGATAGCCGGGTCGACTATCAACGGTAATGCGCTCGACCCCATGTTTGGCGAGTACTTCCGAGGTCTGGCCAAATAGATGTTGAAAATGCCTTTCGTGTAGACCACTGATCTGAAAGTTCATAGATCCACCCAAGCAAAATGAGGTAGACCATTCTAATAGTCAGATCTTTGTCAACTAGCCAGTTTCGGACGCTTAATGAGAGAAACAGACTGGCGGAATGGATTGCCAGCATCTGTCAAGAGTCGATGTATCCGGTCAGATAGGATGATGCTCGCTATTCGCGAAACTTAAAGTAGATACTAGGAAATGTTTCCGCGGAAACGTCGAACGTCTGCTCACACCAATACCAGACATTCAGGTGCCTTGCGAAGGTCTGATTTGACCGGCAGCTAACGGCCAGAAGCAGCCGCCCCGGCCCTTCGGCTACGTGCTTTGCCTATTGCGGCTTCAGTCGCACTTCGCGTGCAAATACGGTACCGAGGAATTGTGTATCTGCAGTTGTTTTCAGGCTAGTAAGCCGTTCTCGAAATTCCGGTTTATCAACTGTTTCGACATCAATCGCTGCCCAGTCTTCCCAAAACGTATCGTAGGAGGCCATGTTCGGGAACATTTCTATGACCATGATGTTCCAGTCATCCGGATTGGATGACCATTTTGTCAGTACTTTGTAGTCGACCAAAACACCCTTTTTCACGGCCAGCTTCAGCTGATGCTCCCAGGCTGTAGCGATATTCTTCAAGTGCAATTCGGTTTTCCCCGGGGCCGTTCGAAACGTCATCATTTGCCAAACCGGGCCTTCCTCGTATGTCTCCAAGGCTGTGCGCGCGGTTTGACTGTATACGGGTTGTTGCAAGGCCATCAAACCGAGTACTAGTGAAAGGCCAACTACTGTCTTCTCAAATCTTCGTTTCATGGACAAGTACCTCGTGGTTTCGTTACGCAGCGTCAAGATCCCAGACGTCGGGTTAATTTAGAGATGCCCGCAACGCCTGCTTCGTCGCAAATAATTCGAAACGCTCAGCAAACGACCGTTACGGGTTAGCAGCTGTCGTTCGGTCCGATTCTTCCCGGATGGCCGGTTTGGCGTGGTAAGCGGATATTCAACCAGGCCGAATGTCCGCTCTCACCGATACCCGACGTTCAGGGACTCTGAGAAGGCCTGATTTGAATGACTGCTTTCGGCCAGAAGCGGCCGCCGACAAAGTTCAACCGACAGGCCTCTCAATATTCCGCACCGCGCAGATTGAATCCGTCAGCAAATTACCAACAAGCAGCACCGATTCATTGAGTTCCTATTCTTGACTTTGCTGCACCGATTTGCTCGTTTGCTCCATCGCAGTATCCAAATGTCGAATCATCCGAAACGATGGCCGGTCATCCAGAAATACGGCGACAGCCTCGCCAGAGCGATCCTTACATATCTGAAATTCATTGTAAGCTTCGACTAAATAGCCAGCATCCAAATACACTTTTCCCAATACAAAACGCGCAAGCCATAGATCAGCGGTATTGATAGCCAGTTTCGACAGCTCCACTGCCTGGACAGGCTGGCGTTGTTTGGATGCGATTGTTGCCCGAATCGTGCTTGCATATGCCCTTCGCATATCGGACAGTTGGTCAGACAATTGAGAGGCGATGGCATCAGCCATATCATACTCTCCCAGTTCCGCAAGAAGCATTGCTGCGCGGACAACCGAAGCGTCTCCTGTACCGATCTCGAGCGCATTCCTGATTGCGCTCAATGCGGCTTCGGGATTACCTGATTCTATGTGGGACTCGGCCAGCATGACGTATTTGATAGCTGCAAATTCGTGCATTTCGAACCTGCGGTCGAGTGCTATTCCTTGTTCAAGAAGTTCAATGGCCGCTGAATGGTTACGTTCGTATAGCTCAAGATCGGCCAGTCCCTCAAATGCATATGAACCTCCATAATTATCGATTGCTTTCATCTGCAGATAATTGCTCTTGGCTTCGGCGAGATTGCCCGCCATAGCCTCTGAAAGCGTCGCCACGAGCCGACCTTTTACATTCTGCGGATCTTGAAGAATGAGTTCCTGTGCCAGCTTATGAGCCGCGGAAAAATCACCGGCATACATGTTGTATAGCGCCAGATTTGACTTGACACCACTGCGTCCTGGATATCTATCGAGGACATTTCGACCTGCAGATTGCGCCCTGTCAAAATCGAGATTATAGAATGCCGCAACTGCGAGGTTATTTTGTCCCGCGCTGTCCGCAGGAAATCTTGCTACCAGGCGCTCATAGGTTTCAAGTGCTTTCTCCCAATCCTGAGTTGCTATCGCGTAGTAATTGCCCAGCGTTCTCAGGCGACCTCGCTCTGTTAAATTACCAAGTCGCGCCATTGCGAATTTCCAATCCTCTGCCGCTGGCTCAGACCGGCCCAAATACTGTTGTGCCGTGGCGCGACCGACGTATGCACGAGTGAAACCAGGATCGTGGCCAATGGCGATTGAAAAGTGTTCAATCGCTTCTTCATGGCGTCCGTCGTATACCAATTCCTGGGCGCGCACATATCCCGCCGCGGCCGCTAGATTTGCGGCTACGAAAGAGTCCCGGTCATCGAGATTAGCTGTAACTTCGGCATCTCCTAATTTCACGCGAATCTGTTCGGTAAGATCTATGATGGCGGAAAGTAAGTCAGTGTCACGATCGGCGGCTCCCACAACCTCAAATAATGTCCGCTGATTACCCGGGTCCGACCCGGTTGCCTTTAACGTAAATCCGCCTTCGCGCTGGCTTACATCGCCGCTCAAAACAATATCAATTTCCTGTCGAAGAGCTACGAGGCTGGCCACCTCCACATCTAGGCGCCCTGTCTTGTCGACCAAAGCACCCATCTCTTGAGCGACATCCCGAGCTTCTGCTCGTGGATATGTTTCGACGAATCGAGCGAGCTCAAGCCCCACGCCTAAGGTATCTTCAAGTGCACCTGCCAAATTTTTAATGCCGGTGTCAATTGCGAAATCTGCAATTAGAATTGAGATCGGATCTGGTAGTTCTTCGGGGCCTGATTCTTGTTGAAAATTAGCGTAAAGGGAAACGCTCAAGATGGCGACCAGGATACCGATTATGATGAAATCGAACTTTCGTCCGGCCTGGTGTGTGATTGACTCTCCAGCGGCACCATCTCCAGTTCGCTTTAACCCGGCTGGAGACATCTCGAAGAACCACGCCAAGACGAGTACGATCGGGAAGCCAACGACAAGGAACACTATTGCGAGTCGCAATAACCAAATCGGTATATCGAAAACCGGCGGTAGTACCTCTGCAACCTTGAATATTAGCCACACAAGAGCCAGGTAGATGATTCCTGCTCGAAGTACGTTTCGTCGCCGGATCTCTTTGAAAAAATATTGCACTCGATCCATAAGAACTCATCTTGGGCCGTGGGCGCAGAATATAGGTGGTCAGATGTTAGTAGCGTAGCTAAGTGGAAACCAGGGCGCTTAACCCTCGACAACCACCAGCGACCTATGGTTTTCCGCCCCCAATGTAAAGCTGTTTATGGTTTATTTGCGCCGCAAACAAGCTCATTATAATGGCTCGATAGAAAATCGGTAGGGATTCCCCAATGACCGCTTCGGGTCAGTAGCGGTCATTCAGACTGACTCTACCCGAATGACTGGTTTAGGGTGCAAAGCTGCCATTCGTCCTGGCAGAACCGCAGTTTTCACGATTACCGGACATCCAGAGGCGCTGAAACAGCCAAATCAGAATGGCAGCTCGGCCACAACGAGGCGCTCGAAGGGGCAGAGCACCGTTTGAAGCAGCCTGGCGATTTAAAGTAAAGCCGTACTACGCTCGGCAAGAAGTATCTTCCCGACCGATCCGAACTCGATAGCCGGCAGCCTTCTGCAAGAGGCGAAGAAAATGAATCAGCCACTCATACAAGCTGCAGGCAGTGCTGAGAAACCGCTCAATGTAGGCGGATTTCAGATCACTGTTCTTGCTTCTGCCGAGGAGACTGGTGGCCAAGAGTTATTTCGGATCGGGGGCCCTGAAGGAATGGGGCCCGGTCCGCACCATCATCATTGGGATGAGTCGTTTTATGTCTTGAGCGGATCGGTATATTGCGGGGTCAATGAGAACGAAACGCTTGCAACTGTGGGTACTTTAATTCATGTGCCAGGTGGAGCAACACACTGGTTCAAGTTTGCCAAAGGAGGGGGCGAGTTTTTCTCCATAACCTCTCATGGCGATGCTTCCAAAATGTTCACCGCGTTCGACAAGGGTGTCGATTGGGAAAGTCCTGATCGACAAGGCTTGATTGCTCTAGCCGCAAGCTACGGGCGAGTCGTGTTGCCCGAGACATCAGCACCCTCAACAAGCTAAGTACCCGCCCGGCTTTTTTTGTGCCAAGTTGAGTGAGGCCGCGTTTCAGCCGGGTTTTTTTGTCTGTAGTGTGCCCGCTTTGGGTTCGTCCGCGGTCATTCAGACTATTTCTAGCTCAACGGCAGCTTTGAGATGGATAGCGGACGATCCGCCGACGGGGCCAGGGAACTCTGGGCCGTCGACCTCGACAATCTGGGCCGGGGCGGCTGCGTGTGGCGCCCGTTCCCTAATCTCTTACCCGGTCGTCGTGTTCGCCGCTATCGTACGTTCCCCGGCATACCGGCGGCCGTGACGTCAGCCCGTCGTGCATCCCTAGCCAGTATGCCGCGATAACCAGTAACAGGACGATGCCTAACGTGGTCACGTCAGCCTCGCCGATACGACAAGAACTTCGTCGCGAGCCCGGCGCGAATACCCTGCCAGGCTAGACATTTCATGCTGCGAATGCCGTATATCCACATACATATCGAAATACTGCCAGTGATGGCCGACCTGATCGGCGACGCATTTCACATATTTCGGCACGATCGCAAACCAAATCCAGGAATTTACGTTGAACCTGTGCGAGCGGGCGTCAGACGCACAATCCGAATGATTTGAATTGGTGGCTGGGGCGTGATCTGCACTGTCATTCTGTCGTGTTCTATTCCGTGGCGTACAAGACCGCGATGCCCCGCCGACTCATCCGGTTTGGGGCACAACCCACAGGAGTCTCAGCTCGCCTTCCCCATGGATTCGGCGCCACGCATGATCATCCGCAGCTGGACGATGGCGGCTTCGATGCCCCGATCGCGATCCTCCACCGGCGTATCAAGCAGCGCGATCCCGGTTGTGAACAAAATGGCGACTGCGGAATTGGCGGCGAGCTGCGGATGGCTCAACGGCACACCTCTTTGCTGCGCGTCCCAGACCAGGAAGTCCGCGAGGTCAACCGACATCGTTACAAACAGCTTCTCCGCCGCTTTGCGAAAAGCCGACTCACGGGCCAGGCTCTCCTGCAAGATCATCCGCGACACGCCCTGGTTGCTAAAAATGTAATCGAATAGCGTCTCTACGGAGGCCCTGATCACGGACCGGCCTGCCGATGCCTGTTCGCGAACACGGTGCATCAGCGTCAGGAGGCCCGCGCCGTGTTCCTCGATGAGCGCCAAACCCAGCCCTTCCATGTCGTGGAAGTGACGGTAGAACGACGTCGGAGCTATTCCGGCAAGTTTGGCGACCTCCCGCAGACTCAGCGTGTCGAAACTCCGGCCTGAGGCCAGCTCCGAGGTGGCCGCGTCCATGAGCTTTTGCCGGGTTTCCTCTTTCTGCTGCTTTCTCGAGACCATCGGGCCAGGGCTCCTTTCAGCGCTGGATCGGCCCTTTTGTGAGCCACTCGATTGCATCCTAGCAGACCTATGGTACAGTTGTGCGTACATATGTACGCTGAAATTAGAGAGAGCCGGTATGACCACCTACAAAGCACCCTTGCGCGACATGCAGTTTGTGATGCAGGACCTGCTGAACTTCGAGAAGCATTACCAGTCGTTGCCCGCCTGCGATGAGGTCAACCAGGAGCTGATCGACGCGATTCTGGGCGAAGCGAGCAAGTTCTCCGAGGAAGTCGTGGCCCCGCTCAACGCCGTGGGCGATGAGACAGGCTGCGAAATGCTCGAAAACGGCGACGTCAGGACCCCGCCCGGATTCAAGGAGGCTTATCAGCAATACGTGGACGGCGGCTGGCCGTCGCTGGACCAGCCCTCCCGATATGGCGGTCAGGACCTGCCCCTGTCGATCGGGATGACCATCCGTGAGATGGCCGGGACGGCTAACTGGTCCTGGGCGATGTACTCCGGACTTTCCCATGGCGCAATGGAGACCATTGACGAACACGGTTCCGAAGAACAGAAAGCAATCTTTATGGGGCCTCTGGTGAGCGGTCACTGGACGGGCACCATGTGCCTGACCGAGGCGCACTGCGGCACTGACCTTGGACTCCTGAAGACTAAAGCCGAGCCTGCCGCAGACGGCACTTACCGCATTACCGGTTCCAAACTATTCGTCTCCTCGGGCGAACATGATCTCGCCGAAAATATCGTTCACATCGTGCTGGCACGCTTGCCGGACTCGCCACCGGGTACGAAGGGTATTTCGCTGTTCATCGTGCCCAAGTTTGTTCCCAACGAGGACGGCTCGATCGGTGGGCGTAACAACGTGAGATGCGGTGCTCTCGAGCGCAAGATGGGCATTCACGGCAACTCGACGTGCCTTTTGAACTTCGATGGCGCAACCGGATACCTGGTCGGGGAGGAAAACAAGGGCTTGCACTACATGTTCACCTTCATGAATTTTGCCCGGCTCGGCACCGGCTTACAGGGGCTTGCACATTCAGAGCTCGCCTTCCAGAACTCTCTCGCCTACGCCCGCGACCGCCTGCAGATGCGTTCCCTGTCGGGGCCTAAAAACCCCGCCGGACCTGCGGACCCGATCATCGTGCATCCCGACGTGCGTCGCATGTTGCTGACGCAAAAAGCTTTCGCCGAAGGCGGCCGCGCGCTGATCTATTTCGCCAGCACGCAGGGCGACATTCTGACCAAGTCCGACGATCCCGAAGCCCGGGAACTCGCCAACCACGTCCTCAGCTTCCTGACGCCCATCATCAAGGCCTTCCTGACGGAAACCGGGTTTGAAAGTGCGAACCTGGGACTGCAGTGCTTTGGCGGGCACGGCTATATCAATGAATGGGGCGTGGAACAGAATGTGCGGGACGCCAGGATCAGCATGCTCTACGAGGGCACGACGGGCATCCAGGCACTCGACCTCCTGGGCCGCAAGGTGCTGGGCACACGAGGCAAGGCGCTGGCCCCGGTAACGGGCTTCATCCTGGACTTCTGCAAACGATCCCGCAGCCGCAAGGAGCTCAGGCCTTACCTGAAGACGCTGGTCCGGCTCACCAAGCAGTGGCAGGCACTGACCCGCAAGATCGGCTTTGCCGCCATGCGCAACCGCGATGCCGTGGGCGCCGCCTCGGTGGACTACATCATGTTCTCTGGCTACGTGCTGCTCGGTGTTGCCTGGGCGGCCAGTGCGCGGGCCGCATACTGGCGGCTCGAGCAGGGCACGACGGAAGAGGCGTTCTATCGCGCGAAGATCCAGACCGCGGAATTCTATTTCGCCAAAATACTGCCGCGGACCACGTCTCTGCTGGAGACGATGTCGGCGGGTCCTGACCCGCTCATGAGGATGGACGAGAAGGAGTTCATGTTCTAGGCGAGCCTGATCAAATACTGAAGAGGACAACAATGATTTATTCGGGAAAGGCGATTACCGTCCAGGCAGCTGACGACGGCATCGCGGAACTCTGCTTCGACCTGCAGGATGAATCCGTCAACAAGTTCAATGCATTGACGGTCAATGAATTGAAGGATGCGACTGCGGCAATCGCGGCCGATACATCGCTCAAGGGTGTCATCGTCACCAGCGGCAAACCCGTGTTCATCGTGGGCGCCGACATCACGGAATTCGGCGCGTTATTCGGCTCGAGCGAAGATGAGATAGCGGACAGGATCCTGAAAATTAACCTGGAAGTCTTCAATGCCTTCGAGGATCTGCCGATGCCCAGCGTGGCCGCCATTAACGGTATCGCCCTCGGCGGTGGATTCGAGATGGGGCTTGTCTGCGATTATCGGGTCATGTCGGAAGCGGCACGGGTCGGCTTCCCGGAAACCAAGCTGGGTATCATTCCCGGATACGGCGGCACCACGCGCCTGCCGCGGCTGATTGGCGCCGACAACGCCATCGAATGGATTGCTTCGGGCAAGGAACAGAAGGCAGACCAGGCGCTGCGTTGCGGCGCGGTCGATGCGGTGGTTTCACCCGAGTTATTGCGCGAGGCAGCTACGTCTCTCCTGAAACAGTGCATCGACGGCAAGCTCGACTACAGGGCGAAACGGCGGGAAAAACAGGAACCGCTGAAGCTGAACAAGATAGAGGCCACGATGGTGTTCGAGACGTCCAAAGCCTTTGTCGCCGGCCAGGCAGGACCCCACTACCCGGCACCGATCACCGCCATCAAGGTCATGGAAAAAGCGGCGGGGATGCATCGCGACGACGCGCTGCGCGAAGAAGCCAGGGGCATCGCCAGGATGGCCGGTACGCTGGCGGCGAAGAACCTGATCGGCCTGTTTCTTGGTGACCAGTTACTCTCGAAGAGCGGCAAGAGCCTGGCGAAGAAGGCCGGTAAGGTGGAACGCGCCGCCGTGCTCGGTGCGGGGATCATGGGTGGCGGAATCGCGTACCAGTCCGCGCTGAAGGGCACGCCAATCATCATGAAGGACATCGCGCAGGCGGGCATCGACCTTGGCCTCGCGGAAGCCGGCAAGCTGCTTTCCAAACAGGTTGATCGCGGGCGGATGTCCGTCGCCGAAATGGCGGGCGTCCTCAACAAGATTCAGCCGTCCCTCAGCTACGAGGGTTTCGGCAATGTGGATGTTGTCGTCGAGGCCGTCGTGGAAAACCCGAAGGTCAAACACGCCGTCCTGACGGAGGCCGAAGGGCAGATTCGTGACGATGCGGTTCTGGCATCCAACACGTCGACCATTTCGATCACGCATCTCGCCGAACCCCTGAAGCGCCCCGGGAACTTCTGCGGCATGCACTTTTTCAACCCGGTGCACAGGATGCCGCTCGTCGAAGTTATTCGGGGAGAAAAAACGGGCGAGGACGCCATTGCGAGGACGGTCGCCTACGCACTGGCCATGGGCAAGAAACCGATCGTCGTCAACGATTGCCCGGGATTCCTCGTGAATCGCATCCTGTCGCCTTATATCGGCGCTTTCATGGGGCTGGTAAGGCGCGGCGTCGATTTCGTGACGATCGACCGCGCGATGGAGCGCTTCGGCTGGCCGATGGGGCCCGCCTACCTGTGTGACGTCGTGGGCATCGACACCGGCGTACACGCGGGTGCCGTCATGGCGGAAGGGTTCCCCGACCGCATGAAGTACGACTTCAAGACCTGCCACGAAGTGATGTTCGAAAATGAGCGCTTCGGGCAGAAGAACGGCCGCGGATACTACGCGTACGAGGCCGACAAGAAAGGACGTCCGAAGAAAATCATTGACGAAGAGGTTGCGGCACTCCTGGCGCCGGTCATTGATGGCAGCGAGACGCTCGATGATGAGGCGATCGTTGATTCGATGATGATTCCCATGTGCCTCGAGGCTGTGCGCTGCCTTGAAGACGGCATCGCGGCATCCGCCACCGACGTCGACCTGTCCCTGATTTACGGAATCGGTTTTCCGCCATTCCGGGGCGGCGCGCTGCACTACATCGACGACGTTGGCATCGATAAATTCGTGGCCAGGGCCGACGAGCTTGCGGCGGCGGTGGGGCCGCAGAAAGCCATGTATCTACCCACTGAAAAACTGCGTGAGATGGCCGCCGGTGGCGACGCCTTCTTCGGATTAGCTGCAAGCGGGAGTAACTAAATGAGCCTGAATCCGAGAGATGCCGTAATTGTAGATTTTGCACGTACCCCGATGGGGCGATCCAAGAACGGTTGTTTCCGCCACACTCGCGCGGACGACATGTCGGCGGCGTTGATAAACGGCCTGTTTGCGCGCAATCCCAAGCTCGACCCTGCAGAAGTGGAAGATGTGCTCTGGGGCTGCGTCAACCAGACACTCGAGCAAGGCGTCAACGTTGCCCGGATGGTGTCG
>Ga0224504_10000843_pt1 | contig 13924 bp, 12 predicted proteins | sample SF_Oct11_sed_USG_3_FD_170160 | JGI IMG/M metagenome (GOLD analysis project Ga0224504, IMG submission 170160) | Sediment microbial communities from San Francisco Bay, California, United States - SF_Oct11_sed_USGS_24 | ecosystem: Environmental > Aquatic > Marine > Sediment | place: USA... | reverse complement strand
GAACCGTAAGGCAGAAACATACCCTTGTGCGGATCCAGAACAATGGAATGTGCCTTATCCAGTCCCTTCAATACCTGCCGGCCTTCAGCACATAACAGGAAAAAACCGCCATATGCGGCATCGACGTGTAGCCACAGACCCTCCCGTTTAGACACATTTGCAATAACATCAATCGGATCAACAGCCCCGGTGTCTGTGGTACCCGCAGAAGCGATGATAAGCCAGGGTCTAAGACCTTCAGCTTTATCCTTGAGGATAAACTCCTGCAGAGCCGGAACGTCCATCCGAAAATGATCATCCATAGGCACAAAACGTCTTTTGCAATCAACCAGGCCTGCAGCGCGTATCGCCTTGTCGACGCAATGATGGGCATCAGATGTAGTGTAAATACAACTGTTTTCAATATCCCTTGCACGAACACCCATGGTTTCCCGAGCAGCAATAATAGCCGTCAGGTTCGCGATACTCCCACCGGAAGTCAGGTCACCACCGGCAGTTGAGGGATAGCCAACCAGGCCGGCCATCCACTGCACCAACTGCCTTTCCATTAGAGTGCCACCCGGAGATGCAAATGACACACCGGAATAGCAATTGGTTACGTCAGCAAGAAAATCGCCCCAGGCAGATGGATAGATCCCGCCACCGGGTATATAACCCATATGACCACCGGAAGCCGGATTGATGCCTTCATGGTTAACCCCTGTTTTCAGTGTTTCCAACAAGTCATGAAGCTCACCTGCATCTTCGGAAAAGACCTGCTCCAGACCTTTACTACGCCCCTCATCCGGCTCATAGGTATTCATCTCCGGCAGACCATTCAAAAAATTTTCGGCATAAGCAATTGCCTGGTCCGCCATCTCGCCCCGGTCGTCTGCAGAAGGCTCAAGCCTGGCCGACTCCCGTTCAAGTTGTCTTATTTTATTTTGCATTTTGAAGCCAGTTATTGGATTGATTTATGAAAATGGACTAGACATCCTTTATTATCACCCATTATTTCAGATTTCGATTTCTCAGGGGCTACAAAATGAACCAGTTGGAGCAAAATTGCGAGACGGGTGACCGGGCCGGAAACCATGAGCAGGACATCAGGACATGAATCAAGAGCTTATTGGTGAACAGTTCAGGGGTGAGATAGAAAACCTGATCGAGCAACTTCAAATAGCACTGGCGGACGCAGTCCTCGGAATGGATGATCGTCCCGCATTGACACTGGGCGCAGATGAAGCACTGAAGGCACTGAAAGAGCCCCTGCCTGACAGTGGTTGTGGAGCCCGTGAAAGCATTGAAAAACTGTTGGAAATGAATGCCAGGGCAGCGGCCAATACAGGCGGCCCAAAGTGTTTTCACTTTATTATCGGTGGAAACACACCCGCAGCAATGGCAGCCGACCTGCTGGCAACTGCATTTGAAACCGTGACCTATACCTGGGTTGTTTCACCCGTGGGCGTACAAATGGAACTGCAGGCTTTGGATTGGCTAAAAGAACTCTTTGGCCTGCCGGTTTCAATGTCCGGCATCATGGTAACCGGGGCGACAATGGCAAACTTCGTTGGCATGGCCTCGGCCCGACAGTGGTGGGGCGAACAGCATGGCTTTGACGTTTCTGAAGATGGCATGTCCTCAAAACCTCAAATGCCTGTCCTGACATCCGGCTTTATACACGCCAGCTCACTTAAAGTATTGGCATTGCTGGGGGTTGGCAGATCCAATGTACAACAATTCAGTCGTGATGATTTTGGCCGCCTGGATATTGATGCCATGGAACAGGCCCTCGACGATCTGGATGGCCAGCCAGCGCTGATCATCATCAATGCGGGTGAGGTCAATGCAGGTGAGTTTGATCCCGTTAAAGACATGATAGAACTGGCCAGAAAGCACAATTGCTGGGTTCATGTAGACGGTGCATTTGGTCTATTTGCCCGTGTTTCACCAAGGATAGCTCACTATGCCGATGGTGTTGATCAAGCGGATTCCATCACCGTAGACGGTCACAAATGGTTGAACGTACCATTCGATTCCGGTTATGCATTTGTCAGGGATCACGGCCTGATGACACGGGCATTTCGCTATTCAGCAGATTATTTGCCGTCACAGGACAATCCACGACCAACACTGGGCGCCATCGGACCGGAAAGTTCCCGGCGAGCCAGAAGCTTTGCGGTCTGGGCAACTTTAAAGGCATATGGCCGACAGGGACACCGAAAGATCGTTGAGCATTGCCTGGATATCGCCCAACATTTCGCAAAACAGACTGAACTGCATGACAGCCTGGAACTGATGGCCGAGGTAAGGCTGAACATTGTCGCATTTCGGTTTAACCCGGGCGGATTCAGCGAACAACAACTGGACGAGTTGAATCAGAAGCTGGGGGAGGCAGTCATCGACGACGGACGCTTTATGGCGGGCACCTCGAAAATCGGGAAAAGAACAATTTTCAGACCGGCATTTTCAAATTGGCGCACACGTGAGCAGGATGTAGAAGAGTTTGCTGCAGTTGTTGTCGAGTTGGGCCAGGGCATGGTATGAAACAAGCAAAACCGGGACTACAGTCACAGGGAAAAACCATCGCAATCGCCGGAAATATCGGCACCGGCAAGTCGTCCCTGGTGGAGTTTTTGACCCGAACCTATGGAATAGAACCCTTTTACGAACCCAATGACGAGAACCCTTACCTGCCCGATTTCTATCAGGACATGAATCGCTGGGCATTCCATTCGCAACTCTATTTTCTCAGCAATAAATTTCGTATGCATCAGCAACTGGAACAGGTTGCAGGTGTCGTTGTCCTGGACAGAACAATCTATGAAGACGCGGAAATTTTTGCCACTGCATTGCATGATATGCGCAACTTCACCGGTCGAGACTGGGACACATATTGGAGTTTCTACCAGATCATCCTCAATGCAATTCGCCCGCCCGACCTGATGATCTATCTTCGTTGCTCAATGAGGACATTGCGTAAACGAATTCGCCTTCGCGGCCGAAGCATGGAACAGGACATACCGCTTTCATACTTGAAAAGGTTGGAAAAGTTATACGATGAGTGGGTGGCCAACTACCAGCAGGGTGAAATCCTTGTGCTGGAAACCGATAAACTCGACTACATAAACGACATGGTGGACTGCCTCGACGTTATGGAACGTGTCGAGGCACTTTTGCCGGCAACACTTAAGCGTCCCGGCTAGGAGCCTGCCGGGTTTGACCGACAGACTCCCAGGCTCAGGTTTCCGCCATTTGCATATGAAACACATTCAGCTTATTGCCATCCAGGTCACGGAAATATGCTGCGTAAAACCCATCCGAACGTGGACCCGGAGGGCCCTCGTCGGAAGCTCCTGCCTCAATCGCCTTTGCGTATAGCGCATCGACCTTGTCGCTCGAGTCCACTGTGAGTGCGATCATGGTGCCATTACCTACCGTTGCTGCCTTGCCATTAAATGGCCGGCATACCGAGAAGGCGGGCTGATCTGGCGCCACAGCCCAAGCAACAAAAGTGTCCTCCTGCATGAACCTTCCAGCACCCAGTTCACCCATTAAAATGTCATAAAAAGCCACTGCTTTCTCCAGATCATTGGTACCTACTGTTACGTATCCAATCACTATTTTCTCCATGATTAAAGTAATTAAAACCTGAAAAAAAAAGAAATAATTTCAGGTTTAACAATTAAAAGACATTCAAGCTTTAAGCTTAAGACTTTCTATATCTTTTTGTTTTACTTAGATATTAATTAAACATTTATGGCTATAGACAATCTGCCAAACTGGCTATAGACAATCTGCCAATCTGGCTATAGACAATCTGCCAATCTGGCTATAGACAATCTGCCAAACTGGCTACAGACAATCTGCCAATCTGGCTATAGACAATCTGCCAAACTGGCTATAGACAATCTGCCAAACTGGCTATAGACAATCTGCCAATCTGGCTATAGACAATCTGCCAATCTGGCTATAGCCAGATTGCACCACAGGAGGGGGGTCAATACCATTAAAGTATTTAAAAATACAGACTGTAAATAGTGCAGGCAAAAAAAAGCGCTACTCCAAACGGATCAGAAATCCCATGGACTAGCGCTTTTCTTAGTTCATAAAAAAACTAAAGTAAATTCTATACGACCCCTACCAGCCCCATGGAGCCTTGTAACCACCCTTGGGAGCGCGATGTCTTACTAATCTTGCTTGAGTTCTGGGTTTAGCAGTCATTTGATCTTTGTGATTCGCAGTCAACTGCACAAATCCTTGCTGCAGTCCAATTCTCATCTTGGACGTCGATTGTTTACGACCAACCACAGTTGTTGTAAAACCGTGCCACCCTGATACTCTACGATATATCCAGACGGCCGTAGCCGAGACCATTAGTGTCGTCAAAAAAATTGCAACGAGTGCTAGCATCTTTATCTCCTTTAAGCCGGCCCGGTCAACGGACCCGCTAGATGTTTCCAGGCTGCCTTTTCAGGCAAGCTTGAAAGCAATTCAGGGAGACTTATGTGGTTACAGAAAACGTCAACCACTATTCCTTGTCAAAAGTTTTCAGGTCTTTCAACCCTACAACCTCACCAATCATTGGTAATGAGTTAAACAGACCCCTTGCCTGCTAACTGTTTAAGTACCTCATTCTTCAAAGGAAGCAATATCGCATGATTTTCCGGAGTCCGGTAAAAACATGTTTCTGAACTAGCTGACTTCCCCTATACACGACCAAGGATCGCGTTATTATTACCCTTGATAAAATTAGTATAGACCATGCATTTGAAAAATGCATCATGACAAACAAAAAAACATACAATTTTGCTGAATGTATATTTTGTATATCAGTTTTTTGAGCTTGTTCGATCAGAACATAACAGAGTAGGCAAAAACCAGGCTGTCATTATCAGCGCCTGTTGGTTTCTGTGTACGAGCTCTTACCCAGGCAACCTTGACACCCTGCTTGGGGGTAATTGGAAAACCAAAACTCAATGCTGTCAACCAGTTGCCGGAAGGGTTGTTCTTCGCATCCCCGTTTACCGTGGCTTCACCACCCCAGCCATAGGCCGTACTAACTGAAGCCCAGAGCCCGGGTCGAAACGTATAAATCAGGTGCGCCTGGCCTGCAAATAGCGGATCGGTTTCCAATTCGGTTTCCTGCCAGAAATGATTATTATCAGAGTAAATAAATGCAGACCCAGTCACTTCACCAGTCCACTTTCCGCGGGTATGGGTAACTCCCAACTGGGGACGGATGACCCAACGGTTAGCACCCAGGTTAATGAGCCGGCCACTATTGTAGTCACCGGTTGGAATAGTCACTGCAAGTGCTGCCCCAACGACCGTATTACTCTTTGCGCTTTTGACAAACTCCTGCGGTGTCTCTGCTGGCCCGCCGTACAGAAGCACTGAAAACCGCGCTCTTGCATCACCGGGACCGCGTCTGCGTACACTTACATACTCACCGTTAAGCAACCCTTCCCATCGCCCTGCTTTGTAGGGAAGCGCAATATCGGCTCGTGCACTTTTGCCCATGAATCCAAATGTACGTATGTAGGCAAAGGCGGACCCATGTAATTCAAAGGTTCCATTTTCAATGAGCAGCAATGGATCAAAGAAAATATCACCATCTGTATAACTGTATGCAAGCCCAACAAAGTTCACACCAGTAGGGATTTGCGCCCAACGACGTGGCTCCGTATCTTGCGCAAGCGCGATATTTACCTGGCAAAACAAAAGCAACACAGTTGCTATTAAGATCGCACTATTTTTACTCAAATCTGGAACCAGCATTATTATTCTTTCGCCATGTGATCGAATACAGAAGATGACCGGCCAATAATATAATCACATGCCCTGCTATACCAGAAGCCATTGTTTGAAATTCATCTTTACCAGTGCTGCGCACCTTTTCCAGGAAAAGAACCAAAGTTATTTTTGAACCAGGCGTCACTCCATATTGGTAAAAGAAGGAAGCACAGGATTGCGTATATGCTCAAAGATCAGTTCGGTTTCAATATGAGAAACCTCCTCGCGTGAAGTGAACGCCGTCATCGCAAGTTCGCGCAGATGGTCAGAGTCACGAGCCCAAACATGAATTAAAAAGTCAATCGGGCCGGCAACGTGGTATAGCCGGACTACCTCCGGCAGACTCAGTGCGTGCTGCCGAAAGGCATCAACATCAGGCTTGAAGTGACGTATTAACCGAACGGCGATCATGGCCTGGATACCAACCCCAAGACTTGCGGGTGCTATCTCCGCGTGAAACCCCTCAATTACACCGGTAGTTTGCAGGACCCGAATTCGGACCAGGCAGGTTGAGGCCGCCAGGCCAACCTTCCGGGCGATTTCCTTGTTTGAAATTCGAGCATTATTTTGTAACAGGGTTAAAATTTCGTAGTCAATTCGATCAAGCGTCCTTTTCAACACTATTCTCCGCATATTATTCGTTGATAGATTACATACAGGAACTTTATTCTATAATGAGGACTTATTCCAGAAGATTACACACGCTCCAGGCTATTGAATTCGGAATGCATGTGTAATAAAACCTGATCCGAACCACATAGAAATCAATGGTAATAACCTCATGACAAACCGTAACCCCGTAGAGACCCTTGCTAACACACGTCACGAGTTTGGTGAGCATGGCGGCGTCAATATGTCGATTGAAGCCAGCACAACTTTCACAGTAATGCATTCCAATACCATGCCGGACATTTTTGGGGGTAAAAAGGGACCCGATCAGGGCGGCTGTTATCTCTATGGCCGACATTTTAATCCAACCGTATATACCCTAAGTAAACAACTGGCTGCACTGGAAGGAACCGAGGCCGCCTATTGCACGGCCAGCGGTATGTCGGCAATCTCTGCAACACTGATGCAATTGTGCGACCAGGGCGATCATATCGTGTCCTCAAACGCAGTTTACGGCGGCACTTACGCATTGATGCATGACCTCTTTCCCCCCAAAACGGGCATAGCCAGCACCTTCGTGGATATCACCGATCTCGATGCAGTGGAGGCCGCAATCACTGATCGAACCCGAGTGATCTACACCGAAAGCATGGCAAACCCGACCCTGCGTATTGCGAACATTCCCCGCTTGAGTGCCATTGCAAAACGACATGGGATAAAGCTGGTCGTAGACAATACCTTTTCCCCGCTGATACTGAGCCCCATCAAACTAGGTGCAGATATCGTGATCCACAGTATGACCAAGTTCATCAGCGGCGCATCGGATTACATTGCAGGCGCCATATGTGCAGACACTGAGTTCATCCAGCAATTGATGGATTTGCACACCGGTATGTTGATGGTCCTGGGTCCAACCATGGACCCGCAGGTCGCCTTCAATATCAATTTGCGTATACCACACCTCCCAATAAGGATGGTGGAACATGCCAAGCGCACACAATTATTTGCTGAGAGATTGCAGGAAATGGGGATGACGGTTAGCTATCCCGGTCTCTCCAGCCATCCGGATCACGAACTGATCAGCGAACTGCATTGTCCGGATTATGGCTACGGTGGTATTTTGACTCTGGACATGGGAACGGTAGAGACCGCCAATGAATTACTGGACATGCTGCAGAATGAATATCACTTCGGCTATGTGGCGGTTAGCCTTGGTTACTTTGATACATTGATGTCCTGTTCCGGCAGCAGCACCTCCAGCGAGATGACCGATAAGGACAAAGCAGCCGCTTGTATTTCACCGGGACTGGTACGCCTGTCAATTGGTTATACCGGTACATCAGAGCAACGCTGGAGCCAACTCTCGGAAGCATTGAAACGCATGGGTGCAGTTCCGGAACAACGTATTGCCTGAGGTGCGCAACCGGGTAAAGCATGCCCCGTCGACCCACCGCGAGTATTTACCAGGGCAAATCTTCACCCTCTGCATGCCAGAAACTTCCGGTATTGCTCATATCCAGGGCATCCATTCGCTGGATAAGTCCGCCTGCAGATTGCTCTACAGGGACACCCCGTCCACCGGTCATATCGGTGGATACCATACCGGGGTGCAACAGGGCTACGGCAACCCCCCTGCCCTCAAGATCCCGTGAAAGACTTTTTCCGGCCATATTGACTGCCGCTTTCGACATTCGATAGCCATAATACCCACCCGAATTATTGTCATCGATTGACCCCATGCGACTGGTGACAATACCAACTTTCGAACCCCCTGGCAGATTTTTCAACAAGGCTGCGGTCACCTGCAACGGACCAAGTGAATTAACCCTGAATTGCTGCTCCATGGCCTTGATATTCAGACTGTCCAGTGTCTCAACGGAAAGGATTCCAGCGTTGTTGATTAACCAATCCAGCTTCTCCCCACCCATAGTTACAGCAAGGGAATTGATTGACTCAGTGTCGCTAACATCGATACCTTCAATCACACGCAGGCTCAGCGACTGCAATTCGTCACCGGCTTTTCGGCAAACAGCAATAACTTCATCACCACGTGAAACCAGTTGGCGGCATAATTCCAAACCAATACCACGGTTAGCACCCGTAACCAGGACTTTACCCATTTGTAGATTCCTTCTATGTATCATCCGCAAGGATCAGCGGACACGTTTGTTTAAAACAGGGATTCAGTTTCCCCGGTACGCGCTGATATACTACATCACCGATACACACCCAGTGAAACAAATATGAAGACCCGCTCCAAAACCAATAACTTTGTTGCAATACTGATCGCGTTACTTCTTTTTGCAATAGGTTTTGCGCTGTTATTTGCTCACCAGCAACTGAAATCGAATGGAGATCCCAGGCATACCCAAACACCTTCAGTCATGACTGAAAAAAGCATGTCGGCCATCGAAGGTGTTATCTTGATGTCGGAACGTTTGAGCTAGCATGAGTAAATCGCGCGCGGTATTGAGCCATTTGATGCCCAGCATTCTGGTCCTTGCAACACTCGCAGGTCTTATTCTGTTCGCCTGGTATCCCTACCCTTTCCGGCACTTTGGAGAAAGTGGCAAATTCGCAGCCTTGCTGATCTTTGCTGCCGTGTGTCTCGCACCGGCCTTGACCTGGTTTGTTTACAAGCCGGGCAAACGCGGCCTGCTGTTTGACTTATGGGTAATTGTCATTATTCAATTGGCAGCGATTGCCTGGGGCACGTTCTCCCTTTACCAAAGCAGGCCATATTTCATGGTGCATACCGTCGACCGGTTCGAGGTGTTTTTAAAGCGTGATGTAGACACCGAACGGATAACGGACCCAAAATTTCTGGATAAGCCACTTACCGGCCCCATCTTGCTACACGCAGACATGCCCTCTGACCCCGTGGCTTTTCAGAAATTTTTGAAGGAAGTCATGTTTGAAGGCAAGCCCGACTTACAATATCGGCCTGAATTCTGGAGTCTGTATACCGAAAAACAAAAGATGGTCCTGGAAAAGTCCGGCCTGCTGGAAGACTTATACAAGGCCCGTCCTGAATCTTTCAACGCAATAAATCAGCTGATCAACAAAAGCGGGCGCGATATTGGTCAGTTGAGGTATGTCCCCGCATTATTTGCAGACGGTCAATTCGCCGTCATTCTCGATGCGAACAGCGGCGAAGTTGTTGACATGCTGATGATCGACCCCTGGTTAAAATAACAACAGTGCTGCAAAAGAAACACAAAATGACAGGTGTTTAGTTCCGCATACCTGTCGAATTTTTCTATTAGCCCGCCTTCTCTTCCGCAATATACCGCCTGACAAGGTCTTCAAGTATATCCAGGGGTACCGAGCCGTTGGTCAGGACAACATTGTGGAATTTACGCATATCAAATTGATCACCCAGTTCAGTCCGCGCCAGGTCGCGTAACTCAAGCAGCTTGGTCATACCTACCTTGTATGCCAGCGCCTGACCAGGCATCACGAAATAGCGCTCAATCTCCGCGATCACATCACTCTTGGCCATACCGGTATTCATGATCATATAGTCAATAGCCTGCTCTCTGCTCCAGCGCTTATAGTGAATTCCCGTATCAACAACCAGGCGTACACCACGGAACAGTTCGGCTTGCAGGCGGCCAATATTGTCATAGGGATCATCCTGGAAGCCAAGTTCCCACGCCAGTTTCTCAGCATAAAGCGCCCAACCTTCCGAGTAGGCGATCGCCGGGATTACCCGGCGAAAAAATGGCAAATCTTTCTGTTGTTGCGCAATGGCCAGTTGAAAATGATGACCCGGAATACCTTCATGGTAAGCAAGTGTACGCATGCCGTATCGGGGAGTTGCCTTAATATCATAGAGATTGGCGTAAAATACACCCACCCTAGAACCATCCATTGCCGGTGGCTGATAATAAGCACCGGGTGATGTCTTCTCTTTAAACTCTGGGATTCGTTGCACCTCCATACCGGCCTCCGGCATGACATCAAAATAAGGCTCAAGCCCTTCGGAAACTTCATCCAGAATGGTCTGGTAATCAGCCAATATCTGGTCACGCCCTTCACCACTGTCGGAGTAGTAAAACCTGGGATCCTCAGCCATCTCCGATATGGCCGGATGGAAACCCTCTGAAACATCCCAGCCTTCGGCTTCGAGAATATCCAGGATCTCGCTTTGAATCCGGTCTACCTCGGACAGGCCGAACTCATGCAAAAACTCGGGTGTGTAATCGGTTGTTGTAAATAACCGAATGGCCAGGAGGTACAGATCATCACCATCGGGCAGTGCCCAAATGCCATTATTTTCGCTGACCTTGTTATCCAGAACCTCAAAGTAATCAATCAAACGCTCATAAGCCGGGTAAACAGTACTTTCAATCTGGTCACGAGCCTCCAGTGCGATTCTCTGCTGGTCGTCTTCCGCTAAACCAGCCTCTTTCATCTTGTCTGTCAGAGACACCATCAGTATCCCCTCTTCGGCCGGTGTCGCCACGAAACTACGCATTTCTTCAAGCACCTTGGTCACCACGAATTGCGGGGGCAATATCCCCAACTCTTCACGGCGGTACAAGCCATCGAGTACCTGGTCAAACTTTCGACCGACCTGGGACAACCTGGAAACATAATCCTCTGCGTCCGAGGTACTGTCGATCTGGTGTGTTGATTCCATAAATGAAGGAAAGCCATTCTGAACACCAAACAACTGGTTTACCGGGTAGTTGTGGAAGCGGAACTTCTCCATCTCAACCAGCATATCCATCATGTTCATCGCAATGCGCTTGGACATGATATCTCCATCAGAAAGATCTTCGTCCTCGTAGCTCAACAGTACTTCACGGCTCTCTTTCATGTGGTCGAACAGACGGTCGCCAGCAGCAATGCTGTCATCATCAAGCTCGGCGTTATGACCCTTGATGCCAAATTGCTCCAGCACATGGATGGAGCTGAGCATTTCCGGGCTTTCCAAGGCAACCTGCAAAAACGCCCGGGCGAAGAAAATATTGATATTGACCGGCTTGAAATACCAGCTGTGTGCTATAAATGCACCACCCAGAACAAGCAGCACGACCAGGGTCAGACCGACCCACTTCATTATTTTCTTAAAAATTCTCATGAAAAACCCCTGACAATGGATTTAAAGCTGTTCCCGGATGCTTCAGGACTTCAAAGAGCCATGAAGAAAGCAACTCTGGAAACTCGGTGGGAGGTTGGATCGAAACATACACCACATGTTTGAAAACCACTTAAAAATTCAGCTGCGACCCGGGTGATTTTACCATCAGTACCGGTCCGGTGTTTCAAGTTTTTATGACTTTTTCAGCCGTGTTCGTTGTCGGGATTTTGCGAAGAAAACCAAACGGGAGCCTAACAGTACTGCCAGCACAAAGGCGTAGACCGCAGGCTCAAGAGTATCCAGTTTCACCTGCCAGTAAAAATGCCAAACCGCAACAATAGCGATGACATAAACCAGGCGGTGGAGCTTCTGCCAACGTCTACCAAGTCGCCGCATCATGCCCTTTGTCGATGTGACTGCCAGCGGAACCAGCATTAACAATCCGGCCATACCCAATGTGATATAGGGTCGCTTGAGAACATCCTCGATGATAGCCGTCATATCCAATCCCTGGTCAAGAACCGCATAGACAATAAAGTGAAGCACGATATAGAAAAAGGCAAAAAGTCCCAACATTCGCCGGTATCCGATCAACCAGTTCCAACCGGTCCAGCGGCGCACTGGTGTGACACACAATGTCAGCAGTAGTAATTTCAAACCCCAACGCCCCAGCTCATGCAGCAATTCTTCAATGGGATTGGCACCCAACCCCAGACCGGCCACATCAAATGCCCGTGCCAGCAAATAGGCCAGGGGAAACAGACAAATCAGGAACACCACCGGCTTGGTCAGACGGTAGAATGACGTCGACCCGGGCTTTATCAATCGGGACATGCCGTACCCCGCCCTTGAAACGAGGTCACCATAGACGTCTGAATGAAATATGCTTCATGTTGTAAAACCTAGAAGTTTTTACGTAGATCAAGGCCGGTATACAAGGAAGCAACCTGATCAGCGTAACCGTTAAACATCAACGTCGGTTTCTTGCTCGCAAAAACTCCGGCACCGATGGGACGCTCCCTGGCCTGACTCCAGCGCGGATGAGAAACCTCCGGATTCACATTGGCATAGAAGCCATATTCTGAAGGGATCGCCTGCTCCCAACTGCTGCGCGGACGTCTGCTTGTAAAACTGATCTCCACAATTGCCTTGATACTCTTAAAACCGTATTTCCAGGGAACCACCAAACGCAGTGGTGCACCATTCTGGTTGGGTAATTCACGACCGTAGAGCCCCACAGCCATCAGCGTCAAAGGATGCATGGCCTCTTCCATCGTCAAACCTTCTTCATATGGCCAATCCAGGCTGCCCCGCCGCTGACCGGGCATACGTTTCGGGTCATGTAATGTTTTGAATCGTACATACTTTGCTTTGGAATTGGGTTCGAACTGCTTGATCATACTAGCCAGTGGGATACCTACCCACGGAACCACCATCGACCAGGCTTCTACACAGCGTAGCCGGTAAATACGTTCCTCCAGAACATGTGGAGAGACCAGATCCTCGTAGTTGTAATTGCCCGGCTTATCACAGGCACCTTTTATGGCAACGCTCCATGGGCGGGGCTTGAAATCGACCGCATTTTGGTAGGGGTCTTCCTTACCAGTGCCAAATTCATAGTAATTGTTATACGTGGTGATATCACGCCAGGAGTTTGGCGGCTCATCCGTGCTAAGTGGACTTTTCCGTACGTCCGTTAGTATGCGACCACTGGGATCTTCTTCGGACGCGGCAGCAAAAACTGAATGACCTGCCATGGCTCCTGCAGTAACAAGACCTGCCCTCTTCAGCAACTCCCTTCTTTTCAAATAGACAGTCTCATCTGTAATTTCTGAAGGCAAGACATCATTTGGACGTTTAATCAGCATTAAATTCCTTACTCCTTTTCAAATTTAGACACAGGTGCCAGCACCCTACACATTCATTGACCGGAGAATATTCAATTTCATTCCAAAAAAATCATCCCAGGCGGAAATCACCGCTATTATATCTGCTGCGCCATTATATGAACCCCGACCATGCAAACAGATGTATTAGCCCGGAAAACAAACCATCCACACCGGACCATCATCGCGATTGCTTTCCCGGCGATCCTGGCGAACTCATCCGCCCCCCTGGTTGGACTGGTTGATACCTGGGCCATTGGCCACCTGGCGGATCCAGCTTACCTGGCCGCGATCGGTCTTGGCAGCGTCATCTTCAATTTTATCTTCTGGGCCTTCGGGTTTTTGCGTATGGGAACCACCGGTATCATTGCCCAGGCCAATGGCAGAGAGGATACCCGCCAACTGATGTCAGGCATATGGCGCAGTATGTCCCTTGCCTTGGGTTTGGGCACCATTATTTTACTTTTACAGGACCTTATCCTATTTCTATCAATTAAGGCCCTGGCACCGCCTGAAACCGTCATCCAACTGACAAGCGAGTACTTTCATATTCGTATTTGGGCAG
>Ga0224504_10000840_pt1 | contig 13943 bp, 15 predicted proteins | sample SF_Oct11_sed_USG_3_FD_170160 | JGI IMG/M metagenome (GOLD analysis project Ga0224504, IMG submission 170160) | Sediment microbial communities from San Francisco Bay, California, United States - SF_Oct11_sed_USGS_24 | ecosystem: Environmental > Aquatic > Marine > Sediment | place: USA... | reverse complement strand
TGCCTCGGTTGATGAAGCCGAGCGCCGGGCGGGGCGGAAGTTCAGAGAAAGCGAAGTCTCCAGTTTTTGGTTTGGTGAAACGGTGAAGGAAATGACAGAGGAGCCGATGGCGGCAGCGGTTCGGGTGGTCAGGAAATTCTACTATTTCTTCCATGGTCAGGAGATTATCAACAACTACTCATTGTATTACAGCGGTGAGTATTCCTGGTTTATGAGATTGGCTCTATGGAAGTACGCTCTCAATTTCCCCACCGGGCTGATCTTCGGACTGGCTTTCCTGGGGTTCTTTTATGCGCGGCGCGAGAGGCTGGACTTGTTCGTTCCCCTGGCCTATGTCGTCGGGATGGCCTTAGTTGTGACGGCCTTCTTTGTCTGTGCCCGTTTTCGCCAACCAGTCTTGCCACTGGCCGTGGTTTTTGCCGTTTACGGAGGCCGGGGTCTGATAGGATATTTTCATTCGGACCGCCGCTTCTTCTGGGTCGGTCTGACCGTTTTGGCGTTATTGCTGGCAGTATTGAACATCGGAGGAGACATTGATTCGCCCACCAATCGCTCTTTCTTTGCCGGGTTTGTGGGAAACAGTTACCACAACCGGGCGGACTATGATCAAGCGGCCATGTATATGGAGCGGGCGCTTCGGTTGTCGCCGGACAATATGCAGTTGTATGAAAACCTTGGGAAAACGTACATGAAGTCCAATCAGATTGACAAGGCGAAGAGTATCTTAGAGGCTGGGCTTCAGAAGTTTCCGGTATATCCCCAGTACAATTTCAGCCTCGGGCGAATTGCCCAACTGAACAATGACATTGAGGCAGCCAGACAGTACTTCCGAACTACCATACAGTACGCGCCGGATTTCGCACCGGGTTATGATCGCCTGGGGTATATTTTTGACCAGGAGGGGCAACTGGACTCGGCGCTGTACCAATACGAGCAGCTATACAGGCTCAGGCCAAATGACACGCGGTTGCTGGCCAAAATAAACCAACTGAAACAAGCGCTCGGACTCAATAACTGATTGGACGGCCTATCATGGTGGTTGTCTGTGTCTGTCCGGCGGCAGAGCCAGCTATCGCGCAAATCCACAAATAAAGCAAGGCTGCCCCGGATGGAGCAGCCTCTACCGATGATGAGCGTGGGTTCAGCCTAAAGTATCATACTATCGTTACGGCTCGATGACGCATCTCGTGCGACATTCCTTAAAGACGCAGCCACACGGATTGCTTGATCCTGAACAAGTGCCACAGTCATATACGGCGTGCGGAGTAGGTTCTGAACAAAGCGGACTGTCACAATCGTATAACGGTTGCCAGACCTCGGGGAGACAAATGCAAGCTGAGGCATTGCCTGGAAGGAATAGAGTGATTCCCATCCCGAGAATGGCGGCGGTACAGAACAACATACCAACCTTCAGAAAACGTTTCATAACATACCTCCATGGTCTGTTTGAAGTTCAAATGTTACAGTTTAGCGTGGTGGAAAGCCCCTTCAAGTTGTCGGCTGAACTAGCATGACACCGTTGTCAAGCACCCATCATCGGCAATTCCAATTGTCACATATCAAGACCGTCTCCGCGCTCGGTATTCAAACGAAGCTGCCCCGGATGGGGCAGCCTCAGCCAATGACAAGCGTGGGTTCAGCCTATGATGTCAGACTACCCTTAGATCGGGTTGGGACACCTAGTCCGACATTCCCTAAATGTGCAGCTGCACGGAGCGCCCGTTCCTACACAGGTGAAGCAATCAAAGAGGGCGTGCGGGGTCGGGGCTGAACAGAGCGGACTGTCGCACTCGAACATCACTTGGGGGTCGTAAAAGTCACATATACAAGCAACGGCGTTGCTGGGAAGGAACAGAGTGACTCCGATCCCAAGAATGGCGGCGGCACAAAAAACCGTACCGGTCAAAAGAAAACGTTTCATAACGTACCTCCATGGTTTGTTTGAAGTTGTGAAACTGAATGTTGTCACGGAGGAAGGCCTCCGTCGAGTCCCGGCTGAACCCGATAGACAGTGTTGTCTGCGCCCGTCATTGGTGACTCCAATCTTCTATAATTCAGGTTTCACCTGTGCTTCATCTTCAAACAAGGCCACCCCGGACGGAGCAGCCTCGGCCAATGATGAGCGCAGGTTCAAGCTAAAGGGTCAAGCTATTACTAAATCGGAGTCGGGCACTTCAATTGACAGCGGACGAACTGACAGTTGCAGGGAGTCCCGGGGGGGATGCAGTAACCGTCCCATGTTCCGCAGTCATAAAGGCCGACGGGTAATTCCGGCGTGCAACCGGGGTCTTCACAGTCGAACCAGGGCTGCCGGTCATTCTCGTCGCAATGACAGGCTACGGCGGTGGACGGCAGGAACAGTGTAATCCCGAGTCCGAAGAGAGCCGCGGTACAGAACAGAGTTCCGATCAAAAGAAAACGTTTCATACAAAACCTCCATGGTTTGTTTCGATTCGTAGGTCCAATGACAACCACACCCTTACGCCATCAAGGCAGCGGCGTCGGGCATTTTAGTTGGCAACGGATGAAAACGCAGTCGCAGGGAAGACGACCCCAGGGGAACCAGTCAGACCCGCAGTCATAAACACCAACCTGTGTCGGTTCCGAGCAAACCGGATCGTCGCAGTCAAACCAAGTGAACCGGTCATTAGTGTCGCACCAGGTGGCCGAGGCGTCGGTTGGCAAGAACAGTACTATCCCGAATCCCAACAATGCTGCTGTGCCGAACAACGCACCGACCAACAGAAAACGTTTCATACATACCTCCATGGTTTGTTTGAAGTTGCGAATCTAACTGACTTCGTTGAGAAATCCCTCCATCAGGTGTCGGCTTAGTCCGAATGACACTCACGTCAAGCACTCATCACCGGCATATCCCATTGTCAAGCACCAAGGCCAGGCTCACGCTCGGCTTTCAAACCCGGCTGCTCCGTCTGGAGCAGCCTGGATCAATGACGGGCGTGGATTCAGCCTGGTGTGTCAGGCCACCACTACAGCGGTGGGGGCGGGCACTTCAACTGGCAGCGGATGAATTGACAATTGCAAGGACCACCGGGGTCGTTGCCACCGTCCCAGGTTCCGCAGTCATAAACACCCACCGGTGTCGGGGGCGAACATGCCGCGTCGGCGCAGTCGAAGTAGGCCTGTCGTTCGGCTTCTATGCAGATCCCCGCGTATGCGTCGGACGGCAGGAACAGCGTGATCCCGAGTCCGAACAGAGCCGCGGTACAGAACAGAGTTCCGATCAAAAGAAAACGTTTCATACAAAACCTCCATGGTTTGTTTGAAGTTGTGAATCTAACTGACTTCGTTGAGAAATCCCTCCATCAGGTGTCGGCTGAATCCGATTGACACCGCTGTCCGCATTCGTCATTGAAAACTTCGGAAACTTCGATGATCCAAAGTTCCGACTTCACCTGCGCCCGTCATTTTGACCAGGCTGCCCCGGATGGAGCAGCCTTCACCATTGATGAGCGCTGGTTCAGCCTATCTGGTCACGGGTCTACCAGCCCGGCGGGCACCGCAACTGGCAACTGACATGGTAACAATCGCAATAGTGTCCCGGTGGATTGCTGGAACCGCAGTCCAGTTTTTCCACCGGAAAGTTCGGATCGGTACACTCGTCGGAAACGCACTTGAACATCGTTATGCGAGTAGTTTCGTCGCATTCCCAGGCTCCTGCCTCGGACGGCAGGAACAGCGTGATCCCAAGTCCAAGCAGAGCCGCGGTACAGAACAGAGTTCCGATCAAAAGAAAACGTTTCATACATCCCTCCATGGTGTGTCAGAAGTTTTGAGTCTAACTGTCTTTGTTGAGTATCCCTCCCATAGGTGTTCGGCCGAACCCGACGGACGCGATCGTCTATCGCTCATCAGTTGGTTGTTTCGACCTTTTTTGTTTCTCGAACCGCATGGGACCGCTGGCCCGTAATCCATATTGGCCGGGCTGCTCTGCCGAGCAGCCCCGGCCGATTGTGGCCACAGGTTCAAACTTATCGGGTCAGTCTCAAGTCACGGTTTGAGAAAGCAGCCGACGAACGTACATTGGCACGGTTCTCCACAACATGGGGTCACGGTGAAGCAATCGTACTTAGCACAGAGAGGGAAATTACAGGTCCCACTGCTGCAATCCCACACCGTCTGTGGGTAGCTGTGGTTACATTCTGTCGCCTGTGCATCGGGCGGCATGAACAGGGTTACGCCGAACCCCAACAAAGCCGCGGCACAAAAAACAGTTCCGATCAAAAGTAAACGTTTCATAACATACCTCCTTGTCTGTTTGAGATGTTAGATCAGATATTGTCGCGGATGAAATCCTCGGTGATGTATCGGTTGAACCCGGAAGCCACAAATTTCATGCGCCCATCCTTGCCTATGCCGATTAAGGTGGGGAAAGAGTATATGTCGTGCTCGTTTAGTTGATCCATCGAAACCTTCAGCACCGTGAGGTCAGTTTCCTCTTTGAACGGCTCCGGATCGAGGGCCAGCAGGATAACGCGCAGATCGTCATTGGTACCGATGCCCTCCCGCTCAGCAAATCGGATAAATCGGTGGCAAGGTTCGCACCCGGCAGATACTATGGCCACGACACACCGTTGCCCTTTCAAGAGCGGTACGAGGTCGACAGTGTCGCCATCGACACCGGTTGCCTCAAGCAGAGGAAACGGTGATTCGACCTTTAGAAGGCTGTTGTTGTCGAGATCTTCGACAGAATACGTCATCGACGAAAGTTTGTCGGCAACGCCGAGTTTTGTTGCAACCACAATGCCGGTAGCGACGCCACCACCGATAACGACAAAATAGATGACGGCTTTAATCAGATGGGAGCGATAGCCGCTCGGTCCTGTTGAATCACGGCTGGGTGAATGGGACATATCCATGTCTCCTGTCTTCGACTCCGGATGGAGGTTGATGTTGTCTTCTTCTCCGTGTGCATCGGAATTATACAAAAGGTCACTGCCACAGTCTGTCAGCGGCATGCGAGGAAAAGCAAAATAGTTCTCGCCGTGATCCGAACTCACTGTTCCACAAAACGTTGAGCGTATCACATTTGAGTCATCCAGGGCCGGGGTGGGCTGGATCGTGGAGAAAGAACACCAAGTACTATCGTGGGCGTTGTGTGCCAGTCCGCTGCAGGAGATGAAAATACGCCCTGCGAAGCCACGCGCTTGGCGTGGCCTCGGTAAACTCTACCTGCCCATATACTCGGTCAGCTTGTCCTTGAACTCTGATTTGGGAATATCGGTGTTCAACAGGCCGTTGTAGGCTATCGATACCTGGCTGGTTTCCTCTGATACCACCACCACGACGGCGTCGGAAACTTCAGAGACACCTATGGCAGCTTTGTGGCGCATGCCGAACAGTTTGCGATAGCGAAGATTGGTCGTCAACGGGAGCGATGTAGCGGCGGCCGAAATGTGATCACCGGAGACGATGACGGCGCCATCGTGAAGCGGTGTGTATGGTGTGAAGAGTGTTACCAGTAGCTCCGATGACAACTCAGCGTTTAAGTCCTTGCCCGATTCGGCAAAGTTCCTGAGACCGGTGTTGCGTTCCATTACTATCAGGCCGCCATAGTTCAACTCGGCCAGCCTGAGAACGGCCCGAGTGACCTCTTCGATTGTTCGGCGTTGTTGCACCGTGAAGAAACGTCTCAGAAAACGATGTTGTCCCATTTGGGCCAGAACGCCGCGCAGTTCCGGCTGGAAGACAATCACCAGCACGATCAGACCGAACGGCGCCAGGATACTAAACAGCCAGGTCAGTCCCTCCAGTTGAAACCAAAAGGCGACTGAAGCCAGTCCGGCGATCAAAGTCAACCCAATGACGATTTGGGCTGACCGAGTGCCGCGAACCAGTTTCAGTATCTGATAGATGATGAATCCGACGATGAGAATATCGACAACGTCCTTCAACCCAAACGTCAGAAAGTCGAGTTCAAAGAAACTCACGTGGGTCTCCTCACGGTCTGAACGAGCTTTTCCAGGAAACTCACCTGGGTCTCCTCACAGTTTGAACGAGCTTTTCCAGGAAACTCACCTGGGTCTCCTCACAGTTTGAACGAGCTTTTCCAGAAAACTCACTTGGATTCCTTAACTGCCTGCAAAACCTTCAGGGCTTCGACCGTCTCGGCTACGTCATGGGTGCGGACAACAGCGGCCCCCTTCATCACGCCGACTATCGCTGCCGACAGTGAGCCGCCCAGTCTGAGGTCGGCTTCTTTATCAGCGTCATGGAGCATGCCGATAAACGATTTGCGCGATGCGGCCACCATCACAGGCACACCCAGTTGCGAGAATTCCTCAAAGTGATTCAGAATATCGAGATTGTCACTAAGTCGCTTGCCGAATCCAAGGCCGGGATCGATTATGATTTTGGATTTATCAATTCCTTGTTTGATGCAGATTGCGATCCGTCGCCTGAAGAACTCCGATATTTCTCGGACACAGTCTTCGTAGTGCGGATCGGCCTGCATTTCGCGCGGTGTTCCCTGCATGTGCATGATCACGACCACGACTCGACGGTCGGCAACCAATCGCAGCATTCTGGTGTCGAACCTGAGACCGGAAATATCATTGACCATATCGGCCCCGGCATCAAGAGCCGCTTCGGCTACACTCGCTTTGTAAGTATCAATTGAGATCGGAATGGTGGTCAGATCGCGCAGCCTGTTGATGACCGGAATGACGCGCTTGAGTTCTTTTTCTTGCTCGACCGGTTTGGCTCCGGGTCGGGTTGATTCGCCGCCGACGTCGATTATATCAGCGCCCGATTGTTCCATCTGAAGGGCTCGTTCGACGGCTGCCTCGACCGTGGTAAACCGTCCGCCGTCGGAGAAGGAATCGGGGGTAACGTTCAGTATACCCATTACCAGGGGGCGGCTCAGGGTCAACTGCCGTCCGACAGCTAATTGCAGGACTTTCTTTAGTTCCTCTGGTCTGTGAAAGGTCTGTTTCTGCATCCGGATGCCTCAGCGGTATATAACGGCAATTGAGGATCAAAAACAAGGGGGAAAACCAACGATACAAGGGCCGATGTTCAATTGTTGATCGAGTGGTGTTGGGCGACCCCGCCCGCTGATAAAACAATTTCTTGCACTTCGCGCTTTTGTAACCTCACCCTGAGCGGAGTCGAAGGGTGACCATGAACTCACCAGCCCACGACAGCCAGGCGAGTCGCCTGACTGCACCTGCCAACCAGAGAGACAACCGGCGACACGAAGACGGAAGTTCAATTGTTTGACAACCGACCGGGTCTGGGCTACCTTGCCTGAGTAGGTGGATGTGAACATGCGTTCACCCGGTGTACAAAAACGTCGGGTGGCCGCCTTGAACTTTGTTTGGGGCCGAAGGAGGAGCAGACGAGAATGTCTGCCGCCCACAATTCAATGAGAAGGAAAACCACTGCCATGACATTAAAGAGAGCATCTCTTGTCCTGCCCTTGATGGTTCTGACGGCTCTGGTCGGTTTTGGCTGCGAAAGCGCCCCGCCGGGACAGTTTATGGCCGACATTACAATCGGCGATGTTGACAAAATCACGCGCGGCAAGATCTATGTACAGAATTCTCGGTACCGCATGGACCTATCCGAAGGTGGCGCTGCCTGGTTCATGACGGTCGACCAGGAGGCTAATTTGAGTCGGTCGTTTTCTCCCCAACATAAGACGTATGTAGAAATCGCGGCCAACGATCAGCAGAGCATTATGGTAGACCCCATCCAGGGAATGAGGTTCCTGCGCGGAATCGGCACCCTGCGGGACCTGGGCAGCGAGGAGATAGCCGGGTATGAGTGTCAGATCACTGTTGTCAGCATGCAGGGTCAACCGTTGGTGACTGAATACTTGTCGCTGGACCTTAATTTCGTGCTCAAGACGGTCAATCACATTTCGGAAGAGTTGTTTCTTGAGATAGACAATATCGAATTGACCGCTGTTCACGACTCTATGTTTGCAATTCCCGAAGGCTATAACACGAAATCCGAGGCGGGGCAGGGGCCGGTTGAAGTGCCGGGCTGGATTCTGGATGTGAGCAGTGTGGAGCATACTTCGCCGCCCTTTGAGCAGACGGTGGCCGCCGGTGAGCTTTTCAAAGTGGCCGTGGAGCCGGGCTACGGGCTGGACGTGCATGGGCGCAACGTCTCAGACGGCAGCGCCTCGTTCTCGGCCGTGCCGTTCATTCTCGGCCTGCCTATTGCCGATGTCTCGGTGTACAGTTTGAACCTGCCCAATCAGGGAACCGGCGGTGGTTGGACCTTTGAAGAAACACCCCTGGAGGCCGATGAAGTGGTGATCCGTGTCAACGAAGGTACCGTCGCCTTTACTATACAGCAGATCGAACTCGGATTTGGTCAGACCATTGCCGCCGGACGTCAGCACAAGCAGACGGTGGCGCCCAACCAGGAAATCGTGATGCGCCTTGTTAACATTCACGACGGTGAATCGGTGTGCGTGGTCAAGCTGGCCAAGGATGGCGCCTTGCTTGAGGGTGACACGGTGGGTCCTTTGAGTTTCCGCACGGTTTCGCTGAAAACCAAGCATGCCAGCGAACGTCGTACTTACACTGTCGATGCCGACGAGATCATTGTCGAGGTGCAGAAAGGCCAGATGCTGATCAACATCCGGCAGCCGTAGGCACGGTCAAGCCGTGGGTGTCACGGTCAAGCCGCGGGTGTCACGGTCAAGCCGTGTTCTTGTGGTTTCGCCACCTGCCCCACTGTGGGTCGTCATATTGGGAAGTTTCGTCGGTCGATACCGATGTGGTTTCGACGTTGTGTCAGGAGCACAGGGCTCCTGACCTACTCGAGAAGGACTCACACAAAAGGCAGGAGCTTGTGCTCCTGCCTTTGTTGGTTCTAGTATGTGAGCCGGTCGCCTAAACGACCAAGGTCACGAATGAATACGACCTTCGTCACAAGACGTTGGTGTTTTAATTCCTCAGTCTTGTAGGTCGATACCCCTGTGGTTTCGACACCGTGTCAGGAGCGCAGGCGAAGACGGACCCGCCCTACAAAACCTGCTCCGGGTGGTCGTCTCAAACCTTGTTTGGGACGGAGAAAACAATGTCCACCCCCAAACCGAGTTTGAGGGTGCCACCCACGATCGTCAAGACCAATTTAGGAATCGCAGAGATCACCAACACAAAAGGCAGGAGCCCATGCTCCTGCCTTTTTCTGTTCTAGTATGTGCCTGCGAACGGCAGATGTGGACATCTGCCGCGCACAAGAAATTGGATTCCCGCCTTCGCGGGAATGACAAAGGGGCGCGAAGCGCCAAAAAACTGGCTTGCCTGCTATTTCATCAGAACCATCTTCTTCGTCTCAATCATGTCATCCGCCTGTAAACGATACAGGTAGATACCGCTGGACAGATGGGATGCGTCAAACTCGTACTCGTGCAGCCCGGCGTTGAGCGTGCCTTCGTACAAGGTCGCCACGTTTTGGCCGAGAACATTGAACACTTCCAGCCGGACGTTCATCGAGGACGGCAGACTGAATCGGATCGACGTTTTCGGGTTGAACGGGTTGGGATAGTTCTGGTCGAGATTGAACGTGTACGGCATCGAACCGTCGACCAGTTTGGCCGCGCCGCCTTCGCAGTCGGAAGATTCGACATTTTGCGAGGGATCGTAGACGTTGCTGCCGAGCGAAACACCTGTGACCGTAAAGCACCAGTTACCGACCGGGCTCTTGATCCGCTGCGAGGTGAGAGTCACCGAACCTGAGCCATCGGTTGTGCCGCCTTGAGTGTCGGAGGACGGGCCGCTGAAGTCGCCAGTGACTGAGGCACCACCGACCGGTTGACCGGACTGGTTGAGGATTGTCACAGTCGCCTGGCCGTTGTAACGGTTACCTTTGCCACCGATGCGAGTCACCGTGATGCTGTTGACATGCATGGTGTCCGGCGGCGGTGGAGTGCCACCTGTTTCGATGTACATGTAGTCGATGAACACATCGTCAAAAGTTCGTGCGCCCTGAGTGTGATCGGTGTCGACGCAACGGATGTAAACGGTTCCGCTGACATTGGGCATTGACACCGAATACATCTGCTCAACGGCAGAGGTGACCGTTACCAACGACGAGTAGTTGATGTCATCGGTGGAGTACTCAAATGCAAAGTCGTCACCTTCGGCGTTGTCCGGACGGTAGGCTTCGACATTGAAACTGGTCGTAGCACCGGCAATGACCGAGAAGTTCCATTTCCAATCGAGCGTGCTGTAACGTCGGCTCGGTTTGCCGCCGGACTCGCCTTCGGTAAGACCTTCGTAGGAGTCATCGCTGGCCTGAGTGTTCAGGTAGCTTCCCGAGGCGGTGCCATTCACCGGAATGTCGGAAAGTGCAAAGGCCTGGTTGACGGCGGTGGACGGATCGGCAGTGATGTAATCCACTTTGGTGTTGACATCGGAACCGCAGGCGTTGGTAGCGGTCAGCGTCACCGTGTAGGTACCGGCTGTGTTGTAGGTGTAGTTCGGATTCTGCTGTGTGGAATTTCCGCCGTCACCAAAGGTCCACGACCAGGACGTAGCGCCGGTCGAGAGATCGGTGAACGAAACATCCAGCGGAACCTCGCCGTTGGTCGGTGTGCCTGAGAAGTCTGCAGTCGGTGACACGCACGGGTTGACTGTAATGTAGTCGACCTTGGTGTTGACATCGGAACCGCAGGCGTTGGTAGCGGTCAGCGTCACCGTGTAGGTACCGGCTGTGTCATAGGTGTAGTTGGGGTTCTGCTGCGTGGAATTTCCGCCGTCACCAAAGGTCCACGACCAGGATGTAGCGCCGGTCGAGAGATCGGTGAAACTTACATCCAACGGCTCGGTGCCCGAGGTGGGGCTGCCTGAGAAGTCGGCGGTGGGTGCTACACAGGGGTTGACTGTGATGTAGCCATTCTTGGTCTCGCCATCGGAACCGCCGGGACCGGTCACGGTCAGGGTGACGTCATAAGTGCCCGCCGAAGTGTATTCGTATGACGGGTTCTGAGATGTTGACGAACCACCGTCGCCGAAAGTCCAACTCCAATCGGTAATACTGCCCGTCGACTGATCGGTGAAGTTCACGGTCAACGGCTCGGTACCAGAAGTCGGAGAACCGACAAAGGCGGCTACCGGAGGCGGGGGCGGACCGGTGTTGACGGCGTCGTATAGGTTTATACGGCCGGCGCCCATTTTGCCGATATAAGCTCCTGATAATTCGGCGTCAATGTTCTCGGCGCTGGCATATAGCTGAGTTTCAACCTGAGAAGCAGTCCATGTCGGATTCTGGGACCATATCATGGCGCCTACAGCGGCGGCCATCGGACAGGCCATCGAGGTGCCGTCCATCGATGCCCAGTAATCAACACTGGGATCATAGTGATCATGATATGTCGAGTAGATGCCTACACCGGGGGCGCAGATATCCACCCAGGTGCCGTAGGTTGTAAAGGATGCTGCTCCATCATTTTGATTGGTAGCCGCAACAGAGATACAATCTCCACGTCCGTTCAGATAGTCGGCTGACTGGGTGCCGTCGTTACCGGCGGCGACAAAAATCAGACCACCATTGCTCAGGAAGTAGTTGGCTGCGGCGCCGATGCCGCCCGAGTTGGAGGAACCCCAACTACACGAGGCGATTTTGGCTCCGTTGTCGGCGGCGTAATAGAACGCTTCTGCGGCAGCGTCCATGTAGACCACTCCAACCTCACCATATAGAGGGTGATTATAGGAAAAGCCCATACGACAGGCCATAACTTTCACGCCGTTGCCATACTGCTGTTCGGAACCATTGCCCCAGCCGCCGGCAACACCGGCCATGCCGTAGCCGTTGTTGGTGATCATGCCAACAATACCCGCAGTATGCGTACCGTGGCCGTTGAAGTCGCGAGGATCATTGTCTTGAGTATTGCAGTCTTCGCCGGGCCAACAGTTGGAGGTCGAGGATATGAAGTCATATCCGATCCAGTCGTCGGTATAGCCGTTACCGTCATCGTCGACGCCGGTGGAACCGTTCAGTTCGGCGTTGTTTATCCACATATTACCGCGTGCGGCAGCTTCATTTGACGGCGATGTGTTGCCGCCGCCAAGGTCGCGGTGATAGTAACGAGTTCCGGAATCAAGAATCGCGAGGATGAAAGAAGAGCTGCCGGTCTGGATGTCCCAGGCTTCGGGTGAATCCAAATCGTCATCATTGGTTTGATTGTGATACCATTGATAGGGGTCAAAAAAACCGTCGTTCGGCGTCGCAAGCATCGTGTGGATGCCGATCGGCTCTACTTTTTCGACCATCGGATGATTTCGATAGGCCTCCATAGCTTCATCCAGGGTGCCTTGCTCGAATTTGACTTTGTGATATTTGGCCAGTTCTGCGGTTGGCGACAGAGCACCGGCCTCTGTGCCCGGGAACTGTTTTTTGATACGGGAAACTACGAATTGCTTTGATATATTGTCGAAATCGGTTTCGCCAATTGCGACGATTCCGCTGGCCGCCTTTTGCGTACTCAGCTTGCCAACATCAGGGCGCATGACGACAATAAACTCATTTGATTTATACCCGAGAAACGACGGCAGTCGGTCCGGCCGGTCAATCTGTTTGATTTGATCGGCGGATGTCGCCAGTGGGGCGATAAGACAGACCATCAATAGTGCAACGGCGCAAGTTTTCATGGATCCTCCGAAACGAAATGAAGAAGTTAGTCACCAATGTACTGCAAATACGGACTAATTCAGGCCATTATCCATATAGGCTCCTCCAGATCATGCAAAAACGCGGCCGCTACCGGCTCGGCTATGCTTTGATCAATCATAGTTGGTTTGTTTTGCTGCGTCTCTGAAGGGAGTATACAGAATTGGATGCTTCTGGTGCAAGTGAAAAAACACCAAACGCGCCTCACTCTAAAACCGCACCCTGAGCCGCACAACCTAACCTTGAGCATCCCATACTGCCTCACCCTGAGCATCCCACCACCTCACCCTGAGCGGAGTCGAAGGGTGAACCGGAAGACAAAGTTCATGGTTCGACTCCGCTCACCATGAGGTTGGAAAGGACTTTTCAACTGTAGGTATCTGCCTTACTTTTGTCCGAGCTTCGACCCCGCTCATGGTTCGACCAGCTCACCATGAGGTTGCAGCGGGCTTGGCTAGAGGTTGAAAAGGACCAGGTTGCCGCACCGATTTCTCCTTTTGCGCAAGCTGGTACCGGTTTTTGCCGGTTTTTGTCTGCTCAATATTTGAACAGTATTGGCTTCCGGCGCGTCTGATATCCAGGGAAGTTACTACATTTGGGGGACTTGGCCGCGCCGGAAGAAGATAGGTTGCGGCCAGGCCGCTTTTTTGCAAGGAACATCAGATCGTGGTTTTTTTGCGAACTTGACATTTTCTAAGGAACTTCGTACTATCTGTCGATTTATACAGTGAGAGGAAATGAATATAGCATAACGGTTAACTGGTTGAATCATTCGGTCTGACAAGACCGACACAGTACAAAGGCAGGTCGCGTGCGATCTGAACCGTAGCTATGTTTTTTTTCGGTCGGAGAGCCGGGGTGGATTCCCCGGTCCTCAAGGACAACAGCCTGTATAAGTCACTTTTTCCATATATCTGTATGGTGGCTGTGGCGCTGGCCGGCAATGTCGGTGGCGCTGAAACAGCCGTGCTGCAATCCAGTGAGCAGGAGTTGCAGTTTCTCGTCAGTATCCCCGATAGCCCGGCTGAGTTGTTTCAAGAGGTGGGTCCTGATTCGACTGTGCGGCTTTACACCGTTACCTTGATCGGGCTTCCACCCGGAGCCACTGCTGAAATCGTCTCAGTGGTCGGGCGGCAAGCAAGAGCGACTGAGCATAACTCGGTCCCACCAGTGTCCGGACCGGGCCCCTTGGCCAGATTACAGAAACCGTTCATGGTGCGGGGTCAGCGGCTGGTTGGCATACGGGTCTATCCTGTCACCGAGCAGTCGATCTACCGAGAGGTCCAGGTATC
>Ga0224504_10000839_pt1 | contig 13943 bp, 7 predicted proteins | sample SF_Oct11_sed_USG_3_FD_170160 | JGI IMG/M metagenome (GOLD analysis project Ga0224504, IMG submission 170160) | Sediment microbial communities from San Francisco Bay, California, United States - SF_Oct11_sed_USGS_24 | ecosystem: Environmental > Aquatic > Marine > Sediment | place: USA: California... | reverse complement strand
CGCTCTTCTGAATAAGGTTATCAATGCGGAGAACGCCCGCATGTCGGGAACAGATTACGTCGATATGAACAAGAGCGTTCAGGAGTCCATCGATATCTTCTCTGTCACCAACGTCCTTGCGCAAAGCACGACCCCGGGGGCGCCGCCCAATACGTTCAGCGTTCCATCTCTCGCAACCACCGGTGACGACTATTACCTGTTAAACAAGGTGCTATGCCTCAACGGGGGTACGTATTCCGCTGAGGCGGAAGCCGTGGGTCACAGCCGCATTACGATGCTCAACAACTCCTTGCTTACCGCCCCCTCTACGCAGTACCCCGCTTACGTGGTGGAGTCTAACGACCTCACTGTCTTCCCCGCTACGTTTAATACCGCAGGCGATGTGCAGGCCCAATACATCCGATACCCCTTCGACCCGAAGTGGACGTACAACGCGCTGCTCGCCGGCGGGGAGCCCGTCTTCAACGCCTCTGCCCCCGACTACCAAGATTTCGAGTTGCCTATCGATGACGAGCCAAGGCTGGTATATCGCATCTTGCAGTTGGCGGGCATGAGCATCCGCGAGGGCGACGTCTATCAGTTCGCTAACGCAGAAGAAGCCCAACAGTAATGCCATACATAACAGACTACCAGTATTACGAGAACGGGCATTTCGAGACCCCTTCTCAAGGCCCAGAGGATGCCAACTGGGGCAGCTACCAATACGTTACGCTACAGGATATCGTCAACAACTTCCTGTTGATGTACAGCGGCAACCACTCGCTGGTAAATAACGAGGAGCGCTACAAGATTCTCTTCCATGCCAAGCGGGCTATACAGGAGCTCAACTACGACTCGCTCAAGGAGATTAAGATTCTCGAGCTGGACGTCTGCGACACGCTCCGCTTTGTGCTCCCTCCCGACTATGTCAACTGGGTGCGCATTTCCCTATATAAGGACGGAATCCTTCGACCGTTAACGGAGAATATCCAGACGAATTGGAGTTCTGCATACCTACAGGATAACGACTGCCGCATCCTCTTCGACGAGAACGGACAGATTCTAAGGCCCCAAGACTCGACGGTAGACGTGCAGCGTATCGCGGGCACCAAGCGCAGCATATACCTCAACGAGAACAGCCCCCTCAACGGCGAGGAGGGGTATTGCTACGAGGGCTGCTGGTATTTCGATTGGGCTATCGGAGCGCGGTATGGCCTCAATACCGAGACGGCCAATGCCAACCCCACCTTCAGCATCAACAAGAAGGGTGGCGTCATCAACTTCAGCAGCGGTATGGCCGGAGAGCTATGCATCCTCGAGTACGTCAGCGATGGCATGGAGGGCGGCGATAACTCTGAGATTAGCGTGAACAAGCTGTTTGAGGAATACGTGTACGCATACATCCAATACGCTATCCTCGATGCCAAGCTCGGGGTGCAAGAGTATATCGTAGGCCGGGCCCGAAAGAAAAAGAACGCGCTACTGCGCAACGCCAAGATTCGCGTGAGCAATATCCACCCGGGGCGCTTGCTTATGAATATGCGCGGGCGCGACAAGTGGATTAAGTAATGGCAAATCTGGTACGGAACTTCATCAAGGGGCGCATGAACAAGAGCGTCGACGAGCGCCTTGTCCCCCAAGGCGAGTATATCGACGCGCAGAATATCCGTATGGGCTCTACCGAGGACTCCGAGATAGGGGCGGTAGAAAACACCAAGGGCAATACGCAGCTCACTACGCTGCTATACCCCCCTACGGGCACGGCCTTGAGCGATAACGCCACCTGCATCGGAGCCTACGCCGACGGAGCCAACGAGACCATGTACTGGTTCGTCCACGACAACCTTTTCGGCGATGTAATAATTGGCGCCCGACCGCTGGACCTCATCGTCTCGTACAACACCCGTACCGATTTGCTTACCTACCATGTGGTAAGCGTTTCGCCCACCGTGGGGGGAAGCACCACACTGAACTTTAATCCCAGACGTTTGATTACGGGTGTCGACCTAGTCGACGACCTGCTCTTCTTCACCGACGACTACAACCCTCCGCGCCGCATCAATGTCACCACGGCATACCCTCAGCCCGTTAACTATGTCGACGACCCCGAGCTGGGAGAAAGGATTATGGTGCTTAAAGGAGCGCCACTTGCCGCACCCTCTTTGGCGCTTGTTGACGCAGACAACTCTCAGAACAACTATATGGAGGAGCGTTTTATATGCTTCGCGTATAGGTACCGCTATGAGGAGCGCGAGTATTCCGCTACCTCACAGTTTACTGGTCCGGCATTTAGTGCGGGGCCCTTCTTTTTCGCGCCCGAAAGCCTGACTAATGAGGGCATGGAGAACCGGATAAACAGTGCTGTGGTCACCATAAACACTGGCGGCAATCTGGTTAAAGGCTTCGACCTCTTGTTTAAGGAAATGGACGACAACATCGTCCGCGTCATAGAGCGGTTTGATAAGGAGCAAGACGGTATCCCCGACGACTCTACGTTCACCTACGAGTTCGACAACAGCAAGATTTTCACCATCCTCCCGGAGAGTGAGATACTGAGGCTGTACGATAACGTCCCTAGGCTGGCTCAGGCCCAGACCATGATGGGCAATAGGCTCGTCTACGGAAACTACCTCGAGGGCTACGACCTCATCGAAAGGCCCGGCGTACCTATCCGCCTCAACTATTTCGTTACTCACATCAAGGAAGAGCTTGGTGCCACCAGCGTTTCTTCCGAGGTCTCGAACGCCACCACCTACCTGCTCGACGGTCAGGGGTTGACGCCGAACCTGACGATGGAAATCACCATCACGGACTTTCAGAACGTGGAGCTAGGTGACACCTTTGAGATAACGGTGGAGGTAAGTCATGAGTCTTGGACCACGGTTTCCGGTACATCACCCACTTCTACCACTCCTGAATCCACCGTTGTTTGGAGGTATGTTGTCGACGCCGACTACAACACGCTGGCCGATATGTGTACCAGCCCCGGGTTCTCCAATAGCTTAGGCACCACAACAAACATTGAGACCGACCCGGCTCTTTACGCGAGCTCCGACCAGTCCATCTTTACCAACGCGTGGAATAATATCTTCCCCCTAACAGCTACCGGGGGTACCCCCGACCCGCAGAATTTGGTGGGCACGGGCGTCAACCAAATTGGGGATTCTATACTGGGCACCGTCGTCACCGACGATACGTTCCGGCTTCTATTCCCAATACCTAAATACACCAGTGGCGGCACCGACTCTTACGAGAGCGTTGGCATTGGTGACTTTAGCGTAAACTACTATGCTGTGGGGTCGCAGCGCAGCCTGCATAGCAATCGCAGCTACGAGGTGGGCATCGTGTATATGGACGCCTATGGCCGTTCCAGCACTGCGCTCGTTAGCGACCGCAACCAAATCCATATTCCTTGTTCGGACTCCGTCTTCCGCAATCAAGCGAGGGTACAGATTCCGTATTGGAACCCGGCGCCGTATTGGGCAGAGCGATACAAGTTCGTTATCAAGCCCGACCGGGAGGGGTACGAAACCATTTACACTAAGATATTTTTTGAGTTTGCCGGCAATAAGTATTTCCTCTTAGAAGGAGAGCAAGCCGCTAAGGTGGAAAAAGGCGACAGGTATGTTATCAAGTCTGACGCCGGAGGTGCAATTTCCTCTTGCGAATACATAACGGTATTAGAAAAAAGCGCAATAGCGAAAGGTGAATTGAGTGAAGCCGAAACCGTTCCGGCTGTGGCGGGGACATACATGTCTGTCCTCTCATCAGAGACAGATATCAACGTAAATTCTGGCTCTCCTTTTTACGACTCAGGTTCTGAAAAAAAGTGCCGAGGTCCTCTTGGAGGCGTTTTAATTGGTCTTGCTCATATCCCTAATGTTTCAATCGACGACATACCTACCTATGCTATTGGTGCCGGAAGTAGGATTACCATTATCATAGAAGCTACTAGGAACGGCACCGGCGATGGTAATAACGCCTGCGAATCAAGGTATGTACAAATAGAAGAGTCATTTATAGCCACAAATAACTATACTGATTTTACAGATTGGTTTTATGGCGACCCCGATGTCAAGGCTAGTCTAGAAAGCAATATCCTTGAGGGCGGGGATGACCAAGAGTACCCGGTAATAGTACAGAATGAAATGTCTGCCGGCGTTCCTTTTCCGGAAATTGCTCAGGCAGATACTGAGCAGGACGCCTCCGTATTTATAAGGATTAATACTACCGATGGCGGTCTTAAATTTCAAGTTAAAGGCACGGGCTCTTGCAGTGGGGGCACCGGCCTTGGGCTGACTGATAACAGGAAGGCTTGCATCAAGGCGCGGGTTCAAATATCTCCAGCCAACGAAACCCTAGTCTTCGAAACCGAGCCGCAGGACGCCCTCCCCGACCTGTGGTATGAGTCTAGCGAATCGTATGGTATCGTCTACGACGCGGTGACAGAGAACAGGTATCACCAAGGCAATCTGCAAAACCAAAGCGCCACACAGAACGCCATCATAGACACGGGGTTCTTCAACTGCATCACATACGGCAATGGCGTCGAGAGCTATAAGATTCGCGACTCGATTAGCGGTAAGCCCATCACCCTTGGCAACCGCGTCACCACCGTCAGTGAGCAGGACTACAAAGAGATTCGCCGATTCGCCGACCTAACCTATAGCGGCGTATACAACGACGAGACCAACCTCAATAAACTCAACGAGTTCAACCTTGGCCTGCTCAACTTCAAGCCGCTAGAGGACAGCTATGGCCCTGTGGCTAAGCTCTTCGGTAGGCGTACCGATATCCTCACGTTGCAGGAGGATAAGATTAGCTATGTGTTGGCGGGCAAGAACCTGCTTACCGACTCTACGGGCGAGAGCGTAGTTGCGTCTGTCCCGCAGGTGCTAGGTACGCAGGTGGCCCGCGTAGAAGAGTTCGGTATCAGTAACAACCCCGAGAGCTTTGCCGAGTGGGGGCCGCACAAGTTCTTTACCGACGCCAAGCGCGGCGCTGTCATCCACCTCTATGGCGATGGGCAGAAGGAGCAGCTTGAGGTCATCAGTGAGAACGGTATGCGGAGTTGGTTCCGCGATGAGTTTATCGCGGGTTTCAATACCCAGAAGCTCGGCGGATACGACCCGTATATGAACGAGTACGTATTGGCCAGCAACGACACTCTTCTTCCCGGAGTTTCGAGCTGTATCGATTGCGGAACCTCACAGACGTTCACGCTCACCATAGAAACACAAAACTATTGCGTCAACCTCGGTAGCACAACGGGAGATGTAGTAATCAACTACTCCATCGTTAGCCGCGACCCCGACACAAGGGCCGTTATATTTTACACGTTGGGCTCTACCAGTGGGTTTACGATTGTACCCCTCGGCGTCGAACCTGAGCCAACCAGTGTTACTATCAGTAAAGATTCCGTCACAGAGAATATCCTTTCGATAGGTGTTGTGGCCACTCCAACGCCTGATTTTGTCTTGCAGGTTACAGTAGACTGCCCCGATTCCGATGAGGTCGCCGTCAAACTCGTTACGCTAACTAGACCGTCTCAGGCTGGGCAGTTGATTCATAACGAGTACCGATGGGAAGACGGGGTTTTCAACTCGCCCCTCCATAGTCAGCAGATAAAATTTGCAGTTGGCAGTACCACCCCTGTGGTAAGTCAGTTCACGGAGTTCTCCGGCCCTCAGGGCGGCGGCATCATACCCACCGATAACGCCGATGTGGAGATGCGATACAATAGGTTTGGTGACGACAACTACGTCCTCAACCCCTCCGACAGGTTCTACTACCTCCGCACCGACATCGACTACGCCAATACCCCTGTCGATATCGCGGCGCTGCGTTCCGCTGCTTTGCCCGCCACAGGCATCGTCCCTGCCGGAGGGCCGGCCTTGTATACTGGCAACTTCGCTATGCCCACCACCGGGGCCTTCTTGTATCTCATCTGGGACTATTCCTCGGCTCTACCTACCGCGCTCTGTTTCGATGCCACTGACGGCAAAGTCGGGGCCTGCTGCGAGTGCGTTTGCGACACCCTCAACTGTCAGCAGTACGACGTGTATAACGCAGATAACGAGAACATAACGGTACAGTACACCGAGTGCGGTGGCGCCACGGCGTACATCACCATCGCAGGCAAACGTACGGTGAGCCTATGCTCAGATACCTACCCCGTTGCTGTCGCCGGTGAGACAGGATATATGCAGGTGACCATCACTAATTGCGAATGTTGATATGGGAGTTATATCTAACTACTACTTAAACGGAACTACGCTAACCACGTCTACCAATATCTACTCCGATGCCGCGCTTACTACGCCGGCGCCGGACGGGTATTACTCGCAGAATGGATTCTACCGCGAGGCCGTCGGAGGGGTGCTAGGCACAACGCAGGCGTGTGCCAGTTGCGTCTCCTCGTGCCCGCTGAACATCCCTACGAATATGACTTCTACGGGGCTGTATACCGTTGAGGTTGCACTCAGCGCTACGCTAGGGGCAGTCGTCATTACTTTCGACCCGCGCGCCACCCCGTACGGAATACGAGCCACGTATGACGGTGTGGTGTACAACGCTGTCAGCTCTCCCGTAGACGGCTATCACAGGGCTACCTCGACTACAAACCCAACGTATTTAGGCAATGGCTCCGACCCGTGTGCCTCTACCCTGTTTTCTAACTCGCCTTATGGCGCCGTTACAGAGTACAACTGGCACGATACAGCCTTCTATGATACGGGCAATACCAGCAGCGTCGTCGTTGCCGCTGGCGACGCCAGCTTCACCACTGGTGCTATCCCCGGGAGCTGCGTTATGGTTATCCCTAAGATTACCACCCCGGCAGCGAATGTCTTGATTGAGGTCGTGGAGCCGGCGTCGTGTACGGGCACTGCGTCCCTCGATATCGCGTGCCCTGTTGCGCTTACTGCCTTCTTGAGCTCTCCCGCTGGAGCCTCTTGTGGGGGTGCGCCGATAAGCAACACGTACTATAATGTCCCCGTCACTGGTACGGCTGGCGCCCCGGGCCTACACGACTGGGTCTTCTTGGATGAATATGCCGAGGACGCCCTCCCCGACGGGGTCTACATCTTCGCCGACGGCGGTAACGGAACGCCGCATACTATCGTCAATGGTGTCGTAGCCATCATCGGAACCCCCTGCCCATAATGCCTAACTACACGCTGACATATAGCCCGCCTGCTGAGGGGTGGCCTTCGTTCTACTCCTACGAGCCCGAGTGGATACAGGGTATGAACCAGTACCTGTATACGTTCAGTGGGGGCAACCTATTCCGCCACAATACCAACGAGGTGCGCAACAACTTCTACGGGATTCAGGGCAACAGCACCATCACGAGCGTCTTCAACGACGAGCCTATCGTCAATAAGATTTTCAAGACTATGCAGCTCGAGGGCAACCGGCCTTGGGCAGCGGTTATGAACAGCGACCAGCAGGACGGGCGCTTTATGGACGTAGGATTCTTTGAGAGGAAGGAGGGCGACTGGTTTGCGTTTGTGCGTACCGAGACCAATACGCCCGCTCAGCCCGACGAGTACGCCCTACGCACCCTCAATGGCATTGGCGTAGGTACGGTTACGGCACCGGGTCAGGTCGATTTCCCCGCCACGGTAAACATCGGCAGTATCCTCAGCGTTAACGACTACTTCTATTACGCCGCTCCTCTCGGCTACGATACGCTGGTCTATGCCGGCGTGGTCACCGCTATCAACGTCGACCTCCCGGCGGGCATCAATCAGGTCCTCCACAATAACGCTGGAGCCCCCGACCCTGCCCTTGTGGCGCCACTATGTGTGGGCATCAAGAACCAAGTGGCGGAGTCCAATGGCCTGCTCGGGCACTACGGCGTCTTCACCCTGACCAATGAGGATACTACGGCTGTAGAGCTTTTCGTAGCGCGGTCGGAGGTCATGAAGTCGTATCCCGGCTAAGCCGTACTTTTATGTTGATGGAAGAGATTCTGCATAACATCCATACCGAGAGGGGATTGCTTTGGGAATCCATTGAGGATTTGCAGGTCGCCCTCGGGGGTCTGGACGAAACCACCCACCACCATACCGAGGAGATGCAGGCGCTCATGCCTGTCACCCATCACCTTGAGAACGGGATGTATACCCGCGAGATTTTCATGCCCAAGGGGCAGCTCGTGGTGAGCTTCATCCACAAGCAGAACCACCCGTCTTTCTTTATGTCGGGCGAGATGTCTTTGCTGATGGATACCGGCGAGGTCAAGCGCGTCAAGGCACCTATGGTGGTACACACTGAGGTGGGTACGCAAAGGGTGGCATATATCCACGAGGATACGACGTGGACGTGCGTATACCGCACCGATGCAGAGAGCGTCGAAGAGGCAGAGAAAGAGGTTTATACCATGGACTTCCGGGAGCTCCCGGAGTCCGTAATACAAAAGAAATTATGTCAGGAGTAATTCTAGCTACAGCTATCGGGGGTGGCCTTGCCGCAGGCACGGTCACTACGGGCGCCGTTGTCGCCGCCGGTATCAGCGCGGGTACAACCTTGTACGGTGGTGCCAAGTCTTTTAGCGACGCCAACAAGGCGCGTAAGCGTGGCGAGGCGGCGGAGCGTGCTTCGGACAAAGCCATAGAAGAGGCCAAGAGGCGCGTCGATGTCAATGCATACGAGCAGTTGTCTATTGCCAAGGAGCCGTACGAGCTGATGCGCGACGCGCTACTTACTCAGGGCGCTACAGGTATGCAAGCTGGCGTCGAAGGGGAGACCCGTGGTGCAGCGGCTACGGCAGGGCGCATGCAGATGGCGCAGAACCTACGGCAGGGTCAGGTGCGTGGTGAGATGGGACAGCGGATGGACGAGATTAACAAGCTCGTAGCCGACGAAGACAAGCGCAGGCAGCAGCAGCTCGCGGGCATCGCCATGGAAGAGGCTGCGGGGGCTCAGCTCGCCGTCCGCGACGCCGAGGAGGACCGGGCGAACTACATCGCTCAGGGCGTGGGCACTCTGGGCAGCATCGCCGAGGGGCTGAGCAGCAGCTACGCGGAGGGCAACTTTGGTCAGGGTAACACGCGTCGTCAGCAACGCCTTGCAGAGGAGGCTAGGCTAAACGAAATCCAACAGGGCGCAGCGGATGCCGCACGACGCAACGCGGCTCTTCGGCCCGTGACCATGGGTGGCGTTGACGCTGAGGGGTATGAGATTCCTTTGGATGACGAAGGCCCACGCAACGCATTCCCCGTGACTGGAACTCCGGCGGCTGGACTGGGTCAGATTTCTACCGGAGAGTTTGTGGCTCCGCAGATTCCCGGAGCTACACAGGCTCAGCCGATGATTACTGGCCCCGGCGAGTACAACATGGCTTCCTTTGGGCTACTTCCGTCGCAAGGAGCTATGGCGGGGCCACTAGCTGTGCAGCAACCACTACCGTTTCAGATTCCCGGAGTGTACGGAAATTACATTGGTCCTGACATGCGACCTACCCCATTTGTGCGCAATCTCCGTAACCGTCAGCTTGGCATTCAATGAGTTATTATAAATACGCCGAGCGGTCAGCCGAATCTCGTGTAGACTGGAGTGAGATTAGCAAGAACATGGTCGATATGCTCAAGGAGCAGACTCGGCTACGTAACGAGAAGCTCGACGATGCGGTAAAGCTCCAAGGCGAAGTCACCACCACCCTATCCGACGCCCCAATGGGTTCGGACACCAACGCGAACCAGCGGGTGTCTGAGTTTGCGGCTGACGCGCAAGAGTACTCGCTCATGATGAACAAGCTGTGGCGTAGCGGGGAGATGAGCTACCGCGAGTACATGGCTGCGACCAACAACTTCAAAACCAATACCGAGGGCTACCTCAGTCAGGCCGAGAAGTATGCCGCCAACTACGAGAAGCACGTCAAGCGCATGGAAGAGCAGCTTGCCTCCGGCGTAGAGGTATCGGAGCTGGCCCGCGTAGAGGACTTCGGAAACTTCAGCAAGTTCAGCCCCGTTATCGATGCGCCTACGGGTTCTATAGGGTTGGTGGGTGAAGACGGAAAGGAGTACGCCAGCGTCAGTCAGCTTGGCGTAGCCGTTATGTCGCAGTACGACAGGCTCGACGTGGAGGGGCGCACCACAGACGTGGCAGACCAGATGGGCAAAACCGTTGAGGTGATTAAAGCCGGGGGCGTACGCACGTTGGAGAGCGCGTTGCAAAACGAGAATTATGTTGCAGCCGAGAACGATGCGGTCTCCGGTATTTTGGTTGGTGACAACGCCCACACTTCTGTGCTCGTGGATTTCAAGCGCGGACTGTACAGTACGACCCACGATATCAACGACGCCATCGCCGACCCCAACGCTATCCTTATGGTCCCGAGCTCTCGCAACTCGGACCGTATGATTGGCGCTGTTGAGGACGATGCTGCTTTTGAAAGGTATATCGACGAGCAAGCTACCCGCGACGGTCAGCCCTTGACTGACGGGGAGAAGGCCACCCTACGCCGTCACCGTGACGCTCAGCGCAAGCAGTCTTTCGAGGCCGTTCGCGACCAGCTCCGTGCCCGGCTCCCATTCGTTGAGACCCCTACGGCGGATACTACGCGGGGGGACAGCGACGCGGACAGGAAGGCCCGCGAGCGTGCGGACCGCGAGGCACGGATGGTAACCAACTGGGACACCCTTGGTACGGGCACACCCGAGGACCAGACCGTAGCCGCAGAAGCTATCGTGGGTATGCTCAACGAGGGCAAAGAAGCCGATGAGCGCATTGTAGACCGTATCGTTCCTGACGCGGATGGGCAGAGGGTCACCTTCTTCTATCCCGACGGCACCTCGCGTAACGTATCTCTCGTTGACGAAGAGGGGAATCGCCTGAGCCGGTCTCAGTGGCTTAGCGAGGGCACGGAGTTCCATGGTGTAGAGGGTGACTACGGTCGCTTCTATAAGGGGGGCGTCGTCCCCACTGGCAACACCGTTCTCGAGCGAGGCGAGCGTACCGTAGGATACGAGGAGCCCGCTGTCGGATATGACGACGAGATTCAGGTTGGCATCGAGGGGGTTCTCAAGAAGTCCAGCCCACGTGCTCAGTATGAGCTTCGGACTGGTACGGTGGGGCAAGACGACGAGGGGCAAGACATGGTCGCGGCAGCGGCCACAGATGCCTTGGCCCGAATGAACTTCAGCGGCGTGGACGTTGAGATTATTCCGAATAGTGCTGCACGGCCCGGCTTTCAGTTTTTTGACACAGAGCAGAACCTCATCAAGTACTTCATCCCGGATGTGATGCCGTACCAAGTGTTCATTCCTGAAACCAATGCCGCTGGCATCGTAGGCCAGCTTATCGAGATGTCTGATATTGCTCGTAGCGAAAACCGTGAAATCACGGCAGAGGAATTGAGGTCCATCCTTGGTCCAGAGAACTACAAGAACTTCAACACTCAGGAGATGCGTGACGCATACCCGACTGCTTCTGGGGATGTAGACAACCCCAACGAAAACACCCCTGAGGTGGACGCATTCGGAAACCCAATCCAAACATGAACGGAACTCAGGACCAACAGTCAACGCTAGGTAAACTTCGTTCGGCTTATATCAACGCGGGGCTTCTCAGTGAGGGTACAGACCTAGCTCAATTCTCTAGTGCGCCGGAGTCGGTAAGACAGACTTTGTTGGAGCAAGGGCGTGCTAAAGGTTTGATTTCTGAGGCTACGACAGACGAGGTATTCATGTCTGCTTGGGGTGACACGGAGCAAAAAAAAAAAGACGATACGGAATCTGTATCGGAGGATGGTTCATTGGAGCCGCCCGTTGTTGAAGAGGAGATTGTCGAGGAGGAGGTCCCGGTCGTCGAGGAGGCGCAGCCTCGCACGGAGTCGGATGAGTTTTTTGATATGGCTATGGAGGCGGTTACGCCCGAGCTTGTTGGGCGTACGGACGATGACGATACCGTTATGGAACTCAATAGTCTGCTCGGACAATACGGGTTCACCTTTGAGACCGCCGGGCTAGTGACCGACGCGATGACCGTCACTGCAAAGAATGGTCAGACTCTAGACGTAGACCTAGACCCATGGCGTAGCAGCACCGAGGTGTCGGAGTCAGAGAAGCTGCGCAACTTCCTAGAGGAAAACCGGAAAGAATCGGAGAACCTCCTCAAGCAAGAGGACGACTATCAGGCGGCGAAGCTGAAGTTTGCCACAGAGGAGCAGCTTGGCCAGCGCGTCAATCAGTTGAGCGTCGAGATGAATAACTTCCAGCAGTTCTCTCGTGAGCTCGCAGATGTGGAAGCGGCGTTTAACGAGAAGTATGCTGGAATAGATAAGTACACAGAGGAATACCTGCGTGCCAACCCTGAGGAGTTTGATGAATACAAAGCTCAGGTCGAGGCATACAACGCTGAATTTCAGGGCATCCAAGATTTACGGGGGCAGCTACAGCACAAGAGCCAAGAGTTGCTTTATGCCAACCAAGAGATTAACCGTGCGGCAGCAGAGTTCGTAGAGGTACAGGGTGGTATCTCAACGAGGCGTGGGCTTGTAAAGACGGCGTTGTCTCGAGGTACAGCAATGACGGCTCGCGGACTGGCCAACTTCGTCCTCGACGTGTCGTCCCCGGGGCTTCTAGTGGATATGCGCAACGACGAGGAGTTCCCTGAGCGATTCCTTAAAGCGTATAAAGAATTGGGTGGCACCGAAGACGTGTCAGCCGAAGAGTTTGAGCAGTGGTACGGGGGCCTGCCTGACGCCTTGAAGCACGACGTTGACATGAAGGTGTTCGACGACCTTCGGAAGCTTCAGAAATACGGGGATGAGGAAAGCAAGGGTGTTGGGGATGCGATATACGACGGCATCATGTGGGCTACGGGAGAGTCTGAAAGGACACCCTACGCCTATGAGATGGCTCAGCAGGGCTGGTGGACGGGCTCCATATTGGGGGCCATCGAGTCGATACCTGCTTTCGTTGGTCTGGGGAAGAAGCTGTTTACGACAGGGTTTAAGGCCGCCTCTCGTACCGCCCGTATGTTCGGTCAGGCCACCGACCACGTAGACCAAGAGTTCCGTGACAACCCAGAGTTGCAGGGCGTCACTGAGCAGGACAAGCTCTTGCTCAAGGTACCCCTCGGCGCCACCGTTGCGGTATTAGAAAACATCGGGTTCCGGAACGTGATGGCAAACAAAGGTTTTGCCAGTCACTTTTTGATGAAGGTGTTGGGCAGGCCTTCTCTGGGTGTAGGCCAAAGGTCGTTCAGGGAAACCGTTGCCCTCGAGGTAAACAACGCTATGGCCCGTGGCCTGCTCACCCTAGGTAACGCTGGTGCCGCAGAGTTTGAGACGGGTATGGCCCAAGAGGTTGCCGACATCGGATTCAAGAAAGTTTGGAACGCCGTCAGCGACAACCCCGATTTAGATACTCCGGCGCTCAACGAAATCATTGGTCAGGTGGTCAACGCCGGTGCTCAAGAGGCGGTCGGTTCTTTCGTTCTCGGTACCCCAGCAGCAGTAGGCGCGGCCTTCCAAAAGGCTGACTACGCAAGCCTGAGCGACGAGCAGTTGGCTATCCTTGAATTCTTATCCGACCCCGGCAACCGTGGTGCTTCCAAGCCTATGATTGCTGCTCACCTCAAGAACCTTGTCAACCAAGGCAAGCTTACGGGCAAGCAGGCCAAGGAAGCTTTGGACGGATATGAGAGTACGGTTCAAGCCCTCGACGGCATCCGCGATGTAGAGGGCATGTCTTCTGAGCAGAAGAAGAAGGCCCTTGCCCTTGAGGTTCGCAAGCGGGAGCTGGAGCGCCGCATGGCAGGTACAGCCAAGCCATTTCAGAATAGGTTGCAAAGCCAAATCGACGACCTAGTAATCCAACAAGAAGAGATAGCAGATGCCATTCAAGAGCAAAGCACAGAGGAGGTTCCTACACGCGACGAAACCGAAGCTGGCCCAGAGGTGGGAGGCCAAGTACAAGACGAGCAAGAGCCTACCCAAGAGGAAGAAGAAGTAG
>Ga0224504_10000838_pt1 | contig 13955 bp, 10 predicted proteins | sample SF_Oct11_sed_USG_3_FD_170160 | JGI IMG/M metagenome (GOLD analysis project Ga0224504, IMG submission 170160) | Sediment microbial communities from San Francisco Bay, California, United States - SF_Oct11_sed_USGS_24 | ecosystem: Environmental > Aquatic > Marine > Sediment | place: USA... | reverse complement strand
CCTATTTATGGGCAAGGACACCCACGGCCTCTCCGAACCAGCATTAGCCAGCGGGCTTGAGGTATTTGCCGCGGCTGGGATAACAGTCATGATTCAGGAGGGTTTCGGCTACACGCCCACCCCGGTTATCTCCCACGCCATTCTCACCCACAACCGCGGCAAGAAGCAGGGGCTTGCTGATGGCGTGGTCATCACTCCCTCCCACAACCCGCCTCAGGATGGCGGGTTCAAATACAACCCGCCTTCGGGGGGCCCCGCTGACACTGAAACAACAAAGGTCATCGAGAACAGGGCCAACGAGATTCTGGGAAGCGGCCTCAAAGATGTCAAGCGCATGCCCTATGAAATGGCGTTAAGGGCCGGCACCACTCATAACTATGATTACTTAACCCCCTACGTAGAGGATCTCAAAAATATCATCGATATGGATGTCATCGCCAATGGGGGTGTCAAAATAGGTGTTGACCCCCTCGGTGGTTCGGCTGTCGACTTCTGGGATCCCATTGCCGAAAAATACGGACTTTCCATCGAAGTTGTGAACCGGGAAGTTGATCCGACCTTTTCTTTTATGACGGTGGACAAGGATGGCAAAATCCGGATGGACTGTTCCTCGCCGTATGCCATGGCAAACTTGATCAAGTTGAAAGATGACTTCGACATTGCCTTCGGCAATGATCCGGACTGTGACCGCCATGGTATCGTGACCGGAAGTGGGGGGCTCATGAATCCCAACCACTACCTTTCCGTGGCGGTGTGGTACCTGTTCCAGAGCCGGACAGATTGGAAAGACGAGGCTGCGGTTGGGAAGACGCTGGTATCCAGCTCCATGATCGATCGGGTGAGCGCGCACCTGAACCGGCGACTTTCAGAAGTGCCGGTGGGCTTCAAATGGTTTGTGGATGGGCTCATTGACGGCTCGTACGGATTTGGTGGTGAGGAGAGTGCAGGAGCGTCGTTTCTCAGAAGAAACGGTGAGGTGTGGACCACCGACAAAGATGGGATTATCATGGATCTGCTTGCCTGTGAGATTACGGCCAAGAGCGGCAGGGATCCAGCGGAGCTCTACCAAGAGCTTGAGGAAAAATTCGGCAGTCCCATTTATGAACGTATAGATGCACCCGCTACCATGGAGCAAAAAACGGCTCTCAAGGGACTATCTGCCGAAATGGTTGCGGCAGAAGAACTTGCCGGTGAGCCCATCGTTGCCAAACTCACCCACGCCTCCGGTAACAACGCCCCAATAGGTGGGCTAAAAGTTGTTGCTGAAAACGGCTGGTTTGCGGCGCGCCCCTCTGGCACCGAGGATATCTACAAACTTTACGCCGAAAGTTTTAAGGGGCAGGAACATCTAAGAGAAATTCAGGCAGAGGGGCAGGCGATCATTGACGCTGCCCTTTCTCAGTAGGCAGCCCTTCGATAAAGCTCAGGGCAAGCAGGCAGCTTATAACAACCTGGAGTGCTGGAGTAACTAAAAATTCCAAATAGCAAATCACAAAGACTGAGGTTTCAGTGTTCCCCGCTGCAGCTTCGCTTCAGACGGGATTTCCGCTTCGCTCCAACAGGTTTCAGCTTCTAGGTTTCTTTTTCCTGACACCTGACACCTGAATCCTCAACATTGACACCCGACACCCTGAAATTTGGTACTTGTAATTTGATATTTTGCAATGCTCCGTGACTTCATCTAAGAAGAGCTCGTAGGAGGCCTAAATGGAAGTTAACGATCTGGATCTTATCGTGCCAAGACTTGGGGAGTGCCGCATCCCATCTCCCATGTCTGGGGTTAATTTCGTTGATGATGATGCCCATGTTCTCTACCACGGAAATTTGAAAACGGTCGAGCGTTACCAAGAGGCGGGTAAAAAGCCACCATGTTTCGAGATGGCGGGCCCCAGAGAGAAAATCTATTTCGATCCAGCCAAGCTGAAGTGCGGAATTGTAACATGCGGAGGACTTTGCCCCGGCTTGAACGACGTCATTAGGGCAATCGTTTTAAGTTTGTTCCACCACTACGGAGTGCGGACCGTCTTCGGATTTCCATACGGCTTTGAGGGGCTTTCCTACAGGCACGGGCATGTTCCCATCGAATTGAATCCGAAAGTTGTCCAGAATATCCACCAGCAGGGGGGGACTATTTTGGGGTCGTCCCGCGGGCCCCAGGAAGTCCCTGAAATGGTGGATACACTGGAACAGATGAACGTGGGTATGCTTTTCACTACAGGAGGAGACGGCACCCTGAGGGCATCCCAGGAGATCGCTGAGGAGATTGAACGGCGCAAACTCAAGATTGCTGTAATTGGTGTGCCGAAGACCATAGACAACGACATCTCCTATGTTCAGCAGTCCTTTGGTTTTGTGACTGCCGTATCCGAAGCTACTAAAGCGATTTATTCAGCACATGCAGAAGCTTCAGGGGCAAGGAACGGCATCGGCTTGGTGAAGCTGATGGGGCGCCATGCCGGGTTTATCGCCGCCTATGCCACCCTGGCCAATAGCGATGTTAATTTTTGTCTGGTTCCTGAGGTGGATTTCACTCTTGAGGCTCTCCTCAAAGCACTACAAGAGAGGCTGGAAAATAGGGGCCACGCAGTTGTGGTGGCAGCCGAGGGTGCCGGGCAGGATTTGATGGGCACAACTGGGGAGCGAGATGCATCCGGCAACATTCGCCTGGTAGATATCGGTATCTTTCTCAAGGATCGGATCACGGCCCACTTCAAGGAACAGGGAATAGAGTCGAATCTCAAGTACATCGACCCCAGTTACATCATCCGGAGTATGCCGGCTACCCCGGTCGATTCTGCGTTCGGCCTCATGCTAGGACATAATGCAGTTCACGCCGGAATGGCAGGTCGGACCAGTATGGTTGTTGGTTACTGGAAAAATGAATTCACCCACGTTCCTATTTCTGCGGCCGTGTCAAAGCGCAAGCAGATGGATCCCAAAGACAAGTTGTGGACCGGCGTACTCTCGTCCACGGGACAGCCGAGGGAGATGACGTGAGGAATAGCTCCCGATGCGGCCAGCAAGCCAGCCCGTTATCATCCGCAAGCAATCCAATATCGGAGGAGAATGAACATGACTGAACTCACTTCCTTGGCTGCCTGGAAATCGTTAGAAAAACACCATCTGGAAGTGGGTAGTTTACCCATGCGAGACCTCTTTGCCAGCGACCCCGAGCGTTTTGACCGGTTCTCTCTGGGTCTCGGAGACATACTCTTCGATTACTCTAAAAACCGCATTACAGGAAAAACAGTAGAGTTGCTGGTTGAACTGGCCCGCCAGGCGGGGCTTGCTGAAAAAATTGTGGCCATGTTTGGGGGGGAGAAAATCAACAACACTGAAGACCGGGCTGTACTTCACGTTGCCCTGCGCAATCGCTCCAATCGGCCGATCCTGGTTGATGGTGAAGACGTGATGGTGGAAGTCAATGGGGTGCTCGAAAGAATGCGCACCTTCAGCGAAGCTGTACGTTCAGGTGAATGGAAGGGGTATAGCGGCAAAGCCATAACCGATGTGGTGAATATTGGCATCGGCGGTTCCGACCTGGGGCCGCAGATGGCGACGGCAGCGCTGGCGCACTACGCGGATCCCACCTTGCGCTCACACTTCGTCTCCAACATAGACGGTACCCATCTGGCGGAAACCCTCAAGCAAACCAGCCCCGATACTACGCTCTTCATTATTGCTTCCAAGACCTTCACCACCCAGGAAACCATGACCAACGCCACTTCGGCCAGAGAGTGGTTTTTATCCGAAGCCAAAGATGATGCGGCCGTGGCCAAGCACTTCGTGGCCTTGTCCACAAACACTGCCGAGGTGACCAAGTTCGGCATTGACCCGGCCAATATGTTCGAATTTTGGGATTGGGTGGGGGGGCGATACTCTCTGTGGTCGGCCATTGGTCTGTCAATTGTTCTGGCGATCGGCATGGACCGTTTTGAAGAACTTTTGAGTGGGGCGCACAAGGTTGACGAGCACTTCCGGACAGCTCCCTTCGAGGAAAACATTCCGGTTATTATGGGACTGCTCGGTATCTGGTACAATAATTTTTTTGGTGCTGAGACCCATGCCATCCTGCCCTACGATCAGTATATGTACCGCTTTCCGGCCTACTTCCAGCAGGGTGACATGGAAAGTAACGGCAAGAGCGTGACCAGGAATGGTGAGAGGACAGATTATTCCACTGGGCCGATAATCTGGGGTGAGCCGGGCACCAACGGCCAACACGCTTTCTATCAGCTCATCCATCAGGGCACCAAGCTGATCCCTTGTGATTTTCTGGCTCCCGCCAGAAGTCTCAACCCCCTGGGAAATCACCACGACATTCTTATCTCGAACTTTTTGGCTCAGACCGAGGCCCTGATGAAGGGCAAGACCAAAGAGGAGGTCAGGACCGAACTGGAAGGCTTGGGATTTTCGGGGGAGGAGCTGGAGAACCTTATTCCCGCCAAGACTTTCGAGGGGAACAGACCTTCCAACTCTTTGTTGTTCAAAGAGCTCACGCCTGAAACCCTGGGCTCCCTCATTGCTCTCTATGAGCACAAAATATTTACCCAGGGAGTCATCTGGAATATAAACTCTTTTGACCAGATGGGTGTGGAACTGGGCAAACAGTTGGCCAAAACCATCGAGACAGAACTCCAAGGGGAGGAGGCGGTATTTTCTCACGACTCCTCCACCAACGGGCTCATAAACTACTACAAGAGTATAAGAGCTTAGTAGTTTCAAAACCCATCCCCTCCATAGACGAGTTAAGGCCATGGATACCAACTTCTTGCAGGTTCGGATGCAAAGACTGTTTACCGAAGGGTTTATTGTATTGGATATTTCCGAAGCTCTGATTTCTTTTGACGGCGAACGAGATGCTGCTGACGTTCAGCGATTTATGTCCGAAAAAAACTTGGCAATCATCGGTGTCAGGAAAGACGGCGTAGTCGCCGGATATGCCAACAAAGATGAACTAACCGGGGGCAAATGCGCAGACCATATGCAAGAATTCGACGACAAACAGGTTCTGTCTGCCACATCCTCCCTGCAAGAAGTAATGGAGGCGCTCGCTGAAACCAGATATTGTTTCGTTTCAGTACTCGGAAAGGTTGGGGGGATTGTTTCGAGAACCGATATCCAGAAACCACCAGTACGGATGTGGCTTTTTGGCATGATCACGATAATGGAGATGTTTATGGTGAGAACCATAGAGAAGCTATATCCGAACGGTTCCTGGCAGCAGGAAGTGTCGAAGGGGAGGTTGAAAAAAGCCGAGGAAATCCTCCGAGAACGGCAAAGGAGAAATCAAGATGCAAGACTGATCGATTGTTTGCAGTTTTCTGACAAAGGGTACATTCTCATAAAAGACCCAGACATGAGGAAAGATTTTGGTTTTGAAACGATGCGGCTGGCAAAAAGGGCAATAAAGGATCTTGAGTCTTTACGTAACAACCTAGCCCATACCCAGGATATCTTAACGCATAACTGGGCTGCTATAGTGACTATGGCCACCAGGCTGAACAAAATTATGACGAGGATTTAATAGAGGTAAAATCCCCCCTATGAGGCTGTTCGACGACCTTATAATTCCCTCCCCCTCGACGGGGGAGGGTTAGGGTGGGGGTGAATAGCCTGTATTGTTATCAATCAGTTATCTATTCCCCCTCCCCGTGCAACCACGAACATGGGTAACCTATGTACCAGGTTCAGACCCCCCTTTATCCCCTCCCGCCAGGGGAGGGGAAATGAGTTGTCGGAAAGCCTCATAGGGGGGATTTGGTAGTGAGCAATGAAACCATTCGAATCAATCGAAGAAGAACTGCGACGACGTGATCCGGGGTGGTGGGATCGAATCGTTCACAATATTCCCGAACTCGATACCCTTGCAGGTACTCCCCAACCGGAACGGTTCCACGCTGAGGGCGATGTGGCCGAGCACACCAAACTGACCATCGAGGCCTGTCCCCCCGATTGTGATCCTGATTTGCTCTGGGCCGCACTTCTTCACGATGTGGGCAAACCTTTGGTCACCAAGGACGAAGATGATAAAATCACGGCCCACGGCCACCACGCGGTCGGGGCAGAGATAGCAGAAAGGATCCTCGAGCTACTACAGATGGAACCCGCACGCAGGGAGCGGATCGTGTGGGCGATTCGACATCACACCTTCCATCTTTCCTGGAACCTGACCGCCCCCGAGCAGGCTTCCCAAAAACACAGGCGGTTCGTTGCCGACCAACGTTTCCCCCTGCTACTTGAGCTTCTGCGCGTCGATTCAGCCGCGTCCTTGGGGCACCCACGCGGCATGCAGGCCTATGAGCTCTACAGTCGTCTGCGAAAAAGCGTGGTTGCCGAAGCTTAGCCTTGTATCAGCTCAGGCTCCACTCTCTTCCGCCCCATCTCCATTCTTGAGCAGGGAAAGAGCTTTTGTCAATTCCAGCACTACGCCCATGCCCTGCTTGACTTCACTGTTGCCCAAAGCAAACAGCATACCGAAGGGGCCCACCGCTTTGGCTTGAGAAAGGTCCACTCTGCCCGGCACGTCCGCAGCTTTGTCCAAAAGGTTCAATGCCTCCGGTGTCGTCAGTTTCTTGACCACACCAACCAGAGGAACCAGACCATTTCCAATCTGCTCAATATCCTCCGGAGTGTAGGTGTCAGCAATCTTTTCCAGAACTCCCATCATGTTGGCAAAGACCAGGAAGACCCCCTGTCGCTCTAACTTATCAAGGTACAGTATGGCCTGGGGCACAACGGACTTGAGCAAGGGCTCGACGGTTCGGATAAAATCAATGAGATTCTTCAGTTGTTCGACTGACCAGGTCAAGTTCCTGACATTCCTCATCAGGTTCTTCAGGAGGGATACCAGGTCCTCGAACTGGACATCGGCCTCGATTTCCGCCAGTTCCTGGATGAGGATTTTGACCGCTTCATTGACCCTGGGCGACAGGTCATCCCGGAGTTCTCGCAATGACCTGGCCGAATCGGTCAATGTGGCTATTTCCTGCCCCAGGTGATCGAGTTGATCTATAATCACTTGTTCGTTATTCATGACCGCCTCCTCCAGGCTATGCTGTCTGCCTCAACTTGCCCGCTATATTCATCTGAGCCTCCAGCGGCAGGTCAAGACCCTTCATCATCAGGTTCCAGTAAACCCACTTGAACATCATCTTGCCCCAGTAATTGCCGAATGTATCCTCGAGCAGACTGAACGGCCCCATCCCGGGGAAAGGGAATTTTCCGGGCAGAGGCTCCACCTCATAATTGAAGTCAAGGAGGATGGCCTTTTCAAACCCCGAAGCCAGAAAACAGGTGGCATGGCCGTCAAAACTCGGCAATGCTTCATGACCGTCTATCTCTCTAACCAGGTTTTCCACCACGGTGTACGACATATAATGTGCCACCGACCCTGCTTTGGAGGTGGGCACGTTGGTGGCATCCCCCAGCACATAGACCCGGTCCGCATTCTGAGCTTTCAGGGTATGTTGGTCCACCTGCATATAGCCCATGGGATCTCCCATACCGGAGTCGGTAATGGCCTTAGCGCCGAAGTTGGGCGGTATGGCCACCAGGAGATCGTATCCCACTTTGTCACCCTTGTGGGATTCGATGGTTTTTTCGTTGGCATTGACCTTGGCCAGATCGAAATAAGGCGTTACTTTAATATTCTTCTTATCCGCAAATGCCCTTAAAGCCTTTGCCGCCACTGGCTTGGTGAAAATGTTATCGATAGGCGTTACGAGTTCGATCTCCACTTTGTCCCTGACACCATTCACCTGGAAAAACCAGTCGGCCATAAAGACAAACTCCATGGGAGCGATGGGGCATTTGAAGGGAAATTCGGCGATATTGAGAACGACCTTGCCTGAATCGAAGTACTTAAGCTTCTTGCTCAAGGCCACTGCCCCATCCAGGGTGTAAAAATCAAATACGTCTTCACGCCAACCGTCCATCATGCCTTCAACTTCTTCGGGGACTATCCTGCAACCGGTTGAGATCACCAACCAGTCGTAGTCATAGCTGTCACCCTTTTCAGTTTCCAGCCTGCGCTGTTCAGTGTCGACCTTGATTACGTTGTCGACAACGAAGTCAACTCCTTTGGGGACGAAGTCTCTTTTTGGCTTCAGGACATCATCCTTGGAGTAGATGCCAAAGGGTATCAAAAGATACCCGGACTGGAAGTGGTGCTGTTCGTCCTTGTCAATAAGAGTGATTTGCCACTCGCCGTCGTCCAACTCTTTGCGCAAATTGGCAGCAACCATAGTGCCGCCGGCCCCAGAGCCCAAAATCACAATCTTTCTCATGATGTTTCCCTCCCGCTTTCAAGGTATGTGGTATTAGGGTGTATTAATGTGTGCCATACAATACATGGCGGTACTTCACTTTTTGAGTTGGCCAAAACGAGAACACCTGCCAGAAAGGAAATGAAGCTAAAAATGACGCAATGGTCTGCTGCCGGAGCCTCAATACGCCCCGCCGAACTCCCAAGACAAGCATCGGGCCGGCCGTTCAGCAAGACAAGTGGTGCCAGTAGGCTTTTTTTTCGCAGGCTGTGAGCAGGTGAGGTGAAATCGAGCACCAGGTCGGGATGAGAGGACAAATCCATTAGTGTAGGTGGAACTCCTGCCTGCAGAGGGAAAAGCAGTGGGGCTTTCACACCACTCCCAGGTAGATTAATTCATATCAGCCGGACAGAAAATCGCTTTAGCGTAAGTCAAAGAAATTGGGTTTTTCGTACGGGCACGAACAACAACTCTACTTCTCACCTGGCTATGGGTCTCGAAGTGGACGGAGCAGGAGAACGAGGTGAGGTAGCATAAATTCGACTTAATTCCTAGGATATTAACATGGTTTTCAGGGCAGGGGTAGGCATTTTCTCATCTTTTTTCGTTTCCTGTTCTGAAAGCTACCAGCTCACACGTGGCGACACGAGTCAGAGAGAACTCTGTTGACAATGAGGGTTTCACCCTTATATTTGAGAAATCAATCTGGCGATTCTTAACAGGTGAAACTAGTAGCAGTAACCGGAGGAGGTATGAAAATGTCAGATCCTGAATTTGTATGCGCTGCCTGCGATAAAGGCCATGAATCCCATGCAGGTGATGTTATGACTGAATGCCGGGTTTGTAATAGACTCCACTGCACTGAATGTGTTGACGAATACGGCCGCTGTATAGAATGTTCTAAAGATTAGTAAATGTCATACATCACAGAAGCACGGCTGGGCGTGATTTTCGATGTTGACGGGGTGCTGTTGGATTCCTATCAGATGCACTTTGAGTGCTGGATGTCCCTGGCGGAAGAGGATGGCATCGTAATTACTGAGTCCGAATTCCGTTCACTGTTCGGACGCAGAGGCCGGGAGATTGCTCGCGAGGTTTGGGGCCCAGAATTTCCTGAGCAGCAGATCGTCTCGATTCACCGCCGAAAACAAGCTCTGTACCGCGAATCTTTGCAACGGAACTTACCTGCCATGGACGGCGCAGTCCAACTCATCGACGCTTTGGTGGAGGCGGGGTTGGTGCTCGCCGTGGGCTCCTCTGCTCCGCCCGCAAACGTAGAGATGACTTTGGAGAGACTGGACCGGAGGCAGGCCTTCAGCGCCATTGTCACGGGAAGTGACGTGACCCGGGGCAAACCAGATCCTCGGGTTTTTCTCCTTGCAGCCCAGCGACTGGGCCTAGAGCCATCTCATTGTGCTGTAATCGAAGATGCGCCGGTGGGAATAGCAGCGGCCGTTACAGGTGGCATGACTGCCATCGCTTTGTTGGGTACCGCCCCAGCTGACAGGTTTACTCAGGCGCATCTGGTGGTCAATTCACTCCACCAGTTGAGCCCGAAGCGGATCGCCGACCTTATTCAAACACAGCACTGAAGTGTAATCCGGGCTAGCCATTACGGTTCGTTTTCTTGACAGCCGTCCTCACCTCCTGATAGCTTATCCCAATATCAAAATTCGCTTAACCCTGATATTTTATGAATTGCTGTCGCGAGACAACGAAGGTGGGCGTGCCACCTGGCAACCGCAGGGTGATGGTTCCGAGGCGTACCTGAATGGTACGTCGCAGGAGCCGACACCCGAGGACGCCAGGAAGGACGGCCATATCCGTGGTCGCAGCAAGTCATTCATGAAATATCAGGGTTAACTTAGTGAAGAAGACAAAGGGGAAAGAAATGTCCTGCTACTTTAGGCATATGAAAGATGTTTTGAAAGAGGCCGGGGTTGAAATTACTCCGGAGAACAAGAAAGAGATAGACAGGATAATCCATGAGCTGGTGGAGGTAGAGTACAAAACCTGTTCACCCACATGGAAGGGAGTCAAAGAGCGGATCAGGGGAGACGAAGCGTCCAGAAGCCGCTTTGTTACCAGGTTGAAAGAAAAGCTCAGTGAGGTGGAGTCATGAATGAGGCAATCACGTATGATGATGTTCTTTTAGTTCCTTCTTACAATCATTGGGAGTCCAGAAAAGTCGTTGATATTTCGGTGCAAGACAGAACAGGAAAGCTGTCTTTGGACCTCCCCCTTATGACCGCCAACATGGATACGATCACTGAAGCAGAAATGGTCAATTTCATAGGGGCAAAGGGTGGCATCGGTGTATTGCATCGTTTCATGTCAATAGACAAGAACGTGGAGATCTATAAGAAGTGTGAATCTGGTGTATTTGTGTCTATTGGTTGTGCCGCTGAGGACTTGGAAAGGGCAGAGGCCTTGAAAGGTGCTGGCGCCAATCTGTTCTGTGTCGATGTGGCACATGCGCATGCAAAATATGTCGGTAAGACTCTCAAGAACATCAGGGATATGTTGGGCAAAGAAGCATGCCTCATGGCCGGCAATGTGGCAACGTATGCCGGCGCTGACTACCTGGCTTCATGTGGAGCAGACATAATTAAGGTGGGAATCGGCGGTGGTGCAGTTTGCACAACGTGTATTAAGACTGGTTTCGGGGTGCCTAATCTTACCGCAATACAAGAGTGTTCAAGAGTGAGCCGATCCATTGTCGCCGACGGAGGCATTCGGACATCTGGTGATATTGTAAAAGCACTGGCATTCGGGGCGGATTTTGTCATGGTGGGGAGCATGCTCGCCGGCACCACCCCTACTCCAGGGGAAGTTTTGACAAAAGTGGGAAAAGGCGGAGAAGAAACCAAGGTGAAGATATTTCGCGGCATGGCCAGCAGTGAAGTACAGGACGATTACCATGGCGGCATGGCTGAATGGAGGACAGCCGAAGGCGTCTCAACCGAAGTTCCTTTCAGCAATAACGAAGATTACATCATCGCAGATATCGTCGGAGGTTTGAGATCCGGAATGACGTATGCTGGGGCCTCTACCATCAGGGAATTGCAGCGAAAACTGGTTTATGTCAAAATCACACCAGCAGGAAAAATTGAGAGCTTGCCGCACCGCACCCTCTAGTGGAGGTTTCAGGTTTCAGTTTTTTTTATTATTCTTCCCTGACACCTGACACCCGACACCTGAAACCTTAAGATTTGGTGCTTGGAATTTGATATTTTGCATTGCTTCACCACTACCACCGCTATGCTTCCTCAACAAACCTCCCTCCACTGTACAAACAACGAATTCCTCTCTTGGATTGTGGTATAACGAATCGCAATCAGTGGGAAAGGGCTTCTAAGAAATGTTCGCCGAACTCGAAGGCCAGATAGAGAAAATCACCTACACCAGTGTGGAGACCGGCTTTACCATCGCCAAGGTAAAGGTGGATGGCCATAGAGGGCTGGTGACCGCGGTGGGAAATATAGCGGCCCCTAAGGTGGGGGAGATCATCAAAATGAAGGGCGAGTGGGTGAAACACCCCAGATACGGCGAGCAGTTCAAAATAGCCCACTACGATACTAAAATCCCAGCTTCCGTATATGGCATTGGAAAATACCTGGGTTCCGGGCTTATCAAAGGCATCGGCCCGGTGATGGCCGAGCGGATTGTGGAAAAATTCGGCAAGGAGACTCTTGAGGTAATTGAGCAGCAGGTGGATAGGCTTGCGGAGGTTGAGGGCATAGGCAGAAAACGAATCAAGATGATTAGAAGGGCCTGGGCCGAGCAAAAGGAAATCCGGGAGGTAATGATCTTTCTGCAATCTCATGGCGTGAGCTCAGGTTATGCCACCAAGATCTTCAAGCGCTACGGCAGGAAGTCCATTGAGGTGGTCAAGCAGAACCCTTACACTCTGGCCACAGACGTATTCGGCATTGGTTTCGTCACGGCAGATGGCATCGCCGAAAAACTAGGATTCGCCAAAGACTCTGAATTGCGAGCTGAAGCAGGAATCCTCTACGTCCTCAATCAACTGGCCGAGGAAGGCCATGTCTACTACCCCTATGAACCACTGGTGGAAAAGTGCCAGGGAATCCTCCAGGTGGAGCGGGAAGTGGTGGTCAAGTCGTTCGCCAAAATTGCCCTGGACAAAAAGGTTGTCATAGAGGATTTGAACCAGGACATTGAGGAGTTTCGCGAAAACTACAAAGCTGTCTACCTGGCGAAGTTTCACTTCTCCGAAGCCAGCATTGCCTCCCGGCTAAAAGGTTTGATCAGCGCTGCCAAATCGATCAGAAAGATCGCTACCGCTAAAGCCATCGACTGGGTCCAGGAGCAACTTGATATCACCCTGGCAGAGAGACAGGTAAAGGCGATAAAGGCAGCAGTTGAGGACAAGGTACTGGTAATCACCGGTGGACCGGGAACCGGCAAAACCACGATCATCCACGCGGTCTTGAAGATATTTGCCAAACTAGGGGTAAATATAATGCTGGCTGCGCCGACCGGCAGGGCAGCCAAACGGATGAGTGAGGCCACGGGACATGAAGCCAAGACTCTCCATCGGCTGTTGGAGTACAGCATGCAAAGAGGGGGATTTCAGAGGAACCAGGAACGGCCACTTACATGCGATCTCCTTATCGTTGACGAAGCCTCGATGATGGCCACCACACTTATGCACCATTTGTTGAAGGCTGTTCCTTCGGAGGCCACGTTCATTCTGGTGGGCGATGTAAACCAGTTACCATCGGTTGGAGCTGGCAATGTTCTGAAAGATATCATCGACTCGGGTGCAGCCAAAGTGGTGGAGCTTAATGAGATTTTTCGCCAGGCCCAGGAGAGTTCCATCATCGTAAACGCTCACAGAATCAACAGCGGTGAACTTCCCACAATTGAGACTCCAGACCGGCCTGATCAGGACTTCTACTTCATCGAGCAGGAAGATCCGGATGAGGTTCTGAGGATAATACTGGAGCTCGCCAAAGAGCGCATACCCAGACGTTTCGGGTTTGATCCGCTTGATGACATTCAAGTGCTGACTCCCATGCACAAAGGTGTGGTGGGGGCTGAGAATCTGAACGCGGAGTTGCAAAAGAAGCTCAACCCCGGAGAACAGGGGATAATCCGGGGTGGCGTGCAGTTCCGGGTCAACGACAAGGTAATGCAAATCAGAAACAATTATGACAAAGAGATTTTTAATGGTGATATTGGCAGGATTAAGAGCATCGATTCCATAAACCAAGAAGTGATGATCGTCTTTGATACCGGTGAGGTTTCCTACGACTACGCCGAACTGGATGAAGTTGTTTTGGCGTATGCCATATCGGTGCATAAATCTCAGGGTTCAGAATACCCGGCGGTAATACTTCCCGTCTTGACACAACACTACATCCTCCTCCAACGCAATCTGATATACACCGCTGTGACCAGGGGCAGAGAACTGGTTGTGCTGGTTGGTACCAAGAAAGCTCTGTCCATTGCGGTGAACAATGATAAGACCCAGAGACGCTACACCTATCTTCGCTACAGGCTGAGCGCGCATTGAGAACTAGGCACCAGATAGGATCCTCGGCAGTTACCATATGTGGTGGCTGGATCTCGAATGACAAAGTGTGGAGTATGTAATGTGCACTTCCGGATCGCTTGGCTTGTCTCACATTTCGCCCTGATGAAGCATTTGGGGCTGGCGCC
>Ga0224504_10000837_pt1 | contig 13967 bp, 9 predicted proteins | sample SF_Oct11_sed_USG_3_FD_170160 | JGI IMG/M metagenome (GOLD analysis project Ga0224504, IMG submission 170160) | Sediment microbial communities from San Francisco Bay, California, United States - SF_Oct11_sed_USGS_24 | ecosystem: Environmental > Aquatic > Marine > Sediment | place: USA: California... | reverse complement strand
CAATTGGACGAAGGACTAAGAACAGTGCATCCAAGACTTGTTGTTTTAGTTTTTCTTGCATGGCCAGCAATATATTGATCGGATGGAATAATCGCCAGAGAAATGACGAACATGGGAAAAATTGCCCAAGTCTTGACACATTCACGAAGCGTTTACCACATGTGTAACTGGGCGAACCACTCAAAAACGGAATCACCCAACGGCCGATTACGCGCCGCGAGATGAGGTACTTCTTACTTCAATAAGGCAATCAAACTATTGAGGTCGAGCACTTCCACCGCGAGCTGCTGAGCCTTTGCCAGCTTCGATCCGGCTTTCTCTCCCGCTAACAGATAGCTTGTTTTTTTGGAGATGCTACCCGTCACTTTACCGCCCTCCCGTTGAATCAGCGCCTTTGCTTCATCGCGCGTCATACCGGGTAGTGTGCCTGTAATAACAAACGTCTTACCTGTTAACGGTCCATCTTCGGCTATTTGCATCGGATCCGTATCCGCCCAATGGACTCCGTGATCCTGCAGTTGCTGAATGACCTCCAGGTTGTGCCCCTCGTTCAGAAAGTCGCGAATTCGCTTCGCCACTACTGGACCAACATCCGGAACCTTCACAAGGTCCTCGGCGGTTGCTGTCAGGATCGCTGGCAGGCTCCCAAAGTACGTTGCCAGACTTTGTGCGGTGGCTTCGCCAACTTCGCGAATGCCGAGTGCATACAGGAACCTGGAAAGCGATGTCGCCTTACTTGCGTCGATGGCCTTGACGAGGTTCTCAGCCGATTTCTCGCCCATGCGTTCGCGCTTTGCAAGCTCCTCGTGTGTTAGCTCGAAGATATTGGACGGATTTTGAAACCTGTCTTCTTCGACAAACTGCTCAATAAGCTTCGCTCCGAGCCCTTCGATATCCATCGCTTTTCTAGATACGAAGTGTTTCAGGGCTTCCGAGCGTTGCGCCTTGCAGAAGAGTCCGCCAGTACATCGTGCAACGGCTTCACCCTGCTCTCGCATTACATGCGAATCACAAACAGGGCAACGCTCAGGTAACTGCACACGTGTTGTCTTCTTGGGCCGCCGACTCGTGACCACGCTAACTACTTCGGGAATCACATCACCCGCGCGTCGAACGATTACGGTATCCCCTACCCTCACATCCTTGCGATGCAACTCATCGATGTTGTGCAAGGTTGCGTTACTGACGGTCACGCCACCGACAAAGACAGGGTCCAGCCGAGCTACCGGTGTCACGGCCCCCGTTCTACCAACCTGGAATTCAACATCGACAACAGTCGTCAGTTCCTCCTGCGCCGGAAATTTGTGTGCCACGGCCCATCTCGGCGCACGCGCGACAAATCCAAGCTCGCGCTGCATCGCAAGACTATCTACTTTGTAAACAACACCGTCGATGTCATACGCCAGCGCATCACGTTTCTTGCCGATAGCCTCATAGTAGGCAAGGCACCCTTCAACACCGGTAACGACTCTTCGTTCCGGACACGTCTTCAGGCCCCATGCCTGAAGTTGCTCGATGATCTCACTGTGCTGTTCCGGCAACTTCCCGTGCTCCACAAGTCCTACCGAGTACACATACATGTCGAGCGGGCGTTCTGCAGTCAGCTTTGGATCGAGTTGCCGCAGACTACCTGCCGCGGCATTGCGCGGATTAACAAATGTTTTCTCACCCACTGCCCGAGCTTTCTTGTTATAGGCCTCAAAACCTGCTCGTGGCATGAACACTTCACCGCGAACTTCGAGTGTCTTCGGGTAACCGTCGCCGATTAAACGCAACGGAATCGAATCAATCGTTCGCGCGTTGTGCGTGATGTCTTCGCCTGTCGTTCCATCACCGCGTGTAGCCGCACGCAACAGGACGCCATCTTCATACAGCAAACTTATTGCAGCTCCGTCGAGCTTAGGTTCCGCTGCATACTGCAGATCGGCAGCGCCATCTTCGAATTCAAGCTTCTCCGCCACCCGCTGGTGAAACTCGCGTAGTTCTTCTTCAGCAAACACATTATCGAGCGACAACATGGGTAACCGGTGTCGCACCGTCTGCAACGTCTCGCTCGGTTCCGCCCCGACCCGCTGCGTCGGTGAGTCAGCTGTTACGAGTTCCGGAAATTCTTTCTCGAGGCCCTGCAGCTCCCGCATAAGCCGATCGTACTCGGCATCAGGAATCTCAATATCATCGAGCGTATGGTAACGGTGGTTGTGATAACGGATCTCGTCACGCAGTGACTCAATTCTTTTTTGGGTCTTCGCCGACGCTTCCATGATTGCTGGACGCGCCGTCTCAGGTAAGCAGATTGGAGTGTTGGTACTGAATGATCTCTTCGCGCAAATAGCGCTCACGCTGAATACTCAGCGTGCTTCCCGACTCATCCAGCAATTCCCCATCCAGTGACTGCGACAGCGCACGTGCGGCGGCCATCATCAGGTCGAAGCCATCAACGCTATCGATGGGGCCCGGTAACACGAGGAACAAGCTTATACCTGGAATTTGCTGATCCTTGATATTCGCGAGATCAAAGCTGCCCGGCTCAACCAGGCTGGCAGCACTGAAAATCGTCCGGGATTCGTCATTGCCATCGTAGCGATGGAAGATGCCAAACTTGCCATGTCGCAGACCAATTCCGCGCATGCTGAGTATCAGCTCATCGCCCTGAAATAGCTTTTTGTCGTGACCCACCAGGCGAAGCGTTACTATTTTCTGGGGCGCGCGCTCAGCTCCCGGCTCCGACGAGTCGTCCTCGTCAGTACTCGGGGATTCGATTTGATTTTCGTCATCAGTGCCGAACTCATCGGACTCGTCGTCACCGAGTGTAGGCTCAACTCGCGGTCCGGATGGGGCAACCGATTCCTCCGCAGGCTTGTCTTTTTCGCGACGGCTATAGAGATAGACGCCGGCGATCACCAGCAGTCCAAATAGCAATAACCACCAACGCAAACCTTCCATTTCCACGACTCTGAATCGTTCTTAGCTTGCCGCCATCTTCACAGCTGCATCGAGATCAACCGACACGAGCCGAGATACGCCCGGCTCCTGCATCGTGACACCGGACAACTGGCGCGCGAGTTCCATCGTTACTTTGTTATGCGTAATGAAGACGAACTGTACCTTGTCTGCCATCTCGCGAACGATATCGCAGAAACGACCAACATTGGCATCATCGAGCGGCGCATCGACCTCGTCGAGCATGCAAAACGGCGCAGGATTTAGCTCGAATATAGCGAATACAAGGGCAACGGCTGTCAGCGCCTTTTCACCACCCGACAGCAAGTGGATTGTGCTGTTTCGCTTGCCAGGCGGGCGCGCCATCACCGTAATACCCGTTGACAACAAATCCTCGCCCGTCAACTCGAGGTAAGCATGACCACCACCGAACAGTTTTGGGAACAGGCGCTGGAAGCCGACATTAATGTTGTTGTACGTCTCACGGAAACGCGTGCGCGTCTCACGGTCGATTTTGCGAATAGCACCTTCGAGCGTCGCGAGGGCATCGTTCAGATCTGCCAGCTGCGAGTCGAGGTACTCCTTGCGCTCAGACTGTTCCTTGAACTCGTCGATAGCAGCAAGATTGATAGGACCGAGTCGATCAATTTTGCGCCGAACCTTCTCAAGCTTCTCGTCCCAGCTATCGACGTCCGCCGCCTCGTCCATCTCCTCAAGCAACGTCGCAAAATCAAAGTCAGTTTGCCCCAGCTGTTCGGCAAAACCTTCACGCCTGACACGAAGTTCCTGTACGCCCATCTCGGCTTCGCTAACCTTCTGGCGGGCCGCGTCGACAGACTGGTCGAGTTGCATTCGCGACTGATCAAGGTCACGCAGTTCTGATTCAACTTTCTCGACTTTCTGACGCGCGCCTAACAACTCTTCTTCGACCGCAACGCGAGTCGCCAGTTGTTGTTCAAGCGATGCCTTATTGTCGGTCATCGGCGCCTGGCTGCTGGAAAGCTGCTCGCGAATCTCGTTTTCACGTGAGCGGAATTGCTGGAGCTGCCGCTCCATACGCTCAAGATTCTGTGCCGCCGATTCTTTGCTGTTACGCCGACTCTCAAACTGAATAGTGATGTTCTGGACCGTCTGGCGATCCTCATCCGCCTGCTCGCGAACGCGCTGCAGCTCACCCCGCAGTTCATCACGCTGCTTTTCGAGGCTCTCTTTCTCGGACGATAGATGTTCGATTGCGCCAAGCGCCTGTTCATGCAGACGCCGCGACTCGCGCAGCTGCTCGTCGGCGGCAATCTTTTCCTTATCGAGTTCGGAGACCTCCTCGGCCAACGCCGCCTTGCGCGCATTTGCCTGGTCCATCTGGTATTTCGCTGACTCCAGAGCCGCCTTGATCTCGGAATACTCGTTAAGTAACGATGATGCGTCCTGCTGCAGCGTCTCGCGGCGCTCTTCAAGCTGGTTCAGCCTGATGCGGCCGTCAGCGAGCAGTTTCTTCGCACTGTCAAAGCGAGCCTGCATTTCGCGCATACCGGCCTTGAGACGGCGCATTTCGTGTTCTCGAGCCAACACACCGGCCTTGCCATCCTTATCACGGGACACCCGCAGCCAGTTGCGGCCCAGCCAGATTCCATCTGCCGTAACCACCGACTCATCGCCCGTTAGACGTTCACGCATAGCCAGGGCGATTGATATCGAATTGGCGAACTTCACACCCGCCAACATCTCCTGAACGGCCGCAGGCGCACCGCTGACTTTCATTGCCAGCGTATTTTCCGTGTTCAGGGAAATATCATCTTTCGAATGCTCCCGAAGCACAGTGACCGCGCCAGAGCGGAGGCTTGCGATCGTCTCTGTTACGGGCGTAATGTCTGCGACGCACACGGCCTGAAGGTATTCGCCAAGGACCGTCTCAACGGCCCTGTCCCAGCCGTCATCGACATCCAGTGTCTGCGCTACACGCTTATTGCTATCAAGCCCGGCACCTTTTAGCCAATCCTTGATCCCGTCATCACCCTCGCCCAGCGCTGCCTGTTGCAACGCTTCCAGCGAGGCGAATTTGCCTTGCGCACCCAACAGAGCCGAACGACGTTCCTCCACGAGCCTTGTGAGCTTCTGATCCTGCTCGCGCAGCCTACGTACCTTTTCGCCGACATCGGCCAGGTGACGCTTGAATTCGTCACGCGCCTGGCGCTTACGCATTTCCTGCTCCGCAAGCTGATCATGCTTGACCTGCAGATCCTCAGGCGTGGCATCGGACTGCGACTCGTCGATCTTTTTGCGCCGCTCGGCAAAACTCTGCAACCGCGACTCGATCTGTTCAGCTCGCGAATGCTCGACATTCTGCTGCTGCATCGCTTCATTGTGTTTCAGTGAATGAGCGTCCCATTGCTTCTGCCACTCTGCCAGCGCTTCATCTGCGCGCTGCAACGAGTCCGAAGAGGCACGCTCACTCTGTCGCGCCTGCTCGAGGCCCGGCACGAGCTCGCTAAGAGTCAGTTCAAGCTGCTCGATCTCTGTCTGATCCTGATCGATATGCCCTGCAATTTCTTTCGCGCCCAGTACCGCCTGCTCGAGATCCCGTTCCTGGCGCTCGCGAAGTTCACGCGCGTGCTCAATCGACTGTTCCAGGCGGGCGATCTCGCCGCCAACTTTGTAGTAGCGCCCCTGCACCTCGTTGAACTCGTCGGTGTATTCACTCTGACGCACGCGAGTTTCCTCGAGCGACGCTTCGAGGCTGCGCTGCTTGGCGATAGCTGCTTCGAGGGCCGTTTTGCGTTCCAACAAACGAGATTTTGCCTCTCCACCCCGGTCATCCAGTTCCTTGGTGCGCAGAGCCAGCAGTTCTGCCGATGTACGACGCTCTTGTGCTTTGTGCTTGCTGTAACGTTCGGCCGTCTTCGCCTGACGGTCCAGGTGTTTGATCTGCTTTTCAACTTCGTCGAGAACGTCGAGAAGACGATCGAGGTTCTCTTTTGTGTGTTTGATGCGATTTGAGGTCTCGCGGCGGCGCTCTTTGTACTTCGAGATACCGGCTGCTTCCTCGATAAAGACACGCATCTCCTCCGGCTTTGCTTCGATGAGACGCGAAATCATGCCCTGTTCGATAATCGAGTAGCTACGAGGACCCAGACCGGTGCCCAGGAATACACCCGTAATATCTTTACGGCGGCACTTGGTGCCGTTCAGGAAATAGCTGGAAATGCTGTCGCGACTGACTTCGCGACGAATCGAGATCTCAGCGTATTTGGCATACTGACCCTCCAGGGTCGTATCCGTGTTATCAAACAGCAATTCGACCGACGCGGCTCCGACAGGCTTGCGCGAACTCGATCCATTAAAAATCACATCCGTGATTGAGTCGCCCCGAAGGCGGCTCGCGGAGCTCTCGCCCATTACCCATCGCACGGCATCAATTACGTTCGACTTGCCACATCCATTGGGCCCAACGACGCCTACTAGGCTGCTGGGAAAGGTAATAGTTGTGGGGTCGACGAAGGATTTGAAGCCAGCGAGCTTGATCTTGCTTAATCGCATGCGTGGTCTACGCCATATCCCGTCTATAAAGTCCGATAGTGTAATGGAATTGGGGGCCGATTTCCGCAGAAAATAAGGCTTCCATGCGGCCACAGGCCATGTATAATCCCGGCCTTTTCTTTCCCCGGCAGGAGCCAATAATGCCCGCAAAGAAAGCCGCAAGTAAGAAGCGGAAAAAGACGCCAGCCTCTCGCAAGAAAGTTGCCTCCAAAAAGACAGCGACCAAGAAGAAAGTCGCGAAAAAGAAGGCCGTGAGCAGGAAAAAGACACCTACGAGAAGGAAACCCTCCAAAAAGAAGGTAGCCAAGAAGAAAGTTTCCAAGAAGAGGACTGCCAGTAAGAAGAAAGTCGCTAAGAAGAAGGCTGCGAAGAAGGCTGCGAAGAAGGCCACAAAAAAGGCCGCAAAGAAGGTCAGCAAGAAGGCCGTAAAGAAAGTCAGTAAGAAGAAGCCTGCCGCCAGGAAGAAGCCTGCCGCCAAGAAAACGGCCGTGAGCAAGAAACGACCGCCGATGAAGAAAAAGGTCCCGACCAGCAAGGCAGCGGCCCGCAAGGTCCCGGCGCGCCGCATCAAGCCAAAAGGTGACGTGCTCTCAGGCCCGATTCATGGCATCGCGCCGTATAAGCCCAAACGTGGCGAGGAGTACATGAGCGACCAACAGCTCGAGCACTTCCGCAATATTTTGAGCGCCTGGAAACGTGAGCTGATGTATGAAGTTGACCGTACGGTTCACCACATGCAGGACGAGGCGGCCAACTTCCCGGATCCTAACGATCGGGCCACGCAGGAATCCGAGTTCGGCCTCGAGCTCCGCACCCGTGATCGAGAGCGGAAGCTGCTTCGCAAGATCGACTCAGCCCTGATTCGTATCGACGAAGGCTCCTATGGGTTCTGCGACGAAACCGGTGAAGAGATCGGCCTGAAGCGGCTGGAAGCACGACCTGTAGCAACGCTGTGTCTTGAGGCACAGGAGCGTCGCGAACTCGCCGAGCGCCAGTTTCGCGATCGGGACGATCGTTACCGGTAGACAATACGTTGGCCGGTTTGCGCCCTCGCCGACCGGTCCGCTGCACTTCGGCTCGCTTGTAGCCGCCGTAGCCAGCTACCTGCAGGCCAGGGTCCGTGACGGACTCTGGCTTGTTCGTATTGAGGACATCGATCCGCCACGTGAACAAGCGGGCGCCACTGATCTGATTCTCACCGCCCTGGAGGCATATGGCTTTGAATGGTGCGGCGACGTCATCTATCAAAGCGCCAGTGCTCAGGCACACGAGAGCGCATTACAGACCCTGCTGGACAACTCACTGGCCTACCGTTGCGGCTGTTCACGGAAAGATCTTGCCGATGCCCCGCGTGGCCCGCTGGGCACAATCTACCCTGGAACCTGCCGAAATGGCTGTGACCGGACGGACACAGCGATAAGAATCCGTACCGATGAGACACCGATCAGCTTCGACGACGGCCTCCAGGGTCAGCAAACACAGCAACTGGAATCGGAATCCGGCGACTTCATCATCAAACGGCGCGACGGGCTCATCGCCTACCAGCTTGCTGTGGTGGTGGACGACGAACTAGAAGGTATTTCAGAAATCGTGCGTGGCATCGACATCATGGACTCGACCGCGCGGCAGATCTGGTTACAGCAACTCCTCGGGTATCGAACGCCGGACTACGTTCATATTCCGGTCGTGACGCACCCTGACGGTGACAAGCTCAGCAAATTGACTGGTGCACCCGGAATCCCCCTTAAACAGGTCCGACCCATGCTCATTGCGGCGCTGCGTGCACTGCAACAAGAGCCACCATCCGACCTCACTGACGCGAGCTTGAATGATATCTGGCAATGGGCAATCCAGAACTGGAAACTCGAACCGTTGCAAGGGGTTACAGGCATATCTGTTGACTCAATAGGCCCAAACATCTTGACAGCAACCCCGTCTATGCCATAGCGTGACATCTGCAACGGGGATACGCTCCCCCGCCCCCTGTTGCATAGCCTGAAGGGGTAACACTCCACGGCGGGCCCCCTGCGAAAGCGGGGGGCCATTTTTTTGCCCACTATGATTATCGACAGTCAATTCACACCCGCCCGCTGGCTAACAAACCGCCACGCTCAGACCGTTTACCCTACATTCCGATGGTCCTGGCGAAGCTGGCCCGAGCTGCGCCGCCAGGAACTTGAGCTGCCTGACGGCGATACGACTGCCGTTGACTGGCTCGTCGCTGGTGATGCGTTGCCGGGCACCAGCCCGCTACTCATCATTCTCCATGGACTGGAGGGCTCCGCCGATTCCTCATACGCCCGCATGCTGATGGGCGCGGCGCTGGAGAAGGGCTGGCGTTCCTGCGTACTGCATTTCCGCGATTGTGGCGACTACATAAACCGGCTACCTAGGCGCTATCATGCTGGTGAAACCAATGACTTACGGTATTTTCTTGAGACACTACATAAGGCGCCGGACGTTGCCGAGAACTCCGGGCCAATGGTCGCCGTAGGCTATTCGCTGGGTGGTAATGTACTACTCAAGTACATGGGCGAGTCGGGTGACGATACCCCGTTGCGCGCTGCGACCGCGGTTTGCGTGCCGCTCGACCTCCACGAGTGCGCTAAGGCATTAGATATAGGTTTTTCAAGGATTTATCAACGATATCTTCTAAAACGGATGAAGACAGCCGTGGCGCGCAAATTCGACCAATATACCGCCGCCTTTGAGTGGGATAAGGCTATGAGTGCCCGCACCTTCGCCGAATTTGACGACTGGGTCACTGCCCCGCTGCACGGTTTCAAGAACATGCAGGACTATTACGATCGCTGCAGCTCAGTGCACTTTTTGGACGGCATTGAGCGTCCCACCCTTATCATTAATGCGCTCGACGATCCGTTTATGACGGAAGACGTCATTCCGACAAACGAAAGCCTCTCAGAGAGCGTGACTCTCGAGATTGCCGCGTCGGGCGGACATGTAGGGTTCGTAGATGGAGGAACGCCCTGGAGGCCTTCATTTTACCTGCCAGGGCGTATCATTGGGTTCCTGGAACCGCAGGTCGCGATTCCAGGAATGTAGCTTTAGTCTGCGTCGACTTCTTTCATGGAAAGGCGCACGCGACCCTGACGGTCGACTTCCAGCACCTTCACCTTCACAACATCGCCTTCGGCCAGCTTGTCGCTGACTTTCTCAACGCGCTCGTTGGAGATCTGCGAGATGTGCACAAGGCCATCTTTACCCGGCAAAATGGTGACAAATGCACCGAAGTCCATCAGGCGAGCCACTTTGCCCTCGTAGATGCGGCCCACTTCGACGTCAGCAGTGATCTGCTCGATACGGTGCAGAGCTTCCTTGCCGGAAGCGCCGTCAACCGACGCGATGCGAATCGTGCCATCGTTCTCGATGTCAACCGATGCGCCCGTTTCCTCAGTGATCGCACGAATAACCGCGCCACCCTTTCCGATAACGTCACGGATCTTATCGGGGTCGATCTTGATCGTCATGATCGTGGGTGCCCACTCGGACATCTCGCCGCGCGTCTCGCTGATCACCTTGTTCATCTCACCAAGGATATGCAGGCGACCGTCGCGTGCCTGATCAAGCGCCTTGCTCATGATCTCTTTCGTGATCCCCTGGATCTTGATATCCATCTGCAGAGCGGTAATGCCGTCATCTGTACCGGCGACCTTGAAGTCCATATCGCCGAGGTGATCTTCATCACCAAGGATATCGGTCAATACAGCGAATTCGTCGCCTTCTTTGACCAGGCCCATTGCGACACCGGCAACCGGCGCCTTCAATGGTACACCTGCATCCATGAGCGCCAGGCTCGTGCCACAGACGGACGCCATTGAGCTGGAACCGTTCGACTCGGTGATCTCAGATACAACGCGGATTACGTAGCCAAACTCATCCATGTTCGGCATGACTGCCTCAATACCGCGGCGAGCCAGCTTGCCATGCCCGATTTCGCGGCGCTTCGGCGAGCCTACAAAGCCCGTCTCGCCAACGCAGAACGGAGGGAAGTTGTAATGCAGCATGAAGGGCTCCTTGCGCTCCCCTTCGATCGCATCGATGATCTGCGCGTCGCGGCCGGTTCCCAGTGTCGCAACAACGATCGCCTGGGTTTCACCACGCGTGAACACGGCCGAGCCGTGTGCCCGCGGCAGGACACCCACCTCAACGTCGATCGGCCGAACTGTGCTCCTGTCACGACCATCGATTCGGGGCTCACCCTTGATGACGCGCTGGCGCACAATTTTCTTCTCAAGTTTGTACAACTCGCCCTTAACGTCCTCAGCAGACCATTTGGCGTCTTCATCACTTGCAATCGCTGCAACTGCGGCTGCCTTGGCGTCACCAACGGCTGCCTGACGATCCTGTTTGTCAGTAATCTGATACGCATCCGTAAGACCTGCGGTTGCGGAATCCGCTACGGCTGCCGCAAGCTCTGCATCGTCTTCCGGTGCAACCCAGTCCCAGGCAGGCTTGCCAACTTCAGCAGCCAGCTCGTTAATGGTGTCAATTGCGACCTGCATCTGCTCGTGCCCGAACATGACAGCACCCAGCATGACTTCCTCCGACAGGCCAGATGCCTCCGATTCAACCATCAGGACCGCATCCTTGGTACCGGCTACGACGAGCTCAAGATCGCCCTCAGCAACAGCAGCGCGGCCAGGATTGAGGACATACTCACCATCTTTGTAGCCTACCTTTGCCGCGCCGATCGGGCCTGCAAACGGCATTCCCGAGATCGCAAGAGCGGCAGACGCACCGATCAGGGCCGGAATGTCAGGATCGACGTCCGGGTTCAGTGACATGACGGTCGCGATGATCTGAACTTCGTTCTTGAACCCTTTCGGGAACAGCGGACGAACCGGACGATCGATGAGGCGACAGGTGAGAACTTCTTTTTCACCTGGACGACCTTCGCGCTTGAAGAATCCACCCGGGATCTTGCCAGCAGCGTATGTTTTTTCCTGGTAGTTAACGGTTAGCGGAAAGAAGTCACGACCTGGATCGGCCGCTTTCTTGCCAACTGCAGTGACCAGGACGGTCGTTTCGGCCATGTCGACGACAACTGCGCCGTCAGCCTGACGAGCGATCGCGCCCGTATCTATAGTTACTTTGTGTTCCCCGAATTGGAAACTCTTTCTTGTCGATTTCACAATGATTTCTCTGATTGAATATTCTTAAGACAGACGCAACCGATAGCGTACCCTGCTATAGGGACGACGCATCGGTTACTGATTGCCTATGGGTACGCTCGCTGGATTAGCGGCGCAGACCGAGCTTCTTGATCAGCTCGCGGTAGCGGTCCTGGTCCCTCGATTTCAGGTAGTCAAGCAGCTTACGACGCTTGTTGACCATCTTCAGAAGGCCCTGACGGCTGTGGTGATCTTTCTTATGCTCACCGAAGTGCTCGGTGAGTTCTGCAATTCTTTTCGACAACAGTGCTACCTGAACTTCCGGGGAGCCCGTATCGGCTTCACCACGTGCGTGTTCGGCTATAACGCCCTGTTTTGCTTCACTGGAAAGTGACATTTCTTAGTTACTCCAATTTCTCTATGTTTAGCCCTTTTTTGAGCGCGGTATTCTAGCGCCTAGGAGGACCCATTAATACCCCAAATTCTTAAATTTAAGGGGTTTTTTCCTGTAATTGAAACACCCTGCGTGGTGCCAGCATACCGTCGCCGGAGAGCTCGCCCACGCCCAAAAACCTGCGGCCCGCCTGATATACCCGGACAAGCCCAATCTTGCTCTCATCGGCCACCCGCAACGCCTGGCCGCCGCTAAACTTCGCGCCTTCAGTCGCATCGACCTCGACGGCATCCATGCCGATCAGTGCCTCATCCGGTGGCAACAGGCCGGCGACAAGCGAGCCCCTGTCCTCCTCCGCCTGAGCCTCAACCGTGGCCAGATCGACCATGTCTTCTGACCTGAATCCGGCAACCGACTCCCGATGTAGCCTGGCCGTGTGCGCAACTGTTCCGGCCCGCAGCGCAATATCTTCCACCAGCGTCCGAACGTAAGTCCCCTTTGAGCACGTCACGCGGAACACAAGCCGGGTGCCGGCCGCTTCCAGAAGCTGTATCTGGTCGATCCGGATCGGTCTTGGTTCGCGCTCGACCGTTTGGCCTTGTCGTGCAAGCACATAGAGTCGCTGGCCATCTTTCTTCAGCGCCGAATACATCGGCGGTATTTGCATGGATTCGCCCAGGAATCCCTGCAATATCTCGTTCCAGTCTTCAGACGACAAGTCCGGCACGTCGGCCGTCGCTATCGTCTCGCCACCGTCCTCATCTCCGGTGCTGGTCGCCGTTCCCAGCCGCGCCGTAACCCGATAGGTTTTGTCGGCGTCCAGCAGGTACGCGCACACTTTTGTCGCCTCACCAAAGCAAAGCGGCAACATTCCCGTCGCTGACGGGTCCAGACTGCCCGTATGCCCGGCCTTTTTCGCATTTAGCAAGCGGCGAACCGCCTGCAATGCCCTGTTCGAGGTCATTCCAGGGGGCTTATTCAGGAGCAAGAGGCCATCCACCGTGTCGTACCGGCGTCCTCCACCGCGTGCCATATCGTCTACTTGCCGGCGTCGGGGTGCAGGGCGTTCTCGATCAGATCGCTGATACGCTGCCCTTCAGCGGCGCTATCGTCGTGCTCAAATCGCAGTTCCGGCACATGGCGCACCTTGATCGCCTGCCCCAGCTTCGCCCGCAGGAACCCGGATGCCTTCTCCAGGCCCGCCTGCACAGGCGCCGCTTCGGCATTCGGATCGATCATGTTGTAGTAGACCCGCGCAACGCTTAAATCGCGAGTCAGCTCGACCGCGGTCAACGATACGCCCTGCAGCCTGGGATCTTTCGTCTCGAAGCGCAGCAGCTCACTGAGCGATCGCAATACCTGGTTGCCCAGGCGCTGGTTTCTAGAAAATTCACGTGGCATGGCAGATTCTCGTCGCTCTTAGTCGAGCGTACGTGCGACCTCAATGCGCTCGAAGCACTCGATCTGATCACCAACCTTGACGTCATTGTAGTTCTTAACGCCGATACCACATTCAGTACCGGAGCGAACCTCGTTTACGTCGTCCTTGAAGCGGCGCAGCGACTCGAGTTCACCTTCGTAGATCACAACGTTGTCGCGTAGCACGCGAATCGGGTTCGATCGCTTCACATAGCCTTCGCTGACGATACAGCCGGCAATATCACCCAGTTTCGGCGAAGTGAAGACTTCCTTGACCTCCGCGAGACCAACATGCTGCTCACGAATTTCGGGTGCCAAGAGGCCAGTGAGCGCCGTTTTCACATCGTCAATCGCCTCGTAGATGATGCTGTAGTAGCGAACATCGACGCCCGACTCCTTAATCGCCGTGCGCGCCGTAGCGTCAGCGCGAACATTAAAGCCGATAATGAATGCATTAGATGCGGCGGCCAGGTTCACGTCGGTCTCGGTGATGCCACCTACGGTAGAACCAAGAACCTTCACCTTGACCTCGTCGTTGGACAGTTTCG
>Ga0224504_10000833_pt1 | contig 13988 bp, 15 predicted proteins | sample SF_Oct11_sed_USG_3_FD_170160 | JGI IMG/M metagenome (GOLD analysis project Ga0224504, IMG submission 170160) | Sediment microbial communities from San Francisco Bay, California, United States - SF_Oct11_sed_USGS_24 | ecosystem: Environmental > Aquatic > Marine > Sediment | place: USA... | reverse complement strand
GACTCGGTGCGCGCAAACTCAAGACAGTTCGAGCGCCAGTGCTGTTTATCCCCGAAATCGCTCGCGGATTTATCGGCCATGCAATTGGAGCAATCGCAGGCGGCGCACAGTATCGTCGTTCGTCATTCCTGCTCGATGCTGTTGGCGAAAAACTGTTTCCGGATTTCGTGAATATCCTGGAACGCCCGCACCTGCCGCGAGGTCTTGCGAGCGCGCCTTACGACAGCGAGGGGGTCGGTACCTATGATCGTGACATTGTCACTGACGGCGTATTGCGAGAATACGTGCTGAGCAGTTATTCCGCTCGCCGGCTCGGCTTGACCACAACAGCGAACGCCGGAGGAGCACAGAATCTCATCGTCCCCGGCAGCCGCCAGGACAAAGCATCACTGATCAGCGAAATGGGTACAGGGCTGGTTGTTCAGGAACTGATCGGGCAGGGCGTGAATGGCGTAACCGGCGATTATTCGCGCGGCGCCGTCGGTCACTGGGTTGAGAATGGAGAAATCGCGTATCCCGTGCACGAAGTCACTATCGCCGGGAACCTGAGAGACTTGTATCAACGCATTGCCGCAATAGGTGATGATCAGGATATGCGTGGTGGGATTCGATGCGGATCCTTACTCGTAGAGGAAATGACGATCGCGGGAGCGTAGGTGCATGCGAACTGTTGCCGTTACACGTGAGTTGACTGCCGCCATTGGCAATTGCGAACTGACCTTTCTGCATCGGTCGGCAATCGATTTCGGCCTGGCGCAGCAACAACACCGGGACTATCAATCGGCGTTGTCTTCACTTGGCTGCGAGGTCGTCGTCGTTCCTGCACCGCCGGGACTGGCGGATTCCGTGTTTATCGAGGACACCGCGCTGGTTCTGGATGACATTGCCGTGATGTTGCGGCCAGGCGTGGCGTCGAGGCAGCCGGAGGTGGCGGGCGTTGCAGAAGTGCTGCAACAGTATAAGCCCCTGAAGGCGATCGAGCCGCCCGGCACCATCGATGGCGGCGATCTTCTTCGCGTCGGCAACAGGATTTTCGCCGGGTTGTCGACACGCTCGAATCAGAGCGGTATCCAGCAGCTGCGTGACATTGTCTCGGACTTCGGCATGACCGTGGAAACGGTCGAAACGACAAAGTGCCTGCACCTGAAGTCCGCGGTTTCGGAGGTTGCGCCCGGCACGTTACTGATAAACACGGATTGGATCAGCAGCTCGGCTTTCAAAGACTTCGAACTGATCCCGGTCGACAAGGAAGAAACACACGCGGCGAATGCGCTGCGGATCGGCAAGAACCTGATCTACCCGTCGTCGTTTCCCCGCACCATGGATGTGCTCGTGAATCGCGGTATCGACGTGGTCCCCGTTGACCTTACCGAGCTGCAAAAAGCGGAAGGTGCCGTGACCTGCTGCAGCCTTATATTTTCGGCGCCTTAGCACCTGTTGTTACCGGGCTTCGATCTCGTCAAGAAGATTTGAGAGCGACCTGTCGCCCAGGGTCGATTCGACAGCTGCGTCGATTGTTTCACCAATCGAGTCGATCGCGCTTGCCCAACGCGGATCGCGATAGGAACCGGTTTCCCCGTCAATACGAACGACCTCGAGAATGTCGTGCAGTGTTATGCGCGACATTTCGCGGCCAGGTAGCAAGTCATCGTTCTCCAATGTGGTCAGCAAGCCTTTGTTTGCGAGCGCCATGATGATCGGCGTAACCGTGATCGACGGGATGCACAGCTCTTCACTGAGCGCTCGTTGGTTGACTGACTTGTTGGAATCGCGAAAAGCGGCTCCGACGATCAGCATGATGTTCAACGCGAGGCGCTCGCGCATCGCGTTGGACAGGCGCGGTTCGCGGCGTCCGATCCTCATGTACGCCGGATTCTGGAAATAAAACGCGAGCTGCGAGCCGATCAGCAGGATCAGCCAGTTGAGATATAGCCAGATCAGTGTCGTGATGGCTATGGCAAAACTGGCGTAGATCGCCTGGGTTCGTGCCGAGTTTGCGACGAATGCGGCAAAGATCATTCCGAGCGCCGCCCAGAGGAAACCACCCGTCAGACCGCCCACCAGCGCCGAGCGAAAGCGTACCTCTGTATTGGGCATGTACTTGTATAGGGCTGTGAACACGGCGGTTACAACAAGGAACGGTGTCAGCTTGCTGGTCGCGGAAAATACCGGGCCGAGTATGGCGTTGTGGGCAGCCCACTGGACAATCGCCTCGTTCTGCAACGACGCGAGCGCGCCGAGTGCGATTGCAATCGCAACCGGCCCCAACAGGAGAATCAGCATGTACTCGGTGAAGCGACGCGAAAAACTGCGGGGTTTGCTTACATACCAGACGTAGTTAAAGCTTTCTTCGATCTTTTGCACCATCGAGATGGCCGTATAGATGAAAAAAGCCAGGCCAATACCCCCCAGGACGCTGCCATTAACATTGTTCACGAGCGTCATGAGCTTGTCGGTTATCTCGACACCCTTGTCGCCGAGTGGCTCGAGGACGGTGTACAACCTCGACTCCAGGTCCCTGTGGACACCGAGACCCTTGAGGACCGAAAAACTGAAGGCAACCAGCGGCACGACAGACAACAATGTCGTGTAGACGAGGCTCATCGATCGCAGCGTCAGCTGGCCCGAAATGATGTCGCGCAGGACGGCGTAAAGATTTCGCAATACGCTGGCGAGAATTCGACCCGGCAAGCCATGCTTGTACAGCCCGACGCCCCATACCAATTCGTCGAGCTTGAGTTTGAGACCGGCGATCATGGGATTATCGTGTGCCTCCGTGGTCTCAGACAGACGTCATCCGGGTGTAGGCTTCCTGGTATTTTTGCGCCGTCATCTCGAGTATCTCGGTCGGCAAGTCAGGGCCTGGTGCGGTCTTGTCCCAGTCGAGCGTCTCGAGATAGTCGCGCACGAACTGCTTGTCGAAGCTCGGCGGGCTGATGCCCACCTCGTAGCCATCAACAGGCCAGAAGCGCGACGAGTCGGGCGTCAGTACCTCATCGATGATGTGCAGGCGACCTTGCTCGTCGAGGCCGAACTCGAACTTTGTGTCAGCGATGATGATGCCGCGCTCGAGTGCGTAGGCTGCCGCTCGCTCGTAGACCTCAATCGAAATGTCGCGGACGCGGCTTGCGAGCTTCTCGCCAACGAGTTCGACGACCTTTTCAAAGCTGATATTTTCGTCGTGCGCGCCGGCCTCGGCTTTGTAAGCCGGGGTAAAGAGTGTTTTCGGCAATTTCTCGGCCTGCTGCAGGCCGCCGGGCAGGTCGATGCCACAAACCTGGCCCGTTTCCTGGTAGTCCTTCCAGCCCGATCCGATGAGGTAACCGCGTACGACGGCCTCGACCGGCAAAGGTTTCAGGCGTTTGACGACAAGCGAGCGGGTCTTAAGCTGCTCCCGCAGCGCGGGGTCCTTGACGACATCGGCGACGGTCAGATCCGTCAGCTGGTTGTCGACGATGTCGCCCATCATGCGGAACCAGAACAGCGATATCTTCGTCAGGACTTCGCCTTTGCCGGGAACCGGATCTGGCATCACCACGTCGTAGGCGGACAGGCGGTCCGTCGTGACGAGCAGAAGATGCTGTTCATCGATGCTGTAAATGTCGCGGACCTTGCCGCGGCCGATCAGGGGGAGTTCGGGAATCGAGGATTCGAACAGGACGTCATCGTTATTCATCGTCCGATGATCGCCGCAAAAGTGGGCGCTCGCAAGGTCTCTGATGGGAATAGGCGTCAATGCACGATACGATGCAGCCCCATATGTTCCTTGGAAAAGTCCTTGTCCTGATCCCCATCTTGCTGGTTGCCTACCAGTTCTACCGGGGATTCAAGAAGACCGTGCACTCGTTCGAGAAGGAGGGTGCCGCTATCGGCCGTGTTTCCGACGAATTCGTGCGCGCACTGTTCGGCATAATGGGGCACCTTGCCAAGACGGATGGCCGCGTATCCGAGGACGAAATACGGGCGGCAAGGCTGATCATGCATCGTCTCGGGCTGAGTCCTGCCCAGGTTCGCCGCGCGATCGGCTGGTTTGAAGACGGCAAGCGCCCGGGGTTCCCGCTCGTCCAGACTTTGCGCGAAGTGCGGCGGGTTCATGGCAGAAGCCCTGCAAGGCGTACTTTGTTCCTGCGCCTGCTGCTGGAGGTCGTGCTGGCGAAGGACTCTCTGTCAAAGGCCGAACGCGCACGCATCTGGACGGCATGCACGGAACTCGATATCGGTCGCGTTGAACTGGCGCAACTCGAGGCAATGATTCGTGCGCAGAAGGGATTCAAACGATCACCGGCGGGCGATGCTGATGCGGCTCGAGTGCGAGGGGCCTATGCAGCACTGGGTGTTTCACCCGATGTCAGTAATGATGACATCAAAAAAGCGTATCGTCGGCTAATGAACAAGAACCACCCTGACAAGATCGCTGGCAGCAATCCTGAGGCCGATGTCATCGCTGCAGCAGAACGCCGCACGCGCGAAGTCCGCAGCGCCTACGAGATGCTGAAAGCGAGGCGCTCGATCAGGTAATCTCTACCTGCAATCCACAAAGAGGATCCGTCGTGAAACCTTTAATTGCTCCTTCGATTCTTTCCGCTGATTTCGCCCGCCTGGGCGAGGATGTCAAAGCCGTGCTCGACGCGGGCGCCGACATCGTGCATTTCGACGTAATGGATAATCATTTCGTGCCCAACCTGACAATCGGGCCGTTGATTTGCGATGCATTACGTAACTACGGTATCGAAGCGCCTATCGACGTTCACCTCATGGTTGAGCCCGTTGACCGGATCATTCCGGATTTTGCCAAGGCCGGGGCGAGCTACATTACGTTTCACCCCGAAGCCAGCAACCACCCGGACCGCTCGCTCGGGTTGATTCGCGAACAGGGCTGCAAGGCAGGCCTTGTCTTCAATCCGGCCACACCGCTCGACTGGCTCGAATACGTGATCGACAAAGTCGACATGGTATTGCTGATGTCGGTGAACCCGGGTTTTGGTGGCCAGGCATTCATCCCGTCGGCACTCGACAAGTTGCGCCAGGCGCGCAGGCTCATCGATGACAGTGGTCGTGAAATCCGCCTGGAGATCGACGGTGGCGTGAAGGTCGACAATATCGGCGAGATCGCGGCTGCCGGTGCAGATACGTTCGTGGCAGGCTCCGCCATTTTTGGCAGCGAGGACTACGCCGCGACGATCGCGGCGATGAAGGCGAACATAGCCAAAGCCGCCTGACCTATTCCAGCCTGGTAGCCGACTGCTCCCAGGGTCCGGGATTGAGCGTGAGCCCGGTGACCTCTCCGTCCTGCAGGTCGAAATGGAGCACGTCCCTGGCGGGTGTGTCGAGCACGAACGCCCCGTCCACCGTCGGTATCAACGGGTGTTCCGGCTCCAAGAAGTAGGCCTGCCTGATGCCGCCGTACAATGCGACTAGTTTGTCCTCCTTCAGCCTGATGCCAACCCGGGCATGGTCATTGAACTCGTAGTCGCCGACCAGTATCTCCAGTGACTCCGGCTTCGGGTTCGTTGCAACGACACGCGGTTCCGGCGGCAGCTCCGGAACGCTGGCCAGGATGGCATCCCATGCGAGTTCCGACGCAATGACCGCAAAGTCGGTGGAGGAGAGTGCCGTATCCTCGACCTCGTCAGTCGTCATCGCATACAGAACGTCGCCGTCAGCAGCCGTCGCGAATGGCTGTATCCCCCGGGACATCGAACCGTGGACCTGCTTCGCCAATCGCTGCAACTCCGTGAACGGCATCTTCCGATTGGTCACAACCAGCGTCAGGGTCGTGTTTTCCGACGGCTCCGTGACGAGGTCATCGTCGCCCAGGCCTGTTCCGACCCGGGCAAGGACATCGCCGACCAGCGGGCAATCGTTATGCAGAGTATTTCGTCGACAACGTACTATGCGGCCCTTTCGATCGACTATCGCGCCCAACGCATTGACGACGGTAAACACGCCGACCTTGATCGGGCCTATTTCGCGAAATGCGCCACCCTGGCCCGAGTGCGGCCAGTACTCGGTCGGGAACTCCTTGTTCAACCTGGCGACGTAGTACCCCTGCATCGCGAAGCGGCCCGCTCCCTGCGAGCCCAGCGGAAACCAGCCGGCTTCTGCAGACTCAAGGGCCGCTCGACCCAGCGCATCGTCCGGCGTGACCCGTAACATGCGGCGCGCACCGACATCATAGATAATCGCGCCAACCACACCGGCAATGGCGTTTGGTTGGTCTTCGGCGGCTTTCAGGTCCTTGATGGCATTTGCTGCGCCAGTCGCTGCGGACAGCCCGTACCAGGAGCCACCGGAGAAAACGACGGCGTCAATCATCCTCGCTTCGCGGGCGTTTTGCAGCACAGTCGCGTTTAACGTTCCCGGGCTGCCGCCGCGCACGTCTACTGCGCCCTTTACGCCGTCCGGGAAATAGAACACCGTTGTACCGGTCGGTCCCTCGTCGTATTCGGCGATACCTACTCGCATTGCCGGAAAATCGAAGTTGATCTGCGGACCGTCGAAGCGTGTGACCGGCTCGAATGGTTCGGCCATTGCAGGCGCGGCGCTCAGAACGAACAAAGCCGCGACAAGTGTCGCGGCTTTGTATGCCCGTTGCTCCATCGCCTTCCGGCAGGATGCGATCATCAAAGCTTGCGGTTAGGTCTTGCGCCGTAGACGACGATAGTCTTGCCGCTTGCCGAAACCAGTCCCTGTTCCTCGAGGACCTTGAGTACGCGGCCCGCCATTTCGCGTGAACACCCAACCAGGCGACTCAGTTCCTGGCGGCTGACCTTGATCTGCATGCCGTCCGGGTGCGTCATCGCGTCCGGCTCGTTACAGAGGTCCATGATCGCGTGCGCGACACGGCCGGTAACGTCAACGAATGCCAGGTCACCCAGCTTGCGATTGGTGCGATCGAGGCGTGTTGCCAGCTGTGTAGCCAGTTCAAATACGAGGCCCGGGCTTTCGCTTGCAATCTGCCGGAAGCGCGGATAGGTCATTTCGGCGATTTCACATTCGGTGCGTGTACGAACCCAGGCGCTACGAGTCGGTTGCTCATAGAAAAGCCCCATCTCGCCGAAAAACTGCCCCTTGTTCAGGTACGCCAGCACCATCTCGTTGCCGTCCTCGTCTTCGATCATGACCTCGACCGAGCCGTCAACGATGTAGTACAAAACGTCCGGCAGATCGCCGGCGTGAATCATCACTGTTTTCTGCGGAACGGTACGTACGCGGCAGTAACTCAAGAAGCGGTTAATCGCCGGTACGTCGCTCAGATTTCTCGCTGTCGTCTGCATTGATAACCCCTCGCCCAATTTGCGAACCACTTTTAATACAGAAAGCCCCTCAGGGCAAGCTAAGTCCGTGTTTTTCCGTAGTTTTATTGGCGATTAGACCCAATACGCCGTTTTTGTCATAACTTTGGCGGTCAAACGCATGAGATGTTTCACGGGGGCGGGCAGCTCTGCGGCGCCGGCCTCGATCGCGTTTTCACCATGTTCTTGTTCCTCGTCACGCATCTGCTCGACGATCGCCCGACTCCTGGCATCCTCCGGCGGCAGGTTGTCGAGGTGGTTGTCGAGGTGCGCGCATACCTGGCGTTCGGTCTCCGCAATGAAGCCAAGGCTCCACTTGTCCCCGAGAACGCCACTGGCCGCTCCGATTGCAAAGGCACCGGCGTACCAGAACGGACTCAGTCTGCTGACATCCTCACCCAATTCATGAAGACGCTGTTCGCACCAGGCGAGGTGGTCGAATTCCTCGTCGGCCGCACGTTGCATCTGTGCCTCGATCGCCTTGTCGCGCGCCACTGCGGCGTGCCCCTGGTAGAGCGCCTGTGCGGCAACCTCGCCGGCATGGTTGATGCGCATGAGCCCGGCTGCGTGCCGCTTCTGACTGGCGTTGAGATCGGCATCGATGAGGTTCGCAGCGGGATTGTCCCTGGCGGCAGATCGTTCGGCAGGCGTGGCTACGGTCCGCAGGGCATTGTTGGCGCTGGCGAGCAAGCGGTCCAGCGGCGTCAGTTGGCGTTTTTCCATGGACGGAATTATAGCGAAACGCAGCCGTTCGACGGTATACTCCGCAGCCTTTTCTGTCCGCAACAATGAAATCACGAAGGAGAACACGCATGAAACTGCGCTGGCTAGCCATGGTCGCGGCACTAATCGCGCCATTTTCACTGATGGCTCAGGATCAACCCGAGAGTCCCTGGGCCGGTAAGGCGAAGCTCGGCTACCTGGCCACATCGGGCAACACCGAGAACTCGACATTGAATACGGGCTTCGAGGTTGGCTACAAGGCGGGCAAGTGGGCTCACCTGTTCAAGGCGGCGGCGATCAATGCGTCGGAGAATGAGGTGACGACTGCCGAGGCCTACGACGCCGGCTGGAAGAGTGAGCGCAACATGAGCGACAAAGACTTCCTGTTTGGTCGTCTGGACTGGCGTAAGGACCGTTTTGGTGGTTTTGACACCCAGTTCTCGCAGACCGTCGGTTATGGCCGGCGCCTGATTGATACGGACAAGCACAAGCTCAATGCCGAGGCTGGTGTTGGTGCGCGGCAATCAGACTTGCAGGATGGCACGACGGAAAACGAGACGATTTTCCGTGGTGGTATGGACTACCAATGGTTGTTCAGCGAGACGGCGAACTTCAGCCAGAGCCTGGTGGTCGAGAGCGGCGGCAAGAATACCTACCTTGAATCGAAGTCGGCTTTGTCCGCGCAGTTGGTCGGGAATCTGGCGCTCGTCGCGTCTTACACGGTGAAGCACAATACCGACGTGCCGCCATTGACTGAAGAAACAGACACTTACACGGCTGTTTCGCTCGAATACGTGTTCTGAGCCGCGTCACTGAAAAAGCCCCCATATTTGTTTGCAATGGGGCGGGGGCTACAGTAGAATTTCGCGCCTTTCGCCAATCCAGCGAACGCTTTTTCGTGCGCGGATTGCTCGCCGGGTCAAGGCTCGCCTTTCGAGGCTGCCCGTGACCTGGCAGATAGACAAGTTTATTCCCTTACGGAAACCAGAATTATGAAGACGTTTTCTGCGAAGCCAGCAGAGGTTCGCCGCGACTGGTACGTGGTCGATGCCACAGGCAAGACCCTGGGTCGCCTGTCGACCGAGATCGCGCACCGTTTGCGTGGCAAGCACAAGCCGGAGTACACGCCGCATGTCGATACGGGTGACTACATCGTCGTTATTAACGCCGAGAAGGTCCGCGTAACAGGCAACAAGCTGCAGGACAAGATGTACCACCATCACACGGGATACATCGGCAACCTGAAATCGGTACCGCTCAACAAGATGCTGGACGAGCATCCGGAGCGGGTCATCGAGAAGGCCGTCAAAGGCATGCTTCCGCGCGGTCCATTGGGGCGCCAGATGTACTCCAAGCTGCGCGTATTCGCCGGCCCCGAACACACCCACGCTGCGCAGCAGCCGATTCCGCTGGAAGTTAACGCCTAGGGCGTGCTTCTCAGACTGAGTAGAGATTATGAGTGATACGTTTTTTTACGGTACCGGTCGTCGCAAGACCTCGACAGCTCGCGTCTTCCTGACGCCGGGCGACGGCAGCATCACGGTTAACAAGCGTCCACTGGACGCATTCTTCGGCCGCAAAACGGCCCAGATGATTGTTCGCCAGCCGCTGGAACTGACCCAGTTGGGTGACAAGTTCAGCGTCAATGTTTCCGTCAAGGGCGGTGGCACGACGGGCCAGGCCGGCGCAATTCGCCACGGTCTTACTCGCGCGCTGATGGCTTATGATGAGTCACTGCGTCCGAGTCTGCGCAAAGCCGGTTTCGTAACGCGCGACGCGCGCGAAGTCGAGCGCAAGAAGGTCGGCCTGCGGAAAGCACGCCGCGCCACGCAGTACTCGAAACGCTAAACGACCACGCGGTCGAGCGATCCTGTTTGGGGGATCGTCTAGTGGTAGGACTGCGGACTCTGACTCCGCCAACGGGGGTTCGAATCCCTCTCCCCCAGCCAAAAACAAATGGGCCCATAACGGGCCCATTTTTTTGGCTGGGGGAGAGGGAAAACGCACGCAGTGCGCCCCGCAGGGGTGAGGATCGGCCCGAGCAGATCCGAGTCCATCCCTCCCGCGAAGCGCCCATCCCTCTCCCCCAGCGTCCATTCCTCGCCGCGATGCGGGGCCTTTGTCGTATCATCCCAGCCATGAAACCACTCGCCATCTGCCTGCTCCTGTTTGCTGCCCCGGCATTCGCGGAGTCACATGAAGAACTCATCGATCGGGCGTTCGAAGCACTCGACGACGACCTGTCCGAGCACTGGTCCTACACGCACACGCAGGAAGATAGCGAGGGTCAATACGTGGGCCGCTACGACCCTAGGTTGCCGGAGGGCGAGCGCTGGGAGCTCATTTCGGTCGACGCCCGCGAACCGACTGCAAGCGAAACCGAGTATTACCTGGAACAGCGGCGCAAAGAACAAGATCAGGATGCTGAAGACGACGGAGGATTCGAATCGGTCGCGAAGGAGGGAAGTATTGCGCTCGCAGAGGAAACCGACAGTTTCTGGCTGTTCAGCTTCGAGCCTGTGGCGGGTGCCGAGGAAGGCATGGACTTCATGGAATCAGTCGACGGCACGTTGAGAGTTAACAAAGATGGTCCCTACGTTGCCGAGATGACCCTGCAGAACAGGCGCACGATCAAACCAGGAAAGGGCGTCAAGATCGAGAAGTTCTTTACGCGACTGGCGTTCGCACCCGTCCACCAAGATGGGCCGGTTCTTCCGCAAAGCGTTGAGGCGAGCGTCAAAGGCAAAGCCTTCCTGGTCGTCAAATTCGATGAGACAGAGAAATTGACGTACAGCGAATTTGAACGGGTTATTGACTAGGTCGCGCGAGTTGCCCAGCTGGTTTTGCGGGTTTAGTTTTCGTAAACCACATCTCCGTCCATGACGGTTATGACGACGTTGGTCTTGTGGATGGCATAGGGATCAACCGCGAAAATATCCTGATCCAGAACCACGAGGTCTGCCTTCTTGCCTGTTTCGATCGAGCCGATCTGGTCTTCCATGTGCAACTGGTAGGCCGCATCGATCGTGAAGCCTCTGACCAGCGACTCGACGCTCAGCCGCTCGGACTCCAGTGGCTGCACCTTGGCATCCGGTTGCCCGAATTCCTGCCGTGTGTGCCCCATTTCAATCTGGATGATGGGTGAGAGGCCAAGTGTGCCCGCGCCGCTGGCGGGGAAATCGCTGCCAAAAGTGAGTTTTGCGCCGGTGTCTTCGAGGCTTTTGAAACGCCAAAACCGGCTGAACTGGTCCGCACTGACGAACTGTTTGCCGTAGGTGTCATAGGATGCCCACAGCGGCGTGCTCTGCGCTATTACACCAAGTTGTCCGAAGCGCGGAACATCCTGGTCGGTTATGACCTGGATGTGACAGATCGTATAGCGCGTTGCAGACTCCGGGTGAGCGGACTGCGCTGCTTCGATCGCATTGAGCGATTCGTGGATCGCGCGCTCACCGAGTGCGTGCACATGCACATCCATGTCGATTGCCGCCGCTTCGGTAATCATGTGCGTCATCTGTTCTTCGGTGAATACTGTCTCGCCGGAGTTACCGGGCTCGCCCTGGTAATCCTCGAACATGGCGGCGGTACGGCCTTCCACCGTGCCGTCGTCGGGGATCTTCAGCGTGTTGTAGTGGTAGCGATCCCCCTTCAATTCCTCGCGCCAGGTGGCTGCGGTTTTCACGGCGCTCAGATAGTGTTCCTGTAGTTTCGGACGAGAGGAACCGACCAGGCGAATGGTCAGGTCGCCACCTTTTTCGAGACGGTCGAGAATGCGTTTGATGCCAGCCACGTCGGCACCATCGATGATTCCAGCGTCGAAGGCGGACGTAACACCATAGGCGTTCATGATGTCGACGATAATGCCAGTGCCCTCGACGATGACGTCTTCAGTGATGACATTCAGCGCACTCATCGCCATCCCGGCCGTTCCTTCGAGGAGATAGCCGGTGGCGTCGCCATTCTCGTCCCGCTTGTAGTAGCTGTAGCCCGGTACCGGGTCAGGGGTATCCTGCGTAATATTAAGCGCCTCGAGCGCAGCCGTATTGGCCCACGCCGCGTGAAAACCCTCATCCATGATCAGGACCGGCTTGTCCGGTACTATCGCGTCGATCAATTGCCGCGTCGGACCGACCGGTCCAAACGTTGTCGCGAGAAAGCCATAGCCGAACAGTAGCGGCGCGTCTTCGTTGGCGGCCGCGTAGTCGGCGATCGCTTGAACCCAGTCATCGACTGTTCCCCAGGTTTCCAGAGACAGAGCCGTCGCATAACCGCCACCGACGACCAGGTGTGAATGGGTGTCGATGAAACCGGGTAGCACAAGCTGGCCACCAAGATCGCGGACGTCGGTTGATTCTCCGATGAACGGCTCGGCACCAGCCGCATCACCTACGTAGAGGATCGAGTCATTCCGGACAACTACAGCGTCAGCCTCGGGGGCATCCGCATTCATCGTGTAAACCCGAGCATTGACTAGCGCAATGCTGCCGGTGGGCGATTCGGGCTGAGGGGAGCAGGATGTGGCCGCGATTGCAGCAAGCAACAATGTTGCGCGCCGCATCAGGTACGCATTTCTCGCACGCCTTTGTCATCGGCCATCAGGAGAATATCGGCAGGTCGGTCCGCGAACAGGCCAACGGTAACAACGCCGGGAATCCGGTTGATTCGCATTTCCATGTCAATCGGGTTGGCAATCTGCAGATTGTGGACATCAAGAATGTGGTTGCCGTTATCGGTAACAAAACCCTCGCGCCAGATCGGTTGGCCGCGCATCTTAAGCATGCGTCGGGCCACCATTTCCTGTGCCATCGGCAGCACTTCGATTGGTAGCGGGAATTTTCCAAGCATGCCAACCAGCTTGGAGTCGTCGATGATGCAAACAAAGCGCCGGGCCGCAGCCGCGAGGACTTTTTCGCGGGTTAATGCGCCACCGCCACCCTTGATCAGCTGCAGGTGTTTGTTACTTTCATCAGCGCCGTCGATATAGAGGTCGATATCGCCAGTCTCATTCAGCGTATGAACCTTGAAGCCCTGGTCTTCCAGGAGTTTCGTCGATGCTTTGGAACTGGATACGATCCGGTCAATCCGGTCCCGGACTTCGGGCAGCATCTCGATCAGGTAATTGACTGTCGAGCCGGTGCCGATACCGAGTACGGTGCCCGGCTCGATAAATTCCATCGCGGCCCTGGCGGCCGCGCGCTTTTTCTCGGTTGCGTCCATAGGTGCGTACTATAGTGAATTTGCCAAGAATTGCACGTGTGCCGGTGCAAAGTCTGGGGGGCAAAAGAAAAGAGCCCGCCAAGGCGGGCTCTTTTGCTTGCTTAGGAAGAAGGCCTCTTCCGCAGCTACTGGCTAACTACCGTTTTTTCCTGCGGGTCGCTTTTTTCTTCGTAGCTTTCCGCTTGGTAGCCTTCTTTTTCGTCTTACGCTTGGCGACTTTTTTCTTCGCCTTACGTTTCGTAGCTTTTTTCTTCGTAGCTTTCTTTTTAGCCTTCTTCTTGGTTTTCCGTTTGGCTACTTTCTTTTTAGCCTTTTTCTTCGCTACTTTCTTTTTAGCGACTTTCTTTTTCGCTTTCTTCTTGGCGACTTTTTTCTTCGCTACTTTCTTTTTAGCGACTTTCTTTTTCGCTTTCTTTTTAGCGACTTTTTTCTTCGTCTTGCGTTTCGCTACTTTCTTCTTAGCTACGCGCTTTGCAGGTTTCTTACGTACAACTTTCCGTTTCTTAGCGACTTTGCGCTTCGAAGCTTTTTTACGAGACTTCTTTTTGGTAGCCATTAATTTTCTCCGTGTCGGGTACCCGCGAATGAGTATACGCAACAATCTATAAAAATCCAGCGAGTTAGATGCTCACAATTGCGCGAAAAAAAAGTCTGTGAAAGGCGCGATTGAGTACTGCAAAAAAATTCACCGTTGCTAGCGCATTCATGGACGACCATTGTTTCGAAAAAATGCCAAACAGCGCACGAAATGGT
>Ga0224504_10000832_pt1 | contig 13992 bp, 12 predicted proteins | sample SF_Oct11_sed_USG_3_FD_170160 | JGI IMG/M metagenome (GOLD analysis project Ga0224504, IMG submission 170160) | Sediment microbial communities from San Francisco Bay, California, United States - SF_Oct11_sed_USGS_24 | ecosystem: Environmental > Aquatic > Marine > Sediment | place: USA... | reverse complement strand
TTAAATTTTTAAATATTACTTTTACAACTTAAATTTAAACTTTAAAATTATCCAAAGATTCAGTTACCTCTTAATTGCTACAATATGTTTAACATCTTGTAATTCCACTTCTACATTGTTAGGGGCGCATCATGATGCGATTCATAAAACCGAGACTTCAACTACACATTTCAATAAGCAAAGAATTGATTTTATTGAATCCTATATATCCAATATTGATTTTAAAGCCAACGATAATTTAGAATTGGACATTAGTAGTTTAAAAGTAAACGGTCACAAAAGAATTATAAGTACTAACGAATCTGATAAAAATGTTCTTTACAAAAACAATTCAGTGATTAGGGTTAAATTCAAAAATCATTTGCATAACAACTTTATAAAATCTAAAGTTTTTTATTATGATAATGATGAACTTGTTTGTATTAAACTAATTGATATTTTACCTAATGAATTAAATGAGGTTGGTCACCGTCAAAGAACCATTTATATTCATGATAATAAACCAATTTCAGATTCAGACCTATCAAATTCAGGTGATCCTCTAAATGAATTGGTTGTATTGGGGCAAGAATATTTAAAAAACGAATACCGCTCTATAAATTAATCTAAACTAGGTAGGTTAAAATTATTCAATACACTTGACAATTTCATGGCAGCTTCAATCTCTTCTGATCTTCTTGGAGCCATGGCTGATAAATTTACAGGACCATTTTTTGTTATTAAAATATCGTCTTCAATTCTAATGGCTATTCCCCACCATTTTTCATCACAGTTACTTCCTTCAGGAATATAAATTCCAGGCTCAACAGTTATTACCATATTTTCTTTAAAATTGCCATACAATCCGGGGTCGTGAACATCTAAGCCTATATAATGAGAGGAACCATGAGGGTAATACATATGATTTGAATTTTCAGATGCAATAATTCCTAATTCACTTAACCCCTTATTGATAATTATTCTTGTCACATTGTTTGGATCGTTAAAACCATTTCCAATTTTGGCTTCTGCAATACCAGCCTCTTGGGCTTCATACACCAAATCGTAAATTAATTTTTGCTCCGTTGTAAATTTACCATTGGCTGGAATTGTTCTTGTAACATCAGCTGTATACCCGTGATATTCAGCACCCAAATCCATTAATATAAGGTTGTTATCTCCAATACGGGGTTTGTTATTGTTTACATAATGTAAAATACAACCATTGTTTCCTGCGCCTACAATAGACGGATACCCCTCATATTCAGCACCATATTTTTTATAAACAAACTCATGCACGCCTTGGGCCTCGGTTTCAGACATATTTGGATGCATGGCTTTCATCATTTCCAATTGTCCGATCGCAGAAATTTCAACCGCCTTTTTTAACAATACCAACTCTTCTTTGGTTTTTATTTCACGCATTGAAGCCATTAAAGTACCTAAGGTTTTTGTATCAATTCTTTTCTGGTTTTTCTCTTTAATTTTATCTGTGGTAGGATCGGTTAAGTTTTTTAAATCAAAAGAAATTTTTTCTTTAAAAACATGAATTAAATCATACAAATCAGCTTTATTGTTTTGATCATCTCTCACATCATTTTTAAATTGCTCGAATAATATTTTATCAAACTTTGAAAAATCTAGATCATAACTACTAAAATCACTTCCATTGTAAGCAATTTTAAACCCTAGTTCATCTTGAACCCCTTCAATTCCTAAACGCTTACCTGTCCACATTTCGGCATATTCATTACTTTCCTGAACAAAAATAAGCTCATTAAATGTTGTTTTATTAATTGTTTGCTCTTCTTTGAAAATTAAAACTAAAGCGTTTGGCTCCTTGTAACCTGTTAAATAATAAAAATTAGGATCTTGATGATACACATAATCTACATCATTTGATCTATTTCTAACTGCATTGGCAAAAAAAACGGATACACTATTATCAGGTAATATTTTACGAAGTTCATTTCTTCTGGTTTTATGAAAATCTTTCGATAAATAATCTTGCGGTAAATTTGAATCTTGAGAAAAAATTGGGGAAGCAGCAAAGCACAGTATTAAAATAATAAATTTAAGAATTTTCATATTTTTAGTGAATGGTTATTAAATGGATTCAAATATAAGTAAAAGTTAAATGTTTGTTGAAATCCAAATAATTATTTACAACAAAAGATAACGATATTTAAAGAATTAATTTTTACTAGGTAAATAATTATCAATGCTATCTTGCGGAATTTATTAATTTAGCATCACAAAAAAAATATATAAAATGAAGAATACTGCTTTATCTCACGTTCATGAGAAATTAGGTGCTAAAATAGTACCGTTTGCGGGTTATAATATGCCTGTACAATACGAAGGAATAAATATTGAGCACGATACCGTAAGAAAAGGGGTGGGTGTTTTTGATGTTTCGCATATGGGCGAATTTTTAATTGAAGGAGAAAATGCATTATCACTTATTCAAAAAGTGACTTCAAATGATGCCTCAAAATTGGGTATTGGTAACGCACAATACAGTTGCTTTCCGAATGACATGGGGGGTATTGTTGATGATTTAATTGTTTATAGAGTTAAAGAAAACACTTATTTGCTTGTTGTAAACGCTTCAAACATTGAAAAAGACTGGAATTGGATTGAAAAACACAATACCGAAAACGCTCAAATGACCAATATTTCAGACGAATATTCATTACTAGCCATTCAAGGTCCAAAAGCAGTTGAAGCTATGCAGAGTCTAACTTCAATAGATTTGTCTGCTATTAAGTTTTACTCTTTTAAAGTAGCTGATTTTGCCGGTGTTGAAAATGTAATAATTTCTGCAACAGGGTATACTGGTTCTGGAGGTTTTGAAATCTACTGTAAAAATAATGAAGTTGAAAAAGTATGGAATGCCGTGATAGAAGCTGGTAAAAATTTTGGTATTAAACCAATTGGATTGGCTGCACGTGATACGCTAAGATTAGAAATGGGTTATTGTTTATATGGAAACGACATCAATGATATTACCTCTCCTATTGAAGCTGGTTTGGGATGGATTACAAAATTCACAAAAGATTTTGTAAATTCTGAAGCTCTTAAAAAACAAAAACTAGAAGGTATTACTAAAAAATTAGTAGCCTTTAAAATGGTAGATAAAGGAATTCCAAGACAAGATTATAGTATTGTAAACGCCACTAACGAACCAATTGGAAAAGTTACCTCAGGTACAATGAGTCCATCTTTAAAAGAAGGGATTGGAATGGGATACGTAACCAAGGAGAACTCCAAAGTTGGCACTGAAATTTTCATTCAGGTTAGAAATAAAAGCTTAAAGGCAGAAGTTGTAAAATTACCTTTTTACAAAGGTTAAGAGTTCTTAGGAACTTTTCCTATTACACCTTCGTAAAATTTATAAAAGAAATTAAAGTCTTTTTCCTTATTATCAGTAATATAATAAGGTTCTGAGATTTTAATTTCTTTGTCTTTAAAATTAAAAGTAATCATCACAATAGGTACTTTTGCTCCTTGTGCAATATAATAAAAACCTGTTTTCCAGTCAGTCACTTTTTTTCTGGTTCCTTCAGGTGACAAAGCTAAAATAAAATTTTCTTTGCTATTAAATACATTAACGATGGCCTCTACTTTATTACTGCTTTTACTTCTGTCAATAGGAGCACCTCCTAACCATTTAAAAATAAACCCGAAAGGTGGTTTAAACAACGAGGCTTTTCCAATATAATTAACTGGTAATTGCTCTGCATATTTAAGTCCCAAACCTAACATAAAATCAAGCCAATGAGTATGTGGTGCACCAATTAGCACATATTTTTTTAATGTTTTAGGAAAACTACCAATAGTTTTCCAGCCAAATAAAGTGTACAATATAAAACGGGCAATAACTTTCATATAATGTTAATAACTCAACTTTTAAAGTTAATTAGTAAATAGTGGTAACAAATATAATTATCTTACTTTTATAAAATCTAATATTACCTCAATTAAATCTTATTTTATAAAAATAAATGTTAAAACCCATTCTTTTTCACTTCTTTTTTGACCTATTAAACTATTCTTATAGCAAAAACAGGAACTGTTAGAGGATTAAAATCAGTTTTTATTATTCTAAAACAAGCTTAAATATTATTTCAAAAAACATCAAGATAACTTTCGGTGTATTTGAAGCATCTCATAATAATAAACATCAAATTATAACCTTAAATTAAAGCATGGCACAGTATATTTTTATTCCGATTGTATTTATTATCGCAGCAGCAATTGGTTTCATTATAGGAAAATTATGGACTAAAAACACGCTTGAAAAAGCGATCTCTGAACTAGAAATTAAGAATAAACTTTTACTTGAAGAAAAGGAAGTTAATAAATTAACTATAAGTAGCTTAAATGAAGAGAAAGGCATTTTACACAATGAGAAACATCAGATAGATTTACGTTATACAGAAAAAGTTTCTGAGTTGAAAAATTTAGAAGAAAAATTACAAGACAACAAAAAGGAACTTTCAAAATTACAGGATAAATTCACCAAAGATTTTGAAATCTTAGCAAGTAAAATACTGGAAGAAAAATCTTCAAAATTCACGGAACAAAATCAAGAAAATATCAAGCGCATATTAAACCCTTTACAAGAAAAAATTCAAACTTTTGAAAAAAAGGTAGAAGATACACATAAAGAAAGCATTGATTATCACGCAGCTTTACGTCAGCAAATAGTTGGTTTAAAAGATTTAAATCTTCAAATGAGTAAAGAAACCATTAATTTAACAAAAGCTTTAAAAGGAGACAGTAAAGCACAAGGAAACTGGGGTGAGTTGGTATTGGAACGAGTTTTAGAAAAATCTGGTTTACAAAAAGACAGCGAGTATTTTGTACAACAAAGCTTTTTAAACAATGAAGGTAAGCGCATTATGCCCGATGTTGTAATACATTTACCAGATGATAAAAAAATGATTATTGACTCTAAAGTTTCATTAACCGCCTACGAGCAATATATAAATGCTGATGAGGAAAATGAAAAAGGACCATATTTAAAAGAACATGTAAATTCTTTAAAAAGACATATAGAACAGTTAAGTGAAAAAAAATATGAAGATATTTATAAAATAGATTCTCCTGATTTTGTATTGCTCTTTATTCCTATTGAACCTGCTTTCGCAGTTGCTTTAAATGCAGACAACCAACTATACAACAAGGCATTTGAAAAAAACATTGTAATTGTTACACCTACTACCCTTTTGGCTACACTGCGCACTATTGATAGCATGTGGAACAATGAAAAGCAACAAAGAAATGCCATTGAAATTGCTTTACAAGCAGGAAGGTTGTACGATCAATTTATAAATTTAACCGATGATTTGATTAAAGTTGGAAATCAATTAAAAACGGTACAGGGATCTTATGATACTTCCATGAAAAAATTAACTGGAAATGGTAATTTAATTAAAAAAGTTGAAAAAATCAGAAAATTAGGCGCCAAGGGAACTAAAAACTTTAATGATAAGTTGCTGGAAAGAGCTTTAGAAGACGAAGATTAATAAATAAAAAACCTGCTAAACGCAGGTTTTTTTGGCTTCAAAACAAGCCTATTTGAGTACTTTCTCTAAAACAGTTTCCTTATCTAATTTTCGAGTACAAAAATACCAGTCTTTACATTCCATATCTTCTTTACCTGCCATTCTGCTTTCGGCGGTTCCACAAGAACCTGCAGGGCCAATAATAACATCATCTCCCGGATTCCAATCGGCTGGCGTTGCTACTTCAAAAGCATCTGCAGCTTGTAATGCAATCACTACCCTATACAATTCATCAAAATTTCTACCTAAACTTAATGGATAATAAATAATGGCCCTAATAATTCCATTTGGATCAATAAAAAACACAGCTCTTACCGCTTTTGTGGAACTTTCATTTGGTTGAATCATTCCATATTTTTTTGCCACATCCATTGTTATATCTTCAATTAAAGGAAATTTAACATCTACGTTTTTCATTCCATTAAATTCTATTTTTTCTCTTATTGAACGTAACCATGCAATGTGACTGTATAAACCGTCGATTGATAAACCTACTAATTTACAATTTGCTTTTAAAAATTTTTGCTCTAGGCTTGCAAAAGTTATAAATTCAGAAGTACAAACTGGCGTGAAATCTGCAGGATGACTAAATAATATAACCCAGTCTCCTTTATAATCATTAGGGAATTTAATTTTCCCTTGTGTAGTGGTTGCTTCAAATTCAGGAGCTTTATCTCCTATTCTTGGCATTGAAATAATTTCTTGTAGCGTTTCCATTTTTCAAGTTTTTTAAAATTATAATTGTTTAAAATACTTAAAGTTAACACCTGTATGCTTAAAAATTGTAACTAAAATCACTTAATTAATTTGAAATAGGGACAAAAAAAATCCTGCACTAGGCAGGATTTTAATAGCTCATTTACAAATATTTTACATTTGAAACAATGGTCTATGAGACATCATTTCATTTACTTTTTCAGCGATGTTTTCAAGTTTAGTTTCGTCTTCATGATTTAGCACAACCTCATCAATTAACGCTACTATAGCACTCATATCATCTTCTCTCAATCCTCTTGTTGTAACCGCTGCCGTACCAATTCTAATACCTGATGTAACAAATGGTGACTTATCATCAAAAGGCACCATATTTTTATTTACTGTTATATGCGCTTTAGTTAAAGCGTTTTCAGCATCTTTACCACTTATTCCTTTACTTCTTAGATCAATCAACATACAGTGATTATCTGTTCCTCCAGAAATAATTTTATATCCTTTTTCTACAAAAGACTCAGCCATAGCCGCAGCATTTTTCTTTACTTGAATTTGGTAATGTAAAAACTCATCTGACAAAGCTTCACCAAAGGCAATAGCTTTAGCCGCAATTACATGCTCCAAAGGCCCACCTTGATTTCCAGGGAATACAGAAGAATTTATCAAGGTTGACATTTTTTTTAGTTTTCCATTTTTTAATTTTAACCCAAAAGGATTGTCAAAATCTTTACCAATCATAATCATTCCTCCACGTGGTCCACGTAAAGTTTTATGAGTTGTAGTAGTTACAATATGACAATGAGGAATTGGATCATTTAAAATTCCTTTGGCAATTAATCCTGCCGGGTGTGAAATATCAGCCATTAAAATAGCACCAATTTCATCAGCAATTTCTCTGAACTTAGCAAAATCAATATCTCTAGAATACGCTGAAGCACCTGCAATAATTAACTTAGGCTTATGCTCCTTTGCTTGTTTTTCTAAATGAGCATAATCTATTCTTCCTGTTGCTTCGTCAACTCCGTAAAAAACTGGGTTATATAATTTCCCCGAAAAATTGACAGAAGAACCGTGTGTTAAATGTCCACCATGTGATAAATCAAAACCTAAAATGGTATCTCCAGGTTTTAAACAGGCTGCATATACTGCAGTATTTGCCTGTGAACCAGAATGCGGTTGAACGTTAACATACTCAGCTCCAAAAAGTTCCTTAGCCCTATCTATAGCAATTTGCTCAACAACATCAACCACTTCACAACCACCATAATATCTTTTACCTGGATAGCCTTCAGCATATTTGTTTGTTAAAATAGACCCCTGCGCTTCCATAACTTCATCACTCACAAAGTTTTCTGAGGCAATTAGTTCTAAACCATTTGTTTGTCTATCTCTTTCATCCTCTATTAAATCGAAAATTATTTGATCACGTTGCATTATTTTCTTGTTTAAAAGTTAAATTTCACGCAAAAATACTAATTTCAAGCTGCAATTAATAATAAACTTATATATTTGATTATAGAATTTAAACCCCGCTAACTTAAAACGCATATTATGAAAATATTAGCAAATAATCCGCGGAGAAAATCTTGGTTAAATTGTGATGAATCCTGTGATTTTCCTATCCAAAATATTCCTTTTGGGGTTTTTATTACAAAAGACGATATTATAACTATTGGAACACGAATTGGGGAGTATTCAATTGATTTGGGAGCATTCCATCAATTAGGATACTTCAATGGAATACCATTAACAGACGATATTTTTATGCAAGATTCGTTGAATGATTTTATTGCCGATGGAAGAAAAACATGGCGATTGGTGAGACAAAGAATAGTGGAAGTTTTTGATATTGACAATCCAATTTTAAGAGACAATGAAAAACATAGATCTATCATTATTTTTGATGTTAACGAGGTTGAAATGTTAATGCCTATAGATGTTGGAGATTATACCGACTTTTATTCAAGTAAAGAACATGCCACCAATGTTGGTATGATGTTTAGAGGAAAACAAAATGCTTTAAGGCCTAACTGGTTACATATGCCTGTTGGGTATCACGGGCGTTCTTCGTCTGTTATTGTTTCTGGAACCAATATAAGAAGACCATACGGACAAAGACTCCCTAATGGAGCAGCTAATCCAATATTTAGCGCTTCAAAAAAGTTAGATATGGAACTTGAAATGGCTTTTATTACAACTGCCGCTAATGATTTAGGAAAACCAATCCCAGTTGATGAAGCCGAAGAACATATTTTTGGAATGGTTTTATTAAATGATTGGAGCGCTAGAGATATTCAAAAATGGGAATATGTACCACTTGGTCCCTTTTTAGGTAAAAGCTTTGCTACAACTATTTCACCTTGGATTGTAACTTTAGACGCCCTGGAACCTTTTAGATGTGAAAGCCCAAAACAAGAGATAACTCCTTTGCCTTATTTACAGCATAAACAAAGAACAGATAACAGTTTTGATATTAATTTAGAAGTTACACTAGAAACTGAAAATGGAGATTTAAATACCATTAGTAAATCTAATTTCAAATATTTGTATTGGACAATGGCACAGCAATTGGCACATCAAACCATTAATGGTTGTAACGTAAGGGCTGGTGATTTAATGGGAAGTGGTACTATTTCTGGGCCTACAAAAAACAGTTACGGCTCTATGTTAGAGCGCACCTGGGGCGGCAAAGAACCTATTACATTAAATGATGGCTCAACACGTACTTTTCTAAATGATAATGATAATATTATTTTACGGGGGTATTGCGAAATAAATAAAATTAGAATTGGTTTTGGAAAATGTACCGGTAAAATTTTACCTGCAATTGATCTAAAGAAGTAACAATCACATTTTTATTCATATTAACAGCCCTAAAATAATTTATTTTGGGGCTATTTTGTTATTTTTGATTTTCAAAATTAACAACCACCAATACTTCAATTACCCCTTTATGAAAAATCTAATTCTATTTTTGTTACTAAGCATCCAATTTTTTAGTTGTAGTGGTGTAAAAAAAACACAAGAAGCTATAAATTACGGAAATTATGATAGCGCCATTAACAACGCCTTAAAAAAACTTAGAAGCGATAAATTAAAGAAAAATAATGAACCCTATGTTTTAATGCTCCAAGAAGCATATGCAAAAGCCAACAAAAGAGACCTAGAACGTGCTAAATTTCTTAAAAAAGAAGGGAACCCTTCAAACTTAGAAAACATTTACAATCTTTATATTACTTTAAATTATAGACAGGAACTAGTAAAACCAGTACTTCCACTACCTATTTTTAGTAAAGGTAAAAATGCCAAATTTCTTTTTGTAGATTATTCAACTGAAATTTTAAGTAGCAAACAAAACCTTTCTAGCCACTTATATAACAATGCTAAATATCGACTTGAAAACTCTCAAAAAAAGGCTGATTTCAGAAGTACTTACAACGATTTAGTTTATTTAAATAGCATAAATCCAAATTACAAACAAACCAATTCCTTAATTGAAGAAGCACATTACAAAGGTATTAATTTTGTATATGTATTTATGCAAAACCAAACGGATAAAGTAATTCCAATTAGACTTGAAGACGATTTACTTAATTTTGAAACCTACGGATTAAATACCCTTTGGACCGTCTATCACACTAAAAAAGAACCTCGTGTAAATTATAGTTATGAGATAGCCCTAAACCTAAGAGCAATTAATATATCTCCTGAACAGTTAAGAGAAAAAGAAGTTGTTCAAGAGAAAATAGTGAAAGATGGTTGGAAATATCTTCAAGATGAAAAAGGAAATGAAGTAAAAGATAGCTTAGGAAATAGTATTAAAGTAGATAAATTTAAAACCTTACGAAGCAAAGTGTATCAAAACACCCAATTTAAATCTGTTCAAATAACAGGACAAATAAAATATTTTGATTTAGAAAAAAATCAGTTCATTAAAACCTTCCCTTTAGAAAGTGGTTTTATTTTTGAACACCGTTACGCTACATTTAAAGGAAGTAGGAATGCAATTAAAAAAGAATATTTGGATTTACTAAACTTTAAATTTGTGCCCTTTCCTAGTAATGAACAAATGATTTATGACAACGGAGAAGATTTAAAATTAAAAATTAAAAACATCATAGCATCTTATAATATCAACTAACAATTGGTTGAAATGAAAGTACCTTTTTCATTTTTTCAACATTAATTTGATAATGAGAATCATGGTAAATAATTTTTCCTTTTTGAATTACTATAACTTGAGGAGATTGATGAGGCACCTGAAATTTTATTGCTATTTCGTTTGAGAGCGCTCTAAAGTTTAATAAATCTAAAAAATACAAATCAAGTTGTTTAGCCTCCAAATCATAATTTTCCTCAAACCTTCTCAATGCCATGCTACTCACGCCACATCTAGTACTATGTTTAAAAATTAGCACAGGTTTAGTCTTTGATAATTCAATTATTGCATCTATTTGATTCTTTTCAGTTAAAGGAATCCAATCAATTTTGAGTTTACCTTCATGATTGTTCCCCTTAAATATACTGGAAAATAATTTCATTCTTTATTAAATTTTAAACGAAGTCGTTAATTATACAATTCCTTTCTAATAAAAAGACAAAATGTCCGCACACACCTTAAACACAAGACATTATGTCATCTTACCTGACTTGGAATATTTTTTGAAATGCAAATATAAACAGCTAAAACAAAAAAGTTATGAATTTTAATAAATTTACCATAAAATCACAAGAAGCAATTCAAGAAGGTCAGCAAATTGCTCAAAGTTTAGAAAATCAAGAAATTGAAAATTCACATATTTTAAAAGGAATTTTTAACGTTGATGAAAACGTAACCCCCTTTCTATTAAAAAAATTAGGGGTAAATATAGAATTACTAAAAAGTGTAATTGATAAAACCATAGAAAGTTACTCAAAGGTCACAGGTGGTGAAATCCGACTGTCAAGAAATGCCTCAAAAATGTTGAATACAGCTACAGAGGTAGCTAAAAAAATGAACGACGAATATGTGTCTATAGAGCATTTAATATTGAGTATTTTAAAAACCAAAGACACTACTTCACAGATATTAAAAGACCAAGGAGTTACCGAAAAGGCATTAAAAATGGCTATTGAAGAATTAAGAAAAGGTGGCAACGTAACTTCCCAAAGCGCTGAAGACACGTATAATTCGTTAAATAAATTTGCTCGAAATTTAAATCTTTTAGCAAAAGAAGGAAAATTAGATCCAGTAATTGGCCGGGATGAAGAAATTAGAAGAATACTTCAAATTCTTTCTCGAAGAACAAAAAACAACCCAATACTTGTTGGTGAACCAGGTACTGGTAAAACCGCTATTGCCGAAGGCTTGGCACATAGAATTATAAAAGGTGATATTCCTGAAAATTTAAAAGACAAACAAATCTACTCTTTAGATATGGGAGCGCTTATTGCAGGCGCAAAATACAAAGGAGAATTTGAAGAGCGTTTAAAATCTGTTATTAAAGAAGTGACTTCTTCCAATGGTGAAATTGTACTTTTTATTGATGAAATACACACTTTAGTTGGTGCTGGAGGTGGTCAAGGCGCAATGGATGCTGCAAATATTTTAAAACCTGCCTTGGCACGTGGAGAGCTTAGATCTATCGGAGCCACTACGTTAGATGAATATCAAAAACATTTTGAGAAAGACAAAGCTTTGGAACGTCGCTTTCAAAAAATTATGGTTGATGAACCAGATACTGAAAGTGCCATTTCTATTCTAAGAGGTATTAAAGAAAAATATGAAAACCACCACAAAGTTCAAATAAAAGACGAGGCTATTATTGCGGCAGTTGAATTATCACAGCGCTATATCTCCAACCGTTTTTTACCTGATAAAGCCATTGATTTAATGGATGAAGCAGCTTCAAAATTACGAATGGAAATCAATTCAAAACCCGAGGAATTGGATGTTATGGATCGTAAAATTATGCAAATTGAGATTGAAATTGAAGCCATTAAGCGTGAAAAGGATGAGAAAAAATTAGCTTCATTAAAAAAAGAAGTCGCCAATTTAAAAGAAGATAGAAATGAAATTAGCGCAAAATGGACTAGCGAGAAGGAATTGGTTGATAAAGTACAAGAAAGTAAAGAAGCTATTGAAAACTTTAAATCAGAAGCTGAGCGTGCTGAACGCGAAGGTAATTATGGGCAAGTAGCGGAAATTAGATATGGAAAAATTAAAGATGAACAAGAAAAATTAGAAGCGCTGCAGATAGAAATTGCTAAAAATCAAGATTCAGCACTTATAAATGAAGAGGTTACACGAGATGATATAGCTGAAGTTGTTGCAAAATGGACGGGCATACCCGTGACAAAAATGTTACAAAGTGAACGCGAAAAACTACTTGATTTAGAAGTTGAATTACACAATAGAGTTGTTGGACAAGAAGAAGCCATTGAAGCTGTTTCAGATGCTGTGAGACGCTCAAGAGCAGGCTTGCAGGACCCCAAAAAACCGATGGGCACTTTCTTGTTTTTAGGAACTACCGGTGTTGGAAAAACTGAATTAGCAAAGGCTTTGGCTGAATATTTATTTGATGATGAAAATTCAATGACCCGAATTGATATGAGTGAATATCAAGAACGCCATGCAGTAAGTCGTTTAGTTGGTGCACCTCCGGGGTATGTAGGTTACGATGAAGGAGGACAACTAACAGAGGCTGTTAGAAGAAAACCATACTCCGTAATTCTATTAGATGAAATTGAAAAAGCGCATCCTGACACCTTCAATATTTTATTGCAAGTACTTGATGAAGGTAGATTAACCGACAACAAAGGTAGGGTTGCTGACTTTAGAAACACCATTATAATTATGACCTCAAATATGGGAGCACATATTATCCAAGAACGGTTTGAAAAAATAGATATGGAAAATAGGGCGCAAATTACAGAGGCAACAAAATTAGAAGTTGTTGGATTGCTTAAACAAACCATTAGACCTGAATTTTTAAACAGAATTGATGAAATGATTATGTTTACCCCTTTAAACAAGGCTGAAATAAATAAAATTGTTAAAATTCAATTGAATGGATTGGTTAAAATGTTAAAAGAAAAAGAAATCCAAATTGATTATACTGACGAACTTGTAAACTCACTTGTAAACAAAGGGTTTGACCCTCAATTTGGGGCGAGACCTGTTAAAAGAGTAATACAAAAAGAAGTTTTAAATGAACTATCTAAAGAAATTTTAGCTGGTAGAATTACAGCTACTAGTCACATTTTATTAGACGCTTTTGACGACAAAATAGTTTTCAGAAATTAATATTTAATACACAATCACATCCAACAAATAAGGATTTGTTGGGTGTATTGAACTCATTAATTAATAAAGCCACATTTTTTATTTTTTTGAAGGTTTTTCATTTTCAAAAATGATTAAATAAAAACAAGTTACTAACTTTAATTTAGCAACTTGTTTGTTATACTGCATTCTAATTAAACAGTATTACTAATCAAATTTCTTTAGTTTTAATGGCAACCTATATACTTTACCCACTTCGCCAGGTGTGGCAAGTAATTTATTATCTAAATACTGGTGCACGTATTTTTTTACATCAGCATTACGAGAGTCAATTCTCATTACTTCTATTTTCCCATCAGCCGTAAAGGAAAAGTAGATATTGCAATTAATATCATCTTCTAGATCAAAATCTGGTGTTTCAAACAATTCTACCAGTTGCACTTGAATTTTAGTTAACGGTACGTC
>Ga0224504_10000831_pt1 | contig 14003 bp, 12 predicted proteins | sample SF_Oct11_sed_USG_3_FD_170160 | JGI IMG/M metagenome (GOLD analysis project Ga0224504, IMG submission 170160) | Sediment microbial communities from San Francisco Bay, California, United States - SF_Oct11_sed_USGS_24 | ecosystem: Environmental > Aquatic > Marine > Sediment | place: USA... | reverse complement strand
AAGGTATCGAAAAACTTGGTGCTTCTATTGGTGTGGATGACCCTGAAGTTGCTAAGCTCGGGGTTATTGATCAAAAGCTTTGCAATACTTGTAAAAAACTATGGCATGATGACTCAAATATAAAAAAACCAAAGGTTTATAAAATGTCCATGCTGAAAGAGGGGTATATGAAAAGCCACAAGAACCCTGAACCCACAATCAACGCTTCACACCCTCACTGCCGACATGTTTTGACTATGATACCACCAGGGTATGGTTTTAATGAGCGCGGCAATTTAGAGTTTATGGGTTTTGGTTATAGCGCTTACGAAGCCCAAGGAGAACAGTAATGGGAATGATTATTGATGGCATAGCTGCATCAGAACATCTAGATTCTTCTGGTGAAATACTAAAAATAGATGGACACGATATTTCCGACCTCAAAGAGGGAAAAGGTGTTCTTAATTGGGAGCATCAAAACGAGTCTTCTGAAGATATTATCGGTCATATTACTTATGCCCATAAGATTATGAATATTGGTGATTGCGAAGACGACCGTCAACGTGAATACTGGAAAATGTGCAAAGTGCCGTATGTGTATATTAAAGCGGAGCTTTTTGATAGCGAAGAGCATCCTGGTGGTGTAGCCGCAGCAGCTCTGATTAGGTACTACCACAAACGTAAGCAAAAAGTCTTAGCTGGTTTTAGTATTGAAGGTGCTACACTAGATCGATCTGAAAATGTACTAAAAAGATCGGTAGGTAGAAGGGTTGCTTTAACCTTAAGGCCGTGCAATAAGTCAGCTGTTTCTGGTGTTCTGTCAGATAGTGCCATTGACTCAGAAGTTAAGAAATTCATGAATCTGGATGCACCTGTGCTAGGAACCGCGTTTGAAGTAGACACTCCTATCTTCTCAGACCTGGAAAAGCACGGAATGAGTCCGATTAGTGAATTACGTAAAGCTGTCCAAGACTTAAGTAAAACTCTCGCAGCTGGCTCTTATAATGCAGCTCCATCTAGCCTTACTGGCGGTGCAGCATTGCAGTGTGAGAGATCTAAAGGTCTATCTCAAGATTCGAAAGATAGATTAAAGAAAATATTAAGCAAATGGGACGGAACGTCGTCCATCCGAGAAATGATTAAGGCGGATATGCCTGATATTAGTGAAGATTATATCGATCATTTTGAGGAATTAGTTGAAGAGATTGATTTAAAGAAAAAAGAACCATTTGATAGTTTCCAGTTATCGCCAAACCCAAATGCAGACTTTTTTCAGGCTAGTATTGTGGAAGGTATTGACTTAAGCTGCCTAATGCATTGCGCAGGTTCTGTCATGTCAACTACTAGTGATATTTGCCAAAGGGTTGTGTTAAGGTTACCCAGCAAGGCGAATCCACTTGGAGCATATCAAGCAACGAGGTATTACGAACTAGCTAAAACCTTTTTTGATATGGATGGTTTTGTGGTACCAACCAACTTCCTAAGCCTTACTGGCCGATCAGGGAAAATAGAAGTGCAGGACTTTAGTGGTGAAATTGCTCATACTGGTGATCCAATTTTTAGTCGCACTGTAGATCAGGCCAGAGAAGATGGCCTATTGCACAAAATAGCCTTGATGGATATAATCTCAGGGGTTAGCGGTCGTCATTGGACGGATTTTATTCTTAAAGATGGGCGACTAATGGCGGCTGATAATGACCAAGCTTTCCAGTACGAAGGTCAAAAAAATCCTGCTTTTTTGCAGTTGATAGGTGACGACCATCTCGATATTCGAGCAATTGCCTGGGTTACGGGATTGCAAGCTGAAGAGTTAGTTGCTTGTATGACTCAACTAGCTTTTGATCGAGAAGTAATTCGAGAAGCTGTAAGGCGGCTCGAGGTTCTAAAAGTTCACGCCAGCTCCGAAAAAACAATCTTAGACCTATTAGAGGGTGCGCTGAATGAAATTACTTAAAGTACAATCCCGTCTTACAGGCGAAACGCTTGCACAACTGCGTGCCGTTCAAGATGAAGTTCAGGTAGTCAGTGATAAAACAAATGGCATGATATCTCAAGTTTTCGAAAGCGGACTAACAACTGGCAAGCAAAAGCTCGACCGATCTTCCGCATTAGCACTTGTTCAGGACGATACGGGCATCCAGATACATAGATATTTACTAGCCAATGGCGATTTAGTGCAGATCACTTCAGATGGGGTAACCGTTGTATTAAATGGACAAATCCTAGATGAGGATTATAAACAAAGATTATTGCAGGCTTTAGCGGAGCAGCAATTAACAGTAATTCAGAAATCACCTGGGGTGGGTCCAGAGGCTTTCTATCAACCTAAGCCGGTTGATATGCTTGAACAAGAACGCAAAGAGATTTTACGCCAAAAGTTTACACAAACCGATGCGTATGATAAAGCACTAGCAAGCAAAAAGCCGAAAAAAACTCACAACTATGACCCAGATCTGGAAAAACTAATACGTCAGCACCCAAAGCACGGCAGACCGTTCTTTAAAAAGTTGGCATATTTATTGACTTACGGAGATAAGAAGAATGGCCGATCTAAAAGACGATAGCAGTGTAGAAGATTTACACACCGCAATTGACACCCTATCGACCAGTATTAATTCTGAACAGGCCGATAAGCTTATTGAACATCCAGCGTTTGATGCTACCCATGCAGTCAAGATGTGGGATAATACAAGTAACGACTTTGATCACCAACCTGTACGTACTTCATTATTGCGTACCAAAAAATTACCGGTAGAGTATCACAGAGCTGCGCTAGCTCCAGATTCTAAGGTTGACTTTAGTGGTAGAGTGCACGCCCTAGCTCACCCCGAGCTACCTAAAGAGGAAGTGCACAACCATTTTCATGACAATGACTCATCAATCACCTTAAGAAACCGGACCTTAGCTCTTCGTGGTGATACTTCTTTTGAAGACCTTTTGCATGTATTTGGAGAAGACTTAGGTGACGTAAATGCTGACACGATTTGGCGAACTATGCTTGAAGATAAGCAAACTAGCGCCCAAGAAATAGATAAAATCTTAGACTGGTTGACAGCCTCTGATAATGACCATTTTTTAGAGGATAATGACTTTCACCAAGGCATGAGCGCCCAAGAGTCCCTGACTTCTAAGCATATTGACCGTATACTTGCTCAACCGGAAAGTGCCGGTTACGCTGAGCATTATTTTGAAAATCCCAATATAGACCCCCTACTTTTAACGCAGCATGCTAATGACCCAGAAGCTACAATGCACGACCGAGCCTTAGTTTCTTCAAGATTGCCTAGACCTACTATAGATAATCTACTTAGAAATTCTTCTGAGGAAAACAAACGCAATACTTTTAATAGATTAGTTGAAAATCACGCCCTAACCTCTGACGACCTTGCCTTTCTTCAGGGTGAAGAGATCTCGTTACATGGCGATCACCCAGCTATGACTGATGAATTATTTGAGGCTGAATGGGAAAAACTCAAGAACATACCAGGCGGACGTCGAGAGAAGACTAACTTTCTACTCTCAGAAAAAACACCACCTAGCGTTTTGGCTGATGCCGCTAAGTATGGCTTGAGTCATGTACTGGATCACGAAAACGCAGATCTTTCTGTTATTGAGGCAGGGTTAACTAGTGATTCCGAGCGTACAAGACAGAAATCAAAACAGCACCCCTTAGTTGCTGAGCAGCAGCTAGCCCTTGGCCTGAAGGGTGGTACAGAAGATGTCGTGGATTTTGCGCGTTTTGGTGACGACCAGTGGCCAACTGTAGCTTTGACGGATGAAAACTATCAAATCGCTCTAGATAAACTCGATGTTATGTGGTCAGAGTCTTCACGACGAGCTGACGATAGATCGATTGCTGCTGGATTGTACAGCATCGCAAGAAACAAGGATGTATCACCAGCCACTACAAAAAGAGCTATTCAGATACTTGCAACTGAGCTAACAGACTCTGACTCTGACATGGATATAGGTATGGGTTTTACACCTATAGCTAAATTAGCTGTGCAGGGTAATCTAGATGCTGCTAAAATAATAGAAAAAAATGCTAGCGTTTATGTCGAAAACGCTGATGTTGAAGATCTTTATCACCTACCCGAAAGCACTGTTTCGGAATTGATAGCGGTTGCCCAAGAAAAAGACAAAACTGAATGGGCTAGTGAGCTAGCTCTTTCAGGTAACTCTTCAGCTGAAGATTTTTTAAATGCTTTTGTTGAAGCATCTGAAATTCAAGCCTATACACTACAACACCCCAAACAAGACAACATTTTTGATGCAAGGTTAGATGGTCTTTCTGAGCAAGAACAAGAACGATTTTTTAAAGCCGTTATGCAAGCTACCGAAGAGCGTGATTCTCGTAATGAAGGTCAGGACGTATCCAGGAATCTGTTTTCTTCCGAAATAATAAGCGATGAGCAATTCAGACAAGCTCTTACGCGGTTCGGGAATACCACTAATTTATCGAAACTAGTTAAATCAGAAAGAAGGAAGTTTGAAGCTAATCTGGTAAAGCGGCCTGATGCTTTGGAGAACTTATCGTTCACAACCTATGGTGCTAGGTACCTTGCCAGGACTGGACAATCAGATACTGCACCTGAGATTGTTAATGCTTTTGCGATGGGCGTTATAGGTGGTGACGCAATTGATACTCAGCCTGTATTAGAAGAATTGAGACGATCAGATTGGGAATATAATCCTCATTACTTTAAGGCCGTTGAAAATGCTGTACGTAAGGGTATGCAAGGCGGTCTTGATTTTGATGCAAATAGAGCAAGTATTTTATTGAATCCGTCGTATATAGAAAAAGTCAAAAGCGTAATGGAAAATCTGGCTAGCGAAGATCCCGAAAATTACACTGCATTACAAAATGCAATGATTCATGATTGGGAAAGCAAGTATACTTCTTCACTTACTACGGTCGATGCGCAAAATATTCTGGCCAATATACCGCCTGGTAATGAAGACTTAGCGGATAGTATATCTTCTGGCTTAATTAAACATGGATCTACGTCACTGGCAAAAGAAATCGTAGACCCAACAAGACCCACACAGGTAATCGACTATTTATATGGACATAAATCCCCTACATTTGATTTCGAGTCCAGGATGCCTGAAATATTAGATATGATGAAAACAATGCCTACTGAAGCCCAAGAAGGGTTTTTTAAAGTTCAGGCACACAAGATCTCGGAGGGTTACGCTAATACTTATGAACCCCACCCTATTATTTTCGATCAAGTTTCGGAAAAGTATGCTTCATTGGGGTTGCACACCGATTTAGCGAACATGGTTAGTAATATTGATAAAGTTCTGGAGCGCCCTGAAGACGATCAAGAAAATAGTGAATACTGGAGTGCCGCTCGAGCGGTCGATAGCATAGATGACCCAGCACAATCCGCGCAATTTTATAAAGCGATATTAAGGCATTACGATAGTGAGAGTATCCGCAATGATGCCTATAATAGACTCACTCCACTTAACGTAAGTCTCAGCGAGATGGTTGATGCGTCCTCCAGCCTAACCATTAATAATGACAATAAAAATAGGCTTAAGAATAGACTAGCGCTAGAAGGAACGATAGAAGATTTTTCTAGTTTGGCTGGCTCAGTAAATTTTCAATCGGTTAGTGACTTATCTTGGTTGTATCACGAAGGTTTTAGTAAATCAGAAGATTACGACCTGCGACGAAATTTTATGCATGACGTTTTAAGAGCTTGCGGAAATTCCCACTCTGAGCTTAAGTTTCGTTTATTTAAGGATGCCCAAAAGCTTGAGATGCCAGTGTTTCAAAAAGACGTAGGTACAAGCTTACTGTCCGACAAAAGCATCAATCTTGAACAAGCAAGTGAGATTTTTTGGTCAGAATCCTTTAATCCTGCATATATAAGTAGACTACCCAAAGAATTACTTAATGATGTAGGCTCTTTTCATCGCCTGGGCGATACAACCCTTAAGGCGATGGTTCGGTGTAATAATACTGAGGATATTAGTCCAGCGTCGGCTGTTAAGCTAGCACAAGCGGGTAGCTTTGAAACATTAACACACGCAGATAAAGCCGCGACTACTGATTTATATGTAGAACTAATGGTAAACGACAATCTGCAATCAAATGATCGAATCCAAATAGCTCAGTCGATAATCGATAAATACCACAGTTCAGTAATGGACCCCGACACCGCCAACCTAATGGCTAAGCAGGCAATTGCTCAAAGCAGCTGGGCAAAGCATGATCATGTTATTATGCCAGCTTATTCTGAGCTGTACACCACTAATGATATTAAAGATATTCTTAGCTCTGAACAGAGTTATAATAACTTCTTAGAAGTTATGGAAGAGGCAGATAGTAAGGTAGAAGATTTCTACCATAGTGTGGTAGCCAAGGTAATTAGTGCAGCAGAGTCCGACATATCTTTAGCTCAAAAAGCTATTTATAGTGTTTTGGCATATGACATCGACTTAAGCCTTTCTGAGGATTCTTCCAGTAGATTAATTAAACTAATCGACCAGGCTCACTCAAAACAAGCCCTAGACGATGATGCTCGACATCGTATTGGCGGTGATGTTTGCCATCGCCTGTCGTTTAACGACAAATCCTTAGATCATTTTACTAGAATGTTCCCAACTAGCTGGAATCGGCGTATTATTTCTTCAAAGTCATTTAAAACAGAGTGGCTGAATAAAATAGATGATGCAACAATGTCTGTCATATTGGAAGATAAGTCTAGAGCATCGTCACACCAGCGACAATTAATAGATCATCTGCAAAACAGCCGCACTTCAGAGTCTTTTAATGCAGTGCTCGACCACGTCCAAAAACACTGGAAAGAACATTCATTGCCTTCCATTCTAGAACACGATGTTGCATACATAGCGGAATCTGTTCCAGAGTTATTAAACTCCAGCACAGTTGATAGACTGATAGACTTGGCGCCCAGTAAAGTGGGCAACTTGCTTTCTAAGAGTGGTGATCAAGCATTTCACGACAAAGTAATATCTCACGAACTCAATAAGACTGGTCAACCAACCAGCCGTATGGCAAGTTATGGTAAATTTAACAATAACAACTGGCAAGCCATGTGGAATTACCACGAAGACGCCATCAGCGACCTCGATGAAGACGAACGGCCTGGTGGTGCTGGATTAAACGACCTTTTAGAGTATTTTATTGATAATAGTAATCTAACTGAAGATCAATTCACCGAGGTTCTTGACCAAGCTGAAGGACAGTTTGGTGAAGAGTGGTTTGATGATCATATAGACGAACTCGCTGGTAATCCAGCACTACCTGCTTATCACGTAGAAAGCTTCGCAGAAAGTGATAATTATAGTAATGAAGGTAGTGATTTTGGGGTAAATCGAGATAACATTAACCCTATCTTCCAAAACCCTAAATGGGGTGGTCATGCCCTCCGCTCACTAGGTACCGATCCTGTTTGGACCTGTCACTATACCGGTAATGTGTATAATACAGTATCATCTACCGAGTATTCTAAAACTAGGGATCTTTTTGATCAAGTATTAACCCAAATTCCACCTGAAGGGATTGCCTGGGGTCAATACAAGAAAATTAAAGGGAATTTGCATACCAAGCCAGTAATTAAAAAGCTTTTTATGTCAGCTCCCAAGCAGACATTAACACCTGAAATATTAATGAAAGCGAAAGGGGAAGAGGGAGGCGACTTCCATATCACATACACATCCTGGGATGAAGAAACGCAAACCCATATGGAAGACGCTGATAAGGATCATCCACACAACATGGTAATGCAGCTTAACCTTGGTCCAAATATTGATAAAATCCTCAGTAAAGACCCTAAGGTAAAAGCCTTTTATCAAGCTATTATGGATGTAGCCCATTCTTCTAGCCATCCGGTTACCCCACAAACAGTTTCTTGGGTACGGATTGACACAGCTGATGCTGATAATTGGATTATTGAAGAGTTTCAGTCAGATTTTGACAGATCTTTGCAGGGATATGTAAAACAACTCATCAAAAACAACCCAGAAGGCTCCACAATCGGTGGCACTTTCTTTACCCCCAAGGAGATGATGAGTGCCGCCAAGCAAATTAATCAAGCAACTTCAGGGTGGTTTGAGGCATCCCATAAAGCTGTAGAGCGAATGGCTCGGAATAATAATGTATCTAATTTGCTTATGCATGGTCCCGATGTTAGGGCGACAATGTCTAACTTGTCAGATAGTAAGCGCTACCCTTCATGGTTGGAGCACATGTATCGCACTCATCCACAAAATGATGAAAGTTGGGAGTCTGTCGATTATAGTGACTACCCTCATAACAGTGATGAGTTAATTGATAGCGTCAGGTCTAAAGGTAGGTCAACCAGGTGTTGGCGTAAGAAGTTGACCTAATCTATTAAATGAGGAGGATCTATGGATCAAATAGACGAATTGGCAATAGAACTAGCGAAATCCTTTAAAACGGTCAAGCTGCCGCCAAAATTAAAATATAAAGTTTCTAAGTGGTTAAAGTCGGTATCTGGTAATATGCCAGATAAACAAGCTGACCGTCGTAGATTAATGGAAACAGCCAAAAATGAACTAGTTAATGGTATACTGAGTCGTATGGACGCACAACCATTAGCCAAGAACGAAGTTATGGCCAGTCAATACGACAACGGTGCCATTCGATTTGATTTTGGTTCTGAAGTTCCAAGTGAAATTAAAAAGGCTGCCATGAGGTGGGCAAAAAAACGAGGGTTGTCACCCATCGAAGCTCAACTACAAAAAAGCAGCACTTCGCATACCGACTATGTGATTTGCGGATCTAATCCGAATACTCAGAACTGCCAAGAAATACTTAGACTTACTGTCTAGGTTGCTGTACTACAAAAAAACTCCCCGTTTTTCTCGCATGTTAACCCCTTTCTTTGCGAGAAATGCCATTATTATCCTATACTTTTACTTGAAAGAGTTCCAAGTCTCAGTGCTTGGGTAGTTGTCCAAATAATGGAGAAATAAAATGGCATCTCAAAAAATCCCTTTTAAGAGTCAAGCACTTTCGAGAGACTTAGCAGTTCGGCTTAAAAACCGTGGTGTAGCTGTTGTTTCTGAAGATGTTGATTCCGATGGTTTCCCAATCATCAAGTGTGACGATGGCACTGGCGCATTTTCTTGGATTCATATTCAAACAGATTATGAAAGACAAGAAGAGGCTGGTCAAGTTGACGGTTTAGGTTTAGCTCAAAGAACTTACACACCTCATCTTATTGAAATCCTTAAAGAAGAGTTTGCAACTTCTTCTGCTGAGTTAGAAGCTTTGGCGACTGAATTGTCTGCTGAGTGCTCTAAGATCGGTGCTAAGTTGGTAGTAAGAGCCGGTGCAGCTGTAAAATCAGCCGCTACTTATGCTGCTGCTGACGCTGCTGCTACTACGGTTGTTGCGACTCATGAGTCAAGCGACATCCACCCACTAACGGAACAAATGTAATTTGACTTTTAAGGAGTACAAACATGGCTAGACAACAACTTATGTCAGATGCCGATATCGACTCTCTTATCAGTGACGTTGAGGCTAAGCTAAACGAAAGCATCGCAAAAACTGAAACTATCAGTAAAAGCGATGAAGAAGTACTTTCGGAAGAAAGTGCAGCCGAAGAAGCTGGTCTTGGTGGTGAAGAAGTAGGCGGTGACGCTCCAGCAATGGAAGAAACATCTGATGAGTTAGGCGGAGAAGCCGGTTCTGAAGAAGTCGCAGCTACTGATGGTATGGGCGAAGAAGCGGTAGGCGGAGAAGAGGGAGTCCTAGAAGACGACCACATCTCTGACGACGAATTAAGGCACATTTACTCAAGCATGGACCATGAAGAAATCGAACGTCATTACATGATTCTTCGAGGTGTTCTCAGTGATGCTTACTCATCTATGGATGGGCAAGAAGAAGCTGGAATGGAACAAGCAGCTCCAGAAGCTGGAATGGAACAAGCAGCTCCAGAAGCTGGAATGGAACAAGCAGCTCCAGAAGCGGCTATGGCACCTCCTCAAGAAGAAGCTGGAATGGAAGAAGAGAGACTGGCAATGTCTGAGAAAACTGAAGAGGCTTCTACGGAAGTGGCTGACCTCAAAAAGAGCAACGAAGAGTTGCAATCTTCTCTTGCTAAGGCAATCGAACTTGTTGAAAAGATGAGTAAGCCGCAGCCACAGAGAAAATCCTTTTCTACTGAAATTGAGTACATCAAAAAATCTGAAAATGATGCACCAGCAGAAGAAAAGAAAGAAGAGTTACAATTCGACGGAATGGCGAAAAGTGAACTTGTGCAGCGATGCAATGAGATCTCACGAAGCGGCAAACTTGAGAAAAGTGATAGAGCAATAATCAATAGTTTCGTTCTTCGTGGAGAAGGGCAAGACCAAGTCGTTGAGATTCTTAGGAGAAATTAAAAAATGAATCAATTGACCCAACAACTCAATTCATTGGTTAAAACTCTTGAAGCTGGTCAATATAATACAGCTCCAGGTCTTTTAACACAAGGCTCTGCCCTACAAATCGAAGATTTGTCGGCAGTAATGTACAACACAACATTCGACGATAGCCATATCAAGCTTCAGAAGATGTTCAGTGTAGACAAGTCTAAAAGCTTGCTTGTACAGTTCAATCGTCAGCTTAGCTATGGCCGCTTCGGTGGATCAGCTATGCGTGAAGGTGCAGTAGGCGATATGGACGTAGGCGACTACATCCGAGCGACTGTTCCAATGTGTTTTTACTCAACAGTAAGGCGCGTTACAGTTGCTGCTACAATGGTTGACACTTTTGACGGAAAGTCAAATGACGACCGCGAAGCAGAAAATGCAGCTATGAAGCTTGCTGGAGATATCGAATTCGATATGTTCAGAGGTAAGGCTGACTTTTCAAACGCTGGTGTTTTTGATGGTAATCCATTAGCAATGCCTGCACTTCCAAACATCCTAGGACTTGATCCTCAAGTACGTCAATCAGACTTCATCTTGAACACTCATGACCTTATGTTTGATAGCTATGGTTCTGACCAGTCTGTTGTTCTTTCTAAGAATGGCTCACTAGATCAGGGAATCATCGAAGACGCTGCTGTTCGTTCTAGAATGAACATGGGTAAAGCTGAGCAACTAATCGTTGATCCGATCATCCTTGCTGGATACAACAAGGCTGTTGCACTTAACGGTGGATCTAACGCTGGTGCTTCAGTTCAAAGAATTATGCTTGCAGGTTCTGCGCAAGATGCTTCTGGTGCTGACCTTCGTCGTCAGTGGGTTTCTAACGGAACTGTTTCATTAGAAGATAGTCGATTCCTTTCTGGAAAGACTTCTCCAAACCGACCAACTATCGGTGCTCCTTCTGCTCCTAGTGGAAGTGCAGTTGCTGGTGCTGGTGGTTCTTTAGCGGCTGGCGATTACTACTACATCGTTACTGCTGAAAATGAAAGAGGCGAATCTCCAAAATCAGCCGTAGTTGCTGCTGCTGGTGTTGCTGCTTCTGGGAAAGTCACTATCACTATCACTCCTGCTGCTGCTGCTGGCTTAACTGCTTTCAGTGTTTACAGAGGATATGCTGCTGACGGATCTGATGCTAAGTACATCGGACGAGTTAAGTATCAAGGTGGTGCTACTGAGACTTTCGTCGATCTTGGCAACCGTGCTCCTGGTTTCGTAACAGGGTACCTTGTACAGAAAGACACTTGGGGAGTTAAGGAACTTTCTCCGTACAGTCGATTGAAACTAGCTGTTTCTGATCTCTCTGTACCTGAAGCTCACTTCCGCTTCCTAACCCTTTGTGGATACGAACCTCGTAAGAATGTTCTTATCGACAACTTGTTCTAATCTAGACCTTTCAGGTTTCGACCTAAAAGACTTCTGTTAGTTCATAAGAGCAACCTTCGGGTTGCTCTTTTTAGTTTAAAAGGTATCTTTCTACTAGGGATTTATACAAAAGGCGTTTAGATTTATTTACAGAATGGTAGCAAGTCCAAGCATCCTTTTTATGATGTTTGCAATAACCAACCTTCTTTTTAAGTATTTTGATATGAGCCTCAACAATGTATTCCAGATCGTGGGTAAAAACCCGATGAAGATCAACCTGATAAGCCTCTATAGTACGATGATGAAACTGAAACATTCCAAAGTCTGTATAGATTGTTTCTTCTATCAATGATGGGATGCACAGTTTATCGACCCGATCACTCTGGCTGCCACTCTCTTCTACAAAATTATGGCATTTTTCACGGTAAATCAAACCTGTTGTTTTACGGTGCACACTATTCAGTCCACTTTCTTGCATTCCAATTGCAACTGTAATATGAGGATCTGTCCCATACTTTCTAGAGTATTTGTAGATAAGGTTAGACAACTCCATCGCATTGTTTTTTGCCATATCAGGTCGTAAGAGCTTAATATGACAATAAATCTTGTGTTGATTACAGTCCACCTTCTTGCTGGCAGATGTAGATAAAAAACTTACAGCCAGTAGAAGACTGAATAGCAAAAACCTCATAAAAACCCCTTAATGCTTAAGACGGTAAGAGCGAATAACTCCACGATTAGCTTTTTTTCGCTCACCAGCTTGTCGATTACCATTTTTTTTATTCTTTTCCATAATTGACTCAAAGTCAAAACTTTCTTCTGTTTTCTTTTCGGCTTTCTCTTTCTTGTCTTCCGGTTTACGAAAGATGTCAACTATTTCACCCATTTTATTCTCCTTTGTTAGGTGTTCTAGGTAAGTGTACCAGAGGGATGCCAACTTCAGCCAGTATTTTTTCGCCCGAGTTCCCTTTATGGCTTTCTCCATAGAAGATTTTTTGAACATTTTGTATATTAATTATACGCTTACAGCATGCTACACAAGGCATTAGTGTCACAAAGACATGTTTTGGTGTAGTGTAAGGGACCGTATTATTGATCACGGCATTTTCTTCTGCGTGTAGGCATCCACACTTCCCACTAACATGAGGTGCGTCACATTGATTAATCAAACCTCGAGCATTGCCGTTATACCCCCAAGAATAAACCTGGTTGTAATTAATATCAGTAATAACGCAACCTACAGATCTGCGTAGGCAGGTGGATCGCCTGGAAATATTATAAGCAATGTCCATGCAAATCTCTTCAAAAGATGGCCTAGTTATTTTTGGTTTCATGACACCTCCATAATGTGCTACGTTCTTATCGGCACTAACTTCAAAAACTTTAATTAAAAGAGCAAAAAATGAGTAAAAAAAGATTCGCTTTGTTTATCAAAAAGTACTCAAAAGACAGCAAGTTGGGTTGGTATGGGTTTCGTGGGTTGTTTGGTAGCCAAAAGGCTGCTGAAGCAAATATAGCATCCTTAGCTAACAAAAACAACAACTTAGCTGAAATAGTTGACTTTAACACGCTAAAAGTTTTGAAGACCTTAAGGAAGGATATCAATAATGACTGGAAGTAGCGGATATCGCTTCACTATCCCTAGTCCTTTATGGCTAGGAGATGAGGTGGTACCACTTTTGATGGATTCCTCTCCATGGTGGATGCCTAAGGATTTTCAAAAACCTGGATTGTTCATAGGGTCTGTTATTAGGGATGGTGACAATGCCATAGGGTGCATATATATGCCCGAAACTTCTGAAAAAGAGGTTTTCTATTGCACTCCTTTGTTTGCAGGGCATGGGGAGATCACCCACTTTGCATTCAGTGATTTAAAGATAGATGAAAACTCTGAACGAACTCAACTTCAGCCGATGTGGGGGTAGGGTATGCCAAAACCAAGGTCATCTACAAAACCCGATGAGATTGTTGACTATAATGCGGATTACAAAAATAGGGTTATTTATTTTGGGAATTTTAACGCCCATCCAGACCAAGATCCTACTGAAATCAATACCCAAACCATATCAACTGCAATGGTGTCGATCCATATTATGGCACGACAGGCGCCCAAAACCCCGATTTCACTGTACTTTAATTCGACTGGTGGAAATATGCATGATGCCTGGGCATTGATCGACGCAATGCTTAGCTGCTCTTGTCAGTTTAAGTTTTACGGTTTTGGGTCAATAATGTCA
>Ga0224504_10000830_pt1 | contig 14005 bp, 12 predicted proteins | sample SF_Oct11_sed_USG_3_FD_170160 | JGI IMG/M metagenome (GOLD analysis project Ga0224504, IMG submission 170160) | Sediment microbial communities from San Francisco Bay, California, United States - SF_Oct11_sed_USGS_24 | ecosystem: Environmental > Aquatic > Marine > Sediment | place: USA... | reverse complement strand
TCACCTTTTAAGCCGAACATGCTTCTGCTCCTTCCATCTCTGCGAGCCGTGAATCGATCACTTTATGGATAGTGCCAGGTTGCAGCGGATGGCCCGGTACCATGGACCAACAATCGATATCCATTAATGTGTGTGCGCGTAATACAAGCGCCAGTTGTGAGTAGCGACGGGTCTCTTCGTTGATAAGGGGCGAAGAACCAGGCATGTCGCTGTAGTTGATTTCGACGGTCATCACCTTCTTGAATCCCGCAAAGATTTCTTTCAGTCCGGGCTCCATCGGCGACAGGAACCGGAGGTGTACGGAGGACACCTTCTGGCCATCTGCTCTTGCCCGGTCGACCGCTTCTTCGATTGCGCCCAGCGTTGAGCCCCAGCCGACAATCAGCAGATCTCCGGTAGGATCACCGTGTATCTCGGGAGGCTTCATCGTCGCGGCCATGGCCGCAAACTTGCGGCTGCGCATGGTCATGCCTTCCTGGTTGGATACCGAGTCATAGGCAATCTTGCTGTTACGATTGTGTGCGAGGCCGGTGAGGATGTACTCGCCACCGCGCATACCCGGAATCGGACGTTCCGACAAACCGGTTTCGTTGTCCCAGTCGTACGGTGCTACCTCCGGATCCCAGTCAGACTGGTCCAGCGGTGCCGAAAACCACTCTTCCGTTACTTCGGGCCGTTCTATCGGTTGCACGCCCGTGCCCAGGTTGGCATCAGTCAGCATGATCACTGGCGTGCGGAATGACTCGGCCAGTTTGCGTGCCATAACCACGAAGTGGAAGCACTCCGAAATAGTGGCGGCAGCGATGACGATCTTTGGCGAATCGCCCGGTATGCCGTAGAGCGCCGAGAGCAGGTCACCCTGTTCAACCTTGGTCGGCAGACCGGTCGACGGACCGCCGCGCTGTACGTTGATGATCACCAGCGGCACCTCGGCCATGATCGCGAGACCGATCATCTCGGTTTTTAACGCCATGCCGGGCCCGGAGGTGATCGTACAAGCAGTCTTACCCGCATACGACGCGCCGATGGCAAACCCGATTGCAGCGATTTCATCCTCAGCCTGGTGAACGAAGCCACCGGTCAGGTGAAAATCCTCGGCGAGGTAATGTGATGCCGACGTTGCCGGTGTAATGGGATACATCGAGACCAGTTCGATGCCTGAGGCCATAACCCCAAGCCCAGCCGCGGTATTGCCGTTCATAACGACCGCCGATTTCAGGCGATCCTCTTTAGCAGCGGGAATCTCGAACGCGTAATTTATGTTTTCGCGTGCGAATGCGTAGCCGGCATCGAAGAGGTCATGGTTGATCTTGATGACCTTCTCGCTCTTCTTCTTAAAGATCTTGGTGATTTCGTTTTTCGCGATGTCGGTGTCGCGACGATAAATACTGCAGAGCATCCCGAGTACGAACATGTTCTTGCCCTTGCGGGGATCAGGCACGAGTTTCAGACACTCCTGCTGAATGGGCAGTTCGATGACGGTCAGTCCCTGTGCCTGGAAGTCGGCGAGCGCTTCTTTGTATTGCTCGCGAATTCTCGGATCGGGGTCCTCCGCCCACATGTTCTCCAGTAATACGACCGTGCCTTTTCTGTAGGCGTGGTTCGAGATGCGGGAGTAAAGCACCTGTTCATTGAACGCGACGACGATATCTGCTTCGTCGCCCATGTTGGTCATGTACTTCGATCCCATGCGGACACGAATCCCGCTGGCACCCTGACGTTCTCGGGCGGGTGGCTGGATTTCGGCTGGAATAATCTCAACGGTCCAGACGCCATTGCCCATCTTCCCGCTCACAAGCCCCAGGACCTGGCCACACTTCTGTGCGCCTTCGCCGGAATCGCTGACGATTTCGACGATATGCTGGTCTACCTGGCGAACGCCATCCTGCGCCTCCATGGTCTCATCCGCATCATCGGTCGCATCCGCACCATCGACCGGATCCATGACTGCAGCACTTGATCCGCCATTTTGTTCAGCCCGAATCTCATCGAACCTGGTACGAAACTCCTCGATGGCCTCCCAGCGGGCTTGCCGCGCGGCCTCGACGTCGTCCGTGTGCAAGGATCGCCGCAAGTCGTAGCCTAGCTCGCTGCGTAGCGGCCGCGGTACTGCGAGTTTCACCCACCACGTCTTGTCGCGCTTAAACAAGTACTTGGTGTCGTCTGAGATCTGTGTGTGTGCCATGCTTTGTTCCCCACCGTACCTATAGTCAAAGGACTGTACCTTTTCGATTGCGGGCGTTATTGCATGCGGTCTGGGGCATGTAAATAGGTATAAACATAAGTGATTCAGGTACTGCGCTGGCTCAGATGGAGCTGTGGGCTCAACGGGAGCTGGCAGATGACGAAGGCGCTGTCTAAAAACGCACAGGCACAGAGAATGACATTTGTCAGTTTATTCGCGGTTGTCCGAGGTCGGCTAGGTGATCATCGCAACTGGTGCGAGATTATCGTGGCGAATATATTGCCGGCGGCAAGAATAAGTCGGCGCGCCCCGCATGGGAGAATTATGCTGTAGAATCGCGCCACCACCCCCTATCAACCTGTATTTCAGAGGCTATCGTGAGCAACGCAGACCAACTTGAGAAAATTAAAAACGCACCAGGATTCATTGCTGCACTGGACCAGAGTGGCGGCAGCACGCCCAAAGCACTTGGCTTGTATGGCGTAACGCCCGACGCCTGGTCGAACGACGAGGAGATGTTCGACGTCGTACACGCAATGCGTACGCGCATCATGACCAGCCCGTCATTTGGCGGCGACCGCATTCTCGGCGCTATCCTTTTCGAAAACACGATGGATCGCCAGGTAGAAGGCCAGTCAACGGCAGGCTACCTCTGGAACGTCAAAAATGTCGTCCCGTTCCTGAAAGTGGACAAGGGTCTGGCAGACGTTGTCGACGGCGCACAGGTAATGAAACCGATGCCCGACCTCGATGCGTTGCTCAGCAAAGCTGTGGCGGCCGGTATTTTCGGTACGAAGATGCGCTCCGTCATCAAGGAAGCCAACGAGGCCGGAGTTAAGGCAGTTGTGGCTCAGCAGTTCGAGATTGGCCGCCAAATCGTTGCGGCGGGCCTCGTACCGATCATCGAGCCGGAAGTGGATATTCATTGCCCGGACAAGGCGGAGGCTGAAGACATGCTGCACGCCGAAATCATGCGGCACCTGGACGCTCTCAATGCTGACGAGCTCGTCATGCTGAAGCTGACGCTTCCTGAGAAAGACGGCCTGTACGCCGATTGTATCGCGCATTCGAATGTTGCCCGCGTCGTCGCACTGTCCGGCGGTTACTCCCGTGAAGAGGCTAATGACCGCCTGTCTCGCCAGCACGGCATGGTCGCGAGCTTCTCGCGCGCACTGTCGGAGGGCCTGAGCGCACAGCAGTCTGACGATGAGTTCGATGCCACGCTCGATGCGTCGATTGCGAGTATCGCGGCGGCATCTGCGACCTGATCGGACGAGCGGGTCCGGAATGTGTTGAAAAGGGGCCTGCGGGCCCCTTTTTTCGTGTGCCAGCGGAAATACCGACAATAGTGTATTTTCCGTATTCTCGGCTTAGTTCGAAGAGCCGAAAATACGGAAATAATATTAACCTGAGTGAGCGCTCTCATGACTGACCAGAAAGCAGATCAAACCGATACGCTTGTCGACATTGATCAGAACAAGGCTCCGGCGGAGGAGAGTGTTCCGGTGGAGGAGAAGATGCCGGTAGAGAAGAAGGCATCTCCGTCCCACGTATTCGGTGAAATGCGCCACAGCCCCGAGCAGATCAAGGATTTGTTCCGCAATGGCAAATACCCGTACAAAACCAGGATTCGAAAGAGTTCTTACGAACAGCACAAAGAGGAGCTTCAGGTAGAACTCCTGAAGGTACAGAGCTGGGTCAAGGAAACAGGGCAGCGCATTATTATTCTGTTTGAAGGACGTGACGCGGCTGGCAAGGGCGGCACGATCAAGCGCTTCATGGAGCACCTGAACCCGCGTGCGGCGCGCGTCGTGGCCCTGGAGAAGCCGACGGAGTATGAGCTCGGGCAGTGGTATTTTCAGCGCTATATTGAACATCTGCCATCCGAAGGCGAAATGGTGTTCTTTGACCGCTCCTGGTACAACCGCGCAGGCGTGGAGCGAGTCATGGGTTTTTGCGACTCGCTCGAGTACCTCGAGTTCATGCGCCAGGTTCCTGACCTTGAGCGCATGCTGGTTCGCTCTGGCATACGTCTGTTCAAATTCTGGTTCTCTGTGACCCATGCGGAGCAGGACCGTCGCTTCAAAGCGCGTATCGGCGATCCGCTGAAGCAATGGAAACTGAGCCCGATAGACCAGGAATCCCAGGGCAAGTGGGATGAGTACACCGAAGCCAAGGAGGCCATGTTCTTCTATACGGATACGGCCGACGCACCGTGGACTATCGTCAAATCTGACGATAAGAAGCGCGCACGGCTGAATTGCATGCAGCACTTCCTCGCAGAGTTGGACTACCCGGGCAAGAACGGGCACGTTGTGCGCGGCCCCGACCCCCTGATCGTCGGTTCCTCATCCCAGGTCATCGAAAAAGACCGCCACCTCTGGGGCTGATACCGTTTGTATTGATGCTGGCCAGCGGCGATAATCGCCGCCGGTCCGCGTCGGCTTTCCCGCGACGGTCAGCCGTGAACTCCGCCAGGCCCGGAAGGGAGCAACGGTAGCGGTGATACCGGGTGCCGGGAAGCGGCTGGCGCGGGCCACTTTACGATACACTTGTCCGTCCGGAACCAGTCCCACAGGCGTCTGACCTCATATGAGTTACCTCGTCCTGGCCCGCAAATGGCGGCCCAAAGACTTCGCGGATACTGTTGGCCAGGAGCATGTGCTCCAGGCCCTGATCAATGCCCTGGATTCCGGGCGATTGCACCATGCCTACCTCTTCACCGGAACGCGCGGCGTCGGTAAGACGACCATCGCCCGCATCCTGGCGAAAGCGCTCAACTGTGAGAAAGGCGTCTCGTCCCAGCCCTGCGGCGAATGCAGTGCCTGCCTGGAAATCGACGACGGCCGATTCGTGGACCTGATCGAGGTGGACGCGGCCTCGAAGACCAAAGTCGACGATACGCGCGACCTGCTGGACAACGTTCAGTACGCCCCGGCGCGCGGGCGCTACAAGGTGTACCTCATCGACGAGGTGCATATGCTGTCCAAGAGCTCGTTCAATGCGCTCCTGAAGACGCTTGAAGAGCCTCCTCCGCATGTGAAGTTCCTGCTTGCGACGACAGACCCGCAAAAACTGCCGGCGACAGTGCTATCGCGTTGTCTTCAGTTCAACCTGATGCGCATGACGCCGCGACTGATATCCGACCGGCTGGCCTATATCTGCGACGCTGAGTCCATCGAAGCGGAGGCCAAAGCGCTGGCGACAATCGCCCGCGCCGCGGATGGCAGTATGCGCGACGCCTTAAGTCTTCTTGACCAGGCGATCGCCTACTGCGGCGGCAAGATCGACGAGCCTCAGGTCGCGAAGATGCTCGGCACGATCGATCGCGATCATGTGATACGGCTGTTGCGGCTTCTGGCTGATAACGACGCGAAAGGCATCGTCGACGCAATCCGTGAGATCGACGAACAGTTTCCGAACTATTCGCGTCTGCTGGAGGACCTTGCGAGAGACCTGCAGCGCATCGCCGTTTACCAGGTGGTCGGTACCTGTGATAGCGAAGATGACCTCAGCGAGCAAGAGTACGCCGAGTTGTCTGAGGCGCTACCCATGTCAGACGTACAGCTGTTTTACCAGGTCGCGATAATGGGACGACGCGACCTGCATCTTGCGCCCGACCCACGCAGCGGGGCGGAGATGACATTGTTACGCATGCTGGCGTTTCGTCCTGCTGCGGCCGCCGAAGGCGGCAGTGCGTCGGGTGGCAGTGTAGCAACACGCGCACCGGCTGCTAAAGCTCCGTCGGCGAAGCCAAGGGCGGTTCAGGCAAAGAAACCTGCAGCGGCTGCGCCGACGCAATCATGGGCGGAGCCGGACTGGAGCGCTCTCGTGGGTCAGCTCGGGTTGACTGGCGCAGTGCGTTTGCTTGCCAGTAATTGTGCGTATCTTCGTCGTGAGAGCAATACAGTCCACCTGGGGCTCGATCCACGATCGGAGTCGTTACTCACGCGACAGCGCAAAGATACGCTTGCCGAGCGTCTGTCCGCGCACTTCGACGAGAAGCTGACGGTAGACATCGAGATTGGCGCCGAGACAGCCGAGACGCCGGTTCAGGAAGAGTCACGCATGGCGGACGAGCGCATGGAGGCCGCACGGCAAACGCTCGAGGCCGATCCCAATGTGCAGGCATTGAAAGATATGTTTGACGCAGAACTAAAGACGGATTCAATCGAGTTGATCAACCCGTCGCAATCTGATTGAAGGAAATATAGATGAAAGGTGGTATTGGCCAGCTGATGAAGCAGGCCCAGCAGATGCAGGCCGACATGAAGAAGGCCCAGGAAGAAATGGCGTCGATCACTGTCACCGGCGAGTCGGGTGCGGGTATGGTGCGCGTCATCATGACCTGCCAGCATCAGGTCCAGAAGGTCGAAATTGACGACAGCATGATCGGGGATGACAAGGAAATGCTCGAGGACCTCACAGTCGCGGCATTTAACGACGCGGTTCGGAAGGTTGAAAAAACCGTGCAGGAAAAATTCTCTGGAATGGCCTCTGGCATGAGTTTGCCGCCTGGCATGAAACTGCCTTTCTGATTCCAGATGTCCTATTCACCTCTACTGGTTCGCCTCATAGATGGCCTGCGGTGCATGCCGGGCATCGGGCAGAAGTCTGCGCAGCGCATAGCGTTTCATTTGCTCGAGCGTGATCGGGAGGGAGCTAATCATTTATCGGCAGCCCTTGCTGAGGCGGTTGCTGGTATTGGGCACTGCAGTCGCTGCCGCATGTTTACCGAGCACGAATTGTGTTCAATCTGTTCCGCGGCGGGTCGTGATACGACCCAGCTGTGTGTCGTTGAGTCGCCCGCCGATGTTATGGCGCTTGAGGATGCCACGGGCTTCCGCGGCCTGTATTTTGTTCTGATGGGACACCTGTCGCCGCTCGACGGCATAGGGCCCGAAGAATTAGGGCTCAGCCAGCTTGACGACTGGCTCGGACAAGGCGAGGTCGCTGAACTTATCATCGCGACCAACCCTACGGTCGAAGGCGACGCAACGGCCCATTATCTTGCGGACCTCGCAACCCAGCGTGGCGTAAAGGCAAGCCGTATTGCGCACGGTGTACCGTTGGGTGGTGAGCTTGAATACGTGGACGGCGGTACGCTGTCGCATGCGTTCTATGGGCGCCGCACTGTTGACTGAAGGAGCCATCATGTCGAATGACAACTGCCTGTTCTGCAAAATTCTCAATGGCGAGATTCCTGCTGAAATCGTATACGAGTCAGAGACAGCGATAGCCTTTCGGGATATTAATGCAAAGGCCCCGACGCACGTGCTGGTTATTCCCCGCAAGCACATCTCCACAATGAACGATATCGAAGTGCACGATGAAGCAATCATTGGCAGCTTGTATACAGCGGCACGTGAGATTGCTGCTCAGGATGGAATCGCAGAAGACGGCTACCGCGCTGTTATGAACTGCAACGAAAGCGCAGGGCAGACCGTGTTTCACATTCACCTGCACGTGCTGGGCGGCAGGCAGCTGGACTGGCCGCCCGGCTAGTCAGTACTTGCCGTCCGCAAGCTGCTCGGTCAGGTGCACCATGCGCTTGAAGCTCTCGTAGCGCCGCGGACTGATAGCGCCGCTTTCGCAGCGGTCCTTTACCGCACAACCAGGTTCACGCAAGTGCCGGCAATTGGCAAAGCGACATTCCTGAGCCGCATCGCGAATTTCCCGAAATCCCTTTGACGCGATTGCCGCCGACTCAAGCGCTGGCGCATAGTCACGAACACCAGGTGAATCTATGATCTCACCGCCGCTCGGCAACGTGATCATCGCGGAGTTGACGGTCGTGTGCCGTCCTTCGCGCGACTTGTCAGAGATTTCCGCCGTCTTCTGTACGTCATCTCCAAGCAGCGTGTTAATGATGCTGGATTTACCAACGCCGGACTGGCCAACGATGATCGCGCGATGCGTTGCGAGCAGCTTGCGGACGTTGTCGATTCCGTCGCCGGTCAGCGCGCTGCAGGCCACTACGTCATAGCCAATGTCGAAATACGTATCCAGTTCGTATAAAACGGATGATGTGCCCAAATCGCTCTTGTTGAAAACGACACATGCGTCAATGCCCATGATCTCAGCTGCACACAGGTACCGATCGACGATAAACCAGTCGGGCTTGGGTTCTGCCGCAGCGACAACAATCAGATAGTCGAGATTTGCTGCGAGAATTTCGATCTGGCCGCGCATGTTGGGTCGTGTCAGTTCATTGCGGCGTTCCGCAATACCGGTTATTAGCCAGTCCTCTTCGTTTTCAATCGGCTGCACGTCGACCTGGTCGCCACATACGGGCTTGATACGCTTGCCCTTGATGCGCGCCTGAACTTCGCGTCCGTCCGCGAGCGCGAGGCGCATGCGTCGGCTGTACGTGGCTATGACCGTGGCGTGATTCATGGCGGAAGTATAGACTGCGTGAACCATGACCACACCCGCTAACGATCGCACAAGTAACCTGATCTGGATCGACCTCGAAATGACGGGGTTGTGCACGATTAACGATACGATCATAGAGATCGCAACGATTGTGACGGACAAGTACCTTAATGAGCTTGCCGAAGGGCCGGTATTCGCGATTCGTCAGTCGCAGGAAACGATGGAAGGTATGGACGAGTGGAATACCCGCCAGCACGGCAAATCGGGACTGACTGCGCGCGTCCTTGAAAGCGAGGTCGATGCTGCCGAAGCAGAAGCCGCGACACTTGCTTTCCTGCAGAATTGGGTTGCTGCGGGCGCTTCACCGATGTGTGGCAACAGCATCTGTCAGGACCGCCGTTTTCTCTCTCGGGAGATGCCCGAGCTCGAGGCCTTTTTTCACTATCGCAACCTCGATGTGAGCACGCTCAAGATACTGGCCCAGCAATGGGCGCCCGGCGTCGCGAAAGGATTTGTCAAAGAGTCGGCACACCTGGCGCTGTCTGACATTCGCGATTCAATCGAGGAGCTAAGCTGGTACCGCGACAATCTGCTCGCAGCAGAGGTTCTCGAAATTCCCGGTGACAATGACTGAGCGGCCGCACGCCGAGTACGCGGCGCGTAACGCGACACCCATACTCGAAATACTGGAGCGCGAATTTGGTAGCGCTTCCCGCGTTCTCGAGATCGGTTCGGGAACAGGACAGCATGCGGTTGCTTTCGCTGCGGCGATGGATCACCTGCACTGGCAGACGAGTGATCTCGACGAGAATCACACGGGTATCCGGGCATGGATTGATGGCTCCGGCATCGAAAACATAGCGCCGCCACTGTCCATGGATGTACGTGAGGCCTGTGTGGAAAACGGCGCCTACGATGCTGTGTTTTCAGCAAATACCGCACATATCATGGGCATCGATGCCGTTGAGAAAATGTTCTCGCTGGTTGGTGAAGCCCTGCGACCCGGTGGCGTGTTTTGTCTCTACGGGCCGTTCCGCCAAGGCGGTGAACTCAACTCGCAAAGCAATGCGGTCTTCGACGCCAACCTGCGGCAGCGCGATTCCGTCATGGGCATTCGGGATATCGAGAAACTCGACGAGTTTGCAGTAGCGGCTGGTTTACAGCGCGTACGGTTTTACGCGTTACCCTCGAACAACAACGTTGCGGTCTGGATCCTGGGAGATGAATCATGACAACACACTCCGGCGGTTGCCATTGTGGGCGGGTCCGGTTCGAAGTTGATGCGCCGGCGATAATTGAGGCCACGGACTGCAATTGCAGCATCTGTCGCATGTCGGGTCATCTCCATCTGCACGTGTCCAAAAAAGACTTTAGACTGCTACAGGGTGAGGACGCACTGACGACCTACACATTTAACACGGGTGTGGCGCAGCACTATTTCTGCAGGGTTTGTGGCGTGAAGTCGTTTTATATCCCGCGTTCGCATCCGCATGGCGTCAGTGTCAACGTTCATTGCCTGGACCCGGATACGGTGGAAAAGGTCAATACCAGCGCGTTCGACGGCAAAAACTGGGAGCAGAACGTGTCCACACTGTCGGCGATAAGCGACTGATTTGGTTCGATATTAGCTGGCAGGATATGATCGCTTGCCTTATAGTTGCCGCATTATGAAAAGACTACTCCATATCACGCTCCTCCTGAGCGCACTGGCAGCGTCCTCCGCCCTGGCACAATCAGCGTGGGTCACAGACCAGTTCGAGATCACGCTGCGGTCCGGTCCCAGCACCAGCAATGCCATCCAGCTCATGGTCAGCAGTGGTACTCGGCTCGAGGTGATCGAACGCGATGCCGACAGCGGTTATACGCACGTGCGCACGCAGGGCGGTACCGAAGGCTGGGTGCTGACGCGCTATCTCATGAACGAGGCGAGTGCGCGCGAACAGCTCGAAAATCTTACGGGACAGCTGACCAATGCGACCTCACGGGGCAGCTCCCTGAACTCGCAGCTCGGTGCCATCAAGGGTCAGTACGATTCGGCGAATCAGCAGATATCGACGCTCGAGCGCGAAAAAGCCAGTGTCGAGAAAGAGCTGGCAGAGATCAAACGCACGGCAGCGAATGTGCTGGCGATTAATGACCAGAACAAATCGCTGATGGACGAGTTGGCCGCCGCACAGATACGTGCGGACACGCTTGAACAGGAAAACCGTGTACTCGCCAGCCAGACGACGCGTTACTGGTTCATGGCTGGTGGTCTGGTTCTGCTGATTGGAATCGCCCTGGGAATCTGGCTGCCGCGCATCCGCTGGCAGCGTCGTTCACGTTACGACCGTTTCTAGCCGTTCCCGTTCTCAGGCGACTGTTTCACCCGCGAGAAACATCCACGTTTCGATGACCGTATCGGGGTTGAGCGACATGCTCTCAATACCCTGATCCAGCAGCCAACGCGCCAGGTCCGCATGATCGGAAGGACCCTGGCCGCAGATGCCGACGTATTTGCCGTGAGCTTTGCAGGCCGAGATCGTCATCGCGAGCAGCGCCTTCACCGCATCGTCTCGCTCATCGAAGGTATCAGCAACAAGTGCCGAATCACGATCCAGGCCCAGTGCCAGCTGCGTCATATCGTTTGAGCCGATCGACATGCCGTCAAAATACTCAAGGTATTGATCCGCGAGCAGGGCATTGGTGGGCAGCTCCGACATCATGATTACCTTGAGGTCATGTTTGCCTCGCTCGAGGCCGTTAACCGCCATCAGGTCGATGACATCTTTTGCCTGTTTCACAGTGCGCACAAACGGAATCATGATTTGTACGTTGGTGAGCCCCATATCCTCGCGCACTCGTCGCAGGGCACGGCATTCAAGCTCAAAGCATGGCTTGAAGCTTTCTGACACGTAACGCGCTGCGCCGCGGAAACCGATCATCGGGTTCTCTTCGTCAGGCTCGTAACGTCTTCCGCCAATCAGGTTAGCGTATTCATTCGACTTGAAATCCGACATGCGCACGATAACGGGCTCCGGCGCGAATGCGGCCGCAATCGTGGCGACACCTTCTGTGAGCTTATCCACGAAGAATTCGACCGGGTCGGGATATCCGGCCATCTGGTCGTCGATTGCGGCCTTCGTATCCGCGTCCTGCGAGTTGTAGTCGAGCAGTGCCTGCGGGTGCACACCAATCATGCGGTTGATGATGAACTCGAGGCGCGCCAGGCCCACGCCGTGATTCGGAATGCTGGCAAAGTCGAACGCTCGATCCGGATTGCCGACATTCATCATGATTTTTACGGGGATTTCAGGCAGCGAGTCGAGCTCGATGTTCTTTTCCTCAAAATCCAGGCTGCCTTCGTAAACATACCCTTCGTCGCCCTCGGCACAGCTCACGGTAACCTCGGTGCCATCCTCTATCTTTTCGGTTGCGTCTCCGCATCCGACCACCGCGGGAATGCCGAGCTCGCGCGCGATAATGGCCGCGTGGCAGGTACGTCCGCCACGATTGGTCACGATGGCTGATGCCCGCTTCATTACCGGCTCCCAGTCGGGGTCGGTCATATCTGAAACAAGAACGTCTCCAGGCTGGACGCGATTCATTTCGGCTACGGATCTGATGACCTTGGCGGTGCCGGCGCCGATTTTGTGACCGATGCTGCGGCCCACAATAATGACGGCGCCCGTGTCTTTTAGCGTGAAACGCTGAATCGACCGGCCGCTGCGGCTCTGCACCGTCTCAGGACGTGCCTGGAGAATGTACAGTTTGCCGTCATTGCCATCCTTGCCCCACTCGATATCCATCGGACGGCCGTAATGATTTTCAATGGTCACGGCCATTCTGGCGAGTTCGACAATGTCCTCATCCGAAATGGAGAACCGGAGGCTGTCATTTTCGTCCACATCGACGGTGTCTACCGTCTTGCCCGGCTCGGGATTGTCGCTGTAGACCATCTTGATGGCCTTACTCCCCAGATTTTTGCGCAGAATGGGGTGTTTGCCGGCGGCAAGTGCCGGTTTATAAACGTAAAACTCATCCGGATTTACGGCACCTTGCACGACCGTCTCGCCGAGTCCCCAGGACGAAGTAATGAATACCGCATCGCGGAATCCCGTTTCCGTATCGAGCGTAAAGATCACACCGGACGAGCCGACGTCGCTACGCACCATGGTCTGGATGCCAGCGGAGAGGGCGACATCGGCATGATCAAATCCGTGATGGACGCGATACGCGATGGCGCGATCATTGAACAGAGAGGCGAAAACCTCGTGCATGGCTGCGATCATGTTGTCCAGCCCGCGTACGTTGAGGAACGTCTCCTGCTGACCGGCAAATGATGCATCTGGCAGATCCTCAGCGGTTGCCGAGGAGCGGACGGCAACGGCAATGTCCTGACCGGCGCTCATCTCGTGCCAGGCAGCCTGTACGTCGCGCATCAGTTCCTCTGGAAGCGGTGCTTCCAGGATCCAGCCGCGAATGGCAGCGCCTGCACTGGTCAGCGCGTCAATGTCATCGACATTGAGGTCATTGAGTAAGCTGTGAATCCGCTTATCGAGACCATCCACGCTCAGGAACTTGCGATAGGCCGCGGCCGTGGTTGCGAATCCTCCCGGGACAGTGACGCCCAGGTTGGCAAGGTTGCTGATCATTTCACCGAGAGAGGCGTTCTTTCCACCGACGGTTTCAACGTCATCCATGCCAAGCTCCGCGAGCTTGATGACATATTGCTCCAAGTTTTTCTCCCTTGTGTTCCTTGGCAGGAATGGGACAATCCTACCGATGGTTGAGCGCGTCGTGTTTTTTGTTTCGGATCAAACCGGTGTCACGGCGGAGACACTGGGTCACAGCCTGATTACTCAGTTTGGTGGCCAGGATTTTCGCCAGACGACTCTGCCATTTATAGATTCCGATGACAAGGCGCACGAGGCAGTTCAGACCATCAATGCGGCGGCCGAGAATGCAGCCGTCCGTCCGATCGTTTTTTCGACGATGGTGCAGCCTAATTTGCGAGAGATCGTAAATACATCAGCGGGGCTGCATCTCGATATTTTCGATGCATTCCTGCAGCCGCTCTCGGACGAGTTCGACGAGGCACCTGAGTACAAGTCGGGGCGCGCGCACGGCGTGAGTGACATCGATGCCTACATGAAACGCATTGAGGCGACTAATTTCGCGCTCGCGAATGATGACGGCGGTGTGAGCCGAAACTACGACGTGGCGGACGTCATTCTGGTTGGCGTGTCACGCTCGGGCAAGACACCGACCTGTCTGTACCTTGCGCTCCAGTATGGTGTCTACGCGGCAAACTACCCGCTCACCGACGATGAGCTGGAAAATGGCAAGCTGCCGGATTTTCTACTCGAGCAAAAACAAAAGCTTTTTGGCCTGACTATTGCGCCCGAACGGCTGCGCGAGATACGCAAGGAGCGGCGGCCACTGGGTAATTATTCGTCGGCGCAG
>Ga0224504_10000829_pt1 | contig 14006 bp, 11 predicted proteins | sample SF_Oct11_sed_USG_3_FD_170160 | JGI IMG/M metagenome (GOLD analysis project Ga0224504, IMG submission 170160) | Sediment microbial communities from San Francisco Bay, California, United States - SF_Oct11_sed_USGS_24 | ecosystem: Environmental > Aquatic > Marine > Sediment | place: USA... | reverse complement strand
CGTCGACCACGGTGGTCTCTTCCTTGGTGATCAGCACCTTCTTGGCGCTGCCCAGCATGTCGAGGGTCACCGACTCGAGCTTGATGCCGAGGTCCTCGGAGATCACCTGGCCGCCGGTCAGGATCGCGATGTCCTCCAGCATGGCCTTGCGCCGATCGCCGAACCCGGGCGCCTTGACCGCCGCGACCTTGAGGCCGCCGCGCAGCTTGTTGACCACCAGGGTGGCCAGCGCCTCGCCCTCGACGTCCTCGGCGATGATCAGCAGCGGCCGGCCCGACTGCACCACGGACTCCAGGAGCGGCAGCATCGGCTGCAGGCCCGAGAGTTTCTTCTCGTGCAGCAGGATGTAAGGGCTCTCCAGGTCGCAGGTCATCTTGTCGGCGTTGGTCACGAAATAGGGCGAGAGGTAGCCGCGGTCGAACTGCATGCCCTCGACCACGTCGAGCTCGGTCGCCAGGCTCTTGGCCTCCTCGACCGTGATCACGCCCTCGTTGCCGACCTTCTGCATGGCCTCGGCGATCATCTCGCCGATCTCCGTGTCGCCGTTGGCCGAGATCGTGGCGACCTGGGTGATCTCCTCGGAGGTCGAAACTTTCCTCGAACCGCCTTCGAGCTCTGCCACGACCGCCTCGACGGCCATGTCGACGCCGCGCCTCAGGTCCATCGGGTTCATGCCGGCAGCATCGGCTTTGCAGCCCTCGCGCACGATCGACTGGGCCAGGACGGTCGCCGTCGTCGTGCCGTCTCCCACCAGGTCGCTGGTCTTGGATGCGACCTCGCGGACCATCTGCGCGCCCATGTTCTCGAACTTGTCGGAGAGCTCGATCTCCTTGGCGACCGTAACGCCGTCCTTGCTGATCCGCGGCGCGCCGAAGGCCTTGTCGAGCACGACGTTGCGGCCCTTGGGACCGAGCGTGACCTTTACCGCGTCGGCCAGGATGTTGACGCCGCGGAGCATTCTGTCGCGCGCGTCGCCGGAGAACTTGACGTCCTTTGCAGCCATGGTCCTTGTCCCTTTCCTATTCCAAAATACCCATGATGTCGGACTCGCGCATGATCAGGAGGTCCTTGCCGTCGACCTTGACCTCGGTTCCCGACCACTTCCCGTAGAGCACGCGGTCTCCGGCCTTGACGTCCAAGGGCGTAACCTCCCCGCTTTCGCCCCGGGCGCCGGGACCGGCGGCGACCACCTTGCCCTGCATGGGCTTTTCCTTCGCGGTATCCGGGATGATGATGCCGCCCGCGGTCTTCTCTTCCTGCTCGAGAGCCTCCACCACGACGCGGTCGTGCAACGGCCTGAATTTCATGACCCTGATCTCCCTTCCCTAGTCCAGAACCAGCCCTTTAGCACTCCCCCACAATGAGTGCTAAAGGGCATATAGATCCGGCCGGGGCCCGAGTCAACCGCCACCCCGAAGCCGGAAAACTCCGGGCATCAGTCCGGCTCCAAGCCTTTGCCGGGGTGATGCCGCCGGAAGCGCGCCAGGCCGCCCGGGTCGAGGCTGACCTGCAGATGCGCGAAGGTCTCGTCATCCCGCCGGCTCAAGACCTCGGTGATCGTAGAGCCAGGCCAGCGCCGCTCCGTCGTCATGGGGCACGGACAGCTGGACCACGTCCTTGCCTTCGCCGAGCCGCCGCGCCAGGAGCGCGAGAAGATCGTCGAGGCCTTCGCCGGTCACCGCCGAGACCGCGACCTGGTTGGCGTGCCGCGCGGTACGTGCCGCAAGAATGTCGCGGCTCTCCCGGTCGAGCAGGTCGATCTTGTTCAAGACCTCGATCATGCCGCCTTCCAGCTTGTCCTCCAGTCCGAGCTCCGACAGGACGCGCTCCACGTCCCGGCATTGCGCCTCGCTGTCCGGATGGGCGATGTCGCGGACATGGACGATCAGATCCGCCTCGGCGACCTCTTCGAGTGTGGCGCGGAACGCCGCGACCAGATCGGTCGGCAGGTCGGAAATGAATCCCACGGTGTCGGACAGGATGACGTCCGGGCCGGACCCAAGGCGCACCTTGCGCATGGTCGGATCCAGCGTGGCGAACAACAGGTCCCGCGCCAGGACCTTCGCGCGGGTCAGGCGGTTGAACAAGGTCGACTTGCCGGCATTGGTGTAGCCGACCAGGGCGATCACCGGGTAGGGCACGCGCCGCCGGGATTTCCGGTGCAGCTGGCGCGTGCGTTTGACCTGTTCGAGGTCCTGCTTGATGCGGGCGATGCGCTCGGAGGTCAGACGGCGGTCGATTTCCAGCTGGCTTTCGCCCGGACCGCCGAGGAAGCCGAAACCGCCGCGCTGACGTTCCAGGTGGGTCCAGGACCGCACGAGCCGCGAACGCTGGTAGCTGAGCGCCGCCAGCTCGACCTGCAGGCTGCCTTCCTTGGTCTGCGCCCGGGCGCCGAAGATTTCCAGGATCAGGCCGGTGCGGTCTATGACCTTGCAGTTCCAGGATTGCTCCAGGTTGCGTTGCTGAATCGGGCTGAGCGCCGCGTCGATCACGCAAAGCGTCGCCTCCTCGGCGGCGATCAGCCGGCCAAGCGCCTCCAGCGCGCCCTTGCCCAGGAGCGTCGACGGTCGCGGCCTCGATACCCGCAACACCTCGCTGTGCACGACGTGGAGGTCGATCGCCAGGGCCAGACCCACCGCCTCTTCGAGCCGAGCGGCGGGGCTGCGCCCGCCCCGGGCGCCCTGGCGAAGGTCCGGGTGGACGACAACCACGCGTTCCCGTCCGGCATCCCGACCGGCCGCGCCATTCGATCCGTCCCGGCCGTCCGGGCCGACCGAAGGCTCGGCCGGCCGGCCATGGTCGCGGTTACTCGTGCTCGTGCTCGGCCTCCTCTTTCACGGCCTCGAACAACTGCACCGGAGCCGCCGGCATGACCGTCGAAATCGCATGCTTGTAGACCAGCTGCGAATGCGCGTCGCGGCGGAGCAGAACAGAGAAGTTGTCGAACCAGGTGATGATGCCCTGCAGCTTCACGCCATTGACGAGAAAGACCGTGACCGGGACCTTGTTCTTGCGAATATGGTTGAGAAAGACGTCTTGGACGTTCTGTGATTTTTCGGCGGCCATCACCACCCCCATTTTGTTGTTGTTGTGCGGTTTCTTTGAGCCCGAATTTCCCGCGTTTCGTTCAACGCCGGCCAGCGGATTCATCAAGCCGGTACCGGCAATAGATCACAATAGGACATCACCCCGTACCAGTAGCAAGAGTTTTTCATAAGGCAAACTTAGTGAGCCGTGGCCAGTTCGACCAGGGCCCGGCAACTCGTCACGTGGCATTGCGGCGCGGCGACGCCGAACTCCTCGGGGGCCGGAGGGTCGGCCCGCAGCAGGACGGGCAGGCAGCCGGCCCGTTGGGCGCAGAGCATGTCGATGTCCGTATCGCCGACGAACCATACGGCCGAGCCCCTCGTCAGTCCGCTTCCCTCGAGCGCCAGGTCGACCGCTTCGACCGCCGGCTTGTCCCGTGGCGCATCGTCGGCGCCCACGAGCCGGTGGAACAAGGAGGTCCAGCCTAGGTGCGCCACCCCCCGTCGCAGGAGACAGCCGCGCTTGTTGCTGACCACCCCGAGGAGCATGCCCGCTTCGCCGAGCCGCGCCAGCATGTCGCCGGCGCCCGGCAGCGCACGCAGTCTTGCCAGGTGATCGGCCTCGAAGGTTTCGTAGAATACTTCCATCGCTTCGTCGGCCCGCTCGCCGAACAGCAGCGGAAAGCTGTCGCGCGCCGAGGCCCGCACTCGTTTTCGGGTTTCCTCGAAGCTCCAAGGCCGATGCCCCATGGCCTTCAACGTGGCCGTCAGGGCGTGGTGTATGACGCTCCAGGTGTCGACCAGGGTGTTGTCCCAGTCGAACAAGAGCGCGCGCGGCGGTTCGCGCTTCACGCGCGCTCCTCTTGCCGCTCGACGAAGCCCAGGTAGGCTTCGCGCAGTTTGCCGGTCAAGAGACCCGGGTGCCCGTTGCCAACCGCCCGGCCGTCGATGCTGGTTACCGGCATGACGAAGTTGGAGCTCGAGGTGATGAAGGCTTCGCGGGCCTGGCGGGCTTCCTCGATGCTGAAGGCGCGTTCGCTGAATGTGATGCCGTCCTGGCGGATCAGATCGAGCAGCCGCAGCCGGGTGATGCCGTTCAGGATCGACGTGCTGACGTCACGGGTCACCAGCTCGTTGTCCTGGGTCACGATCCAGGCATTGGTCGACGTGCCCTCGGTGACCCGGCCCTGCGGGTCGACCATCCAAGCCTCGTAGGCCCCGGCCTCCACGGCCTCTTGCTTTCCTAAAACATTAGGAAGCAGCGATACAGATTTGATATCGCATCGACTCCAACGCAAATCCGGGATGGAAATCACGCCGACTCCCTCGGTCACCGCCTGGTGGCTCTGGGGCTTCATCTGGCGCGTGGTCATCACCAGGGCGGGCTCGACTCCCTCGGGGAACTTGTGGTCGCGCGGCGCCACGCCGCGCGTGATCTGCATATAGAGAAACCCCCTGGACAGCCGATTGCGCCGCATCAATTCCCGGCTGACTAGCTTGAGCGCCTGACGCGTCATGGGCATGGCGATCTGCAGCTCGCCGAGCGAACGCTCGAGCCGGTCGAGATGAGGGTCCTCGTCGATCAGGGCGCCCTGCACCACCGGCACGACCTCGTAGACGCCGTCGGCGAACTGGTAGCCCCGGTCCTCGATGTGCACGGCGGCCGCACCATGCGAGACATAGCGGCCGTTGACAAAGGCTTGGCGCGGCATCGCGGCTTCCCTTCCTGACTGGCGTTTCGGCAAATGCGCGCCGGTGTTCAGAAGAACTCCAGCTTCACGGCAAATATCTTTTCGACCTTCTTCACCGCTCGGGTCGCGGCGAAGATGATCACCAGGTCGCCCGCGCGCACGACCGTATCGCCCCTCGGAATGATGACCGACCCTTCGCGAACCAGCGCCGCGACCATGACGCCGTCCGGCAGAGGGGCGTCGCGGATCGGCACGCCGACCAGGCTGGATGTTTCCATCGCCTCGGCCTCGATCAGTTCGCCGAACCCCTCGCTCAGGGTGTGCACCGAGCGGATCCGGCCGCGGCGCACGTGCTGCAATATCGTCGACACCGTGATCACGCGCGGATTGACCACGGTGTCGATGCCCAGCGTATCGATCAGCGGCGCATAGGTGGCCTTGTTGATCAGGGTGACGGCCCGTTGACAGCCGAAGCGCTTGGCCAGCAGCGAGGCCAGAATGTTCACCTCGTCGTCGTTGGACACGGCGATCACGGTTTCGGCCAAGCCGACATTGGCCTCCTCTAGGATCTCGGAGTCGAGCGCATCGCCGTGGATGACCACGGTGTGCTCGAGGCTCTGCGCGGCCAGTTCGGCGCGCTTCTTGTCCACCTCGATCAATCTCAGCTTCACGTGCGGCTGCTTCTCCTCGACCATCTTGGCGAGCGACAGGCCGATGTTGCCGCCCCCGACGATGGTCACGCGCCGGGCCTCTTTCTCCTCGTGACCGAACGCCGCCATGGATCGGGTGAGGTGCCCGGTTTCGGCGACGAAGTAGACATTGTCGCCGGGCTGCAGCTCGTCCTCGGGCGAAACGACGAATCCCTTGCCCTGGCGCGAGATCCCGACCACCAGGATGTGCAGTTCGGGAAACAGGTCGGTGAGTTGGCGCAGCGGCGTATCGAGGATCGGACACTCGGCGGTGCAGTGCACCCCGATCAGGCTGACCTTTCCATCCGCCAGGGGAATGACGTCGAATGCGCCCGGCACCTGCAGCCGGCGGCTGATCGCCCGCGCCACCTCGATCTCCGGCGAGATGATGACGTCGATCGGCAGATGGTCGCGGCTGAACAGGTTCGACCAGACCGACTCCAGATAGCTCTGGTGCCGCACACGCGCGATCTTGGTGGGGACGTCGAAGAGGGTATGGCAGATCTGGCAGGCGACCATGTTCACCTCGTCGGCATAGGTCACCGCGATCACCATGTCCGCATCCGCCGCTCCGGCGCGTTCCAGAACGTCGGGGTGCGAGGCGAAACCGACCAGCCCCTTCACGTCCAGGGAATCGACGATCTTGTGAATGAGCTCCGGGGATTGATCGATCATGGTGATGTCGGCGTTTTCGCTCGCGAGGTAGCGGGCGATGCTAGAGCCAACCTGTCCGGCGCCGCAGATGATGACTTGCATGTCGCTTTATCCTGACTCCCGAGACCGCGTCTATTGACGGTCGCCCGAGGCGAGACCCAAGGTCCGCAGCTTGCGATGCAAGGCCGAGCGTTCCATGCCGATGAAGGCCGCCGTGCGCGAGATGTTGCCGCCGAAGCGCGTCACCTGCGCCTCGAGATACTGTCGTTCGAAGACTTCGCGCGCCTCCCGCAAGGGAAGCGACATGACCTCCTGGCCGTCCCGGTCGCGCGATACGGCCGGCGCGATCGAGCCGATATCGGGCGGCAGCATGTCCGCCTGGACGGGATCGCCGGCCTCGCCTGGCGCCATGATGAGAATCCAGTCGACCACGTTGCGCAGTTGGCGGACATTGCCGGGCCAGTCATAGGTCTGCAAGGCGGCTGTCGCATCCGCCGTCAGGCACCGGGGCGGCAGCCCGGCCAATTCCGCCGAATGGACCATGAAATGCTCGATCAGATCAGGGATGTCTTCGCGGCGTTCCCGCAGGGCCGGCACACGAAGCGGCACCACGTTCAGCCGATAGAAAAGGTCCTCGCGAAACCCGCCTTTTTGGATCAGCGTCGCCAAGTCCCGGTTGGTCGAAGCGATGACGCGAACATCGACCTCGACCAGGTGCCGGCCGCCGACGCGCTCGAAGGTCTGCTCCTGCAGCACGCGGACGATCTTGCCCTGGGTTTCGAGCGGCATGTCGGCCACCTCGTCGAGCAGCAACGTCCCGCCATGCGCCCGCTCGAAGGTACCGACCTTGCCCGGCGAACCCGGGGCCTCCGCCCCGGCTTCGTTACCGAACAGCTCGCTTTCCAGACGGTCGGGATGCATGATCGCGCAGTTCAGCGCGACAAAGCTGCCGCCGGCCCGGCGGGAGCGCTCGTGAAGCTGGCGGGCCACGACCTCTTTGCCGGCGCCGGCCGGGCCGGTGATCAGGACGCGGCTGCCCGTCGGCGCCACCTTCTCGATCGCCTGGCGCACCTGGTTGACGGCGAGCGAGTCGCCCAGCAGCTCCGAGGCCGGCCCGGCGCGCAGGCGGAGCTCCTCGACCTCCGTCCTCAGTCGGGCCGCTTCGATGGCACGCTGTGCCACCAGCAGCAGCCTGTCGGCCTTGAACGGCTTCTCTATGAAATCGTAGGCGCCAAGCCGGATCGCGCTGACCGCCATCTCGATGGTGCCGTGGCCGCTGATCATGACCACCGGCACGGCGGGCTGCTCGTGCAGCATGACCTTGAGCAGCTCCAGTCCGTCGAGCGCACTGTTCTTGAGCCAGATGTCCAGGACCACGAGACTCGGGCGCCGCGCCCGTACCGCCTCCAGGGCCTCGTCGCTATCGCCGGCTTCTCGTACGTCATAGCCCTCGTCGGACAAGATCCCGTTGATCAGCATCCGGATATCGGTTTCGTCGTCGACGATCAGGAGGTCATGCGCCATGACCGGAGTCCTCTCCCGCGACGCCGGACCGCTTTTCGCCGGCCTGGGACGTCTGTTCGTGCGCCAAGGGGAAGATCAGGGTGATCTTCGCGCCGCCGGCGGGCGAATCCTCCAACTCCAGATCGCCGCCATGGTCTTCCATGATCTTCTTCACGATGGCCAAGCCCAGGCCGGTTCCGCGCTCGCGGGTCGTCATGTAGGGCTCGGTCAGGCGATATCTTTCGGTTTTGGGCAAGCCCGGACCGTTGTCTTCCACCACGATCGACGCCGTGCTTCCGTCCTCGACGACACGTAACACGATTTGGCCGGACGGCAGCGGATCCGGCCCCTTGGCGCTGCGCCCCTCTATCGCATCGATCGCGTTCTGCAACAGATTGGTCAGGGCTCGGCCGATCTGTTGGCTGTCGCAGGCCACCACAACCGGGTGTTCCGGCTGCTCGAACGTGAACGTCACAGCGGGGTGGGCGTCGCGTTGAAGGAAAATCGCCTGGTCGATCAGCCCGCCCAGGTTCTGCTCCTCCATTACCGGCTGTGGCATGCGCGCAAACGACGAAAATTCGTCCACCATCCGGCCGATGTCGCCGACATGGCGGACGATCGTGTCGGTACAGATCTGGAAGGTCTGCGGGTCGGTTTCGATCTGGGACAGATATTTGCGTTTGAGCCTTTCGGCCGAGAGCTGGATCGGCGTCAGTGGATTCTTGATCTCGTGCGCGATTCGTCGTGCGACATCCGCCCAGGCGGCCTTGCGTTGCGCGGCCAGCAACTCGGTGATGTCGTCGAGCGTGACCACGAACCCGATGATCTCGTGGCCCTCGAGCTCGGCTGCGATCCGCGCGAACAGGGTCCGGACACCGCCATCGCCCATGTCCAGCATGACCGGGCGCTCGCTGATGGCGCGCGGACGACGGCGGGCGTGGCGGAGCAGTTCTCCCGTTTCCGGCAGCGCGCCCGAAAGCTCGCGGCCTTGCAGACCCGCCGGCTCGGCGCACAGCAGATCGCAAGCCCTGCCGTTCGTGTGGGTAATGCGGCCGTCCCGGTCCAGGCCGATCACGCCCGAAGACACTCCGGCCAAGACCGCCTCTATGAAGCGCCGCCGCAAATCGATCTGCCGGTTGGCCTCCAAAAGCTCTCTTTGCTGGCTTTCCAGCTTGCCGGTCATGCGGTTGAACGACCGCGACAGCGAGCCGATCTCGTCCCGTCCCCCCGACAGCTCGACCCGTGCGGACAGATCGCCGGCGCCCACACGGTCGGCGGCCTCGATCAGATTGCCGATCGGCTGGGTCAGGTAGGTCGCGAAGTCGAGGCCGCCCCACACGGCGGCCAAGAGCAACAGCAAGGCCACGACCACGAAGATCAACGCGAACGAAATCTGCAGGTCGGCCCGGTTGACTTCCAGCTCGGCGTAAACCTGGGCGGCGGCGCGGCTGTCGTCCATGTGGGCGAGCACGCGCGGGTCGACCAGCCGGCCGACGTAGAGATAACTGTCGGTGAAGCTGTCCAGCCGCACGAGGGCGCGCACCCGATCCTCGGTGTCGGCCGTGAGGATCGCCACTTCACCGCCTCGGGCCTTGCGCAGAGCCCAGTCCGGAATCTGCGGGTCGAAGTCCAGCAAGAGGCTGAACCCGGCCCGGGCAAGCACCCGGCCGGAGCTATCGAAGATCACCGCCTCGGTCAACGAACGGATCGCCGCCTGAGCGGCCACATATTGATTGAAACGCTGCTGATTGGACAGCAGGACCGGGCCGCCGCGGTTGAGGTCCTGCGCCATGGCGAGGGCGTCCGCGCTTATGGTCTGGCGGTGCTCCTCCAGATAGGCCTGCGCCACCGCGAGGGATTCCTTGACCGCCGTACTGACGTTCTTGCTGAACCAGCCCTGCAGTCCGAAGTCGAACAGAATGACCGAAAACAGGGCGACGATGATGGTCGGCGTCACGGCGACCAGGCTGAACAGCGCGACCAACCTCACATGCAGTCGTGAGCCCGCCGCGCCGCGTCGGCGCGCCACCCAGAGGATCACCAAACGCCTGGCGATCAGGACCGTCAAAGCCAGAAGCAGCACAAGGTCGAGGTTGATGAGGGAGAGAATGACCCAGGGTTCGATCTTGCCCGGCAGGCGCCCGGTCATGGCGGCGAAGGTCATCACGCCGGAGGTCACCGCCGCGATCAAGAGAACGATCGCCAGCTTGCGCTCGAGCCGGACCCGGCGCATCCAATTGGTTAGCCGCCGCACCGTACCGCGGGCGGGCGATTCGTTCCCACCCGACGCGTCCGCGGCCTCGGTTGCTTCGTTCGGTCCGAGCGGGGCCGGCGCATCAAGTTGTTGTATATTTGCCACAGCCTATTTAAGGCCCCGCAGGACCCGAATGTCCAGTTCCCGAATCTTCTTGCGCAAAGTGTTCCGGTTGAGCCCCAGGAGTCCCGCCGCCTGGACCTGATTGCCGTTGGTGGCGATCAGGGACAGTTCGATGAGCGGGCGCTCGATCTCGCGCAGGACCCGGTGATAGAGGCCGGAGGCCGGCAGGCCGTCGCTGTGGGCCGCGAAATAGTCTCGCAAGTGGCGCTCCACCGCATCGCCCAGGGATTCGCCCGCGGGCGCACCGGCCGGTTCCGCGGCGGACGTTTCGCCGAGCTCGCTGCGGATCACGTCGAGGTCGATGACCTCCTGGCTGTAGAGTGCCGCGAGGCGGCGTATCAGGTTCTCGAGCTCGCGCACGTTGCCGGGCCAGGAATAGCCCTTGAGATGGGCCATGGCCTCGCTCTCGAGCATCTTGGCCGGCAGCCCCTCTGCCTCGGCCTGGGCGAAGAAATGCCGGATCAGCTCGGGAATGTCGTCGGAGCGCTCGCGCAACGGCGGCAGACGGATCGGCACCACGTTCAGGCGATAGAACAGGTCTTCGCGGAACAGCCCTTGGCGCACCATCTGGCGCAGGTCGCGATGGGTCGCGGCGACGATGCGCGCGTCGGCGCGCACCGGCGTGCGGCCGCCCACCGTCGTGAATTCGCCTTCCTGCAGGACCCGCAGCAGGCGCGTCTGGGCCTCGAGCGGCATGTCGCCGATCTCGTCGAGGAACAGCGTGCCGCCGGCCGCCTGCTCGAAGCGCCCCGCGGAGCGCGCCGTGGCGCCGGTAAAGGCGCCCTTTTCGTGGCCGAACAGCTCGCTTTCGACCAGCTCCCGGGGTACTGCCGCCATGTTGATGGCGACGAAGGGAGCCTTGCGCCGCTTGCCGTAGTCGTGCAGCGCGCGCGCGATCAGTTCCTTTCCGGTGCCGGATTCCCCATAGATGATGACGCTGAGGTCGGTGCCCATGAGGCGCGCCAGGACCCGGTAGATGTCCTGCATGGCGCCGGACCGGCCGATCAGCGGCAGTTGTTCCTCTGCGGCCTCGGGCGAGGGGTCGCCGCCCGCACGGGGCGTCGTTCGGCCGGGCTCGCTCAAGGCGCGCTCGACGACGCTGACCAGCTCGCGCAGGTCGAAAGGCTTCGGCAGGTATTCGAAGGCGCCGCGTTCGGTCGCCTTGACCGCGGTCAGCAGCGTGTTGCGCGCGCTCATGACGATGACCCGGAGGCCGGGCCGCAGCTTCTTGATTCGCGGGATCAAGTCGAGGCCGTTCTCGTCCGGCATGACCACATCGGTGATCACCAAGTCGCCTTCGCCCTGCTTGACCCACTGCCACAGGGTCGCGGCGTTGCCGGTGGTCCGCACGCTGTGGCCCTGCCGGCCGAGGGCCTGGGTCAAGACCGTGCGGATCGCCCGGTCGTCGTCGGCGATCAGAATGCTCGCGCCGCTCATGGCCGGGCGCTCCTGGCCGGCGCCACCGGAAGCATCAGACGGAACCGCGTGCGCCGCGGCCGGCTCTCGAACTCGATCACTCCGCCGTGGTCGCCCACGATCTTGGCCACCAGCGCCAGGCCCAGCCCCTTGCCGCCCAGCTTGGTGGTGACGAAGGGATCGAACAGGTGGGGCCGCAGGTCCTCGGGTATTCCCGGACCGTTGTCCTGGATGCCGATGACGATCGGCAGGTCGACCCGCCGGCCGCTGCCCGGCACGGCGAGGCGAACACCGTGGCTGTAGGCGGTCGAAAGCGCGATTTCGCCGTCCTCCCCGGAGACCGACTCGGCCGCGTTCTTCACCAGGTTGAGCAGGACCTGTATCAGGAGGTCCCGGTTGCCGTAGACCGGCGGTAGGGAGGGATCGTAGGTCTCGACGAAGCGCAGCTTGCGGGCGAAGCCCGAGCCCGCCACCCGGCGCACGTGCTCGAGCACCTCGTGGATGTTGACCGGCGCGCGGGCGATCGGGCGATCGTCGGAGAACATCTCCATCCGGTCGACCAGGCCCACGATCCGGTCGGTCTCGTCGCAGATCAGTCGGGTCAGCGCCCGGTCGCCGTCGGCGGCGGTCTGTTCCAGCAGCTGGGCGGCGCCGCGAATGCCCGAAAGCGGGTTCTTGAGCTCGTGCGCCAGCATCGCCGCCATGGCGGTCACCGAACGCGCCGCGTTGCGGTGGACCAGCTGGCGGTCGATCTTGCGGGCGATGCTTCGTTCCTGCAGCGACAGGACCACGCTGCCCGGGTCCTCGGCGACCGCCGTCGCGTCGATCGAGACGTCGTGCGTGCCGATCCTCGGGGTCTCGATCGTGATGCCGTACTCCGTGATGCTCTGCGCGCCGCCGCGCACCTGCTCGATCAGGGTGAAGATCGGGCTGTCCGCCGGCAAGACCTCGGCCAGGGGCCGGCCGAGAAGGCCGCTGGCGCCGGTCTTGAAGAACTGCTCCGCGGCCTGGTTCAGAAAAGAAATACAGCCCGCCCCGTCGATCACGAGGATCGGCCTGGCAATGGAGTTCAGCACGAGGGCACTGTCCGGCGGAGCGGAGTCCCACCGGCCTGCCGGCCTGGTCGCGCTTTTCGCCGTCATGCCGCCTGGCGCTCCTCTTCGCCGTCGAAGAGCGCGCGGACCAGGGCCGCGACCCGCGGCGGCGAGTCCTCGCGGTTGACCTTGGCCCGGAACTCTGCGGCCCCGGCAAGGCCCCGGGAATACCAGCCCAGGTGCTTGCGGGCGATCCGCACACCTGAATACGTCCCATAGTGCTCGAGCATGGCGTCGTAGTGCGCGAGAACGAGATCGCGCAGCGCCGCGGGCGGCGGGTCCCCGGGCACCTTCGCCCCGGCGAGGAACTGCATCACCTGGTTCAGGAACCACGGCCGGCCGCAGGCGCCGCGCCCGATCATCACCCCGTCGGCGCCCGAGGCCGCCAGCGCGCGCGTCACGTCGCCGAGGTCGCCGAGGTCGCCGTTGACCACGACCGGGATCGAGACCGCCTCCTTGACCTTGCGCACGAAGGCCCAGTCGGCCGCGCCGCCGTAGCCCTGGCAGCGGGTCCGGCCGTGCACCGTGACCATCCGGACGCCGCAGGCCTCGGCGATCCGCGCCAGGTCCGGCGCGTTGCGGCTGGCCTCGTCCCAGCCGCTGCGCATCTTGAGCGTGACCGGAATGTCGACCGCCTCGACCGTGGCTTCGAGGATGCGCGCGGCTAGGCGCTCGTCGCGCATGATCGCCGCGCCGGCGTCCTTGTTGACCACCTTCTTCGCCGGGCAGCCGAAATTGATGTCGACGATCGCGGCGCCCCGGTCCCGGCTGAGCCGCGCCGCCTCGGCCATGACCGCGGGTTCGCAGCCGGCCAGCTGCACCGCCATGGGGAAGGACTCCTCGGCGCGCTCGCTCAGCTTGCGCGATTCCTTGACGCTCCGCCGCGCCTCGCGCACCACCGCCTCGCTGGCGATCATCTCGGAGACGACGAGCCCCGCCCCCAGGCGCTTGACCAGCCGCCGGAACGGCCGGTCGGTCACCCCCGACATGGGCGCCAGGATCACCGGATGGTCGAGCCGGACGTCGCCGAGAACAATGCTCACGGTTTAAGCAACCTTGTCATTATGCCCAATATCTAGGCTTTTCTACCGGTTTCTCAAGGGAATGCAAGGGTCAGGGTCGTGTGCTCAAAATGGCGATGAGACCATGTGCCCCATTTGCGCCGAGCACCGGGACGTCGACCGAACCAGAAGCAACGGTCGGCAGTAATTAGCACCGGACGTGCCAATTCGAATGTCGGCCTTCTTGCTGCTTGCTTCAGCTTCACCTCTGACTGCAGACCGCCGCCAGAGGTGATCGGGAGGGCAAGGTTTGGCCCTGAGCGGAAGCTGGGGACGATGGAAGATGGTTCAAACGGGGGCGTACTTCGTGCATCCTCCATCAGAATGAACATAGATGGTTCCCCGGACTGAGCGACTCTCCTGCATTGTTCTGAACTGGAGTTTTCGGCATGGCAGCCTTCCGACCCGAGCGGCGGAACCGGAAGATCGGAACCGAGGCTGCCGGGTACAAGAAATCCAATAAGATGGGAATTCCCGAGTCATGGCTTGATCGCG
>Ga0224504_10000827_pt1 | contig 14025 bp, 16 predicted proteins | sample SF_Oct11_sed_USG_3_FD_170160 | JGI IMG/M metagenome (GOLD analysis project Ga0224504, IMG submission 170160) | Sediment microbial communities from San Francisco Bay, California, United States - SF_Oct11_sed_USGS_24 | ecosystem: Environmental > Aquatic > Marine > Sediment | place: USA... | reverse complement strand
CGTAACGCAGGTCGGCACCAAGAGCGATCTGCGTGCCGCCTCCGAAGGCGACGCCGCGTATGGCACAGATCACGGGCACCGGGACTTCGCGCCATGCGAATGCCGCGCGCTGAAAGCGGTTCGCGTGACTACCTTCCTGCGGCGCCATCGACGCGGGACCAATCGCGTTGCCGGGATCATTGAAAATGCTCAAATCGATGCCCGCGCAAAAATTCTCGCCCGCGCCGGTAAGGATCACCGCTCGCACCGAGGATTCCGCCGATAGGCGAGCCCCTGCCGCCGCCAGCTCGTCGAACATTTGCATATCGAGGGCGTTGTGCTTCTCAGGCCTGTTAAGCAATACCTCGGCAACGTGGTCTTCGATACTGATCTGCACGCGTGTGCTCATCACTGTCTCCCTGACATTGCTCCCATTCTATGCCGCCAACGTGCACTTGCCGTTCTTGAGCACGACGATGTCACGCTCCTTTACGCTGCACTGGAAAGATACGATGTTTCCGTCCTGCCACATGTCCGTGGTAATCGTGTCACCCGGCAGGACCGGCGCCGAAAATCTCGCGTCGAACCCCGTGATCAACGTGTAGTCGTAAGCACAGATCGTCTTGAGGATCGCGTGGCAGGCCACACCGTATGTGCAGAGGCCGTGAAGTATCGGCACCGGGTAGCCCACGCGCCTGGCGAGCGACGGATCCGCGTGCAGCGGATTGCGGTCGCCATTCAGCCTGTAGAGCAACGCCTGGTCACTGCGCGTCTCGAGGTCGCAGCTAAGGTCGGGCTCGCGACGGGGCGGGCGATGCGCCGGCGGACCCTTGCCACGCGGACCGCCAAAACCACCGTCCGCGCGCGCCATTATGGTATTGCCGATGGTAAACAGGGCGGTATCGTCTTTTGCCAGCCGCGCTTCCGCCTCGAACAGCACCAGCGCACCGCGCCTCGGGCCGTGGTCGAAGGCAGCAACGATTTTCTTGTTGATCAGGAGATCGGCGGCGACGGGCAGCGGCCGGTACAGCTGCAGCCGCTGCTCGACGTGAAGCACCTGGCTGAAATCCCAGCCCAGGTCCGGAGGAAACATGTCGGGCACCAGGACGGTCGCCAGCGAAGGCACTGTTCGCATCGGTTCGCCTTGTTCATAGACGAAGGGAAGCTCGTCCGGGTCGACGGCATTCCGGCCGAAGCCGATGCTGATCGCATACAGCATGCTCTCCGTATCGCCGTAACTGAACGGCAGGTCAACGACGGACGTTGCCATCAGGTCATCGTAATTCAGCGCCATTGTTTCCCAGGTCCGAGTGCTTTCGGGCAGCGATCGATCGCGTAGTTTAGTGGCAGCTTACAAGGAGTATCAATCAAGCGCGAGCGGCGAATTCCCAGCCAAGGGCGGCCAGCGGCTCGACGGCACGCTCTGCCTGGCCAGCATGTGCGCTGGCGGCCGTACCGTCGCGCACGCGTCCAGCTATGCCCTGCAGGATCGCGGCCAGCCGGAAGAAATTGAAGGCCGAATAGAATTCCCGATCTTCGATTCCGCCCTTGCGCCCGGTACGCTCGCAGTAAAGCCGCGCGTACTCGTCTTCCGAGGGGACACCCAGAAGATCGAGATCCCTGTCGCGGAGACCGGCGGAACCGAGACCGATGTCGGGCATCTGCCAGGACATCAGGTGATAAGTGAAGTCGGCCAGCGGATGACCGATCGTCGACAATTCCCAGTCAAGAACGGCGATCACACGCGGCTCATCGGCATGGACGATCATGTTGTCCAGGCGAAAGTCGCCGTGCACGATACTGGCCGACTCGTCATCGGGGATGTGTGCGGGCAACCAGTCCATCAAGCGGTCCATCGCCTCTATGGTCCGTGTTTCGGAGGCGCGGTACTGGCCGCTCCAGCGCGAGATCTGGCGCGCAAAATAGTTGCCGGGCTTACCGAAGTCGTGGAGGCCGAGCGCCGCGTAGTCGAAACTGTGCAGCTTCGCGATCGTGTCGTTGGCACTGTCGTAGATGGCTGCCCGCTCGTCCGGCCCCAGGCCGGGCAAATCCAGTTCCCAGAAAATACGCCCTTCGACGTATTCCATGATGTAGAAAGCCGTGCCGATTACGGCGTCGTCTTCACAGAGCGCGTACGGGCGCGGCACGGGAAAATCGGCGCCATACAGCGCGCTGATGACCCGGTACTCCCGGTCGACCGCGTGCGCCGATTTCAGCAACTTGCCAGGCGGCTTTCGACGCAACACGTAGCGCCCGCTGTCCGCCTGCAGCAGATAGGTCGGGTTGGACTGACCGCCCCTGAACTGTCGCACCTGCAGCGGGCCGTGGAATCCCTCGACGTGCGAGGTCATGTAATCGCTCAGCCGGTCCTCGTCGAAACGCAACGCTTCCCTGACCTCCGCGGTGCCCGAATTCTGCTCCTGTCTCGTATTCATGGAGAAGCTACATTCGGAATACGCCGAACGGCGTTTCGGGATCGCGCGGCCGGTTCAATGCCGCGGCCAGTGCGAACGCCAGCACCGAGCGGGTAGCGACCGGGTCGATGACGCCGTCGTCCCACAGCCGGGCACTGGAATAATACGGGTGACCCTGGTGGTCGTACTGCTCGCGAATGCGGTTCTCGAACTCAGCCTGCTCCTTGTCCGCCCATTCTTCGCCCCGAGCCTCGAGCCCGTCGCGCTTTACCGTCGACAGCACAAGAGCGGCCTGCTCACCCCCCATTACCGATATCCTTGCGTTCGGCCACATCCACAACATTCGTGGCCCATAGGCACGCCCGCACATCGCATAATTGCCGGCGCCGAAAGACCCGCCGATCACGACCGTAAATTTCGGCACGGTCGCCGTAGCCACCGCATTGACCATCTTCGCGCCTTCCTTTGCTATGCCCGCATGCTCCACGCGCTTGCCGACCATGAATCCCGTGATGTTCTGCAGGAACAAGAGCGGGATACCGCGGCGGTTGCAGAGCTGTATGAAGTGCGCGCCCTTCTGCGCCGACTCCATGAACAGGATGCCGTTGTTGGCGACGATTCCGATCGGGTAGCCGTCGAGGTGCGCGAAACCGCAAACCAGCGTCGAGCCGTAGAGCTTCTTGAATTCGTGAAACTCCGAGCCGTCGACGATCCTTGCGATTACCTCGCGCACGTCGTAGGGGAAGCGGTATTCGCGCGACACTATCCCGTAGATGTCCTCCGCGGGGTACTCGGGCTCGCGCGGTTCGCGCATGGCGAGGGTTACCTGCTTCTGCCAGTTCAGGTTTGCCACGATCTCGCGGGCGATCGACAGCGCGTGTTCGTCATTGTCGGCGAGATGGTCGGTCACGCCCGATATCCGCGAATGCACGCTGCCGCCGCCCAGCGATTCGGCATCGACGACCTCGCCGGTAGCCGCCTTGACGAGCGGCGGCCCGCCGAGAAAGATCGTGCCCTGGTTGCGCACGATGATCGCCTCATCGCACATGGCAGGCACGTAGGCGCCGCCTGCCGTGCACGAGCCGAGCACCGCCGCGATCTGCGGGATCCCGAGCGACGACAGGCGCGCCTGGTTATAAAAGATGCGTCCGAAATGGTCGCGGTCCGGAAATACCTCGTCCTGGCGCGGCAGGAACGCCCCGCCCGAATCGACGAGATAAATACACGGCAGGTGATTCTGCTCCGCGATTTCCTGTGCCCGCAGATGCTTCTTCACGGTCAGGGGATAGTAAGTACCGCCTTTCACAGTGGCATCGTTGGCAATGACCATGCATTCGGTGCCGTGCACCCTGCCGATCCCGCATATGATTCCGGCGGCAGGCACCTCGTCCTCATAAACCTGCCATGCCGCAAGCTGGCCGATTTCCAGGAACGGCGAACCCTCATCGAGGAGCATGCGTATGCGGTTCCGCGGCAGGAGCTTGCCACGCAATACGTGGCGCTCCCGGGATCGCTCGGTGCCGCCCTGTATTACCTGCGCACTCAGCTCCACCAGGTCCCGGGCAAGCGCCTGGTTCACCGCGAAGTTGGCGGCAAAGTCGTCGGAATTGCGATCGACCTTGGATTTAATCAGGGGCATTTGCTGTCCCGGGATCTGTCAACATTCTCTGGCTAAGTGCCAGTCGCTTCGAAAAGCTCGCGCCCTATGAGCATTCGGCGTATTTCGCTGGTGCCGGCGCCGATCTCGTAAAGCTTGGCATCGCGTAACAGGCGGCCCGCCGGATATTCATTGATATAGCCGTTGCCGCCGAGCGCCTGGATCGCCTGTCCGGCCATCCAGGTCGCTTTCTCTGCAGCGACGAGAATACATCCTGCGGCATCGAAACGGGTAGTCTGCTCGCGATCACACGCTGCCGCGACGGCATACACGTACGAACGACAGCTGTTCATCGTCGTGTACATGTCCGCGACCTTGCCCTGCATGAGCTGGAATTCACCGATCGGCCGTCCAAACTGCTTGCGATCGTGTACGTAGGGTATGACGAGGTCCATGCAGGCCCGCATGATGCCGAGGGAACCGCCGGCCAGCACGACACGCTCATAGTCGAGGCCGTTCATCAGTATCTTGGCGCCCTTGCCCTCTTCCGCCAGCCGATTGCTCACCGGGACTCGGCAGTCTTCCATCAGGACTTCGCTCGTATCCGAACCCCGCATGCCGAGCTTGTCGAGCTTCTGGGGCGTCGAGAAACCCGGCGTGCCGCGCTCGACGACAAAAGCGCTAAGGCCGCGACTACCCGCATCCGGGTCCGTCACCGCGTAGACGATCATGATGTCTGACCGGGGCGCATTCGTAATCCACATCTTGGAGCCGTTGAGGATGTACTCGTCGCCGTCTCGCGTTGCCGTCGTGCGCATGCTCATGACGTCGGAGCCGGCGCCGGTTTCGGTCATTGCCAGCGCGCCGAGATGCTCTCCCGAGACCAGCTTCGGCAGGAAACGCTGCCGTTGCTCATCGGTACCCCAGCGGCGCAACTGATTGACGCAGAGGTTCGAGTGCGCACCATACGACAGGCCCACGGACGCGGACGCGCGGCTGATCTCCTCCATCGCGACCACGTGCGCGAGGTAGCCGAGCGTCGAGCCGCCATACTCCTCTTCAACCGTGATACCGAGCAATCCCAGTTCACCGAGTTCCGGCCACAGATCACGCGGAAATTCGTTGCTTTCGTCGATCTCGGCCGCTCGCGGTGCTATCCGGTCGGCCGCAAACGCGGCAACGGATTCGCGCAGCAGATCGATGTCCTCGCCGAGGCCGAAGTCAAAATCGAACATCTGCATCACTCCATAATTAAATCAATCACTTGCACCACAGTTTGAGGCATTGGGCCGGGGAGCTGAATACCATGCTCGCGGTAGGCTGTTACAGGGCGTCAATAAAGCGGGAGAAGAGCTCATACTGTGACGTTATGCCGAGCTTGGCAAACAGGTTGCGCTTATGGACCATCACGGTGCCCGGCGCGATGCCGAGTTCGCGGGCGACCGACTTGGTGGAGTGGCCGCGCAACAGCAGTTGCGTAATCTGGCGTTCCCGATCGGTGAGCAGCCCTTCCCCGAAGTTTTCGAAGCATCGGGTGAGCCGCTGGTGCAGGCTGCCCCCCGGCTCCTGCGGGCGTGAGCTTGCGGAGCTGCGCTGCCATATGGCCCGCATGGCGGCATGGACGAGCGGTTCGACGAACTTGAGCCGCTCGAGCTCGGCTTTGGCGAAGCGGCGCGTTCTGCGGCCGACGACCAGCACCAGCGTGCTGTTTGCGGAAACATCGACGAGAAAATCCATCTCATCCCTGAGATGCGTGCGCTCGCAGTATTGCCGGTAGTATTCGCTCGAACGAAAACGATCGGGCGATTCATCCCGAAAACGGCACACACCGGGTTTCTCGTCACTGACAGCGAGCAGGTACAGCGGATCGAGCAGGTACGGACCCGCCACGTAACGATCGACATAGTGCCGGCGTCCTGCCGGATCCAGAGTGTGATGAAACACCTCCGGCGGCGCGCCGCGATGAAACGCGAGCAGGCAGGTGCCTTCGTGTTCGACGGCGACATCGATCGCGTCCGCCAGCGCGGCGGCGGCAGAATCGACATCGTTGCTCTGCACGAGCCGGGCCATTGCCGCCAGCCATTCGGTCGATTCGAACCTCGACTTCAATGCCCGGTTCCTGCGTCAGGCCTGGTACAGCGTCGCCGCAGTTTCCACGGTGATATCGATCCGGCCGATCTTGCCTGTTTGCTCACTCATAGGGTCGTCGCATCAGAAAGAAGTAAGAAAGGATGCCGCGTTGCCGCCTATCGGGCCTTCACCGGCACGCGCAAGGCGCAAGTAGTCGTCGCCCTTCGGATAGTCTGCCGGCTGCGGATTGTGGACGCGCAACAGGCGGTTTCGATGGTACAACTTCAGCTGCGACCGGAACGGAATCACACGCGCGGGGTCGTCACCGGTGACCTTGCGGTGCAGCTCGGGCAGCCGGTACCAGGGTACGTTCATATCCGCGTGATGTGCGTTGTGATAACCGAAGTTGAGCGTCAACCAGTTGAGCCTCGGATATTCGATCGAGACAGGATTGCTGAAGGTGTGCTGCTGCTCCCAGTCGCTGTCGCCTTTGTGGGGCGGCTCGACGTAATCGAACAACGTAGGGTTATGCGGGTAGTCGTGCTGCAGCATGTCCATGAAACGCAGCACGTGCATCATGACCAGGTAGGCGACCGCATACAGGATCGCCACCTTCGGAACGATGAGCAACAACGCGGCGAATATGCCGCCCCGGACCAGGATGACCATGACGTTGCGGCGCCTCTGGCTGCGGCGTTGCGGGATGATGAACGAGGTGAACACCATCACGAAGTGCATGACGAGGTCGTGCGCGGGAATGTAGAACCACTCGAGGCCCTGAACGAACCGCAGGATCAGCGGATGTTTCTCGAAGAACCTGTCATATTCGAACCAGACGACGTCGTCGTTGTCGACGTGGTGCCTGAAGTGCTTGTAACGCATATCCTCATAGGTGCCGTAGGACGCGCCGCAAAGCCAGCTCATCGCGCGGCCGAGGGCCGCGTTGTGTCGGCTGCGTTTGAACACGAGGTTGTGCCCGCACTCGTGGATCAGGTAGGCAGCGACAACCATCGCATGCGCGAGCAACAAGGTTGCCGCGGCATTCACACCCCAGGATTGGTGAAACAGACCGGCAAAACCGACAAAGTAACCCGCGACGGCATAGAGCAGCGCGCCGCCGTTCATGAGCAAGCCTCTTGGTTCCTTCAACAGCGCAACGACCGCCTGCATGGACCCCTCGCAAGCACCGATTCAGTCTTTTCAGTTGTACACTTAGCCGTAGCGTATTGCTAGCATAGACAGGCAATTCGGCGCAGAGAGAAATTGTATGAAACTGGTCACCGCGATAGTAAAGCCATTTCGCCTCGACGACGTTCGCAACGCCCTGAGCGAAGTCGGCATCCAGGGAATGACGGTCAGCGAGGTCAAGGGATTCGGACGTCAGCGCGGCCACACCGAGCTGTATCGCGGCGCCGAGTACGTCGTCGATTTTCTGCCGAAGGCAAAGATCGAGGTCGCCGTTCCGGACGACCTGGTGGAGCGGACCGTGGAAGCCATCATCGACAGCGCCAAGACCGGCAAGGTCGGTGACGGCAAAATCTTCGTTACACCGCTGGACCAGGTCTGGCGAATCCGTACCGGGGAGACGGGCGACGGCGCACTCTGAGCCGGGTGGCGCCAGAAACCCGCGGCCCGCAATAGCACGCGTCCCAGCATAAACCACAGAACCAGCGCCGCCTCATCATTGCGATTCGTTCCCAGGGCCAAGTAACCGATCGTCACTGTCCCCCGTCAGTCCCGGCTCGATTATGCCACGCCAGATCTCCAGCTTTTCGGCAAGCGTCACCGAAGCGTGCGCGGGACTCGTTGACGGCAACAGCACAAATTCGAGCCCGAATTCCGGCAGCGAGGATCGCACCCACCGCTGGAACATCTGCTGTGCCTTCCTGCCGTTGAAACACACAAGGCGAATGTGTTCGTGGCCGGCAAGGAATTGCACGAAATCGTTGGGCACCGCAGCCGTCATGTCGATATCAGCGTCGAGACTGCCGGGGCGCACGGAACTCGACAAGACATCCCAGACGGCAATGCCGCGCTCCTGCAGCGACCCGCAACGCGAGGCATAGTCGCCCGTAGCGCCGGCGATGACATGCATTATCTTCCAGAATGCGTTCTGCGGATGCGCATAATACTCCCGTGCCCGCAGCGACGCCTCGCTGGGCAGGCTGCCGAGAATCAGCACCCGCGCATCCTCTCGCGCTATCGGCGGGAATCCCTGCGACACCTCCACGTTTTCGCGACTGGTCTCTTGCTTGCTCATATTTGTCGTTGAATTACATGTTTTCTGCGGCGGCAGTTCCATTGTCGTCGCAGTATAAACGGGACGAGATGGAGGACCGCGGTATGGCAAAAGCGTGGATCAGTGCACTGGCTCTGCTCGTACTATCGGCGCAGGGCAATGCGAAGCCCGACTGCGACGCGCTTGCGTGCGAGGAGGCCAAGCAGGCGATCCGGGAGATCGAGGCGCGGATGCGCGCAGGCTACTCCCGCTCGCAGGGCGAGAAATACGAGACCAAACTGCGCAAGCTCAAGCGCAGACGCAGCAAGCTCTGCCGCTAGCCGGACTGGCGATCAGTAACCCCGCGCGGGATCCACGACGTTCAGCAATCGGTCCCCCGCAATGAATCTGCGGATATTCTCTCCAGTAAGCGCTGTCCGCCGCTCCCTGTTGTTGCCGTACCAGGCAATGTGCGGCGTAATGATGACGTTCGGCATGCGCCACAACGGATGATCCGGCGGCAGTGGCTCGGGATCCGTAACATCCAGGCCCGCACCAGCGACACGCCCGTCGGCGAGCGCGGCGACGAGATCATCCGTTACGACGCTTGCGCCGCGCGCAACGTTGACGAAGAAAACGCCCGGCTTGACGGCGTCGAAGAAGGCCCTGTCGAACAGGCCCCGGGTCTCCGCCGTCAGCGGCAGCGCGTTGATGACCACGTCCGCCTGTGCAGCCAGCTCGAACAGTTCGTCCGAGAGACCAACGTAGTCAACATAGTCCGGTCCCGACCTCGAGCTGTTGCGCGTCGCGATTACGCGCATGCCGAGCGCCGCGGCCCTTTTGGCTGCAGCCCTGCCGATGCCGCCGAGCCCGACAACCAGCACCGTCTTGCCGTCAACGGACAGCATGCCGATTTCGTCGCCGATCGATCGGTTCCAGTTGCCTTCAGGCATGGTCTTGGCCTGCTGCGTCAGTCCTCGAGTCAGGCTCAGCATCATGGCAACGGCATGCTCGCCGATGACGGGCGACGCCATCTTCTGCATGTTCGTCAGCAGAATCTTGCCGCTCGCGACGCCTTCGACCGTAAGACAGCGCTCCGCGCCCGCGCTGAAAATCTGGATCCACACCAGTGCGCCGGCCGCAGCGACGATATCCTCGCTGCAGTAGCCGATGATCGCGTCGGCATCACCAGCTTCTGCCCTGGCGACATCGACCGAGGGCGCCGGGACAAATGCCACACCCGGAAATTCCTCCTGTAGCGCCGCGACGAGATCTCCTTCGTCCCGGACGATGAGCTTCTGTGGTGGTCTCCAGCCCTCGAGATCGCGGCTGGCAATGGAGTTCTCCCGCAGGCCGGCGTCCTCGATGAGACGATCGATCGAAACGTCGGCGCGGGCCGGCACGACGGCAGCCAATGCGGTCAGGCAAATGATCAGTGCTCGCAACACGGCTTGTTCCTGGCAGGTTCCCGGGTGCCCCCGAGAATACGGAACCTGGTGCCGTCAGGCCAGACTGCGGGGTCAGGCGGGGAAGAAGTCTATTGGCTTGGTGGTCGTGATCGGCTCGACGTCCCTGGACTGGAACCGGAACTGCTTGACGCGCAATACCAGCTTGCGCTCGAGTTCTGCATCGCCCAGTTCACTCGACACGACTTCGCAGAACGTCACCTCACCCGTCGGCGCGATCGTGAGGCGGAGGACCAGCTTGCCTTCGAGCGTCGGATCGGCGCGCAGCGCACGATTGTAGAGTGCGAAAATCGCGCCCTTGTTCTTGTCGAACACGAGTTCGATTTCCTCGCGCGAGCGCGACGCCTTACCGCTGGTACCGGTGCGGCGTGCGCCGCCGGCCGACTGCTGCTCGATCCCGGCAACGGGGCTTTCCACCTTCGTGGTCGTACGAGCGGCGATTCCGGTGCCGCCGGTATTACGGCTCATGGTCGCGGTATTGATGCCGCCCGAAGCGGCGCCCACCTTGGACGTTATCATCGAGCGCTCGTTTCGTTGCGACTGTCCCACGGTTGCCGTCAACTGCCGGTCGTCGACCGATTCCATCAGGTCCTTGTCGACAAGATCGGCAAGGTCCTCGGCGAACGGCATCAGCGCAGCCTGTGCCTTTTCACGCGCGACTTCCTCGCGAGTGGGCTCGGGCTCCGGCGGCGGTTCGGGCGTCGGTTCCGGCTCTGGCTCTGGCTCGGTCTCTGCGACCTGCTCGGGCTCGGGTTCCTCTTCGGGCTCGGGTTCCTCCGGCTCGGGTTCCGGCGGTGGCGGCGGCGGTAGCGGTTTTTCCTCGAGCATCAGCTGCGCGATGCGGGGCGGAATCTCGATGATCTCCGTCGGGTCCGGTTCCGGGACCGGGATGAACGGCCAGACGATACTGAGGACGAAAGCAATCAGGAACGTGACGCCGAGCAGGCGCTGGAAACGTTTTTCCTGGCCTCTGCCCGTTGTCCACGGCAGCTCATATTCTCTGTAAAACGGTAAATCCAAAGCCGTTTCTCCTAATACTCTCTCGCGCTTCCCTAGCGCCGCCCTTAACGTGCCGCCTGCAGCTTGTCGAGCTTGTCAGAGCTCTTCTGCAGGACGGCGAGCGAAATCTGTCCGTAATCCGATCGCGTGCAGGTCGCCATGACCTTCTTGAGGAGCCGGTACGGAATTTCCTTGTCACCCATGATCGTCACCTCACGACTGGCGATGTCTTCGTTCGCCTCGCGGCGCAAGACCCGGTCGTTCTGGGACAACAGCGCTTCGCGAAGCGCAGGAATGTCATTGCCCTTGATAGCCATGACGTCGTCGATCTTCGCGACGGGCGTTCCCTGTACGATGATGTCCTCTTCCCCTATGAGAATGACGACGGTTTCCCGGGCCTTCTCTTCGGCGATCGACTCCGGCAGCTGCAGGTCCTTCGCATTCGGCAGCGTTTCCACGTCCGACGAATTGACGAGCAGGAAGAACACCAGGATCGTGAAGATGTCCATCAGCGAGACGAGGTTGAGTGCCACGCTTTGCCTGTGGCGCTTGTGGTGCTTGTCCATCCGCTTGGCGCGGCCTGACTTGACCATTTCTATGCACCTCCCTCGCTGACCGGCGCGTCACCGATCGAAATGTCAGGGAACAGGTCGAAGCGCTTGACGGACTGCTCGTCCTCGTCGACTCGTTCCACGATTCTCACCCGGTCCATCACCTGGACGAGCGTGTCGTAATGAATATCCTGCTCCAGCAAAATCGATGCATCCGTCTTCGTCGGATATCGATTCTTGAGCTCGGACAGTTTGCTGCTCAGCGCTTCGTAGTCGTAACCATCGTCTGTATTCGGATAGACACCGATCAGACCCTGGTTACGGTCGCCGACTTCGATCTTGTCGACTCTGATGATGACTTCGAGCTGGAACACCTGTTCCTGCGGTTCGACGGGCTCGCTAGAGGAGCCTGGCAGATTCAGTTCGAGAACTGCCAAACGCGAAAACACCGCCGTAATCAGCAGAAACGGAACCAGGATCACCATCAGGTTCATGAATGCCGTGATGTTGAGCTCAGCCGTCTCTACGTTGCGACGGCCGCTCCTGCGGCTGCGAATCATGACTACGCTCCGGCGCCTTTAAGCTGCCTTTCGGTGACGGCGTTCAGAAACTTGACGCTGGCCATCTCGAGGCTGTCTACGAGCTGGTTGGTTTTCGTCTGCAGCAGCGCGTGCACCAGCAACAACGGGATAGCAGCCATCAGGCCGAATGCCGTCGTGTTCATCGCGACGGAAATACTGGCGGACAGCAGGTCGGCCTTGTCTGCCGGGTTCGCATTCGATACCGCCGTGAATGCCCGGATCAGCCCGATGATCGTGCCGAGCAGGCCGAGTAGCGTCGCGATGTTGGCGAGCGTCGCGAGATAATGCGTGCGCTTCTCGAGACGCGGCAATACCTCCATGAGGCTCTCTTCCATCGCCTTCTCGATATCGTCGCGACGGCGCGCTGATTTCACGCGGTAAAGGCCGTAGGTAAGTATCGAACCGATCGCCGCTTTCGACTTTCCTGTATGAGCGGCTGCTTCCTGGAAGTTGCCGGCCTTGAGAAACGGCACGATCTTCTTCCAAAGGGCCCGGTTGCTTGCCCCTGATATTGTCAGATACATCCAGCGTTCGATGGCGATTGCGACGCCGAACGCGAATACGAACAGGATCGGGTACATGAATGCACCGCCATCCTGGAAAAACCGCACTAAAGTGCCCATTTGATTGCTCCTCTTCGATCAAATCGCGCGCCGAGGCGCGCTCCTACTCTTCGTCACCGTACAGATCGCCGTAATAGTCGACCTGCCGCGTAAACTCTTCCCGATCCACTGGCGCCAGCACCTCGTCGAGCAAGGTATTGACGGGTCGGCCCGTCAGTTCGCCCGGCTGCGCCTTTTGCCAGGGCACGATATAAAGCACCTTTGGCAGTTCCTGGTTGCCGGTGATTTCGGTCCGGCCCAGGGTCATCTCGTCCATCACCCCGCCATACGATTCTCGCCGCGTAACGTCCTGCGCAACGACCGCCCCGACTTCTGCGGGCTCCGCAATAGCCGTGTCGCTCGCAGCGGCCGACGTATCGACGGCCGGCTCCAGTGCTTCGGCCTCATCGAAAACCGCGGATGTATCCACGGCCGGCTCGAGTTCGTCGACCGCCTCCTGCGCGAACGCCGCCAGCGTTGCCAGCGAGGTTGCGACCACGATCCCGGCCTTGATCAGATTGCGTCCATCAGCTCTCATACATTTCATTCCGCTATGTTGGCCGTGCGCTGAGCCGCCGAAACGCGACGCTGCAGATCGGCGATCCATTTCTCGACCTGCTCATCACCCCCGACGATCGCCTGGTAGCGCTCGAAATGCTGCAATGCAGAATCCAGCTGCTGCAGGTAGAGCTCGTTGAGGACGCCCAGGTTGTAGTGTGCCAAGGCATAATCCGGGTTCGCTGTGACGGCCTTCAAATATGCGGCCTCTGCCTCCAGAAAATTGCCATTTCTGCGATGTAGCATGCCGAGCTGATTCAGCGCCGGCGCATATTCGGGGTCTATTGCAAGCGCCGCGTCCACCGCCGCTCTCGCATTGTCGTAGTTGTTGTTGGTCGCGTGAATGATCGCCAGATTGACATGCGCGCCCGGATAGCCGGGATACTGCAGCAGGAATTCCTTGAACCGGAGCTCGGCGTCGAGAAAATCGCCGGATGCCATCACGGCGACCGCCTGCTCGTACATCGTAAGGGCTTCCGGCGGCACCTCGGCTGCCCGCGGATCACCCGCAGCCGATTGCTCGGCCCGGCCGCGGTCGGCACCGTCCGATTTGGGGCCGTTCGATGCACAACCCGAGACCGCGAGCGCAAGGCCCAGCAAGGTCAGCCGCAGGACGGCTTTGTCAGTAAAGCGCTGTAACCACATCTTCGCTGCGCTCCAGTTTCGCGTAACGCGCCGGCAACAGGCCTGCCAGCCGGTTGAAACTTCTCTCGACCCATTCGTCCCAGATACCCTCGGGCGCACGATCGGTATTCGCCTTGTACAGCTCAATCGCCTTCTCCTCGATCGGGAATACCTGCTCCTCGAGGAGCAGCTCGTACTGCTCCAGGGCATCGGCATCCAGGTCTTGCGGCCGTTCTGAATCCATCACGTCGCCGGCAAACGACTCATACACCTGCGCCAGGCGGAACGTGGACTCGGTCGTGACTTCCGCGACCCCGTATTCGGCAGCATCGGTGTATGCCTCGATGACGTCTTCCATAAGCGCTC
>Ga0224504_10000826_pt1 | contig 14028 bp, 10 predicted proteins | sample SF_Oct11_sed_USG_3_FD_170160 | JGI IMG/M metagenome (GOLD analysis project Ga0224504, IMG submission 170160) | Sediment microbial communities from San Francisco Bay, California, United States - SF_Oct11_sed_USGS_24 | ecosystem: Environmental > Aquatic > Marine > Sediment | place: USA... | reverse complement strand
TTTGCGAACTTCAAGCATAACCGCCGTTTTCAGGCCACTGAAACTGAAATCAAAATTCGGCTTGTTGAGCATGGGTCGCGGCAATTGATAAGCCGTGTCGTCGCCGTGCTCGGCAAGCGCCGCCAGCGCGGGCCCGCCCGGGTAGCCCAGGCCGAGCAATTTGGCGGTCTTGTCAAAGGCCTCACCTACCGCGTCATCCAGCGTCGAGCCAAGCACCCGGTAGTCCCCAAGCCTCGCGACGGCAATCAGCATGGAGTGTCCACCCGACACCAACAGCGCCAGGAACGGAAATTCGGGCGGCTCGTCTTCCAGCATCGGAGCCAGCAGATGGCCTTCCATGTGGTGCACCGGAATAACCGGACAGTCCCAGGCAAGCCCCAGGCCGTTGGCCATGCCACCCCCGACCATCAGGGCGCCCACCAGTCCGGGACCCGCCGTGTAGGCGATGGCGTCGGGTTTGTCGATGCCCGCCTCGCTCATAACCTGTTGAATTAATGGTAAAAGCATGCGGATATGGTCGCGCGAAGCAATTTCAGGTACGACGCCGCCATAGACCGCATGCAGGTCCACCTGGCTGTGCAAAGCCTCGGCGAGGAGCCCGTTTTCGGTATCGTAGAGCGCGACGCCGGTCTCGTCGCAGCTGGTTTCCAGTCCAAGGACAATCATTGCAGGCAGAAATAGGTACCAGTTACCGTATATCCATTAAGTGGAAAGTCATAAAGGGGCTGCAATGATAAGCTGGAAATAGGGTAACTGGTACCTAATTTCTGCTTGCAGACCTTTGCAAACCGTCAAATCCGGCGTTATCATACGCGGCTCAGTCCCGGCCCTGTGCCGGGTTTATTTATGTCTGGACGGAATACCTGAACAATGCCAAGTGTTCGCGTAAAAGAAAACGAGTATTTTGATGCTGCCCTGCGGCGCTTCAAGCGTGCCTGTGAAAAGGCTGGAATCCTTACCGAGCTTCGTCGTCGTGAGTACTACGAGAAGCCAACGCAGGAGCGTAAGCGCAAGAAAGCGGCGGCGGTCAAACGGCACGCAAAGCGCATGTCTCGCGATGAAGCCAAGCGCAAGCGTCTCTACTAATACTCCTGTGCGTCGCGTTCGCGGCGCACGCTACTGATTTCTTTAAGCCATGTCGCTGAAGAACCAAATTACCGAGGACATGAAGTCCGCCATGAAGGCCGGGGAGAAAGACCGGCTGAAAGTGGTGCGCCTCATACTCGCGGCCATCAAACAGGTCGAGGTCGATAAACGCATCGAGCTTGATGACGCCGCTGTGCTCGCGGTGATGGACAAAATGGTGAAGCAGCGCCGCGACTCGGTCGACCAATTTGAGAAAGGGAATCGCGAGGATCTCGCGGCCATTGAGCGTGCAGAGATCGTGGTTCTCGAAAACTACCTGCCCGAGCAACTGTCGGCCGACGAACTCGCTGCGATGGTTGACGAGATCATCGCCGCTACCGGCGCAGCAGGCATGCGCGACATGGGCAAAGTCATGGGCCAGATCAAGGCCAGGGCCGCCGGCCGTGCTGATATGGGTGCGGTTAGCGCCACGGTAAAAGAGCGTTTGAACGCCCTCTAGTTGGCACCAAATTTGCGCGCTGGCATAGCCTGATTAATAGGCTATGCTAAAAAAAACAAGAATAATCCCTCAAGACCCGACCGTTGCCGGGCGACGTTTAGACTTATATGGCTGGATTAATCCCTCAGGACTTTATCGACGATTTGATCGCACGTGCCGATATCGTCGAGGTTGTCGGCCGCCGGGTACAGCTAAAGAAAGCGGGCCGGGAATTCAAGGCGTGCTGCCCGTTTCACGATGAGAAGACGCCCTCATTCACTGTGAGCCCTGGCAAGGGTTTCTATCACTGCTTCGGCTGCGGCGCGCACGGTACCGCCATCGGTTTCCTGATGGAGTTCGATCACATGAGCTTCGTCGAGGCGATCGAGAGCCTGGCTGGCTCGATGGGCGTCGATGTACCTCGCAGTGAGAGCGACAAACCGGCGCGGCGCTATGACGAGCTGTTTTCGCTGCTGGACACGATCTCGCGGCATTGGCAGGAGCGCCTAAAGGAGTCGCCGACCGCTATCGAATACGTCAAGAAGCGCGGTATAGATGGCAGCACGGCCAAGCGCTTCGGCATTGGCTATGCGCCGGACGGTTGGAGTAACGTCCTCGATAAGTTTGGCAAATCAACCGAAGCCGCGCAGCGACTGCTCGCCACGGGCATGGTCATTGAGAAGGACAACGGCAAGCACTATGACCGTTTTCGAGATCGCATCATGTTTCCAATACGCGATGCCCGCGGCCGCACGATCGGCTTCGGTGGCCGCACATTAGGCGACGGCGAACCGAAGTACCTGAACTCACCCGAAACCGTCCTGTTTCACAAGGGGCGCGAGCTCTACGGCCTGTATGAAGCACGCCAGGCGCTGCGTAATATCGAGCAACTGGTTGTGGTCGAAGGCTATATGGATGCCGTTGCCCTCGCCCGCCACGGCATCGATTTCGCGGTCGCGACGCTGGGAACGGCTACAACCAGCGACCACCTTAATCGACTCTTTCAGCTCACAGAGAACGTGTGCTTTGCGTTCGACGGCGATCGGGCCGGACGCAAGGCCGCCTGGCGCGCCCTCGAGAACGCATTGCCGCAGATTCGCGAAGGTCGGCAGATCCGTTTCATGTTTCTTCCGGAGGGGCACGACCCCGACTCCTACGTCAACGAATTCGGGACCGACGCGTTTCTCAAAGCACTGGATGAAGGTCTCGCCCTGTCGGAATTCCTGATTCAGGAACTGGCTAGCCAGGTCGACATGAGCACGGTCGACGGCCGCGCACGCCTGGCGGAACTCGCGCGACCGCTCGTTAACCGGATTCCGCAGGGCGTGTATCGGGAGTTGCTTGTCGAGAGCCTCGCCGAAGCCGTCGGACTGACCGCGGCCAAGCTTGAAAAAATGCTCTCCAGCGATAAACACAGCGGCCCGTCTACTCACGCTGGCGGTGCCTTGGCTAAATCCCGCCCCAGGAAAGCGGTCGCGGGACAGCCCTCCGTAATTCGTCACGCGATCACGATAATGCTGAACGACCCGGCCGCATGCCTGAAGCTCGATATCGAGAAATTAGCTGACGTGAATCGCGCTGGCGTTGAATTGTTGCGGGCGCTCATTGAAACCGTGCAGGCGGAACCCAATATCACGACGGCTGGCTTACTGGAACGCTGGCGGCACCACGAGGAAGGCCGACATCTCGGAAAACTCGTGGCCTCCGAGGTACCGCTGGACGACGACTTTAATGCCGCCGCAGAGCTGAACGACTGCCTGGAGCAGCTGGAGACGGCTGGCCGCAAGGAACGAATTTCATTTTTAATTGAAAAACAACGAGTTAACGGTTTGTCCGACGAAGAAAAAACCGAGTTGCAGGAGCTGTTGAAAGCAGCCTAACTTAATGAAAATTATGTAGATTCCGCTCGGCCTAAAGAGTAGAATTAATCGTTTGCATTTTTTACCCGCAGGAATTTCCGCCTTGACTGAGAAAAAAGCACCCGCACCGATTGTTGCCGTGAGCAAGCAGGCTCAGCAACTCAAAGATCTGATTGCTCGAGGCAAGGAACAGGGTTACCTGACCTATGTCGAGGTCAACGATCACCTGCCCAACGACATCGTCGATCCAGAACAGATCGAAGATATCGTGAATATGATTAATGACATGGGAATCACGGTGTACGAAGAGGCACCGGAAACCGAGTCGAAGACTCTGACCGACACGCCGGCCACCGACGAGGATGCCGTCGAGGAAGCCGAGGCTGCCCTCGCAAGTGTCGATGCCGAGTTTGGACGCACAACCGACCCGGTCCGCATGTATATGCGCGAAATGGGGACGGTCGAACTGCTGACGCGTCAGGGCGAAATTGAAATCGCGAAGCGCATCGAAGACGGTCTGAACCAGGTGAAGTACCACATGGTGCATTTCCCACCAACCGTCGAGGCACTGCTCGAAGTCGCTGATCGCGTTATCGGTGGTGAGACCCGAATGCAGGATTTTGTGGTCGGGTTTATCGACCCGAACGAGCCTGACGAGATTAAGCCGCCCGCGCCAAAGACTGACGACGATGACGACGACGAGGTCGTCGACACGGGACCTGACCCGGATGAGGTCAAGGCCCGCGTCAAAGTCATTCGCCGGCACTTCAACCGTTCGATGAAGTACCTTGAGAAATACGGTCAGAAAGACAAGCGCACCATCAATGCTCAGGACGACGCCGCTCTTCAGATCATGGAACTCAAGCTGGCTCCCAAATTGTTCGATGCGCTCGTCCGCAACCTGCGTGACGTCGTGTCAATCATTCGCAGTCAGGAACGACTCGTAATGCAACTTTGTGTTCGCGATGCCGGTATGCCGCGCAAGGATTTTCTGTCGAGTTTCCCGAAAAGCGAAACCGACTTCACCTGGATCGACAAACATATACGTGCGAAGCGCAAGCATTCGTCAGTCCTCGCCAAACTCAAGGACGACGTCATGCGGGCACAGCGCAAACTGGTTGCCGTGGAAGAGGCAACCCGACTGTCGATCGCCGAGATCAAGGAAATCAATCGCCAGATGTCAATCGGCGAAGCCAAGGCTCGCCGCGCCAAGAAGGAAATGGTCGAGGCAAACCTCCGTCTTGTGATTTCGATCGCAAAGAAGTACACGAATCGCGGCCTGCAGTTCCTGGACCTCATTCAGGAAGGCAACATCGGCCTGATGAAGGCTGTCGACAAGTTCGAATATCGTCGTGGTTACAAATTCTCGACCTACGCCACATGGTGGATTCGCCAGGCGATCACGCGTTCGATTGCTGACCAGGCGCGCACGATCCGTATCCCGGTTCACATGATCGAGACGATCAACAAACTGAACCGCATCTCTCGCCAGATGCTGCAGGAAATGGGCCGCGAGCCGCTGCCGGATGAACTGGCCGAGCGCATGGAAATGCCGGAGGACAAAGTCCGCAAGGTACTGAAGATCGCGAAAGAGCCGATATCGATGGAAACACCGATTGGCGACGACGAGGATTCGCACCTCGGCGACTTCATTGAGGACCAGACCGTTCATTCGCCGGTTGATTCGGCGACGACGTCCGGCCTTAAGGAAACCACCCACTCGGTTCTTGCCGGCCTGACGCCGCGTGAAGCCAAGGTTCTGCGCATGCGCTTCGGAATCGACATGAATACCGACCACACGCTCGAGGAAGTCGGCAAACAGTTCGACGTCACGCGTGAACGTATTCGCCAGATCGAAGCCAAGGCACTACGGAAGCTGCGGCACCCGACGCGCTCGGATCAGCTCAGGAGCTTCCTGCTCGAAGACTAATCGGGCCTGAGGGCCCTGCCTGGGCCTGAGGGCCCTCCTACGCCGGCGAACGTGGCTCGACGTAGGAGTGGCTTTAGCCGCGAACAGAAAAGCCGGGCATTGCCTGGCTTTTTTTTGCTAAAATCCCGGCCCTTGCGTGGGCCTGTAGCTCAGTTGGTTAGAGCAGGGGACTCATAATCCCTTGGTCCCAGGTTCGAGTCCTGGCGGGCCCACCACTTCTTCGCCGCTCAGGCGCCCTTTTCCGGAATCTTCGACATCGCCCGCTCGGTCATGGCCGTGATCGTCAATGACGGATTGACGCCGGGGTTTGCCGGCATCACGGAACCATCACACACCAGCAGGTTTTGATAACCGAACAGACGCTGATCACAGTCAACAACCCCGTGTTCAGCATCTCGGCCTATCGCCACGCCGCCCAGGATATGAGCGGTTGTTGGAATATTGGCTGCCGCCTCGACCAACGTGCTTTGTGCAACGCCACCAGTCTTCTCCGCTATCCACTCAGCCGCCTTGTTGCCAGCATCGATATACGTTGGATTTGGCATGTCCGAATGTTGCTCCGTGCTCAATCGCACTTTCCTGCTAAACCAGCGTTTTTTCGGTCGAAATTGGATCGCGTTATCCAGACTCTGCATGACGAGTAAGACAATCGTGCGACGCGACCAACCGAACGGCCACAGTGTCTTCGCGAACTTCACTGGATGACGTATGGCGCTGCCCAGCAGAGAAAAAATGCGTGTCCAGCGTGTACCGTCACCGGTGAGAATCGTAAACAGTGAGTTCATCGAATCGCCATGCTCGCCGTAGGTCACGACCTCTATGTGAGTGTCCTGGTCAACATGAATACTGGAGCTGATCGCTACACTGTTCCATAGCTTCATGGAATCATCAGGCAATGTGACGGCGAGTATTGACTCGCTGTTGGTCCGAACAAGCTCGCCCAGCCGGTTGCTGATACCGGACAACGAGCCACTGTGCTTGCAGTTCGCCAACAGACTATTGGTTCCCAGGGCGCCCGCTGAGACGATAACCCCCTTCGCTGTTATCGTCTTCCGGCCGCCTCCAAACAGGCCCGGAGAGGCAGCCTGCACACTGTAGCCATCACTGCCATCGCCCGCACCGAGTGGCTGAATATCCGAAACCTTGAGGTTTGGCAGCACCTCAGCACCCGCCTTTTCTGCGAACCAGAGGTAATTCTTCATCAGGGTGTTCTTGGCACCGACGCGACATCCGACCATGCACGCGCCACAGCGAGTACACCCGGTACGATCGGGACCATCACCACCGAAATAGGGATCCGGAACCACCTCACCCGACTCACCAAAATAGACGGCGACCGGCGTGCGCACGAATGTGTCTTCGACACCCAGGCTCGCCGCGTAGTCCTGTAGCAGCAGGTCACCAGGGCTCTCGAAAGGCACGGTAGTGACGCCCAACATTCGTTCCGCCGTCGCATAGGACTTGTCGAGCTCGTTCTCCCAGTCCGCCAGGCCAGCCCACTGAGGGTTCTGGAAGAACTCAGGTTTCGCGCGATACAGTGTATTGGCATAGACGAGGCTGCCACCGCCAACGCCGGCGCCGCTCACCACGAATATGTCCTTGAAAGGCCTTATTCGAAAAATGCCCCGCCAACCGATAAGCGGCGCCCACAGGTAACGGCTAAATTGCCAGGTGGACTCAGCGAAATCTTTATCGTCGAAGCGCCTTCCGGCTTCGATAACGCCGACCTTGTAGCCCTTCTCCGACAAACGCAGTGCCGAGGTGCTGCCGCCAAACCCTGATCCGATCACCAGCCAGTCATAGTCCACCAGAACTTCTCCGTTCCTTACCGGGTGCCACAGTCCATGATACCGATTAACATGGCTTCGCCACACAGAAAAAAGGAATTCGGACTCACAATGAGCAGTAAATTCGCGATCTGCACGACAGTAATACTGGCCATGGCCAGCTCCGCCTGCACTCAGGAAAGTGATCCCACCCGTTTTGGGGACGCAAATCCGCCGTCACGACACACGATCGCCCATCAGGAAGCCTTGCGCGACAGCCTGCCATTTGACGACCGGCGCGACTTCGAGGAACAGAGTCGTGGTTTTATCGCCGCACCCTCCTACCGGCGCATCGATGATGAGTCCGGCAACAAGGTCTGGGACATCGGCCAGTATGACTTCCTGCTTGAGGGCGACGAACTCGATAGCATCCACCCCTCACTGCAGCGCCAGGCGACGCTGAATATGAACTACGGCCTCTACGAGGTTGTGCCGGAGAAGATTTACCAGGTTCGTGGGTTCGATCTGTCGAATATGACGCTGATTCGCGGTGACACCGGCTGGATCATCCTCGACGTGCTGCTGGTCAAGGAAACGGCCGCGGCGGCCCTGGCATTCGCCAACTCACAACTTGGCGAGCACCCTGTGGTCGCCGTGATCTACTCGCATTCGCACGCTGATCATTTCGGCGGAATCCGTGGCGTCGTCGATGAAGCTGACGTCCGCTCAGGGGCAGTTCCGATCATCGCCCCCCGTGGCTTCATGAGTCATGCCATTGCCGAGAATATTTATGCGGGCAACGCCATGACACGGCGCGCGAGCTACCAATACGGACGTGCATTACCCGTCGGCCCCTTCGGGCAGGTCGATTCTGCAATCGGAAAAGCGACGGCCAGTGGCACGCTGGGACTGATTGCACCGACGAGGGTCATCGAAAAGGACTTCGAGGAACTAAGCATCGACGGTGTTCGCATGGTTTTCCAGAACACACCCGGAACCGAGGCACCGGCAGAAATGAACACCTGGTTTCCCGATCTGAAAGCGTTTTGGGCGGCCGAAAATATCACGGCAACGATTCATAATATTTACACGCTGCGTGGCGCCCTCGTACGTGATGCATTGCAATGGTCGAAAGGGATAAACGAGGCCCTCTATAGATTCGGGCGCGAAGCCGACGTCATGCTCGCGTCACACAACTGGCCTCGATGGGGCAATGCCCGCATTCAGGAGATCATGCGAGCACAACGCGATGCGTATGCCAATTTGAATAACCAGGTGCTACACCTCGCTAACCAGGGGGTCACCATCAACGAAATTCATAACGAGTACCGGGTACCAGAGAGCCTGCAAGACCAATGGTCGGCACGCCAGTATCACGGCTCAGAATTTCATAACTCACGCGCCGTCCTGAACCGCTACCTGGGCTACTGGGATGGCAATCCTGCGACACTGGCGCCTCTTTCTCCCGCTGACTCCGCGCCACTCTATGTTGAAATGATGGGTGGGTCCGAAAACATACTTACAAGAGGCCGCGGCCTGTATGACGAAGGAAAGTATCGCCACGCTATGGAGATCGTTAACAGGCTGGTGTACGCGGAACCACAAAACGAGCCGGCCAAATCTCTGCTAGCCGATATTTTTGAACAACTCGGGTTTCAGTACGAAAGCGCCAGCATGCGGAACTCCTTCTTGTCCGCCGCTCAGGAGCTGCGCTCAGGCACGCCGGACTCGCTGGGACTCGACACCTCCGGGCCAGACGCGATCAACGCGGTGACCACATCGCAATGGTGGGACGCAGTTGCCATACGCGTCGATAGCAAGAAAGCAGACGGGATTAACTTCAAACTGAACTTCGTCACACCGGACAATGGCGAACGCCTGGTCATAGAAATGAGCAACGGCACACTGACTAATATCGCTAATTTTACAGCACCTGATGCCGATGCGACGCTAACGATAAATCGTTCTGACTTGCTCCCGGTCATGATGCAGCAGACGACATTCGCAGAACAACTTCGGCAGGGAAAAGCTCAACTCAAGGGTGATGCGCTGCCGCTTGCAAGGCTGGCATCAACGCTGGTTGAGTTCGATCCTTTGTTCGAAATAATGCCGGGAACGCATGACTAGGCGTGACAGCCCATACCTGACCTGACAGGTAATTCCAGGTCAGTTCGACACCTAATGTCTTCTTTCACCAATAGCAGACATTCAGAGAGCTTAAAATTACTGGATATTAACGGCAGCTAACGGCCAGAACCGGACGTTCAGCTTGACCAGAAACTGGAGAAAATCGCATTAGTAAATTCGACAGGCTTTAGAACGCATGACTCCGTCATGGCTTGGCCTCGTGCCCGGCCTGCATTTCTTCCCAGTATTCCTGCAGTTCCATCCTGCCCAGAAGTTCTTCCCATCGTGGGTCGATGTGGAGAGGCACCAGCCAAGGGTTGACGAGCAGGTTGGTCATATAGAGACTTCTACGCTCAAAGGCAATATCCAGCCACTCGAAAGCCTTGTCGCGGTCGCCGTGCCAAGCGTAGGTCATGGCGATACCAGCGGGCCAGGTCTGGCTGTAATCATCGACCATCTTCTGCCGTATCGGCTGTTCTTCCTCGTGACGCCCGAGGCTGTGTAGAACCATTATTGACATGGATCTATGCCACATGCTTTTTGATTCGAAATCGATGTATTGCAGACCTTCTTCCGGCCTTCCCTGTTGTGCCAGTGCGGCGGCTAGAAAGGAATTTATGGAATGTGCATCCGGATACAATTCAAGGATTCTCCAGTAGGTTCGTTCCTCTTCTTCCAGTTGCCCGAGGGCCCAATGGGCCGTGGCGAGGTTGGTCAGTCCCGAATAGTCTAGCGGATCCAGATCAACAGCAAGCTGAGCCAGGCCCATCGCTCGCTCTGCTTCTCCCAGCGCAAGTGCTATCCATGTGGCTGTTCGAAGCACCGGTGCGTCTTGCGGTCCGTATTCCAACGCTTTGCGAATGGTCACCTCGGCACTGGACCAGTCCCAATCATAGTCAAATTGTATATTGGCCAGCGACAGCCAGGCCTCAGCTAGTTCATTATCAAGTTCCAGCGCTCGCATGGCGGCACGGCGTGAGGCTTCCATTGCCTCCTGACGGTCTGCAATACCGGATTGTCCCTGCATTCTCAGGACAACAGACAATCCTGCCCAGGGTGCGGCAAAGTTCGCGTCGAATGCAATCGATCCTTGATAGGCTTTTACCGATGATTCCCAGGCTTCCCGGCCGCGCTGTGCGGCAAAGTGTTTACCCTTTAAATACAGGTTGTAGGCTTCCGAATTGGTTGAAGTTGCCAGCGGCGCTTTCCTGAGTAACTGGACTTGAAGGGCTTTGACGACTTCCCTGGCAATCTCGTCCTGAATCGCGAAAATATCGTCCAGTTGCCGTTCGTAGGTTTCCGACCAGAGGTGGACATCATTGCGTGCCTCAATTAACTGCGCCGTAATCCGTATACGGTCACCTGCTCTGCGTACGCTGCCTTCAAGAATATGCGCCACACCAAGTTTTTGAGCTACTGTTGGGATGTCGATGCTCTGGCCTTTGAAGCTGAACACCGAGGTGCGGGAAGTCACCTTTAGCTCGGGTATCTTGACCAACAGATTTAGTACTTCTTCGGTGATGCCATCGGAAAAATATTCTTGCTCAGGGTCAGAAGACATATTGAGAAAGGGGAGCACGGCGACCGAATTAATATCTACGTCAGTCGGCACAAAGGAGGCACCTTGCTCCGGCTTTGTCGTGGAAATTTCCCAAAGTGAGCTCGCCAGTATCGCCGTCGCGATGACACCGAGTGCACCCAACAGAAGAAAGTCGCCTCTACCCAGCGATAAGGAAACGTCAGTTCTCGTTGACGCGGTGCGCTCGACACGTCCGCCACGAATGTCGTAGCGCCAACCGAAGACGACTGCCAAGGGAAACCCAAGCAACGCAGCGGTCCAGATGTAGCGAATCGCAGTTTCTGAAATCGATATTGCCGGAAAGACAGCCAACGCGATTTGCACAACCAGCCAGGCGCCAATGATATAGAGGCCGATAGTACGGAAGACCCGACGCCGTCGGGCCTCTTTGAGTAAGTTTTTGGCGCTAAATCTGGCCATGCCACTCAGTGTGAGGGAGGACGTATTTCATAACAAATCGCAGCGAAATTTCTGGGCACACCCGGCAGCGCGTGGAATGAAAAGACTTCTGCCAATGTCCGCTTTGGGTCACAAGCAGTCTCTGAGTATAACCTGAGCGAACCACTGCTTTCGGTTGTCTAGCGGTCGGTCGGTCGAGTCTGGATTAGCGTAACTAGGACAATACTGCCTCGACCTCCGGCAGCCACTCCTGCCAATAGGCAATTTTAGCGTGCAATATTCCCACTGCCTCGTCCGGCTCGCGCCTCAATAGCCGCAGGTGATCACCGGGACGCAGCTGCCCAATGACATGCCTGTCCGCTCGAGCGATTTGCGCAATGCGTGGATATCCGCCGACTGTTCCTGCATCCGAAGCCAGCACGTAAGGTGAACCGTCCTCAGGACACTGGATCGTTCCGGGAATAACACCAGCACTCGACATGCGTCCCTCAGAAGAGGTCTTTAGTTTTGCTCCCTCCAGTCGCAGGCCCATGCGATCCGCACGACGGCCAACAGTCCAGTTGGTGTCGAACAAATTCGCAAGACCGGCATCATCCAGCAGGCTCGTCTCGCTGGCCGTGCACACGTGCACGGCCCAGCTCGCCGACATTGGTAATCGAAACTCATCGGGGGTTCTCACCTGCCCGACTTCAGGTGAAGTAATGTCGAACGCGTCGCCCGCCTGTAGTGCCCTGCCCTCATACCCTCCAAAACCGGCCTGCAGGTTTGTAGACACCGAGCCCAGAACTTCATCTGCAGGCAAACCACCTGCGACTGCGATATAGACACGCGCGCCGAGCTCTGCCGCCCCCACCACAAGTTCGTCACCAGCCCTGGCGACAAGCGTCTCATGTTGGGGCTGCTCCTTGCCATTCAGTGTCACGCTAGCTCGCGCGCCGGTCAGTGCAAAAGAACAGTCGCTATCGAAACATAAAGTCGGACCCAGTAGCGTGGCTTCCAGCGCCGCCGCGTCCCAGGCGTTACCGACCAACTTGTTTGCCAGCGCCAGGGACAGCGGGTCCGCTGCACCATTGGCAGGCACCCCCAGGTGCCGCAGCCCGATACGCGGCCCAGCCTGTACCGTCGTCTGCAATCCCGGCTTGATGACGGTGATGCTCACTGTCCGAACTCACCAGCGTCAATCGCCTTGAATCGCACCTGCATCCCGGCACGCAATACGAAGGGGTCCTCTGCCATCGCATCGAATAATTGCTTCGGCGTACGCCCTATGATGTTCCAGCCGCCCGGACTCGCCATCGCGTACAGACCCGTCCTCCCATCTGCGATTCCCACTGACCCCGCCGCAACCCGCTGTCGGGGTTCCTTGCGCCGCGGCACGCGAAAACATTCGTCGAGCCCGCCGATGAAAGCGAAACCGGGCGTAAAACCGATCATATCGACGGTGTAGATACCGGCTGTGTGAAGTTCAATCAGCTTATCGGCCGTCAGGCCAGTCGCAGCAACAAGTTCCTTCAGGTCCGGTCCGTACTCGCCGCCGTACACGACGGGGATCTCGAGCAAGTCAGCTGACACTTCAATCTCGGTTATCCCTCTGGCCAGAACCGTCTCGATCTCTCCCTGAGCATCGACTCCATCCAGCCGCGCCGCATCGAAGCGCACGAGTACGGTATCGATACCGGGTATGACTTCGAGCCACCCCCCTGTGTCGCGCAGCTGCGATGCCAGCGACTGGGCCTGCCCGGGCGAGGCTACAGCGATTGAAAAGAGGTCGTCACCGCATCGTGTGAGCACGAACTTTGACTCCATGAGATTCGAGGACATCGCGCACCGCGCGCGCTTTCTCCGCAGCACCCGGCGTATCGCCGTGAATGCACAGGGTATCGGCTTGCACCTGGACCGTTGCGCCGTTCCTGGCTGTTGCTTCCCCGTGCTCGGCCAGGCGCACGGCCTGTGTCGTCGCGACCTTCAGGTCTTCGTGCACGGCACCAGGCTCTTTGCGCGAAACAAGCGTGCCATCGGGCTCGTAGGCTCTGTCGACAAAGGCCTCTGCGACAAATGCCAGGCCATGACGCTTCGCCGCGAATTCGAGCTCCGTTTTGGCCATGCCAACGAGAGCGGGCCCGCCGGGTGACTCCGCCGTCACGCGTGCAATGATATCGGCCAACGTGCGATCCCTGACCGCGTCGTTGTACAACGCGCCATGTGGCTTGATGTGTGTCAGCCTGGCACCGAGGTGTGCTGCGATGTCGGCCAGCTCGCTAACCTGTTCTGTCAGGGACTCGTAGAGCGCATCTCCTGTCATGAAGCCGCTTTCTCGCCCAAAACCCTCACGATCAGGGTAAGCAGGATGAGCCCCGACTGCCACGCCATTGGCAATAGCCGAGCGTACTGTCAGCCCCATCGACTCGACATCGCCGGCATGACCGCCACATGCCACGTTGCAGCTCGAAACAATCCGTAGCAGTTCCTCGTCGCAGGCGCCCCCTTCGCCGAGATCAGCATTCAGGTCAATTTCTGCCATCAGTGTTTCCCACCTTTTTTCTGCCGCTTACCCGCCATGACTGTCTTTATCATCTTGCCGAAGTCCTTGTCGCGAGAACGACGCTGGACGATCGACTCGCTGTTACGCCGATCTTCCGCCTGCAGTTTTCGGTAACGCCGCAGCCGGTCAGGATCGAGTGAACCATCCGCTACTGCAGCCTGCACTGCGCAACCCGGTTCTGCTTCGTGAGCGCAATCGGAGAATCGACACTGTTCTGCCAGTGCTGCAACTTCCGAGAATACTTCATCGAGTGCATGGCCAA
>Ga0224504_10000825_pt1 | contig 14042 bp, 6 predicted proteins | sample SF_Oct11_sed_USG_3_FD_170160 | JGI IMG/M metagenome (GOLD analysis project Ga0224504, IMG submission 170160) | Sediment microbial communities from San Francisco Bay, California, United States - SF_Oct11_sed_USGS_24 | ecosystem: Environmental > Aquatic > Marine > Sediment | place: USA: California... | reverse complement strand
ACTCGGCGAGAAAACAAAAAGGCCCCGCGAGGGGGCCTTTTCATTTTCTGGCGGTGGAGCGAGTCCTGCGCGGAGGATGCTCTCCGTCCATTTCCCTAATTTTCCCGTACCGCTGATTCGCACTGACTACCTGAGGTGTGGTGAGTCTTCGGCGGAGGATGCTCTCCGGCAGTTCCGGTTGACGTCCGCCGATTTATCTACAGTCCCTTTGCGATCACGCCCGAGACGACACGTACGCGTCCGGCTCGGCGTGCACGGCGACCTTGCGGTCCGGTCAATGAAACTGGCCGCGATTGCATTGGCTGCGAGCTTGACGTACTGCTTCCGAGCAAGCCCAAGCGCGCTGTGCACGGCGAGGAAGTTGTCGGTAATGTAGCCGCCGAAATACGCCGAGTCGTCAGAGTTCACGGTGGCCGCGAGGCCCAGCTCCAGGAGGTGCCCGAGATCGTAGTCGGTCATCGTGTCGAACACACGCAACTTGACATTGGACCGACGACACACGGTGAGCGGCACGGCCTCAGACCGCAATCGAGCCACCAGGACGGGGTCCTCGACGCAGCGGACGCCGTGGTCGATGCGCCTCACATCGAGGACGTCCATAGCCTCGCGGATCTAACCAGGCGGCATCGACTCGCATTCGGGACCTGCAGCTCAGTCAAACGTGATCAGTAACTCGCCCTCGGCTCGCCGCGAGAAGTCGAACACGGCCGGTTGCTGCCGGCTTGCCGTTTCTTGCTTGAAAAGCACCAGGCCACGATCCTTACTCACCGGCTGACCATTCTCGAGAGGCTTTATATCGCCACGGCGAGCCTCAGTGTACAACTCTGGGACTCGGTCAACCGCATATCGTAACCACTCCGATGACATCACCTGATTGTCGACAGGCCGGAAGTCGGCGTGCCTGCGGCTAATACCGTCGACGACCAGCGCATAAGTAAGCATACCGTGCTCCAGCTCATCGAGTTCGAGCGCGACATCGTTGGCCTGCGTCGCCGTAAGGATACGCATTCCCTTGTCATAGCTTAGCTGTCCGAGGCCACGACTCCCGAGCGGACCGGGTTTGAAATCCTGGCCTTCGACAATGGCCGCCGAGTAACATGCATCAACTACCATTATCAGCTCACCAGCGTCGATACCAAGCATCCACTCGGACAACAGGTTGCTGGAAATAAGTCGGTCCCGGATGTTCGTCAATGTGCCATCCGAATCGCTTCCAATATCGGAGGGAACGAAGTAGAAGACTCCATTTGCCTCGGTATAACCATGCCCCGCGAACGTTATAAGCACCATATCGTCCGGCCGCGCGGCACGGAGCTGTGCTGCTCCCGGAATCTCCTGAAGCGCACCTCCAGGCAACTCCGGCGCCCGCCCCGCAAGAATATCAAACACCGCTTTGATTTTTGGGGTGGTTGCATTGAGCGACTGATTGTCCGATATAAGCGGTACGTTCACGATATCGGCGTACCTACCGACACGCCGGAGTTCGGATGACAATGCATCCTGCACTAACCGCGCGTCATTGGCTGCATAGCGCAGCGAAAACGCCGGATCGTCGCTGGCGTTGACGCCGATACTGATAAGGTATGCTCGAGCGTCGTCCGCCTTTGCACTGTTCTGTAACTTGTGTGTGTATCGTGTTGTCACACTCTTGACGTTGTCGCTATTGAAGGCATAAGCACTCAACTCAACGTTGCCGTCACTCGACCCGGCTGGTACCTGAACATCGAAAGTGACTACAGTCTGTCCGTTGGCGTCGAGGGCCAGTTGACCGAAGTCCTGTGGCGCATGGCCAACCAGTCGGCCATCGCGCAATAATCGCAGGCCATAAGCACCGGAACGCAACGGCGTCCCAGCGGCATCGTGTTGCCCACTGCTCGTTGTTTCCATGATTTTCACTTTGACATGCAGCTGATCGCCATATTTTTCTGTTGCTTCCGTGATTTCGACGATTGGCAGTGCTCGATTGCGACCCGCAAGATCCGGAATAGGCGGCAAGGTCTCACCTCTGACCAGCCGCGACAGCAATTGCGGCTCGTAGTACTCGCGCATGAACAGCTCCAATGGCTGCGACGAATACGGTTCGTCTCGTACGACCCAATGGACCTCGTTAACGTCCTCGAGCCACCGTGCATCGAGTCGACCATCTGGTGTTACCACGAGCCAGTCATTCTGGCTCGGCACGACCAAGCTGCCGATTTCGACATCGTTTCGGACATCGAACAGACGTACGCGATTCTCCGCACCGCCCAACGCCAATAGCCGACCATCCGGACTATAGGAAATATTGCCCCAGAAATCGGTGCTCATGGACGACGGCACCAGTTCGTCATCGACCAGGTTCCAGTGATACAGCGTGCGTCTTGTAGTGTATGTGAGTACCTCCCTGTCGGGGGCAAACACCAGGTTACTGATATCAGCGCCATCAACGCGGCGCTCGTATCGCACTTTCCGGGTCTTCATTTCCCACACGCGGATCCTGTCGCCGTCAACCATCGCGATCCACTTGTTATCAGCGCTAAAAACCGGCTTACCAGCGAACAATCCGGATTCCGCTGCGCGTGCTTTGGCCTTGAATATTTCATCCCAAGCAGTCGTCTCCACTATGCGTAGCTTTCCACCTTTGTCGCGAAGTGCGAGGAGTTCACCATCGACCGAAAACGTCGCGTGAATGACCTGGTTCGTCCTATACAGTTCGTCCGCGGACTCCAGATCAAAGACTCGCAGCAAGATCTCTCCGCCCACAGGAGTCTGCAGCACGATTTTCTTGCTGTCCGGACTGAACGTCGCGAGGAAATCAAGCATCACCATAGCGGACTGATCCTGCGACACGCCCTCGAAGCGTTGCACTTCCTTTTGGGACCCGACCTCGCGAACAACTATGTCGTGGGTGTTACCCTTTGGCGACTTTTCCCCGGAAACTGCCAGACGCACATCCGGGCTAATCGCGGGCTTGTTGAATAGCGCTGGTATTGTCGAGACCAGTTCCGGTGGCTTGTTACCTTCTAAATGCCAGAGTTTCGTGCCCGAAGTTAGCGTGGCCGTCAGCAATGAACGACCATCGCTCCCGAACACCGGCACCGATCCGCCCGGGATTGGAATCGGCATGCCCATCGACAGGTCACGCGACGAAACTGCAAGGGAGTTAACGCGTTCGCCGGTCTCCGCATCCCAGCGAGCCACCGTTTTGAATTGGCCGACTGTATTGAACGTTGCTCCGTCAGTACTGAATTTAATCGGTGCAAACATGAAGAAGAACGTGGACATCGCCTGCGAGTTTTCCTGCACCTCCTCCGAGGGCTCGTCGCCCATCCATAACTTGAATTCTCCGGCAGGATCAATTTCGTAAAGCGTTTTCGAATTCAGCAAATCCATCACGCGAATAGTGTTGTCGCCAGTCTGATACGCGAGTTTCGTGCCATTGGAGCCGACGGCTAGCGAGCGAATACTGCGAGTGAACATGCGCATGTAATTGCCGCTGAATACATCGGACATCGTTTGGGTAGTGCCACACCACTCCCCAGCCTGTTCGCTGACGTCGGTGACTTGCTCGCCGATATCGATGGCTTCCCGCACCGCGCCACCGCCGACGACCTTGGCAATCGACCCCAGACCCTTGAGCATTCCGCCCGTCTTAGCCGATACCTCATACGGCTTGTCACAAATGTTGTATACAGGTGGCTTACTGATCTCCTTACCGCTTTGGCGGTTGAAGACGCGGATCGAACCGTTTTGGCTACCGACCGCGAATGCACGCGAATCAGGGCTGAACGTCAAAGCCGTGATTTCGCTTACCTTGGCGGGAATATCACGCAACTTCTTCCCGTTGGCGGCCGAGAACAATCGAACAATATTCTTTTCGGCTTCTATAGCGATGGTGTCTCCGTCCGGACTAAGTGCGAGAACGCCGGTTCGTGACTTCTTGCCGAGATCCTTGTGCAGCTCGCCTCGATCTACGTCCCAAACCTGCACCCCGTCCCTACCTCCACTTACGAGCAGTTTTCCGTCCGATGAAAAGGCGACCGGCATAGGAGCGTTAAAAAAGCTGAATCCCCCGTCGTCGTCTTTCGTATTCATTTTTGGCGGAATGAGCTGCAGCTTTTCCTCACCGCTTAGACCATCAAACAACTGGATTACGCCGTTGTTTTCGACGCCAGCAAACAATTTGCCGTCCGGATGAATCGCAATGCCCCGAAATCTGAATCCGGCAAGCGTATGGATTTCTTTGCCAGATTCCGCATTCCATATCTTGGCCACTCCGTCGGCGCCGAGCGTCGCCAGCAGGCTTGTATCTGCGCTATAGACAAAGTCAGTCACCATGGTCGTATGGCTGGTCTGGACGACCAGTCTCGGCGGTGTGGCGTCAGCCTCCTGCGCCAGAGTCGTATTAGGTAAGGACATCCATGCCAATAGCGCAAAGCAGACGCCCATGCGGAACGTCTGCAGCTTGGGTTTCGCTGATTTCATTATTTTGCCCCCTTGTATGCCCTGTGCTCCTGACTACTCTGCCGATGCTGCAGCAACTGAAAACGAGACCTGGCGAGTACCCCATGCATCGTTCCGGATGCGCACTGCGCCTCTCGAGCCTGACATCGCGTTTGCGAGTAGTTTCTCTAGTGGCGTTCGTGGCCGCGCATCGCCGCGTTCATAGCCTGTCTGCTCAAGCAACGAGATGTCGATCGGTTCACGACTTGCAATGAGCTTGACTGTCTCTCCGCCAGGCTGCTCTAGAAGATGGCCGTAGCCCTCCTCGAACGTGTTCAATGAATCGCCGGCACCGATCAGGGCGATGTCGGCACGCTCTCCGGGTGCCGGAAACAGCATCGAAATGGTCCCGTTGGCACTGATGCTGAGCAGGTATACGTAATAGTCGCGGCGCGAATCGTTATTTAATGTGTAGGTCAGTATTTGCTGCGAAGCGAAACCGTCGAACTCTTCGAGCTCCTCGAGCTCGAAACGCCCCGCCACGGCATAATTACCGAGTTCTCCCAGATCGACGCATGATCCGGCGCTGCCACAAAGATCGACCGGCGTCAGCAATGTTGCGTACGCCGACACGGGGATATCTGCGGTGTCACTATTACCGAGCAACTGAACTTCGCGAACTCTCGCAAGGCGCTTGAGGTTTCTCATTAGTGCCTTTGTCGCCCGCTGTGGGTCTCGGCCGTCGATGCGCAGGTCATCGTGAATGAGTTGCTCGACCGGGCTCATCACCCAGACTTCCGGATCACTGTTTTTTGACGCCAGCGGCAATGTATCGTCGGGGCCAGCGTACACAGGGTCTCCATTGGCGTCGCGGCCTGGCCGTGCCACATACAGCACGAGGTCGCTGGTAGTCTGTGTGTCGGCAACAGAGTAGTCCGGAAGTTTTGCAATGGCGGCAACCAGTGCATTCGCAAGGTCCCGGTCTTCGGCTTCGATGAAATCGCCCGCTACGAACACCGTGACGGGCGGAAACGGGTACGCATGAACAACTTCCTCGACCCGGTCGCCGACGGCCACGCGCCCTCGCAGTACCGCTGCCTCACTCTCCGTCGCGAGCACCCTGACAAGCCGCAGGCGCGCCGAATTTTCCGGATCGTCCGGATAGCCGAACTCCGAGTCGGCTGTCATGCCGCTAAGCAAGCCGGCATCGATCCAGGCGCGTTGTCCGTTGGCTGATGCTCGCGATACCATTACTGTCGGACCACGCTGCTCATAATTGCCGCCAAACAGGCGTTCAGATCTGCCGCCTTCTATTTGTGGCTGCTGGCTGTCGCCGCGGCGCAACTGGACCTGCATTGCGGTACGGCGAAAAACGTCGTACCAGGTTTCTTCTGCCGACGCTTCATCGAGCGCCTGCGCCCAGAACCATGTGAACATTCCGTAACGTATGCCATCCTCGGCGACGAATTCCGCTGCGCCCTGCACGTCGCGCGCAGCGCCGATGCGGATAGCGTTCACCGTACCGAACCCCTGTGACTGATCTCCCAGCGGGTGGGGCCGCTCGTCCGCCGGCGCCGAGCGAACCAGCGGCGCGTCCCCGCGCGTTACGCTTGCGGAGTGACAGGAATCCGAAACGAAAACCAGTGTTCCGGCTTTCCCGGCCAGTGGGGCCAGCCAGGCCTCGATTTCATCGTCCAGTACATCATAGCTGTTGATATTGCGATCGCCGTCACCGGCATCCGGGTGCCGTGACCCGTGGCTTACCCAGGTCTGGTCCTTGCCGGAGCGTTCGTCGCCATTCAGATCCGGCGTATATGAGCCGTGGCCGGAGTAATGTATGTAGACCGAGTCTCCCGGACCGATCCTTTGCGCCAGGTCTGCAAACGCCTGCTGCAGACCCTGATGCGTCGCTTTCTCGTCCAGCAACATACGGATGCGATGCGCGGGAATTCCGAAGCGCCGTTCTAGCACGACTTGCATCAGCTCGACGTCGTTATGCGCTCCTTCCAGCGAAGCGAATTCTGTCTCGACATAATCGTTGATGCCGATCAACAGTGCGTGATCTTCCGCGAATGAACAAGTCAGCGGTGTAAGACAGGCGGCCGTGAGCAAGCAGGTCACAGCGCGGCGGAACGCGGTATTTGATTGCTCGGTCATCGTCATAATCGATCAATCCGAGGGTGCTATACGAAATCGGAGCAGCGCTTTTCCCGTACGTTTTTTGTCGTCGGCGATGGAAACTTTGAACTTGTATGTTCCCGGCTTGACCGCATCGATCTGACCCACAACACCCGCCGGTGTCACTTCCATCCGGTCCAGGACGTCGCCGGTTACATCGAATATCGCGTACTTAATCTTCAGAGTCTCTAGGACGATCTCTGCATCGTCATTCGGGATGAACCGAATGCGGAGCGTGAATGGTGTTGACACCGCATCTTCCGGGTCCGGTTCGTCAACGACGATAGCCGGTGCTCCGCGTATAACACCGCCCCGCAGGAACTCTTCGTCGTCGATGTCTGCCGCCATGGCCTGCTCGAACTGCTCGGCGGTGATGACAAGCGGTTGCCCCCTGGACGTACGATTGGTCTCTGCTGGTCTCCAGTAACGCGCGCCACCGTCTTCGAGGTCTTGCAACAGCAATGCTGCTGGTTCGTAGCCACTGTCTGCGGATACCGCCAGGCGCTGATACGCCTCGTATGCCCACAGGTTGTCATCAGCAATTGCCAGCGAATACGCGCTGAGGAGGCTCGCTGCTTGTGGTCCGGCGCCTGGATCCACAACTGGCGACGGAGCAGCGTCGCTCTCAGCTACTTGCAGGTCGAAATCTGCCTGCGCAGAGGCATCGGCCACTTCTACGGCGTAAAGTCCTGGCGTAAACCTTACATTTCCGGTTCGAAATTCTGTTGATCGAATATCGTTCTCCTCTGCCACCGTATCCCCGGTCTCCACGTTTTTGATGCGGACGGTGTACGGTGAACGGCCGCCCCACCAGCGAATAAGAATTGAACGCTGGCCTTCAACCAGAACTGGCGAAGACCGGGCGGCCAGGTCCGGAAATATGATGGTGTCATGGTCGCCTCGAGACGCTGTCGCTACCGTAGCTACCTTTCGTGTGTAGAGTTCCCCTACGGTATCCGACAGGGCCGTCCAGAGGTTGTGGACGACCGTCTGCTCTTTTCTTTGGGTTGGCTGGTACGGTCCATACCTTGCGGAAACACGGTCAAGTTTCTCAGCGGTACCGTCGAGGAAGCGAATCGTGGCCGTGGTCCCGCAGTCCCCCACAACGATCACATCGCCCTCCAGCACCTCGGTGAAAAGCTTCACTGGTCGCGGATTGTCTTTGTCTTCGAAGGCCAAACATGTAACGTCTCCTTTGATCGCTTCGAATCTGCCGACGACGACGGAGTTTGACTGTGCTACCGACAGCCAGGCGATCGTGGCAATGGCCGCGGCCAGCATGACCGAGCAAGGAAAGTCTCTCTGCATTGTACGATCGTTCATGTGTCCTCCAGCCGCGTGTTAGTCGCGGCGTCGCCCAGTCGTAGTGGTCCGCAGAAAATAAAATGCCCGGTGCACGACGCCATCCGTCACGTTGTCCGCGGTTTCATCCCTGAGTGGATTACGCAGCTCATGGAAATCGTAGGCAATCTCGCTAAGGCCCATAACCATCGCGGGTAGTGCCACATTCAGCCATGCGCCATCGGGAAACAGCCAGAACGCGACGGGCTGGGCAATAACCATGATGAGCACCAGACAAATCACTTTTGCAAACAGGTTATCGAAAAGCGCAAAAGAGACAGAGATCACGAGCACGGACACGGCGGCCAATAAGAGCTTCAGGAGGATGCCTGGCGAGTGAAATTGGCCATGATTACCGAGGGAGTCAATGGCGTTTACGATCACCATTACACCCGGCATCTCGCCGGCTGGTGTAGTGTGCCAGTCACGCGTTTCCCGAAATGTGCCACCGATGATCACGATCCGGTCCTCGAACAATTCACTGTCCACGCGATCCGTCAGATTCGGGTCGGCGCCATCAAAAAAGTGACGAGCAGAGATGCGATCTAAAACTGGCGCCGATCGACCATTGATATCGACGTTGGGCCGGGCAAACTCCTCGGTGTCGTATGGAATTCGATAAATCAGGCGCTGCGACAATAGCTCTTCTGTTGCGAGATCAATGATGAAGTCGCCGTTTATCTCGAGTGTCGTCTTAATGCTGTCTACCACGTCGGACGGATCCGCATCATCTCGGCGGGAACATTGATTGACTTCCGAGGCAAATCTTTTGGCCGCAATTGGCATCAATTGCTTGTTGATCAGCGACTCGTATTTCTCCTCGTAAGAACCGGGCTCTTTAAGCAATAGCCTTTGAGCGAGCAGCTGCACAGACGGCAGCACGGACATTACCTCGTCAGTGCACGTGGGCATCCACAGGTGCCATCGTCGAATCCGGTAATCGCTGTCCTGCTGGAAATGCGGCGACGCCCAGAAAACACTCGGCGCTTCTCTCACTTCGTCATCGAGAAACGATTTCCGCTGCGGCAGCAACTTACTATCCGGTCGCCCCTCCGAAAATGGAGCCAGTGTTCTTACCAAGATCAACGGAGGTATTGGTTCCTTTTCATCGCGGTCTTCAATTTCATCATATTTTTCGATTGCCGATTTGAGTTCCTTTGTCGAATCGACGTAACAGGGACCCGGATCTTCGACGCCATCCTTGTCCTCGCAAGTAACTGTATCTTTATCGCCGGTGCTGAGATCGATGTCGACAATAATCATCTTGGGTTTACCGCGGGCAACTTCATTGATCAAACCCGCGACACGCTTGCGATCGAAGTAAAACGGTTGCTTCCACTCTTCATAGGCGTCCTGGTCGGCTTCGACAAGGACGAACGCGTCCTCATGGTCCTCATGTTTCCCGGTCGGGAGATTTCGGAACAGCCGCATGACCGAATCCATTGCGGCGTCTTCCTTCTCGACAAGCCAGGGAATGTTGTAGGGATGGACTAAGTGGAGTGCCACAACGACTGCGGTCGCGAACGCCGCATTGATTCGTAGCCGCTTCCTGACAGCCGGCGTAAAGTATCGCTGGAAGAAAGAACTAATGCTGATCATGTTCGCTACACAAAGGTTGGCAATTTTTATTCTTTAAATAAGCAGCCCCTTAAGCATAGCTCAAGTATGAGGCGCGCGCAGAAACGGAGTTGAAATACGAGTTTCTTGAATCGCGCACCGCAAATCTGTTCTTGGTGACTGGGATACGATATTGGGTGGAAAGAGTGGGATTGTCGCTTTGCGGCTGCGCCGGTCAAATTGAACTTGAATGCCTATACCGAACTCGGCCGCCACCTCGACCCATAACGCAGCTAGTTGACCTTCTGCGACCTCATATCCCGCGCAACAGCGACGATGCCATCAATTAGCGAGTCGATTGAGGCTACCGTTCCGGTGACTACCTTTGTACTGATGACTTCATTCTCTTGCAGCAGATAAACGTTAACGACAACACTATCCGTTGATTTGTTTACGGCATATCGTCCCGACAGTTGGTAGGCATCCGCATATTCAGACGTGTCAACAAATACCCATGGCACCAGGGTGCCACGCGCGGATACGTCCCGCAGGGCTGCATTTACGCGGGGCGTCAGATCCAATGGATCGATTGGCGGACCATCCAGTTGAAATACCGCTTGAATGACGAATGGCAGTGGCTGCTGTAAATTAATTTGTCCTCTTTCTATTTCCGTTAAGCGCGCAACATCGAAGCTCCCCGTTCCTCGCGGTGTTGCTATTTGTGGGCGCTGAACACCACCGATGTGCCTTGCAATAACGGGCACGCGGTCGGCCGCATAACCAAACCACCGCGACACATCCAGAAATTCGCTCTCCCGAAGTGCAGCACCTCGCATACCCTCCAACAAACTGTACGTTAATAAGCCCTGGCCATATGCACTGGCCTCATAGCTCACAGCATCCGCTGCCGAACCCGCGAGAATGTAGAATCCGGTTCGGTCCTTCATCCTGTCAAGCGCACGAGTCTGGCTTGACGGCACACCTCGTGTTTCACTTAACTCAACAACACGTCCCGCCCCACAGGTATCCAGAATCAACACTTGCTTGTTCGCCGGCGTCAGTTTAATCAACTCAGTCAATTCGTCACTGGAAATTGCCACCGCTTCGCGAACTGCCGGGTCGTTCAACTCAAAGCTCGTTGCTTGCTGCGTAAGAAAGTAATAATCGCCATCCTGACCGCCATGGGTCACCCCGTGACCGGCGAGATACACCAGTACGACATCAGTCGGCTTCGCATTCGCCAGCCCTTGCAACGCGCGCACCAGGTTATCGCGTGTAGGTGACAAATTCGCTGATTCGTCTGTACCTCCGAGTTGCACGAGGTGCACTCTCTCGGTGCCGAACAAGCGCTCCGCACCGTTCACCAAAGCCGAACCAAAGGCAGCCGCATCCTTGGCAGCAAAATTCAGATCGAGTGCGTCGCCGCTGTAATCCGACACACCCGCAATCACGGCCCATAACTCAGGCACCTCGGAAGTTACGGCTCCCGGAGCCCGCCAGGTCACCCTCTGCCCCCTGCTCACCAGATAACCCTCGCTGTTGTACACCTTGACCTCAATCGAATTATCGGCGCCCGCAATGATGTAGGGATGATCCACTACATCGACCGCGATTGAAGCCTCATCGGCTGTGCTATCAAAGCCGGTGCCGCGGGCATCAGTCGCAATTTCCTTGCCATTGATCGCCACCCACACTCGGCCCAGACCACCACCGCGATTGCGAAGCTTGATATCGAGGGTAGTCCGATCCGCAGTCGGTGCCTGCAGACTCAGCTCCGGATACAGTGCAACCTCGGAAAACGCCTGGACATCGCGCACAGATTCTTTTTGGATGCCAAGAATCTTGGACAGCAGGCCTGGCTCGTAATAACGGTCCTTTAGCTGGCTGAGCTTGATCACTTCGAGCCCTGATACCCAGTGCAGACCCTGCACGTCGCCGCCGTTGGAAGCGTCAAAACGACCCGCCGGGTCAATCACCGCCCAGTCGCCGTCCTCGAAACTGATCAGTTGCGCTAGTTCGCTACCCGTAGCCACGTCCCACAATCGTGCGGTCTTGTCATGACTCGTCGTCAGCACAAACTGACCATCCGGTGAGAACGCCACCGAAAATACCTCCATGCCGTGCCCGACAAACTCGTGCAGCTCGGCTCCTGTGGCCACGTCATATAGCAGCGTCGTGCCATCACCAGAACTACCCGTGACCAGGAGCCGACCATCCGGCGAGAACGCCAACACGGAGATGCCATATGTGTGTCCGGTGAATTGTTGAATCAACGAACCCGTCGCCACGTCCCACAACTCCGCAGGCTTGTTGAAGTTGGCCATAATGACGGTTCGCCCGTCGGGTGAGAATGCGACATCAGTAACCCCCCTGGCGGAGGAAGAGCTACGCCGGCGTTCCAGTCGTGCCTCTTCGGATATCTGCTCCCCGAACCAGCGCAATTCAGCGCCGGTCTCCACATCCCACAGGCGCGACTTCTCGTCGAGGGCGCCTGATAAAACCGTTCGCCCATCTGGTGAAAAAGCCACGGATCTCACTTGATGGTTATGGCCTAAGAACTGGCGAATTTCTGCCCCGGTTGCCACATCCCACAGCCGCACCGTATGGTCCGCACTTCCTGTGAGCGCAGTCAGTCCGTCTGGGGAAAAAGCCACCGACGTTACCGATTCTGTGTGCCCCGAAAGCTGTTGTAGTACGGTGCCTGTCGTCGCATCCCACAACATCGCAGGCCCACTGTGGCCGCCTGTCAGCATTGTCCTTCCGTCGGGCGAGGCCGCCACTTCCGCTACCAAACCGCGGTATCCACTGAATCCGCGTAACTGGGAGCCGGTAGCAGTGCTCCAAACGCGTCCCATTCCCATCCCGGCCGTGACTATAAGCTGCCCGTCGGGTGAAAATTTTGCCGCTCTTACTTGGCTCGTGTGTCCCACGAATTGGCGCAGTTCGGTGCCGGTGGTTGAATCAAGTAGTCGAGCCGAGTTATCCCAGCTGCCGGTGAGAAAGGATTGTCCGTCCGGTGAAAATGCTGCCGATTCCAACCGGCCCATACGCCTGGTACGGTACTGCTCGGCTCCTGTCGTTACGTTCCAAATTCGAGCGGTTCCGTCATAACTGGCCGTAAGAACGGCCTGGCCGTCGGGCGAAAACACCGCTTCCCTCACGCCGTCGGTGTGACCCACAAATTGCCGCAGCTCAGCACCTGTGGCCAAATCCCACAGCCGAGCTGTCTGGTCATCACTGCCCGTGAGCACGTTCTTGCCGTCGGGCGAGAACGCCGCCGAGGTCACGTGGTTGCTATGCCCAACAAACGTCTGCGATTCGGCGCCCGACGCAACGTCCCATAGCCGCGCCACATTGTCATTTCCACTACCGGTGAGCACGGTCCGTCCATCCGCTGAAAACGCCACCGAGTTGACTAACGATGAGCTTCCTGACCAGTTCTTACGCCCAAACCGCTGCAGCTCAGTGCCCGTGGCCACGTCCCACAACCGCGCTGCGGGACCCCAAGCACCCGCGAGCACGGTATTTCCGTCTGGTGAGAACGCCACCGACATTACCTGACCCATGTAGAGATCTCCCGCAAACCGGCGCAGCTCGGCTCCCGTAACCACGTCCCACAGCGCCACCGTATTATCCGTAGCCGTTAGTGCGGTCCTCCCATCCGGTGAGAACGCCGCCGCATGCAAGTAAAGACCTGGTATCTCAAATCGGCGCAACTCAAGACCCGTGTCCAAGTCCCAAAGCAACGCTGTGCCAGCGCTACTACCGGTCAGCACGAATTTGCCGTCGGGTGAATATTCCACGGTCTTGACAAAGCCCGAGTGACCCAGCGAGCGAATCAGTTCAGGCTGCACTGCATCGGTACCTGATTGAGCGAGAACCGATTCAGGTAAAAGTGCGGCCATGAGCAGTAGGCCAATCAAGCCGACCGCAATCGCTGGAGCAATATTTCCTAATCGCATGGTTCTGTACCTTAACAACCCAAGCACTCAGCGCTTGGCGATGCCAGAAGCGGCGGACGACTTACAGACCCATTTACTGACGTCGCAACCTGTAACCCGCGCGTTGTATTGATAGATTTCAACACGTTACCGAACAGATTATCAGCCGCCCCGCCGCGTTCACGCCGTAAGGGGATCCCGGACTTCAGGCCGCCTGATTTGGGAGAGAGTATCGACTCATCAGACCCTAAGTCGTGCAGTTTTCTACCCTCAGTATAGCTGATGTCGATTCGGGCCCAGAAAGCTAGGCTGAGGAACTAGCGAAGAAGCTCACGAAGTGGCGTGTCCATCAGAATGACAGACAAACGCATATAACTCGCTGCAAGACTACCCATTTTCAACCGGTTCGTAAGTAGGTGGTGGCGGAGGGTACTGACAAGTTAATTTGATTGGATATATGTAACTTAACAAACTTTGCTCAGGCTACTGCTACTTTCCATTTCTTGAACGCACTGATCCTGAGGTTTCGGTGGTGCTCGGCCCTAACGAGATGCCTCCCAAGATTGAATAGATTGCAAACGGCGGCATGCGCGCTCAGAAATC
>Ga0224504_10000823_pt1 | contig 14051 bp, 14 predicted proteins | sample SF_Oct11_sed_USG_3_FD_170160 | JGI IMG/M metagenome (GOLD analysis project Ga0224504, IMG submission 170160) | Sediment microbial communities from San Francisco Bay, California, United States - SF_Oct11_sed_USGS_24 | ecosystem: Environmental > Aquatic > Marine > Sediment | place: USA... | reverse complement strand
AATGATACGGCGATCATGGTTTTGTGGCGCTGCATCGAAGAAACACGGCTGCTCAAGAGCTGGGAATAGGTCTGTTTGACGTTGAGATCAACTAACTGGATGATGTTACGGGCCGAGCCTTCTTCGGAGGTCATAATCGCCCGACTGATGTCTCTATCGGAGAAATAGATGACTGCCACAGCGGTTACCGCCATAGTGAGGAAGATCAGAAGAAGCGTTTTTGCCTTAAGAGAGAAATTCATACGGGCTACCTAGAGTTCTTTCCAGACGGTTAAGATGTTCTTGCCATCGTCTCTTCGATATTCCACTCGGTCTGCGATCTGTTTGACAAAAAAGATTCCCAGCCCGCCCTGTTCGCGCTCCATCAGCGGTAGATCGGTATCGGGGTCTTCGGTTTCCAGGGGGTTGAAAGCTTTGCCATAATCGGCCAACTCAAGCAAGACGCCGTCGTCGTTGTGCGCCAGTGTCAGCTCTATCTGGCTCTGCGAATCGGCTTGCGCGTAGTTAATGCTGTTGACAACGACTTCTTCGGAAATCAGAGTTAATTGTTGAACGGTTTGATTAGCGACGCCGAAACGCGTCAGACATTCCCGCACCCAAGCCAAGATTGGCGTTAGGGATGCCGGAACAGGCGGCCAAGTGGAAGATTGCTTGCACATCGTGCGGCGCCTCAAAAGAAGAGAATATTCTCAAAACATTACATTTTAAAGGGTCAAGCCACCTACTGTCCTTAGTTGATTCAGGCGGACATAACCGCGTCGCGAGAGCTTTCCTTAACTCGGTACATTGCTTGATCGGCCAGGCGGATCAGGCCATCTTTGGAGTCGGCATCGTCGGGGAAGGTGGCGAGGCCGAAGCTAGCGGTCAGCTTGAAAGGAACATCGTTATCGTCGCGGAAGTCATATTCCCGGAACAGTTCACACAGCTTAGTCGCCAGAGTCATGGCGCCGCTCTTACCGGTGTTTGGCAGGACAATAACAAACTCATCGCCCCCGTAACGGGCCGATTTACAGATTTTTCGCACGTTGTCTTTTATCAGCTTGCCGACCTCGGCCAAGGTGCGACTCCCGACCAGGTGGCCACAGGTGTCATTGATTTTTTTGAAGAAGTCGAGGTCGATAAAGATCAGTGAAAGCTTGCCGCCAAAGCGGCGCACCCGCTCAAGCTCTTCTTCGATCAAGGTATGCAGGTAACGCCCGTTATAGAGACCCGTCAGATCATCGGTAATTACCAGTTCACTGACGCGCATGAAGTTACGCGCATTCTCTATGGCGATAGCGGCATAGTCGGAGATAGTGGAAAGGATTTGCAGATCAGCTTCTTTAAAGACCCGCTCGTTGGGACCGTTGACCAATTCAATGACGCCGAGCACGCGGTCGCGGCTACACACCGGAACACAGAGCACCGACTGAGTGATAAAGGAAGAAGCCTTGTCAAATCGGTCGGAGAAGCGCTCGTCTTTGTTGACATCGGAAATCACCAATGCCTCGCCGTGCTCAGCAACCCAGCCAGCAAGACCCTGACCGGGAGGAACCTTCATCCCTTTGAGCTTTTCAGCCCCAGGAGACACGGCTATCTCGAAGGTCAGATCTCCAGTCTCCTCGTCACGCAACAGCAACGACCACGACTGAGACTTCAACACACGGTTGAGCTGATCCATGATCAGACTCAAGACCTTCTCCAGATCCACCGTCGAAGTCAGCGCCTTGCCGATCTCGATTAGAACCTCAAGCTCTCTATTCCGCCGTTCCAGCGTTTTTAGCAGATGGGCATCCGCAGACACAATGTCCCCCATAAAAGGTTAATAAGCCGCGACACTCTAACATACTTTCGCAAAAAGTTCACTCTTTTCCATTGATTGGCCCCTTACCTCTGGAGTCAAACAGGCCCATCTGATCGAAGCGATGCTTCTCAACTTTGAATGGCAGCGGGTAATAGCGCGGACATTCCAGCAACAGATTTGCAACAGGCTGTTTACAGTTTCGCAGGCATTTGCGACAAAGCTTGTTGATCGACTTGTCATCAACAGCAGACATCATGCCCTCTCGATGTCAGACGCAACCGCTGGCCGTGGCGTCGCCAAAATGGTTTCAACCGCGCTTTTTACCTGCGCCACCGCATCTTCAGCAGACGCCAGCTCAATCTCTATTCGGCGCTCCGGCAGGGTATGTTCATAGAGCGGATCGTAGTAATTGACCATCAATTCGCCAACCAGGGCGTCCCACTCCCCCGACTCAAGCAGTTGGAGATATCGCTGCACCGTCTCCTTGCCCAGGCGATCTTTAAGCACCTGAATCGGCTTCACAAACTGTTCTTTAAGTTGATCCACCGCTGGATAATCACTTAAGATATTGACAATCCGCTCCGGCAAAGAGGCATTCAGCCAAATAGAGACCTCATCCTGTAATCCCTGATAGAGCTTAGGCGGTAAAACCACGCGGCCAATGCGGCGGCTCTCGCCTTCGGTGACCACATAATCGGAGGGGCCAACCTGACGCAGCTTGTCCCACAGTAGCGCCTCAAACATCTTCTGACTCGGTTGCGATGGCAAGCCAAGGTTACCGAAAGCGCTGCCACGATGGTTGGCCAAGCCTTCGAGATCGAGGATTGGAGTTCCCTGTTCCGCAAGGCGGTGCAGCATCAAAGTCTTTCCGACTCCGGTCAGACCGCGCAGCACCAGCAGTCGCCCCCAGTCCGCCGCCTCGAAGAAGTCGAGCACCAGACGCCGAAACGATTTATGTCCACCCTCAAGTTGTCGCGCCGGGACGCCAGCCAGTTCAAGAAATTGCGTCAGCGCCAGACTACGCATACCACCACGCCAACAAAAGACCACCACCGGCATTGATGTCTCGGCCTGTAGCTGCGCCACTTGCTCAATCAGTTGCGGCAGTTTCGGCGCCACCAGCGCCACGGCGCGACGACGCGCCTCCATCCTGCCAACCTGTTTATAGATGGTCCCAACCTCGGCGCGCTGCGCATCGTCAAGAAGCGGCACATTAATGGCGCCGGGGATGGTGACATCAGCATATTCAGAGGGGCTACGTGCATCTACCAGCAGCGCCCCCTTTTCACGTAGCGCTAAAGCGCTTTCCAGAGTAATTTGTATCGACATAAAAGTAATCCTTAGATTACAGTGTTATACCCTGAAAAGGCCCCTACGACAAGCGATGCGCCACAAAAGCCCTATGATACGGTTGACAAGTTCCGTCACGATACGACAGAATCCGCATCAACCCATCTCCATCGTTAAGGATTCCGCCATGGAACAGCTTCTCTGCATTGATCTCGACCAACCCGGCCTTACAGGCTTTCGTAAATTTATCAGCTCCTGGCTCTATCGTAGCGATGACGCCACCCTGTTGGTGGATCCAGGCCCGCTCTCGACTATTCCGCATTTGGTGAGTGAGTTGCGGCGTGCTGGGATCAAACAGCTTGACGCTATCTTACTGACGCATATCCATATCGACCACGCAGGCGGCGTCGGCGAACTGCTCAAGAGCTTTCCATCGGCGCAGGTAATCTGTCATCCCGAAGGGGTACGCCACATGGTGGCGCCAGAAAAGCTGTGGCAAGGCTCGCTTAAAGTGCTTGGCGCCACGGCAGAAGCTTACGGTGAGATTCTTCCCGTTCCGGCAGAGCAAATTGGCTTTTCTGAAAAGATCGGTAAGGTTCAGGCTTTTAAGACCCCTGGTCACGCCCAGCACCACTTAAGTTACCTGATAGGCGATCTGCTGTTTGCCGGTGAGGGGGCTGGAGTGCGTTGTTCTGTAGGGCAAGGCATCTACATGCGACCAGCGACTCCGCCGCGCTTTGTTAAACAAGTCGCCCTCGACTCAATCGATAAGATGCTGGCGCTGCAACCGAAGCGTATGGTGTTTGCGCACTACGGCATGGTCGAGGATGCGGTTGAACATCTTAAGATTGCTCAACAGCAACTGACACTCTGGTTGCAGGGCGTCAAAGAGGTGAGCGAGCTGGAACCCGCCGCGCAAGAAAAAGCCTTCTACCGGTGGCTGCTGGCCAATGATCGAGTATTCGCCAACATCAAACAACTCGAACCCGACCTGTTTGAGCGCGAGCGCATCTTCTTAAACAACTCGCTTCGCGGCATGCTGGAATATATCGCCAGCACAAACGAGAGCTAGACGAATGTCCTAACCGCTTCAACGAGATGGAGGGTTCGTGCTCACTATGGAATTTTTAATAACGTCTCTGATCGTCGTGCTGCTGCCTGGCACAGGCGTAATCTACACCGTCTCCACCGGGCTGCTTCTGGGTTGGCGCGCCAGCAGCGCCGCAGCGCTCGGGTGCACTTTTGGCATTATCCCCCACCTTATCGCCAGTATACTCGGTTTGGCTGCAATCCTGCACATGAGCGCCTTGGCCTTTCAAACTCTCAAATTTGTCGGTGTGGCTTATCTATTGTATCTGGCGTGGTCGATGTGGCGCGAAACCGGCAGCATTTCATTCGACGCCTCGCACAAAGAAAACATGCACAACAAAAGGCTACGTCAGATCATCATGCGTGGTTTTCTGATCAACATTCTCAACCCAAAACTTTCGATCTTCTTTTTGGCTTTTCTGCCGCAGTTCGTCCCTGCCGATTCGAGTGCGCCGCTACTGCAAATGCTGCTGCTATCTGCCGTTTTTATGGCGATGACGCTGGCGGTCTTCCTGCTCTATGGCGCCTGCGCCCACAGCGTACGTTCATACGTCGCAAGCTCACCCAAGTGTCTACAGCGCATACAACGTAGCTTCGCAGTGGCGTTTGCCGCCCTTGGCGTTAAACTTGCCACGGCGGAGCAGTAGGGCTGGCGACAACCATCGGTTGACTGATTTTTACGCAAAGAGGCGCTACAGATGATTTCCTGCGAATATTCCGTTCATTTGATTCGTTTACGAGTCGCCGCGTCTAACAACGCTGCCCAGCCACTCGAATTATTGCGACCTTTTAATTCTTTTTGAACTCCCTCATGAGTTGATTCATGCTCATTTTGAAGGGGCTACTCCATTAGCAACAAGACCGATAAGTGAGAGTAAATTCTTGTGACAGTACAAGGACTTTTACTTTCTAATAATTACGTTATCCTGTTAATTAGGAACAATACGGCATTGGGCTTTAAGTGGTGGTGAGATGAGCATACTGATAGTTGACGATTCTCTGGTTTCGCGAACGTTTATTGGCGACCTACTCAATGAGTTCGGTTTTAGCGATCTGATTCTTTGCCATTCCGTTGAAGAGGCCTATCAGATCATTGGCTTTAATGAATCTGACCGGATATCGACTGAGCTGGATCTGATTTTGCTCGATATCAACCTGCCGGGCAAAAACGGCCTTGAAGCCTGTCGCGAGTTTTCTGCGCACGCCGTTTTCGGCGACACTCCAATTATCATTATTAGCGGCGCCGATCACCTTGAGGGGCTGGATGCGGCTTTTTCCGCCGGAGCAACGGACTACATCACCAAACCGCCGAGCCATACAGAACTCTTGGCCAGGGTGCGTTCGGCATTGCGACTGAAAAGCGAGATGAATCGCCGCAGGGCGCGCGAAGCGGAGCTGTTGGTGCTTAATCAACGTCTTGCCGAGATGAATCTGGAGCTGGAGAAGCTTTCGACAACCGACAGCCTGACAGGCCTTGCCAACCGGCGCTTTTTCAATGAGTTTTTAAGTCGCGAGTGGATGCGTGAGCAGCGCGGCAAACAGCCTTTTTCAATAATTATGATCGATATTGACCATTTCAAAAAGTATAACGATCACTACGGTCATCCCGCAGGCGATCTCTGCCTACAGAAAGTTTCCAAAGCGTTACAGAGTGCGCTCTGTCGAGGCGGAGATATGTTGGCCCGCTACGGTGGGGAGGAATTTATCGCCATTCTGCCCCATACCGATCTTAACGGGGCAACGGAACTGGCGGCGTCCTTTCATAGCCAAGTTCGTGAGTTGGGCATTCTGCACTGCGAATCTGCGGTGTCGTCAATCGTAACGATCAGCGCTGGCATCGCCAGTGTTATCCCAGACCGAAATCTATCCTCTGCCCAGGTAATCGCCATGGCGGACAAAGCGCTCTATCGGGCCAAAGCTGCGGGGCGCAATCAAAGTATGGCGGCAAGCCCTATACCCCAGGATGAGTCTGAGAGCTGACAAACCATACCGCTTCTCGTCAAAACAGCAACGGCCCGGCGCATCTGCGTCGGGCCGTTAATTTACTTGAGTAAGCGATAGAATCAGGCGCTATGCCAGCGATACAGCCTTGACATAAGGCGCGCCGACGGCATCCACCAAGCGGGCCAAGGTGTCCTGATCCACCGGCGAGTCAACGGAGAGCACCACCATTGCTTCGCCGCCTTTGGCGCGACGACCAAGGTTCATGGCGCCGATGTTCACGCCGGCTTCGCCGAGGATGGTGCCGATCTTGCCTATCAGGCCCGGGCGATCCTCGTAGGTCATTACCAACATATGTTCTTCCGGGGTAAAATCGATGGCGAAGTCGCGCATGCGTACGATCTTTGGCGTACCTTCGAACAGAGTCCCGGCGATAGAGCGCCGTCCTTGCGGCGTCTCCAGACTTAAGGTAATCAGGTTGGAGAAGAACTCCGACTCGGTGGAGCGGCTCTGCGCCACCACTAGTCCGCGTCGTTCCGCCACCAGGTTGGCATTGACCATATTGATCTCCTGGTCGGTGCAGCGGTTGAGCAACGCCGCCAATCCAGCCACAGTGATCGGCATACAATCGTGCGCCGCCAGCTTGCCGGTATAGTTGAATGAGACCTTGCTCGGATTCTCTGGGGCCAGTTGTGAGATAAAATCGCCAAGCACTGCGGCCAGCTCCATAAAGGGACGCATCTGCGCCATCAGGTCAGGGTCGAAACGCGGGATATTGACGGCGTTTTCTACCGGCTTGTTCTCAAGCAGATGCAGAATCTCGCGGCTGACGTCAACGGCGACGTTGGTCTGGGCCTCGAAGGTGTTGGCGCCCAAGTGCGGCGTCACCACCATGCGCGGATGCGCGATCAACTGCTGCAAGATCGGGTCGCTCGGCGGCTCCTCGCTCCAGACATCAAAGGCTGCGCCTGCGACCTTGCCGCTCTCAAGCGCTTGCAGCATCGCCGCTTCTTCGATAATGCCGCCACGGGCGCAGTTAACGATCAGTACGCCGCCCTTCATCTTTTCGAAGTGCTCAGCGGTGATCATGTCGCGGGTCTGATCGTTGAGCGGAGTATGCACCGAAATCACATCGGCGCAAGCAATCAGCTCATCCAGTTCCACCAGTTGGGCGCCAAAATCCTTAACCCGTTTCTCACTGATGTAGGGGTCGTAGACCAGCACATCCATCTCGAAAGCACGTGAACGCAGTGCGACGCGACCGCCAACCTTGCCCAGACCGATAATACCCATGGTCTTGCGCTTAAGCTCGTGTCCGGTAAAGGGCGCGCGTTGCCATTGCCCACTCTTGAGACTGGCGTTGGCCTCAGCCACATTGCGACACATGGCCAGCAAGATCGCCATGGTGTGCTCGGCTGCCGAGTTGGTGTTGCCAAAGGGCGCGTTAACAACAATGATGCCGCGTTCGCTGGCGGCTGTTACATCGACATTATCGATGCCAACACCAGCGCGGGCCACCATCTTCAGGTTGGTGGCGTGGCTAAGCAGCTCGGCGTCAACCTGAGTGCCGGAACGGGTGATGATGGCGTCGTAGTCGCCAATCAGGCTGTGCAGTTGCTCGCGCTTAAGGCCGAGCTTGATATCCAGTTTAACCCTGGGATCCTTCTGCAACAGCTCCAGGCCTTGTTCCGAAATTTCGTCTGTGACTATGACTTTCATCGTCTGCTTCCTTTGTAATAATCTGGACAGTTAACGTCGCACATACCAACTCAACGCCAGTATAGCGCCTATCTATAATTTTCAAAGTACATCCGCCAGGATTAAGTTTTCCCGGAAGAGGTTAATTGTTGCTGAGTCAAGGTGATGCACAGACACTCGCCTTTGGCGTACACAACCCCATCAAGACTACAGATTTCGCCATGAACCATAACTTTGCGACCCTCAACCGAGACCAGACGGGTGTTAACCTGAACCACGGTCTGAATTGGCAACGGCTGGCGAAAGCTGAGATTAAGGTTGCCGACCACGACCGGGTGTCCTGCCGCCCAAGCGGCCAGACCCAAAACTTCGTCCAGCACGGCAGCCATACTACCGCCGTGGGCGTGTCCCGGTGGGCCTTCGGTTACCGGGCCGAACCAGACTCGCGCCAGCAGGTTTTGCTCGCTATCGCGAAAATAGTTGACGCGAAAGCGATCGCCGGTGCGGTCGCCGGAGACAAAACGCAAGGTCTCGCCAACCAGCGCCGGGGCGTCAAACGCCTCCCAATCAGCTTCGCCAACAAGCTGTGATAAAGCTTTTTCCATAACGTATACCGATTGATTCTTCAATGGAAATGGGGACACCCCGACCAGGAGGCGCCCCCAAAACATGTTTCATCTGATCGCGTAGACGATCAGCCGTTGTTCTTCTCGAACTCCTGCATGAAGGCCGCCAGCGCTTGCACGCCTTCCAGCGGCATGGCGTTGTAGATCGAAGCGCGGATGCCGCCGACGCTACGGTGGCCTTTCAGCGCATACAGACCCTGCTCGCCCGCTTCCTTGAGGAATTTGGCCTCAAGCTCTTCGCTCGCCAGGTTGAAGCTCACATTCATCGTACCGCGGAATTCAGGCTGAATCACGCCGCGGAAGTAGTCGCTGCCATCGATCAGGCTGTAGAGCGTTTGCGCTTTCTGCTCGTTGACCTTCTCAATCGCGGCCACCCCGCCCTGCTGTTGCAACCACTCCAGCACCAGGCCGGTGACGTAGATGGCGTAGGTGTTGGCGGTGTTGGTCAGCGAGTTATCCTTGGCGCACTGCGCGTAGTTGAGCAGCACCGGCGTTTCGGGATAAGCATTGCCGAGCAGATCTTCGCGAATCACCACCATAGCGGTGCCCGAAGGTCCGAGGTTCTTTTGCAGACCGGCGTAGATGCAGCCGAACTTGCTGTAATCGATTACGCGCGAGAGAATTTCCGAAGTCTGGTCGGCGATCAAAGGCACATCGCCGGTATCGGGGAAGTTCTGGTAGCGCGAGCCGTAAAGGGTGTTATTGCTGGTGATGTGCAGATAAGCCGCGTCTTGATCGACCATCTCCGGGGTGATCTCGGGAATACGGTCGTAGTCGGTCTCAGCGCTGCTGGCGATTACCTTGATGTCGCCGTAGGCCTTGGCGTCTTTGTTGGCCAGCTTGGCGAAGTTGCCGGTTTCAGCGTAGAGGCACTTCTTGCTGGCCGAGCGTGCGGCCAGGTTCATCGGCAGGGCCGAGAACTGCATGCGCGCGCCGCCATGCACGAACAGGATTTTATAGTTATCCGGCAGGTTGGTCAGCTTGCGGAAAGTATCTTGCGCTTTAAGCAGCACTTGCTCAAACTGCTTGGCGCGATGGCTGATCTCGATAACGGAGACGCCCATACCCTGAAAGTCCAAGAACTCTTCGCGAATACGCTCCATAACCGGTACCGGCAGCATGGCCGGGCCTGCTCCAAAGTTGTAAACTTTTTGCGACATAATATCCTCCTTAAAGGCTTGAAAGTATTTTAAAGGGTGCGAACCTTGATAACGCCGTCGATATCTTCCAGCGCCTGAAGCAGCTCAGCCGTCGGCTCTTGCTCGACATCGATAATATTGTAAGCCACATCGTTGCGGCTCTTGTTAATCATGTCGATGACGTTGATATTGGCGTCGGCCAGCACTGATGTCACCTGGTTTAGCATCTTTGGCACATTGCGATTGGAGAAAGCGATGCGGTAACCGCCGTTGCGCTCCAAAGAGATGTTAGGGAAGTTAACAGAGTTCTTGATGTTGCCGTTCTCAAGAAAATCGATCAACTGGTCGGCCACCATAATGGCGCAGTTTTCCTCGGCCTCTTCGGTGCTGGCGCCAAGATGCGGGATGGAAACCACCTTGTCGTGGCCCATCATCTCTTTAACCGGGAAGTCGGTAATGTACTGACCGATCTTGCCGTTATCCAGCCCCATCAGAATGGCTTCGGTATCCGCTACCTTCTCGCGCGACAGGTTGATCAGGGTGGCGCCCTCTTTAAAGCTATCGATCAACTCCTTGTTGATCAGATTGCGCGTCGCTTCCAGCACCGGCAGATGCAAGGTGACGATATCGGCCTTGGAAAGCAGCGACTGCATGTTTTCCATGCGCTCGATATCGCGCGACAAACGCCACGCGGCTTCAACGGAAAGCGCCGGATCGTAGCCGAGCACTTTCATGCCGAGCATCAGGCCGGTCTCAGCAACCTGGGAGCCGATGGCGCCAAGGCCAACCACGCCCAGAGTCTTGCCCTTAAGCTCGGTGCCGCCGTAGGTCTTTTTGCCGCCCTCAACCAGCTTGTGCAGCTCCTCGGCGCTCTTGCCTGGACCTTGGTTGCGCACAAACTCAATGGAGCCGACGATATCGCGAGTCGAGAGCAGCATCGCCGCCAGCGCCAGCTCTTTAACCGCGTTGGCGTTAGCACCGGGGGCATTGAAAACCACGATGCCACGGTCGGTGCAATTTTCCACCGGGATATTATTAACACCAGCGCCAGCGCGACCAATGGCCTTGACCGAGGTGTCGATATCCTCCGGCTGCAACACATGGCTGCGCAGCATCATTGCATCGGGGGCGCCGAGTTCACTGGCGATTTCGTACTTGTCGAGGGAGAATTTCTCCAGCCCTTTAACCGAAATTTTGTTGTAAGTGCGGACTTTATTCATTTTGGTAGACTCCTGAAGTATATGAAGTGTGTCTTTTGAACGTAAGCGAAACAGGCGACGTGTTGCTCAATATTTCAGCAACGGCAAAACCTGCCGGAAAGGCCGGTTTTACACCTTTTGCGGCGGGTTGTCAATCACTGTGGGGTTTGCGCCCGGCTCATATAGCAAAGCATGAATCCGTAGCGTAGTTTGCGTTAGCGCGTGGATGCTTTGCTCAGGCAAAAATCAAAATGAAAATCCAAGATACTTAACCGCGTGGATGGAACTTCTTCATTGTCTCTTTAAGCTTTGCAGGGTCTGAAGACAGAGAAACTTCATTTTGGTTTTTTTTATAATTACCGACACCACGATTTAAAGTGTCCATCGAGATGGCAGAAGTTGCATTTTCTATGAATTTATTTTGGAATAAAAAGTTAATATAAGCGTCGTCATCAACCCCAGAATAATTTATTAAAAGGAAATGAACACGTTCGAGATATTGTCGAATGGTATCCATGCTGTTCCCATTTTCGTAACGGTTTTCAATAAAAGCATAGATAATATCTCTGTCAATATCTCCAAGGGCTTTTTGTTTGTCGCACAAATAACTAAAGAAATATTTCAATCCTTGAGAATACGTGGAAAGAGAATATTCAGAAGTAAATTTTATAGCAAACTCATCAATAATTTTTGTGTAAAGTCTGTCGTATTTTTTCTTAATTATGCATTGTACCGTTTCCACAGCCCCCCCTTTTCCAATAACCCCAGTTAAGGCGTAATCCGCCGCGCCTCCAGATAGAAGCGTTTTTCATCAGCTTCGCCCATGGAGAAGGTCTTACGCGGCAAAGCGCCGTCGCGGACGATGGTGCGGAAAAGGTCGTGCTTGGAGATTGAGGGCAGATAGAAACCTATATTGCCCTGCTGTCCGCCAAGTCGGGTCACGGCCTCTTCGCCGTGAATGTAATCGATACGGGCCTGGGGTTTGGCCTGTAAATACTCATCGAGAAAACCTTGCAGCGTTGCGACTTCCAGGGTCAGAGTCGGGGTGCAGATGGTGAGCAGGCCGAAGCCTTCTGTAGTAACGAAGGGGATGGAGTGTCCGCCAGCTTTTTTAGCTGCAGCGTTGGCGGCGTCCAGAGTATCGAAGCTTTCAACTTGGCAGGGCGTTTGCGACTTGCGGAAGAAGTCGCGGGCCTTGTTGAACAGGTCGTCGGCGTCGATATCGAAGACGACGCGGTGAATCGCCTCAAACTCCAGACCGGGATCGTGAACGTTGACCAGCTCGACCAGGGCGTAACGAGCCGGATGGTCCATCACCGTCGCCGGGTTATCGGCATCGGCCTTTAACTGCTCCCAGATCGCCTTGGCGGTGGCGAAACTGTGGTTGCCGTCGCCCATGGCGTAGAGCATCACCTCTTCGTCATCTACTTCGTAACGGTTTTGGAAACGCTCGGTCTGCGCCAAGCCTTGCAGCGCCTCGCCAATCTGCTCAATCAGTTGCGGTTGATCGACTTTCCAGCCGCGCAGATGGCCGCCGTCTTTCATCAACTCAAAGTCGTACACCGACTCAAGTTGCGGCTCGAACAGCGGCTCGATTACGGTCTTTTCCGGATCATCGATCAGCACCATAATGTGCGGCAGCTCAATCGCGGCTTTTTCTCGCACCTTGATCCGTGGCGGCAGGCGATCGACGATGGTGCCTTCGGTGGCCCGAATCATAGTGCGGGTGCCGGGGCGATAGTCGTAGGCTTCCAGATCGAGTTCCACCATCAAGCCTTTGCGCGAAGGCGCATGGCTGGTTTTGCGGTCGAGCAAGATAAAGCCGGGCGTTTGCGCTTCGAGCACGCCGTCGTTCAGATACTTGTCCATGGCGCCGTTGATGGCGCCGATGCGCTGCTCGGAGTCGTCATCTTCGAGAAAAACCTCTGGAAATATGACGCGCAGAGTGGAGGGGGCATCGCCAACGATCTGATCGACTTCTTGCCAGTATTCCGGCTCGGAGGTGTACTGGTCGCAAGCAATTATGGCCCAGCGGTTCAAGTCAGTTCCCGCTTTAGGCAGCAGGATGGTCGGCGTCTTTAGTGCGAGCTGTTCAAGTTTCATGGGTTAAATCCTTACACTCATAAACGTTCCCCGAATCGATAAACGACTCGGAGCTAACAAAAGATTATTTGATGATACGCAGATGCGAGCCGCCGGAGCCATCTGGGTCTGGCTCATTATCCGGTTTCGGTTCTGGTTCTTGAGCCGCCCTTGGGGCCGCCTTAAGGGGCATTGGCTCTTGCGGTGGAGTCGCCTCCGGGTCTGTGTGCGGCAGGCTGTTGGTGGCAACCATCTGCTGGATGCTGTCTGCTATGGACAGACACTGGCGGGTGCAAACCCTACGCGCCGGGCACATAGAGCAATCGGCCTCACCGGCGGCGGCGCGTAGGGCGTGAATCACCAAGTCTACACTTTCAATCTGGTTTAGTGGAATCAGGAACATTTTTGCGCTATCCAGTTCTAGAGTAAAATCGAGTTAGAAGGTCTTTCCAACCACCTTATTGAATTCAGCCAGCTTGGTCATCATTTCAGCAAAATCGTTGGGACGCAACGACTGCGGGCCATCGCTGGCAGCGACTTCTGGGTTAGGATGGACTTCGACGATCAGGCCATCGCAGCCGGCGGCGACGGAAGCAAAGCACATGCTCGGCACCAAGGAGGCGTGGCCGGTGGCGTGCGAGGGATCGATTACAATCGGCAGGTGGGTTTGCTCGCGCAGCACCGGGATCGCCGAAATATCTAAAGTGTTGCGAGTGGCGGTCTCGAAAGTGCGGATACCGCGCTCACAGAGGATGACGCGCTGATTGCCTTCGGAGAGGATGTACTCGGCGCTCATCAGAAACTCCTGAATGGTGGTGGCCATGCCGCGTTTGAGCAGGATCGGCTTATCGATTTTGCCGAGCATCTTAAGCAGGGCGAAGTTCTGCACGTTGCGGGCGCCGACCTGCATAATGTCGGAGTAACGCGCCACCAGATCGACATCGCGCGGATTGACCACCTCGGTGACAATCGGTAGGCCGGTCTCTTCACGCGCTAGCGCCAGCAGCTTCAAACCTTCTTCTTCCATCCCCTGAAACGAGTAGGGGCTGGAACGCGGCTTGAAGGCGCCGCCGCGCAACACGGTAGCTCCGGCAGCCTTAACGGCATGGGCGGTCTCGACAATCTGTTCTTCGCTTTCAACCGAGCAGGGACCGGCCATCACCACCATGCGGTCGCCACCGACAGCCAGACCGGGCGCGATTTC
>Ga0224504_10000819_pt1 | contig 14070 bp, 8 predicted proteins | sample SF_Oct11_sed_USG_3_FD_170160 | JGI IMG/M metagenome (GOLD analysis project Ga0224504, IMG submission 170160) | Sediment microbial communities from San Francisco Bay, California, United States - SF_Oct11_sed_USGS_24 | ecosystem: Environmental > Aquatic > Marine > Sediment | place: USA: California... | reverse complement strand
GCATCATGTATAGGTCTTTATTTTTTTACAGGCGAAAATGTTGAATATGGCATTATTTGTTCTGTTTTGGCCAGTATAGGTTATGCCGGGTCATTGGTTTTTTACAACGGATTTTTACCTGAAGTTGCATCTAATGATCTTATGGATAAAGTAAGTGCAAAAGGGTTTTCCTTGGGATATATTGGAAGCGTTATTTTACTGGTTGTAAATTTGTTTTTATTTCAAAATCCAGCATTGTTTGGTTTTGAAAATGGCAGTTCGGCTACTCGTTTTGGCTTTATATTAGTTGGCGTTTGGTGGATAGGGTTTGCACAAATTTCGTTTTACTATTTAAAAGATCGAGGAGAGCGCAAAAAAATAACTCGCAACATTCTAGGTAATGGCACAAAAGAATTGAAAAAAGTTTTTAAAATAGTGAAATCTAAATTGGTTATGAACCGTTTTCTCTCGTCCTTTTTTCTTTTTAGTATGGGGGTACAAACAGTTATGTTATTAGCTCCTCTATTTGCCGATAAAGAAATTGGTGTGAGCGCTGATGAAATGATAATTGTAGTACTTATAATACAAGTAATAGCCATTGCAGGGGCCTATTTCTTTGCTTTTCTATCTAAATTAAAAGGCAATGGATTTGCTATAAGCACCACTTTAATTATATGGATCTTAATTTGTATTGTAGGGTACTTTTTAACAGAGAAGGTTTCTTTTTATGCACTTGCGGCATTCTTAGGGTTTGTAATGGGCGGCATTCAATCTATTTCAAGATCAACCTACTCAAAGTTAATCCCAGCAGAAACTTTAGATACTGCTTCCTTTTTTAGTTTTTACGATATTACCGAAAAACTTGCCATTGTAATAGGCTCGTTATCTTACGGTTTAATAGATCAGGTAACCGGTAGTATGCGAAACAGCATGCTGTTTATGTCTATATTTTTTATTGGGGGCTTTGTTTTACTTCAATTGGCTAATCTTAAAAAAAATATGGAATGATTTATCGACTACTTCGGAAATTAATAAAGGTGGCCCTTTTCTTTTTTTTCAAGAAAATAGTGATCTCAGGAAAGGAAAATAGCTGTCACAATGGCCCTTTAATTATTGTAGCAAATCACCCAAATACTTTAATGGACCCTTTAATTATTGCGTCCTTAATGAGACAACAAATTGGTTTTTTAGGAAATGCTGGTTTGTTTACAAATCCATTTCTAGGCCGCATATTAAAGTATTTTAACGTGATTCCCATTTTCAGAAAAAAAGATATTGCGAAAGGAGACAAACCAAACAACAAATATTCTTTTTCAAAATGTCACGAATATTTAGATGGAAAAGGTACCATTCTTATTTTTCCTGAAGGAACCAGTTATTACGAATTGAAGCTTCGCGACATTAAAACTGGTACGGCAAGAATAGCCTTAAGTTATGAATCAAAGCAAGGTTTAGACTCGAATTTAAAAATACTACCCATTGCATTGGATTATTCAGATGCCATTCAGTTTAGAAGTATGGTCTCTGTAACAATAGACCAACCTATTTCAATACAAGAATATAAAAAGCGCTATTCAGAAAATGAAATAGATGGCGTTTTAAAACTCACAGAAACCATTGGTTTAAAACTAGAAAAACACATTCCAACAACTTCAAATAAAGAGCAGGAGCAATTTTTACTTAAAAGCCATAAATTTTATTCCACATTTAATGAGCCAACAACCGATTTACATTTAAACCCAAAACAATCGCTACTATCACGTGCACAAATATCAAAATCACTGTACTTTTTAAATGAAAACAATCACGAGCTCTATAAAAATACGGAGGCAAAAGTTCATCTATTTTTCAATCAACTAAACAACGAAAACTTAACACCAGGATTTTTTACAGATAGCTTTCTTAAAAAAAATAAATATATAATCACGTTAGGGTATTTTTTAAAATTTTTGTTTTTAGCGCCGTTGTATCTTTTGGGGCTACTTACCAATTATGTACCGTATATTCTACCCTTTGCCATTTTTAAAGTAGCAAAACTAGATATAGAATACAAAACATCTGTTCAAATGATTGTAGGTGTTTTAACGTTCCCGTTATTTTATTGGCTAGAAATTTCGTTCCTTAATTCCTATTTTAATATTGGGTTTTGGGGCGCATGTATTTGTGTAATTGCCTTTCTAATTTTAGGCTATATTGCCATGTATTATTGGACTGAAGTAAAAAGATTTAAAAGGGTTTTACACTTTTATTTTTTTATGAAGAAAGAAAAAAAATTAAACATCTTAACATTGAGAGATGATATTTTAAAAAATATAGAAATTGCAAGATCCAATTTAAAAGGTGCTACCACAAAATAATATTAACCAAAAACTATTCTAAAACTACTATACTCCAAAATTTTCAGTAACAATTTCCTTTACCTTTCTGTTTAAAGTTGTCATGGCATTATAACTCGTATGCTCTAAAACAATAACCACCAAATCGTCTTCCAAATATTGGGTAAGGCCAGTACTAAACCCATTCCATCTACCGTGATGATAAATTTTATTTTCATCTTTAGCATCAATTCGAAATCCAAAACCATACGGTACTTTTCTTCCATAAATAGTTTCCCCCTTGGTATACATAAGATCTAATGAAGCTTTTGAAAGTAATTTTTCATTGTTTAGCCCAACAATCCATTTAAACAAATCTTCACTAGTGGCGTACACATTCTTATCTCCCACAATAGCATCATTTACAGTAGCATTAATTTTTCTATGTCTCCAACCTCTATAGAGGCGGTAACCATCTAATTGATTTGTCTTTATACTATCATTTTCAAAACTATACACAAACGAATCTTTCATGTCTAAAGGTTCAAAAATATGCTCTTTTACAAATGCACTAAAACTAGTTCCTGAAACTTTTTCAACTATAGAAGCCAATACAAAATAACCCGTGTTCGAATAATCAAAATTACGCCCTGGTTTAAAATAGCGCTGTACTTTACTAGACGCTAATAAATGCATCATTTCACTATTTGTAGGCGCTTTTTTCTGTTCCCACTTGTGTTCAGCCACCCAAAAATATTTAGGCAAACCAGCAGTATGATTGAGCAGATTTTTAATGGTTACATTTTCATATGGAAAATCTGGAAAATAGTTGTTTACCGTATCTGTAAGTTGAATTTTATTACGCTCATATAATAACATAATAGCAGCTGCGGTGAATTGTTTACTCACCGATGCCAATTGAAATAAAGACGATTCATTGATAGCTTCTTTCTTACGAAAATCAGCATAACCAACTTGATTACTATAAAGTATTTTTCCGTTTTTGGCAACCAATAACGATCCATTAAAATCATTTCTTTTATTAATTCGCTGTAATAACGAGTCTAATTTATGACCAACCTTTTGTGTGTCTTTTTCAGAATATCGCTCAATTAAAAAAGGAGGTTCAGGTTCTTTTATAATATCAACGTTGGCACTTGTGGCCACTTCAGAGTTTTTTGAAATTAAGGATCTGAGTACTACAAAACTCAAAACAGCAATTAAGGCTATACCAATATGTTTAATATATTTTCTCAAATGAGGTTATTAGGGTTTAAGGGCGCAAATTAACAATCAATTTTTATTTTTCAAAAACTTTAACTTCTTTTAGCTAAAATTTAAACACCTGAAAACAATATTTTATAACTTCATACATCCATAACAATGGTAAAATTTGATTTCAAATTATAGACCAATCAATAATATTAATTCAATAGGTCACCCCAATTTCCTCTTTTGTTTTTTTTATCACAGCATGCCATAAACAACAAATTTATAGATACCGTTAACTGTTTTAAAACATAACCTTAGCCACTAACTTTTAGTAATTCCATTAGTTCTCTTTCTGAATACAAGATTTATTTATAATGCTATTTTAATGTTTTAATTTCCTCTTCTATTTCCCAATCATCTGTTCTAAATGAAGAAGCTGGCAAACCTTCTACATTAAACAATGTTCCTTTAATGCAATTATAAAAAGCATATCTAACGGCAATGGGTTTTTTGATTTCATCAGACCAAACCATTAAAGACGTATCTTTCATTATTTTTGCTTTCGCAGGCACAAATACCTTGTCTTCTCCGGCTATTTCAAAACCAGTAAGCTCTTTTCCAAAACTGGATAATCCATTGGTAGCAAAATCAAAATAAACACTTATTTTCCCATTTGGCGTTTTCTCCATTTTTTTATAAAGTGGCCCACTAAAACCTATTTCCTTAAAATCATAATTTCTTGCCAATGCCCAATATGCCAATCGTTCTCCAACAAGTTTCTTTTCTCTTGGATGAATATAATTACAATCTCCAATATCTAATGTTACCGCCATTCCCGTATTTTCAACTTGTTGCATAGTATACAATTGAGCTTCTCTTAAATAAGGTGAGAATTCATCACCATATCCAAAAGGTGCAATTTGAACAAAATAAAAAGGAAATTCTCCTTGATTCCAATTGGCTCTCCAAGATTTTATCATAGCCGGAAACAACAATTTATATTCTGCCGCTCTACTTCGGTTAGATTCACCTTGATACCATATAACACCTTTAATTGAATAACCTGCAAAAGGGTGAATCATTGCATTATATAATGATGAAACAACTTTTTGCGGTTTAATATTAGTATTTGAATTAATAGGCTTAATTGCTTTTATTTTTGATACAGTTGCTAAATCTGTCCAAGACTCTATAGGTGTACCACCCCATGAAGATTGAATTACACCAATTGGTACATTTAATGTTTGCTGTAATTTTTTGGCAAAAAAATACGCTGTAGCACTAAAACTTTTTACTGTTTTAGGTTGTGCCATATTCCAACTTCCAGAAACATCATCTAGTGGAGATGTACTTGTATTTCTCTTTACCTCAAACAACCTAATTTGACTATTTGTTGCATTTAAAATAGCTTCATTACTACCATTTATGGGCTGGTTTTTAAAACCAATAACAGCCATATCCATATTAGATTGTCCAGAACACAACCACACTTCACCAATTAAAATATTATTTAAAACAATTTCATCACTTCCTTTAATGGTAACGGTATATGGCCCACCTGCCTTAGGTGTTTGAATTTTTAATTTCCACGTACCGTTTTGGTTACTTTTCACAACACTTTCTTCTCCCCAACTACCAATTATTTTTATGGTAACATTTGGTTTATCTTCTCCCCAAACTGCCACCTTTTCATTTTGCTGAAAAACCATATTACTGCTAAAAAAAGCAGGTAATTTAGTCTGTGAGGTTACAGAAGTTGTACTATTTATTAAAATTAAAAATAGTAAGGTTTTGATAATTCTCATTTTTTTAATTTATTAAAGTTATTTGGTTAAATTACCAACTAATATTTTTGTTTATAAACGCTATTAATTGATTTGCTATTTGTTCTTGTTCTTTTACATTGGGATGCCCATTTGTTTCTTTATAAGGAAAAACAAGCGTGTGAATTTTTTCATCTTTTAAGTTGCTAACCGCTTTCTCAATATAGCCAGGCCATTTTGATCCTTCCTTAGTAGCATCCATACTTCCTAATGCACAAATAATGTTTGCATTCGGATATTTTTCTCTAATAGAACTTATAAAATCCTTATAAGCGTTTATAATATATGTATCAGAAGGAGGCGTATCACCAAAATTATTTTTAAAATCTTCTCTACCTGTTTTTTTAACCAACCAAGAATCGTTCTGAAACAAATTTACAACTACCACATCGGGTGTATATTTAGTGAAATCCCAATTGCTATTTGGCTCATTCGGGTTTAGTTTGTCATAAATATCGGGCATGGTATACGGAAACCAACTAATGGTAATACCAATTCCACCTTTACAAATACAACGGTAATCAGCATTAAAATGCCTAGCAGTTAATGCTCCATAAGCCAAATAGTTATTGTTAAATTCGCCAGCTCCATTGTCTCCACCGCTTAGATCATCAATAGCATAGCCCGCAGAAATAGAATTTCCATAAATTTCTATTTTTAGTTCTTTTTCAGGAGATTTAGCTAATAATTTTGCCTTGTCCTTAATTTGAAAACCATAAAATGAAGTTTTTCCTCTGCTGTGTTGCGTACGCTTAAATAATTCTAGCGTATGGTCTCCTTCTGATAAGCCAGAAGCCAATTGGTACTGCTTTTTGCCAACGGTAGGGTTTAAAATTGAAATGGAATCATTGTCAATAATTACGGCATAATAATTAGCTCCCTTCTCATCGTTTAATACGGCAGAAATGGAACTTCCTTTAAAATTAATTTTAACCGAAGTTCCCGGCCAAATTAAATCAGCTGCTCCAATTGTTGAATTTTTATCAATTCTTCCCGAATAGTTAATTTCAGGATTTGAAGCATTTATAATTAACTCCTTTTTAGCAGTACAACTAACAACTAAAAAAAAGAATACAAGTATTGTTAAAAATTGATTTATGAGTTTCATTTTTTCTAAATTTAAAATGTTTTTGGTTTATAAACGGGGCCGCTATTTACCTTCCAGTTTTCTACAACTTTTCTATAGGTAGCAGTTAAAGTTGGTTTTTCAACTGCAATATTTACCATTTCAAACGGGTCATTTTCGTGGTCGTATAAAATCTCATAGCCTTCACTAATAATATAACGATATCTGCCATCTGTAACACTCTGTCCACCCAAAATTTCAGAAAATGCATATTTTCGAACATTGGCAGTTTCTCCTTTTAAAAGTGGCACCATACTTATACCATTTAACGCAACTTTATTAGGGTTTTTAATACCCGCCAATTCAAATGTGGTAGGTATTAAATCTAATAATTCAACCGGATTTTTAATTGTTATGTTTTGTGGAAATTCTTTTGGGTAACTAATAATGAACGATGTGTTTAAATTTTCTTCAAATAAAGATCCCTTATGCATTCTACCATGGTTTCCTAAAAAAATAGAATGATCAGAGAAAAATACAATTACCGTATTGTCTAATTTTCCAGTTTTTTTAAGCGTATGCATTAAATTACCCACCATTTTATCTAAAAAAGCCACGTTGGCAACTTCACCTATTCTGTTTTTGGTTGCCTTTTCAGCGGTTATGGGTCTATTGTCTACTAATAACGGTTCTGGAATCAAATGCCCAAACGTAGTTGTTTTTGGAGTTGGTATATGTATAGATTCTGCAATATCAAAATAGCGTTGAGGAACATCGTATGGCCCGTGAGGCAAACAGAAATTGAACCATAAAAAGAAAGGTTTTGTTTTTTGTGTATTATTGGTTATCCAATCAACAGCAACCTGAGTTGTAAACCCATCTAAATAATCAATATCTTCTTCCATAGTGCTTCTATGCTCATAGCCGTCATTATCTTTTAAGAATTGTTCATATTTTCCTCTAGCTTTTAAATGTTTTACAAATGGAAGATCATCTATATTTTCACCGTTTTTTAATGCTTTCCAAATAGCATAGCGTTCTCCAGTATTATTGGCATAATCAAACCCAAGAGATGTAAGGTTTTCGTCCTTAGTTAATTTAGGGTTGGTTGGTCGCATATGAGATTTCCCAATGTAAGCCGTTTTATAACCAGCATTTTGAAGCACTTTTGGAAATGTCCAAATATTCTTAGGTAATGTTTTAAGGTGCCCATTTCTGTAAAACCCTAAATTATGAGGGTATAAATTGGTAACCATGCTATTTCTTGAAGGACCACACATGGGTGCTTGAGCAACTGCAGAAGGTAAAAACACACCTCTACTAGCTAATTTATCTAAGTTTGGGGTATGGCCAAAACCATCACCTAATTTATTCAAAAAACGCGGCATTAAGTCATCGGCTTCAATAAAGATAATGTTCGGAGTACTATTTTTAGTTTGCTCGTAATTTTGACAAATAGCAGTGTTTAATGAAAAAACAGCCAAGGCTACAATAATGATATTTTTAACTTCCATTTATAAAATAATTATAGTTCAAATATATTATTAAACAAGTAACTTTTTAGGGTGTTATGTTAATTTACAGGGGTGCAATGAACAAGATAGCGCTATTTAATGCGCTCCTTTTTTTGCGGCCTGGTTTTTCTTTTTTTGTTCCTTGGCAATTATAGCATGAGGTGTTATTTGTTCAACTCCTTCAGTAACTTTACCATACCACTTATTTAATTTATCGCTTAATTTTGAAACTATTTCAGGGTTGCTATTCGCTATATTATTTGACTCTTCAATATCATTATTTAAATTATATAGTTCCTTACTTTTATTACTATTCTCAATTAATTTCCAATCACCATATCTAACAGCTTTGCCATTACTTTTTGCCCAATAAAAATTTCGAGTGGGTAATTTTTTACAATTTATAAGATGGTTGCTTATATCAATTCCATCAATTAAAAGATTGTTTGGCATTTTTGCCTGTGCTATGGATGCAAAAGTTGGAAGAAAATCCATGGTCATAATTGTTTCTGAACTTGTAATACCTCCTTTTATTTTAGCAGGCCATGAAACAATACATGGCAAACGATGACCACCTTCATATAAAGAACCTTTTCCACCTCTATAAGGTCCTGCAGAAAGCTTTTTTCTGGGGCCATTGTCTGAAATAAAAATTACAATTGTATTCTCTAAAAGATTGCTTTTGTTTAGTTGACTTATAATTTTACCTATTGACACATCTAAATATTCAACCATTTCAACTGAAATTTGTAAAAATTGCTCTGTTGAATCTTCAGCCAACTCATATCCTTTTGGTGGTGAAGGAATGGTTTTATTAATACTATCTCTAAATATTTTTTGTTGTTCTTTTGACAAATGGGCAGGAACGCGCTCAACTTTTGAATAAGGACCTTGATTTGGCGTATGTGGTGCACCAAAAGGTATATACAAACAAAATGGTTGGTCATCAGCTTTTTTAATATAATTAATGGCGTGTTGGGTAATAATTTCAGTTTGGTAACCTGGCTCATCTTTTAATTTTTCCATATGCCACCAATCTAACTCTCTATTTAAATTGAGATGACTGAAATAATCGACATTACCTCCGGTAAAACCTATAAATTCATCAAAACCTTGGTGAATAGGATTGTATTTTGGTTCAGTTCCTAAATGCCACTTGCCAAAAAGGGCTGTTTTATACCCTGCTTTTTTCAAAATTTCAGCAAATGTAATTTCTTTTTGATCTAAACCAATACCATGATGCCAACGCACCGATACTACTTCTGAAAGTCCTGTTCGTTGTTGATAACGCCCCGTCATTAAGGCCGCTCTTGTAGGGGTACACACCATACCATTAGAATGGAAGTCGGTAAATTTAATACCTGAAGAAGCTAAATTATCAAGATTGGGTGTTTTTATAATGGTACTTCCATAACTCGATAAGTCTCCATAACCCAAATCATCTGCCATTATTAAAATTATATTAGGTTTTTTGTTTTGCGCTTTTAATAAGCCCCCCATAAAAATCAACAAAATAAGAGGTAATAGTATCTTTATGTTCATCATTAAATATATAAATAACTGTAGTTAAGTGTTTTATAAACTAAAAAGGGAAGAGAATTAACATTCTCTTCCCTTTTTTTAATTTAATAGTTAAACTTTTGTTTAATTATTTTATTATTAAAATTGGTAGCAGGTTTTCAATTATTCCTCTTCTGCTGGGAATGGAACAGAAACCTGTGCATTACAATAATCAATTACGTATTGACCATTTTGTGATTTGCCTCCACCAATATACCATGCTAATTTTAATGTTGTACCGGCTATATTGCTTAAATCAACATTCACATCCTTAATTTCATTAGGTATTCTTGTTGGCCAAGTTACATCTTTACCCTCAGGCCATCTTGGATCTGATGCAGCCATTACCGTTGTCCAACTTGCCATATTAAAAGAACCACTTTCTAAATCGGCTGTTGATTCACCAGCATACAAACCTCTTGAGTATGTTTCATCAACAAATTTGCTGTTGTAACCAAATTGCTCACCAAAAGTAACCTTCATAGCTTTTACACCAGCTATTTCAACTGTACGCACCAAATAATGATTATTTGCTCCTGGGTTTTGAACTCTAATACCTTTTACAGTTGGAAGCCCTGGCTTAGGAATAACAGCTTTGTTCCATAAATTATCAGCTCCAAGTGTGTACCCAGCAAAATCTGGATATAAAGTATTACCTGGATCTACAAGGCCTGTAGAATCATCATCAAAAGTATCATTAAACAAATCAACTGGTTCCCAACGTGTTTCTACCGTTAATGTAAACGCGTCAAAAGTAGCAGAAATATCAGCGGCATTTGTGGCTTTAACCTCTAACTTATGTGTTCCTATAGGTAAATTTTGATCTGCCAAAATAGCAATACTTCCGTCTGTATTTACAGTTACAGATCCAGCTTCAAGGGTTTCTGGTAATATAATTTCATAAGAAACTACATTCATACCGTCCATTACTGGCGGTGCACTGGAATATGCTGTCCAAGGCGATAATACTACATTTTTTAATGGGGTTGTATTATCTGCTTGCACATATGTTAATACAGGAGCCTCGCCCACAGTTACTTTAAGAATATCTGCAAAAGTTTGAGGAGCCATATTAGATGAAATAATAACCGATAAATTATGCTCTCCTGAAGAAGCATCTGTGTTTTTTGATATAACACCAGAAGTCTCATCAATTGCAAAACCAGCAGGGTCACCAACTAAACTATAAGTTACATCTGAAACAATGTTACCTTCAGTAGAATTATCAACATAAGTTACCGTGGCAATATCTGAATTTTCTAAATAATTAGTTTCAACATTTGCTTTATCAATGTCATACCCTACAGGGTTTTCAAGTACTTCTAAAGTAAAAACATTTTCTTCATTTAAATAACCGTTAATATTTGAAATTGACAAGGAAAAAGTATAGGTACCTGCAACCAACTTTCCTTCCGAATTATCAACAGTAATTTCACCTGTTTTAGCATCTATAGAAAAAATAGAACTAGGCGGAGGTGGTGTTTCATCAGAAACAATGGTTATAGTATTTATTCTAAAATTATAAGCACTTGTTCCCATATCAAATGTAGGCTCTCCGCTTTTAATTGTAGTAAATGGATATGATACTAAATTATTATATACAAGATGTATATCACTATTTATTTCGTTCCCATTTGGTTTTGTTTCCGTATCATCTTCAATACAAGAAATAACACTAGACACGATAAGGAGCCCTATGATTATTCCAATTAATCCAATATTTTTATTTATTATTTTTTTCATCTTAAAATAGTTTAAAATTAATACCCTGGATTCTGATCAGTAGGTAATAGTAGTTGATTTGCGTTAATTTCAGAAGCAGGTAACGGCATCAACATAATTCTTGAGTTGTCAGGATAAAGCACGTCTAAACCTGCTTGCCATACACCTTCCGCTTCCTTATAGTTGTTATGAACATCAACAAAATTGGTTTTAAAATAATCCCAACCTCTTCTTCTGTTATTATAAAAATCATGCCCTTCACCAACTAATTCAAAACGATATTCTTTCATAATCGCCTCTCTAAATTCATCTTGACTTAAACCAAACCAATCTGCCGGCTCTTCACTACCGTCACCAGACATTCTTGCTCTGGTTAAAACTTCATTTACTCTTGATATTGCATCGGTTGTTTGCCCCAACTCATTCTCAATCTCACCCAACATTAGCAATAAATCTGCATATCTATAAACAACAAAATTAAAATCAGTTGGTGATGATATTTGATTTCTGTCCTTGGTTGTATATTTAAATATCCAAGGAAAACCTGTCCCTTTATTTCTCGTTTTTGTCCAAAGAGGGTAGGCTTGCTTTGTTTTTATCTTATTTCGTTTTTTATCTTCATATGTAAACTCCAATAAATACGTTACATCAATTCTAGGATCTGAAGGATAAGTATCTAAATGTAAATCTATCACTTCAGGATTTGCTTTCACTCTTTCCCATCCTCTACTTACACCATAATTTGCAGGTGAAAATATTTGATAATAACTTGAATTTCCAAGCTGTGTATTAAATTGAATTTCAAAAATAGATTCACTATTATTATTAGCGGTACCAATTTGGCCCCATAAATCGGTATAATCCGAAACCAAAGAGTATTGTCCGTAAGCTACTAAAGCTTCCGAATGTGCTTTTGTCCAATATTCACTTCCATTGTCATCTCCAGCAAGTGTCATATAAACCTTTGCCAATAACATATTACAAGCAGTGTTCGCTGGTCTTCCCTCAGTTTGACTTCCTTTATCAAAAAGTAATAATTTTGCTTTTTCAGCATCAGCAATAATTGATTCATAAACCTCTGAAGCACTCGATTTTGCCAAGTGCAACGTTTCAGATGTTGCCGGATCTAAACGTAATGGAACCCCTCCATACATACGTACCAAATTAAAATAAGTATAAGCTCTTAAAAAATAAGCTTGCCCTAATAAATTTAGCATTTGTGGATCTGTTATTTCATCAGGTGTTTTGGCTATCAAAATATTTGCTCTTGCAATTGTTTGGTAAGAGGCAGCCCAAACCGTTTCAATCTTCACATCATTTGGTGAAACATTTAACGAAACTGTTGTAATTATATCATTATTACTATTTGAATAATACATTCCAGCTGTTTGGTTTACCAACTCGTGGTATCTGAATACAAAATAGTTGTATTGCGCTAAACCAGAATACACGCCATTTAAAGCTGCTTCCATACCCGCAATCGAGGTATACACATTGTCTTCAGACAATGTTGGAGGGTTTTCTTCTACACTACAGTTTACAAAAAGAGTAGAGCAGAAAAGAACTAATAATATATTTTTATAAATTGTTTTCATGATTTTGTTTTTAAAATATTAAAGTAGCACCTATTGTAAAACTCATTAAATTAGGTGTTCCAACCCAATCAACACCAATTAAGCTTCCATTACCCATTCCTGTTGTTGGACTTGGATCGTATCCCATATAATCTGTAATGGTAAATAAATTGTTACCTGCGGCAAATAATTTAAACTGTCTCAGCGCGGAGTCTTCTGGCAAAATAAAATCATATCCTATTGTTACGTTGCTCAATCTAAAATAGCTAGCATCCTCAACTAATCTATCACTTGTTACATTTTCTGAGGTAATAGAATTTAACCTTGGAAAAGCCCCATTAATATTATCTGGAGACCAAGCATCAAAATAAGCTTCAGGGCGTACATTTGCATTTGATCCGTTTCTCACCACCAATTCTTGTGTTAAGTTACCATTTAAAATTTCATTCCCTTGAGAACCTGTAAATAACATAGATACGCTAAAATTCTTATATACTAAATCTGCATTTACCCCATAGGTAAAATCTGGTGTAGGATCGCCAATTATAGATCTGTCACTGTCATTTACATTACCATCTCCATTTAAATCAACATATTTTACATCTCCTGCTAAATTAGCATTTCCTTGCCATGTAGGGCCGTTATCGGCTTCTTCTTGTGTTTTATAAATACCATCAGTCATATAACCATAAAACGTTCCAATTGCATGTCCTTCAGCAAAAATGTTTGCCGGTTGTTTATAACCACCTGAAGAAACATTATCACCATAATAAAATCCAACGTTCTCCTCTAATTTACCATAGTTGTAAATGTCTGCTTTAGGAAGTTCCCCTAAACCAGTTACAATTGGTCTGTTTACAGATATGTTTCCACCAATAGAGAATGAAAGATCATTCTTTTCAACAATAACTCCCTGAAGTGCAACCTCTAAACCTTTATTAGAAATCCCCCCTTGATTTACCATTATTCTAGAAAACCCGGTAGAAGGTGGTGCTGGAAGAAACATTAAAAGATTCGTAGTCTCTTTTTCGTAAATATCAAATGAACCACTTAATCTATTATTAAAAAACCCAAAATCAAGTCCTAAGTTTAATTGAGCCGTAGTTTCCCATGTAAGATCTGAATTTGACAAATTTTCAGGGAAAACAGAAAGGATATTAGAATTGTTACTATCTACGTAAAATCCACCCATAAAATTTGAGAACGTTTGATAAGGATTAATACCTTGGTTTCCGGTTAATCCCCAACTGGCTCTAAACTTTAATTCATTCACTCCATCAGAATTTTTCACAAAGTTTTCCTTTG